>OJNZ01000046.1_pt1 | contig 99001 bp, 105 predicted proteins | sample 1598001 | NCBI WGS metagenome assembly OJNZ01 (sample SAMN01915225, study PRJEB22387) | human gut metagenome | isolation source: stool | host: Homo sapiens | place: USA | reverse complement strand
CTGATGATTTTTCCAGTTGTGCAAAGAAGGTTGTAGTTCCGTCACTATTAAAAGAGATGCCAAATTTTGTTATTTTTGTATCAGCATCTGCATTGCCGTTAGTCTTACCGAATGTTCTTTCAAATCCGAACTGGGCATTGATTTCATCTGACATACGCAAAGCTCCCTCAATGCTATGCATTTTTTCTGCATAATACTTCGAATCTGATTATTTACACCTTCAAATCAACCTTGTTCTTTTTTATAACTTCTTTATGCTTTTTCATCGAGAATACTTCCTTTGTATCCTTTGCTTTTTCCAACTGCTTCTGTAGGATTTCTTCGGCTTTTTCACTCATATTCTGGAGAAAGGATTTTACTTTTGAATCTTTATGTCCTATTGCCCATGAACTAATATTTCCATCTTTATCTATTGCCCATCCCTGTTCAACTCTCCATCCAATATCTGCTTGTTGCTTTGCAAACTGCTCATCTAATTTTTTCATGTTACCAATTTCTTTTATGTACTCATCTTCTAAGTCTGAATCATTTGCCATTTTTGTTAAAAACTGAGGAAAAATCGCTACATTCGTGGTAGTTGATTTACCATATTTCATCCCCGGACTATAATTTGCTGATACAAAACTATAATTGTCAAATTTTTTAGAAAGATAGGAAAGTTCATCCGCTGCAGTTTTTCGGGTTGTCCCTGTCTTTACATCTTCTGTTTGCTCCACAACCTGCTTTTCTGTGGTTTCCTTAGCATTATTTTTCCGTATATTACCGGTATAAGCATTTGTGTAAATATTAGAGTAATTGTTTACACCTGTAACTGCCATACTAACATCTCCTTTCGTATTACAAAGCTTTCATTACCTTTTATTAGCATAATAATCCCAAATACCATTAAGCATTTTCCGATCACCATCTGATACATTCAGATTTAGCCTTAAATCTTTCCAGTCACCCGAATACTGCTGCGATAATTTCTGGTTATCCGACTGGATGGCGGATAAAAATGCCTGATATGCCGAATTTTGGATAACCCCCTTTTCTTTAGATTTTGCAGTATTCTCCTGGTTCTCACCTATGTTCTGTTCATTTGCTGTCTGTTCACTTCCTTTATGGTAAACTACCGATGGTGTAAAATCCTGTAATTCTGACCAGATTTCTGTGGAAGTTGCCATAAAATTACTGTGATTTTCATATGCCTGATTCAGCATATCCAGTTCTTTTTCTTTGGTTAATTCCTCAATTTTGCCCGATTCTGTCACATAATACTCCGGCTCATAATCTTGTTCCGCATATTTTTCTTCAATGCTGTTTTTCATTTTGTTATATGCTTCTGCCATTCTGTTTACATGATGTTCAAAGGAATCAGTTTTTACACTCTCTGTATCTTCTTTGACAAATATATCCGTCACTTCCTTCTCAAAACGGTTCTGATAATCCATAGAACTGACAGAAGATAAATGTCGAAAGCTCTCCTGCCCTGTTTTGGAAATGGAAAGTGTATCTGTATACTGTGTCATTTTCTTTTCTAAATCTGCCGGAACATTTTGCTTTGTATTTTTCCTGCTGTTATGTTCGATTGCAGAATATGTAATATTTGTATTATTGTAAATCTTCATAGCTGTTTCCTTCCCAGATAAATACCATTAGACTCTAATATCAATCGGCACATACCTTTTAATTGTGTCTGTTTGTACCATTTCTGCTGCCTCTAAACTATCTGTAGCAAGCTGCTCCTGCAAAACCTCGTCTGGAAGTTCTTCCATATTCTCCACAGTTTTTTCCGTCATCTGCTCTGTCATTTCTTCGGTTGTCTCCGAAAGTTCGTCCATGATTTCAGACATCATGCCCTTGTTTTCTTCTGTTCCAAGAGCTTCATCCACCATTTCTTCCTTTCGTTCTTCTTCTGTTTTAGGCTTATTCCTCTCAGCAGCTTCCGCAATCTTTTCGCCATGTTCTTCTGCCTCGTCCATGACATGAAACATCTGTGAATTATTATACTCCTGATTTGCTGCCGCAATTTCATCCTCATAATTATGAAACATTTCCAGCTTTTCAGAGATTTCTTCCAAACTGTCAGCCTTTCGGTTTTTCAAATTTTCTTTTTGTGCTTCAAAAAAAGCCACCTTATTATCCCGTTCCTGCTGTCGCTGCAATTTTTCCTGTGTACTTTTCAACATATTAGAACTATTAAATCTATTTATCAGTAAACCTCCACCGGATAAATTGACTGTAAAACTCATCTGGTTCCTCCTTCCCGACAAATTAATACAAAAGATTTTTCTTCTTGTCATTTAGGCTTAACATACTATACTTCCTTATCTATCTTACTTGACGTTAGAGAGGAATCCTTTTTAGAATATGTACCATTGTTTGTATAAGTCGCACTTGCCCGATTCGCAGCATTTGATATACCAGCTGCTTTCTGGGCTGTTTTGCCTGCAAAGGAATTGTAACCTGTAAAAACCGTTTTCAATGAACTGATATCTGCTTTCTTCAATTCATCTTCATCCAGCTCCAGCTTATTCCCCTTTCCTATGGTAATACCTATTTTAGAAAGTAAATGACTGGTTTTGTCTGTCATGCCTGTCATCCATGAAGCATTTCTAAGGACATCTTTTGTATTGGATTCTCCTGCCTCCTTAACAACGTCATTATAATCATCAATAAAAGATTTCACTTTTTTGGTAATTGCATCCCAGTCATAATCCTCTACCTCTGTTTCTTCCCCGGTCTTTTCATCCTTCTTTTTTATTTTCTTTTTTTCCCAGAGTGACGCATCGTTTAGTGCATCTGCTGATTTTTTCAGAGAATCCGCACTTGTTTTCATCAGTGTAAGCTTCTGTGAAGTATCGCCTTTACCCGATAATTTTTCTGCATCCTGCTTTGCATAATATGCTTTCATAAGTTTTCCATAGCTTCCGTTTTTAATCGCAGCATAATCAGAAAGCATATTGGTGTTTCCTACGGATGAACTGTCGGAAGTTCCTCCAAATAATGCAGAATAATCTACATTGCTGTTATATTTACTTGTGTAATCACTAAAACTCTTAATCTCTGACATAATACCATTCTCCTTTACCAACTATAAACGAATATCAATCGGTGTATATGTCACCTGTGTTTCCCCTTTGATATCCGTATTCTTTACGCTGTCTGTCTCCTCTGCCGCAGCCCCCGCAGATTCCTGTGTTTTCTCGGATTTATCAGTATTGTTCTTTGTTGCAGTGTCTTCTGTATTGCTGTTCTCCGCTTTTGCAGCTTCTTCTACTGATTTATTTGCATCTGCAAGTGTAGACATCTGTGCTGCTGTCGCAGACTGTGCCTTTGCCTGCAGCTCTGCCAGTTCTTCTTCCTTCTTCTCAGTATTTCCTTTTCCGGCATCCTGTTTGATTTCAGATTCAAGCACACTGGCACGTCCCTGTATCTGTGTTGCCATACTTCCCTGCACCTTTGCCTGTTTCATGGAAGAATCTGCGGAAATCATCGCCTGCATACTTGCCTGTGACAATCCGGTGTCTTTCTTTTTAGAAGTGTTACTTGTTCCAGCCACCATATCATCCATAGATGACGAATTTTTACTCTGCTGCTTATTTCTCTGCTCGATCTGGTGCTGTCTTAACTGCTGATTGAGATTGTTAATCTCCTGCTGTATCTCCTGACGCTTTTTCATCTTATCCTCTAATGACATTTCTTCATTCGATGATAAATCCTGTAGCTTCTGCTGTGCATTTGCAATCTGATTCTGAATATTTTTACTTACAGAATCATTCCCCTGTGTCATTCCCATTGTTCCTGTCTGCGTATTTGTCCCACTAAATCCATTGATCCTCATCGTATTGTCCTCCTTGAGCTTAAATTCTGAAATCCGTTTCCTTAAAAATCTGTACAACATGATTTCTCTTTACTGATTCTTTCGGCATATCTTTCTTTACAATAAACAGCGATGTTGTGAATCGCCCTTTTTTGTTGTGAAATAAAATACTACTAAAAAATACAATACAAGGAATCAGATTGAAGATTATATTGCTTCTTTTGAAAAAAACTGTGAACAGAATATTCCTGCCACAGCTTTTCTCTGGGGTTATCCCTTAAAAACCATGAGGATTTATTTACGCTTGAGTTATGTCTGATGATTACCAGTCCGCACCTGGACACATTGTAAAAAATACATAGTTCCCTTTAACCTTGATTACAGGTTCATTGGCTTCTGTACAGATGTTCCAGCGTGGGTTTGCCGTCTTTTTCAGCTGTGCTGCAAGGGCTTCTGCATCATCAGTTTCAAAAATATATGAAACGTAAGGAATTGAACCAATAGCAGGTGCAATTCCATATCCATTTTTAAAACCTTTGATGTCCTCATCAAATCCCGTCAAAAAACCTTCTTTGACTTTATTTACCTCACAATCATATCCACCAACCGGAGCGATTAATTTTGCTATTTCTTCAATGTCTGTTCCTTTATCAATCCCTTCTTCAAAAATAGATACAATCTTTTTTTCAATTCCTGCTGAATCCATTTTGTCAGAACCTGAATTATTACCTTCTGATTCAGTTGTAGGCTTATCTGTAGTATCTGTTACTGATTCCTTTGTATTATCAGTTGTTGTTGTACCACCGTTGCCGTCAGGCTTTGAACATCCAAACAGTCCAACTGCCATTGTTAAAATAATAATACCTGTAAATAATTTTTTCATAATTTTCTCTCCTTAACTTTTTTAATTAATTTTACTGTGAGTTTTTTTATAAGATATAAAATATATGCTGCCACTATGAGGCATACCGCAGTAATCAGAAATGTAATAAGTTTTTGTCCGGTTGCTTTATAAATCCTGGTTTCAAGTTTAAAACCGAAAATCATCTGCAGGCCGTATAGTTCCAACGTAAGCCTGCCTATAAACTGCATCGGAAGATTTCTGATTGATACGTGTGATGAAATATAATCCCAGAGTAATATCAGCGATATCACAAAAGGAATTGCAATAATATAATACATTTCAAAGAAAGGGTTATTCAGTCTTTCAATACTGCCATATCTGTAAATCAGATAAGAACCTGCAATTAATCCTGCAATTATTACAGGAAGCCCAGATTTTTTTAACAAAAGTTTTCTGATTTCTTCATAATACATGCCGATAAAAATTATTGGCAGTCTGTTTATCAGTACAAAAACAGCTCTGTTTCCAAGGACATCCTTACATAACACACCAAGTAGCAGCCAGCCAAGCAGCATCCCGAAAAACGCCTTTAAACCAAAACGGTTTTTTAATTTTATCAAAAATGGTGCTATCAGATATATAAGCATTATGGCAACAAAAAACCATAAAAATGAACCACCTCCTCTTTTGAAAAATTCAATGCCTGCAATCACCTTGAAAAATCTCGGATATTTCCATTTCTCGTAAAAGTTTGCTACAACAGCAAACAATACAAATGGAATATATATTGACAACAGCCTGTTGCCCACAAACTTCCAATATTCAATTCTGTCTCTCTGTGCCAATGAATACGCTGACACAAAGAAGAAAATATCCACGCCTATATATGCTGCCCGGTATATTACTAACTCTGCTTTTAATCCTGAAAAAGGGATATAAAAGTGGAAAATCATAATCAGCAGAGCCGCCAGTCCCATAATTGATTTTTTACATTTCACTTTTTGCTTAATCCTTTCTTATATAAAACTGATAATGTCCATCCGGAAAGGCCACAATACATATCTCATCATCCATATTATACTCATTATAGTAATAAACCTTACATATTACATTTTTTTTACCTGCCTTGACAGTTATTGACCCCATTTCATCACCAATGTCGCTTTCATCCGGTTGTTTCATCTGAACCGATATCACTGTACTAGCATCATCAACAAGATTATATTCTGAACACTGTTGTACCACGGGAGTGCAATATATTTTATCGTTCAATGAAAATTCTATAAGCGGATATGATACTTGTGGCTGCTGTTGCTTTCTTACTTTATTTCCAATTATAAAGCTCATGCCTGTTATTAATATCAGACTCGCTGCTGTTACAATCCACTTAATGACATTAGATGGTTTACGGACTGGTTTTCCAGCCGCTTTAATCATATCCACGTCAATATCATTCATAGCTTTTAAAAAATCATATGAATTCATATATAATAGCCCTCCTTCTTAAGATATTGTCTTAACCCGTTTCTGACACGGAAAAGAATTGTTTTAATTTTGCCTTCACTTATGCCATATCTGTCTGCAATCTCGGCCACAGAATCCATATACCAGTACCGCCTTATAAAAACATTTCTTTTTTCTTTGTGAAGTGTTCTAAGAAAAGAATTTATATAATTTTTTAGTTCTTCGCTTTCTGCATTTGCCGTTGCATCGTCGTTGCCTGCAATTATCTCTGAAAGTTCGCCTGTCAGTTCCACAATTGCAGCACTTCTTTTCAACCTGTTTGATTCTCTATACCTGTCCAGTGCAAGATTTCTGGTTATTTTTGCCAGAAAAGTAAAAAAATAGCCTCGTGGTTCGTGAGGAGGTATTGAATTCCATGCGCGCAAATAAGTATCATTCTCACATTCCTCAGCAATATCCAGGTCATCGCAGATACGATTGGCAATAGCAACAAGCTGCTTTCCATACTTATCTGCCGTATAAGAAATTGCACTTTCATCTCTTACAATATAACGGTCTATAATTATTTCATCTTCTATGGGAAGCATCTCCTTTCTTATCCCTTCACTTATTAATACGACATATATTATAAGCAGGTTTCATTTTTTTAAAAAAGACATATGCCCGGATAGCATATGCCTTTCCATATATAAGTCCTATTACAATCTTATGGTCATCCACATCAAGTCCCAATGACTCTTGAAGTGTCTTTTTATTAATTTTTTTATTGGCTATGGCTGTTTCTGCATCGTAATTTGCCGCCAGGAGTTTATCTGTGGCAGGATTCCAGTTATCGGTATCTATACCATTAACAATTCCTCTGATTTTGCCACTGTGATATCTGAGATGTTCTGCAAGTCCCTCTCCATATTCTTCCGTCTGAATCTCCCATGCGTATGTATTACTTACAGTTGTAACCTTATTGGCATAAGCAATTCCGCCTTTTAACATATTAGCATCAAGCCAGTACTGAATCATCTTTCTGTCATCTGCTCCTGCATTAAAATACTATTGACGTTCGTTTCCTTCATTTTTCTCTATTACCTCTATATAGTGAAATTATACTATAAAGGTCAATTTTATGCCACTAAAAAAAGATTTTCTGTACTCGGTCGGCGTAACGCCAAGCACGTTTTTGAATGCAGCCGCAAATTTCCCTGGATTGCTGTAGCCAACCCTATTAGCAACAGAAATCACGGAGTCCTGCGTACTTTTCAGCATAACAGCTGCCGGTCCACCTAAAGAATGATACCCCACACCAAATATGCCTTCATGGTTTAAGGAATTATCCTTTCTCGCTGCCTCGTTAACTTCTGCTGCTCCATCCAATCCACCATCAAGGTGAATACACATTATTTCCAATCTTTTATAACTAATGGCATACCACATACAAGCTAGTTCTTATCATATTACCAGAATCCAGTTTCACTATTTTCTATAATAATCATATGTTTATTTTGTATTTTGCTAACATCTCCAAATTGGTCTTTTTGCATTTTTCAGCTTCTTCAAGTGCAGCTTTCAATAATTCAGGGTTATTATATACCCTATCCCTTGGAGTCGTATATGATTCTTCGATACACTGCTTTATAAATTCTCTTTCGCTCTCTTTCTCTTTTTGCAAGCATTCCATAAAATCATCATGATTATTTGTGAGTATTAAGACCAGTGAATCGTCAATAAATTTATCACACATTCTAAGAACATTTATTGTATATTCCTTCGCATACTTCACATAAGATGTTAAATCTGTCACCTCAGCAAACACTGGAAGAACTAATTCCTTTGTTATTTCAGCAGACTTCTCTACTACCTCAATCATGTTTTGTTCATTGTACTCAAACCCCATTCCATATTCATAGGTCGGTGAGAACATTTGAAGTTGAAGTCCGGTATAATCAAACGCCCATTTAAAGAGTTTGTCCTCGGTGCAGCCATGTATCCAATCAGCACGTTTAGAAAAATATACCGACATAATACCTGCAGTAATGGTAAAACCTTTATTGCCTTTGAGCCATGCCGGAACCTTTTTTAATCCAATAAAATAGATCAGCTCCTGATTTACCACCTTCACAAATCTTTGCAATTTAGAGCACCATTGATATCCTTGTTCTGTTAGAAATTTACAATATACATCCTTAAAAGCTTTGTTAAGCGTCATAATTGTTCCTTTCCATTATCCAAAAATCAATTTATATGCAAGTGCAAAGCTTGCAGCATCGTCAGTAACTCCAATTCAGCCACAGTACATCCAATGATTACAATTCCGACTACTGTTCCCCAAAACGCATAATCGTTTGATGGGGATGTTTTTGGTGTATACTGATACCCTTTTTCCTTTCTGTTTTGTTACAATGTCTTACTCAACAGCATTATGAATATAATTCCACGCATGTTCTTCAATTAGTTCTTGCCAGTCCCACCAATTATTAAAGGAAAAACCAGATGGCATCAAGAGCTTTACAAATAGCAACTAACTTATCTGCCTGTGGATTAATCTTTTTCTTTCGCCAATCACTAATCGTGCTGGTAGCAATACCGGTTCTTCGGGATAATTCAATCTGGCTCATATGTAATTCTGCTAATCTATCAAAACTGCCCGCCAACCCGCTTAAACTCAAGGTTTCTTCGACAGCAAACAGACCGTCTCCACATGTTTCGTCATCGGGAACAGATCTACCCCTGTCATGCGTTCCACAACATATCCTTTGCGCGTCAGATACTTCAGGTCGCGTGCAAGCGTGTCCGGACCGCAGGAAATGTATACAATGCGGCTCGGTGCAAGGCGGGTGAGGCAGCTTAAGAAACGTGTGTCGCTGCCGGTACGCGGCGGATCCATGAATACGACGTCGGCGCGTTCGCGGCGGGCGGCAAGCTCCGTCATAAAATCGCCCGCGTCGGCGCAGGTGAAACGGATGTTGTCGAGTTTGTTTAAGGCGGCATTGCCAATGGCGTCTTTTACCGCGGAAGCATTGAGCTCAACGCCGGTGATTCGGCAGCTGCGGCCTGCTTTGCGGGCATTCATTGCCGCGGTGATGCCGATCGTTCCGATACCGCAGTAAGCGTCTATGACCGTGTCCCCATCCTTAAGATTCGCAAATTCCATGGCTTTGTTGTAAAGAATCTCCGTCTGGGCGGAATTGACCTGATAAAAAGACTTGGATGAAATGCAAAATCTGCAGCCGCAAAGTTCATCCTCAATATAACCCCTGCCAAAAATTACATCTTCGCGGTCACCGAGTACCATTGAAGTCCTGCGGTTGTTAATGTTCATCACTATCGTGGTAATTTCGGGATGCGCCTCCCTTAAAGCCTTGATGAAATTATTCTTGGACGGAAACATTGTGCTTGAAAGCACAAGTGTGACCATAACCTGACCGGTGACATGCGCCGTGCGGACAAGAATATGACGGAACAGACCGGTTTTGCGGTCTTCATCATAGACTGTAAGACGGAAAGATTTGATTAAGTCCGTGACAGTCGCAATGATTGCCTGCGCAGTTTCATTCTCTATGAGACAGTTTTTAACCGGAATCACATTATGGGTTCTGGCCTCATAGATTCCGCTTGAGATATTTCCCTTGCGGTCCGATGTAAAAACAGCATGCACCTTGTTACGGTAATGGAGCGGCTTTGACATACCAAGCACGGCATCCACCTTGCCGTAAGGTGCAAGGAGACGGGACAGGTATTGTTTTTTCTTCGCAAGCTGCTTCTCATAATCAAAGGCAAGCATATCGCAGCCGCCACAGCGTGAATCATATTGACATGTATATTTCATTACAATCAAACTCCTTCGTAAGAATCAAAATCAGGAATAAAGCTGTCTTTGGCGACATCGCCCTCCTGGATAAAAGCATTGGTTACGCCGAGGTCTATCGCGTAATCGACAACCTCATCATAATCTTTGCGGCGCACCCTGCGGCCAAGTTCGGGATAATTCTGGCGGAGTCTGCCGCCATCGGTAAAATCAGGCATCGGGGTGTACTGGCTCATTATGCTCATATAAATATCGTCACCGTATGTATCATAAAGATAACGTATCACATTCTTGGAATCCTGCTTGCCTGCAGGAAGTACAAGATGTCTTACTATCATTCCGCGTACCATCATGTCCCCGTCAAAAACAGGAGTACCGGTCTGTCTGAACATCTCGGCGAGAGCTTTCATGGCTGTTTCGGGGTAGTCCGCTGCTTTGCTGTAACGCAATGCCCGTTCGGATGACATATATTTCATATCGGGAAGATACACATCCACAAGGCCATCGAGCATCTTAAGCGATTCAACCTTCTCATAGCCGCCGCAGTTATATACAACCGGAATTGTAAGACCCATATCACGCGCCTTAGTAAGCGCACATGCGATATGCAATACGTAGTGTGACGGCGTGACAAGATTTATGTTGTGCGCGCCTCGTTCCATAAGCTCCAGACAGATTTCGGCAAGGCGGTCAATGCCTATCTTACGCCCATGCATATTAAGGGCAATCTCGCGGTTCTGGCAGTAAATGCAGCCAAGCACACAGCCGGAGAAAAATATCGTCCCGGAGCCTTTGGTTCCCGATATACACGGTTCCTCCCACTGATGCAGCGCGGCGCGTGACACATAAATTCCGTCATCACAGCCGCATAAACCGCGCATGCCGGATGCACGGTCTGCATGACATTCACGTGGACATAACGTACAGTCGTGCAGATTATATTCAACACCCATGCTATTCTCTCACTTTCTTAATGTCATCAAGAATCTCTCGCTGCCTGTCATCGGCAAGAAGCCTTGAAGCATAATAAGTGTATTTCGGGCAGCCTTCTTCATTGATAAAACCTACCGCATAACAGCTTAACGATAATTCGGTCACAAACATCACAAGTTCCTGTGACTCACCAAATGTCTTTATTATGAAATCAAAAGCATTGTCAAGTTTGGCCGCTGCGTCATCAAGCACCTCTTCACGGTGCGCACTGACACCTGCAAAGTCATTGCGGATTCCGGCAAAAGCCTCATCAGTGGCCGGATTATTCTCGGTTCCGACACCGTACTTAAGTGCTGCCTCATTGACGTATTTTATTGCGCCCCTTATTGCATGCAGTTCATTTCCTGCGACCAGGTTGGAAGCAAGTTCCCTCTCAAGACGCTCTGCGGCTGCGCGGGTAACCTTGTCCGCATCATTTCTTATATTGTCCGAACTTTTTTCATATATCTGCATGGTTTCTTTTATCATATCGTATATCTTGCTGACATACCGGTTCTGGAAATCAGCTTCCGTAAAAACAGTGTTAAGACCTCCGATAAGATGCGAGATAATGCTGTATTTTTCATCAAACGGCGCAGTTCTCACTTTATCGCACAGCTCATCGTCGTATTTTCCGAGAAGAATATCACTGATGTGATAATCCTTGCGGTATCTGTTGTACAGGTCATAATAATTGGCAAAGTCCATGGCGATGTCGGGATGCTGCAGATACTCCATTATAAATTCCACATCGACCTTGTAGCCGAGACGTTCATATGCTTTTATCATCTCGGACAGATCCTCCCAACCCCTGGCCGTAACGAAAATCTTGCCGTCAACCGTTGTCCTCACATCATAGAAATTCTCGCGTTTGAGTTCAAGATACGACATGATCGCACTGTGGATTCCGCTCTGGTATGCATATTCTTTCCAGACATCATAATCCGCCTCCACATCTATGCGCTTAACACGATCAAGCGTTACTATATCGAAATCGCGGACGGATTTGTTATATTCCGGCGGGTTGCCGGCTGCTACGATAATCCATCCCTCAGGAACACTGTGATTTCCGAAGCGCTTGCACTGCAGAAACTGAAGCATCGTCGGCGCGAGCGTCTCCGATACACAGTTGATCTCATCGATAAAAAGAATGCCTTCCTCAAGGCCGGTCTGGTTGATTTTATCGTAGACCGAAGCAATAATTTCACTCAAAGTGTATTCAGTGACCGAATAAGGAACTTTCTGATAATATACCTTCTCTATATACGGGAGGCCTACGGCACTCTGTCTCGTATGATGAGTGATAGTATATGACACCAATGCAATATGGCACTCCCTCGCCACCTGCTCCATTATCGCCGTTTTACCTATACCCGGAGGACCCATCATAAGGATCGGCCTCTGTCTGACTGCCGGTATCGCATATTCGCCCTGTGCGTTGCGCTCAAGATAAGCCTTGACGCTCTTTTTTATCTCTTCCTTTGCTCGCTTAATGTTCATAATCTGCTCCTATATCTCTAATTTGATTGCCCATGCCGGCACGCCCGAATCCACATAATCTTCCTTCAGGAAAATAAAAGCTGTCTCGTATGGCGGTTTTTTCTTCGGGTATTCTCCCCTGCCGTCCGTAAAATATATAAGCCCTTTAAGGCTTGTAAAATCGCCTTTTTCTATCAGGTCGTTCACATATTCAAATGCCGGTCTGAAGTCGGTGCCACCGCGTCCCGTTATCGTAAGATGATTGATATAATCCTTCATCTGCTTATCATCCGTTATCAGATCATCCTTCCGGACTTTCATGTCACACTGTATGATTCTTATATTCACCTTCTTAAAGAAGCTCTCCGACTCGAAAAGTATCGTGCAGGTCTCATTTAAGAAATCCTTCACCTGTTCCTCGGAGCAGGAAAAAGAAGTATCAATTACAATGACAAAATCCTGGATTTTGCGAACCTCGCGCTGCTCCACCGGTTCGATAAGCGGCATGTTGCCGTAATGACTCAGACCGTAAGTATAGAAATTATAATCAAACTCGTCCGGGTCTATGTGCATTTCCTCGCGGTACACGGCAAATTTCCTTAAGAAATCCCTGTAGTCGTAACGCTTGCGGTTCTCTATCTGAATACTGTCGTACAGATTCTTGTCGTCATGCCCGATTCCTTTTTCGATGGTCTCCATCGATGTCTGCATCTTCCGGCTGATGTCATCCCACTTCTGCTCATTCTTCATATTGGACCTGGAATTCTTATCCTCACGGTACCAATAGGTGTGGTCATCCACCAGAAATTCATTCTCCCACGCCTTGAGTGTGTCCTCATCCATGGGGTTATTTTCAAGGTATTTATATATTAAATCGGCATTTAATATTGATGTATATTCAGAAATCTTACGGTAACACAAATCCCTCACCGCCGGTATGCGCATACGCACACAGCCATACGGCAGCCCGTCGATAACATGCTCCACGGCAATGTCGCAGGCAAGATTCCACAATCTCACCTTGCGGTTACTTATTCTGAATATATGTCTGTAAATGCAGTGCAGTGTCATATGCAGGTAAAGCCTGTCCGCATACCCGCGCCCCGCTTCATAACGGTCCATGACATAATCCGGACAGTAATATATTACATTCCCGTCCGTTCCGGCCATCTGCCTGCCTTCATCCGGCTTGTAAGCAAAAGCACACAACGCGATGTCCATAAAACGCATTGCAAGGTAAAGATTGCCCCTTGCCGAATCAAGTATTCTCGCACCGATATTTATTTTCTGTGTATAGTTATCATCCATATCCGTCTCACAATTCAAAATGTTTTCTCATTCTTGTAAAATGAGTGTTAATATATGCCGTAATTATTCCCGCCGCACGCGGATTAGAGCTCTCCGCGGCATATTCCGACGCCGCCCCTGCCGAAGCCTCATCAAAAAGGGCATTGTCACACATGTATTTCAGTGCATCCGCATTATCATCATCAATCAGTATGCGTGCCGCACTCTTAGCATTATCCCGGAGAAAATCCTTATACCGCTCCTTAGCCGATGCGTACAGGCGGTACGGATACATAAGCCTTCCGATACTGTTATAGAGTGCCGCTTCAAAGCGGTCCTCACGCACCGAGCGTTCAAACAGCTTGTCAAAATCCCTGTAATCCAAGGTTCCGACCTGCATGCACTGGCGGTATGCACCACCGGTTCCATAGCTTACAGCCTGAAAAATCCTCGCCGGTGTGTTCTCGACATAATCATCCTCAAACGTCGGAAAAATAAGCCTGCTGTGCTCTCCATTATCATATATAATATCCAGCTGTAATTCCTGTATATTATCACTCATCAGGTTCCTTATGCAGCCCTCGCGTCCCTGATGGCAGTACATTGTAATATATCTCAGATTATAACAGTTCTTGAAAGCCCCGTCCTCAAGCTCCCGTATCCCATCATGCAGCTCCACATGTTCAAGATTCTTGCAGTTATAGAACGAATGCGCTCCTATGTCCACGATTGACCCCGGCAGGATAACATCCGTAAGCTCAAGTCTCTCGCTGAAAGCGTAGCGGCCGATTCCCGTAACCGGCTTTTCATCTATATTATCAGGAATCTCTATAACACCGGCATTCCTGTCAATACCTGTGATCATTATTCCGTTATCTGTGTCCGTGTATTCAAATTTCTCATCCATACGCTTAATTATACCGTATTTAACGCAAAAAGAAAGACCCAAAAAGGTCTTTCTTAATCGCTTTATTATTTGATTTCCTTATAGCGGTTTCTCGCTGCAAGTCTCGCCATTGCACGGGCAATATTGGCCTTGCTCATACGATATTCCTCTATGCTCTGCTTCTGACGCATTGCCTCTTTGGCACGGTCAAGAGCTTCCTGTGCACGTTTGACATCGATTTCGTCCGGTTTTTCCACAAAATCCACAATTACATGCACACGGTTGTATGCTATCTGCACATGTCCGATTCCGGCAACCGCATCAATCCAGTTACCATCCTCCGTCTGGATTCTCAAAAGACCTTCAACGAGGGCTATTACCGAACTCTCATGATGTGCCATGATGCCTATAAGTCCGTCCGCTGCCGTCACGATTATCTGGCGGCACGGGCCGGTATAGAATGTCTTGTCAACCGCTATGACGTCAAGTTCAAAAGTATCCATACGCATTACTCCATCTGTTTTGCTTTTTCAATGACATCCTCAACCGTTCCGACATTGAAAAATGCTGCCTCAGGATATTCGTCCATCTCGCCGTTAATAATAGCCTTGAATCCGCGGATTGTCTCCTTAAGCGGAACATACTTGCCCGGAACGCCGGTAAAGTTCTCAGCTACATGGAATGGCTGTGAAAGGAATTTCTGTACCTTTCTCGCACGGTAAACCGTCGTCTTATCCTCATCGGAAAGTTCTTCCATACCGAGGATTGCGATGATATCCTGCAGTTCCGAATATTTCTGGAGGATTTCCTGTACGGCACGCGCCGTATTGTAATGTTCCTCGCCGACGATATCAGCCTCAAGAATACGTGATGATGACTCAAGCGGGTCAACTGCAGGGTAGATACCCTGTTCTACGATTTTTCTTGAAAGAACCGTTGTCGCATCAAGGTGTGCAAATGTTGTCGCAGGAGCCGGGTCAGTAAGGTCATCGGCCGGTACATATACGGCCTGTACACTGGTTACGGATCCTTCTTTGGTGGATGCGATACGTTCCTGAAGTTCACCGACCTCTGTTGCAAGTGTCGGCTGGTAACCTACGGCCGAAGGCATACGTCCGAGAAGCGCGGACACCTCTGAACCTGCCTGTACGAAACGGAATATGTTATCTATAAAAAGAAGCACATTCTGATGTTTCACATCCCTGAAATATTCAGCCATTGTAAGACCTGTCTCCGCAACACGCATACGTGCTCCAGGCGGCTCGTTCATCTGTCCGAACACTAACGCTGTCTTATCGATAACGCCGGATTCTTTCATCTCTGTCCAGAGGTCATTACCCTCTCTTGAACGCTCGCCGACACCGGTGAATATTGAATATCCGCCGTGCTCCGTGGCTACGTTGGTTATAAGTTCCTGTATAAGTACGGTCTTACCTACTCCGGCACCGCCGAAAAGACCGATTTTACCGCCCTTGGCATATGGTGCAAGTAGGTCAATTACTTTAATTCCCGTTTCAAGGATTTCAACTGCCGGGCTCTGGTCTTCAAAAGCCGGCGGTTCTCTGTGGATACTCCATTTCTCCACATTATCAAGGCTTTCACCTGAATCAAGTGTCTGTCCGGTTACGTTGAACAATCTTCCGAGTGTTTTCTCGCCGACCGGAACCTTGATTCCGCTTCCCGTAGCGATAACTTCCATATCTCTGTGAAGTCCGTCACTCGATGACAGCATAATGCATCGAACTGTATTATTGCCAATATGCTGTGCGACTTCCATAACACATTTTTTGCCGTTATTGTCTACTTCAAGCGCGTCCTTGATGTAGGGAAGATTGCCGTCTTCAAATTCTACATCCACTACCGGTCCGAGGACCTGTACAATTCTTCCTTTATTATCCATTTGATTTCTTCCTTTTCTGCGCCTTCGCGCCCGCAATTACTTCGGTTATTTCCTGCGTAATCGAGGCCTGCCGCACTCTGTTATATTCAATCGATAGTTCCTTAAGCATATCCGTTGCGTTGCCCGTAGCTGCGTCCATGGCCATCATACGGTCGTTCTGTTCGCATGCATAAGCCTCAACCAATGCTCCGAAAATAAAACCTGTAACATAATTCGGTACAATCGAATTAATTACCGCTTCCGGTGAAGGGACATAACTTGTCGTATCTGATATCATAAGTCCTTCGGTAATATTATTACCAAAATCCGCTTTTGACAGAGGAAGAAGCTTTATCATCGTGGCTTCACTCTCCGTTCCCTTAAGGCTCTTCGTGTAATAAAGATAGACTTCGTCGAGTCTGCCCTCGTTATATCTGTTAAGGATTTCCTCGGTAATTACCCTGGCTCTGTGAATCGAAGGATTCTGCGCCGTGTACTGGAAATGGTGATGAATCCTGTATCCTTTTTTCTCAAAATAATTACGTCCTACCTGTCCTACCATAAAAAGCTCGGCATTCGGATTCTCCTCAAGATTGTGCGAAACCATTTTGATAATATTCTGGTTATACGCTCCGGCAAGTCCCTTATCAGCCGTTACTACTATGTAGCCAATTCGTTTCTTATCCTCCGGTGTAGCAGTTCCGAAGTAGATGCTCTCCACATCCGGAACATGCCTCAGGATTCGGTTGAGCGAATTCTGGATGGCATAGAAATGGTTCGTCGTGGCCTCAAGTTCCCTCTTTGCCTTCTTAAGCTTGGAGGATGATATCATATACATGGCATTGGTTATCTTCATCGTATCGCGGATACTCTTCATTCTGGTTTGAATTTCTTTAGTGTTTGCCATAATTCACACCTTTCTTCCCAAAATGCGGCTTACGCCTGATTCAGATATGAATCACGCATTTTGCCGACTGTCTCTACGATATGAGCGGCAATCTCATCTGTGAGGACTTTTTCGTCCTCTATCTCGCGGATTAACTCGCTGTCATTTTCTTTAACATAATCAAGCATTTCCATCTGGAATTTCTTAATTTCGGCTTTCGGTATTCCCATAAAAAGCTTATTGTTGGCTGCGCAGAGAGTGATTACCTGCTCTGCCATCGAAAGAGGTCTTCCGAGCGGCTGCTTTAAGATTTCCATAAGTCCGTTACCGTATTCAAGCTGTTTCTTGGTGTTTTCATCAAGATCCGAGCTGAACTGTGTAAACACTTCCATCTCCCTGTACTGTGCAAGGTCGATACGGATACTTCCGGCTGCTTTCTTCATTGCCTTGGTCTGTGCGGCACCACCTACACGGGATACCGAAAGTCCTACGTTAACCGCAGGTCTCTGGCCCTCGAAGAAGAGTGAGCTTTCAAGGAAAATCTGACCGTCCGTGATGGAAATGACATTGGTCGGAATGTATGCCGACAAATCTCCGGCCTGCGTCTCAATGATCGGGAGTGCCGTTATTGAACCGCCACCGGCTTCCGGTGTAAGTCTTGCCGAACGCTCAAGCAATCTTGAGTGAAGGTAGAATACATCGCCCGGATAAGCCTCACGTCCCGGAGAACGTTCAAGCAGAAGTGACAATGCCCTGTATGCAACCGCATGTTTGGATAAGTCATCATATACGATAAGTACATCCTTGCCCTTATACATAAAGTACTCAGCAAGCGATGTTCCGGCATATGGTGCTATATACTGCAATGATGCAGGGTCGCTGGCTGTTGCCGACACAATTATACTGTATGATAAAGCATCATGCTTCTCAAGTGTTCTTACAAGCTGTGCGATTGTAGATGCTTTCTGTCCGATTGCAACATAGATACAGATAACATCCTTGCCCTTCTGGTTAAGGATTGCATCGGTTGCAATACTTGTTTTACCGGTCTGGCGGTCACCGATTATAAGCTCACGCTGTCCGCGTCCGATAGGGAACATTGAATCGATTGCAAGAATACCGGTCTCCATAGGTACCGATACCGACTTACGGTCTACAATGCTCGGTGCATCATTCTCAATAGGTCTGTAATCCTCGCTGGCAATCTCGCCCTTACCGTCTATCGGCTCGCCGAGTGCATTGATTACTCTTCCTAAGAATCCGTCACCGACAGGGATACCTGCACGCTTACCGCTTCTTATAACACGGCTTCCTTCTTTCAGTCCGGTCTCACGTCCAAAAAGAATACATCCGATCTCATCTCTTCTGATATCCTGTACCATGCCCTTGACGCCAGTGTCAAAAATTACAATCTCACCGTACATTGCATGGTCGATACCCTTGATGTTAACAATTCCGTCGCCGATCCATGTAACATTACCGACTTCTCTTTTGCTCTTATCAAAAGCAGATTCATCGATTTCTGTCTTAAGAATGGTAATAATCTCATCCATGCTTGATACGGCAGCGACGTTTTCTTTCATCTTATTCTCAATCTGCTGAAGTCTTCCACGCATGCTCCAGTCATACTCTTCATGACCGGCACGTATTACGAAACCTCCGAGCAGGTTCTTATCTTCCTTAAGGCTTACGTCAAGCTCATCAGCGTGACACTTGTCCTTAATAAATTCCTTGATTTTGAAAAGCTGCTCATCCGTAGGCGGAACAACATACGATATGTCAACCTTAAGGCTCGGCACCTTCTCAACCTTGCGCACTTCATCATGGTATGCTTCCACAATCTGAGGAAACAGTTCAAAAGAATGATGATCGCACAACAATTCAAGAAAATCTCTTATTCCGGTCGGGAAAAGCATTTCTATCATGTGGTGTTTCTTCTCAAGGTCAATTGTAGGATCTTCAAAATCAATTGAAATCTGAGGCAGTTCTGCCAATAATTCGGTTGTCTGCTTTACATCTTCATTCGATACAGACAGCCTCTTCATTTCCTTTGCATAATCAATTACTGTCTGTGTCATTTCGTTTCACCCATTTCTGCGATAAAATCATCATAAAGCCTGCTGCTGTCACCGGCCTGAACCTGTGAACCAACTACCTTAGTAGCTGCGGCGACAACGAGTCCCTGAATTTCTGACTGCATATTGCGCATAGTCTTCTGTTTCTCTTCCTCGATTGTCTCCTGGGCTTTCTGTATTTTATTATTAACTTCCTCGTCTGCTGACTTCACAATACGGTCATATTCGCCTCTTGCCTTCTCCTTGGCTTCAGTGATAAGTCTTGCTGACTCATCCTTGGCTCCGGCAAGTGATGCCTCATATTCCGTTTTCAGATTCTCTGCCTCTTTCCTGGCAGCGTCCGCATCATCAAACTGTTTGCGGATAGCTTCTTCACGCTTTGCAATGATGTTGTTGACCGGCTTGAACAGGAAAATTCTCATCAATACAAAAAGAACTATGAGGTTAATTATTGTGAAGACCAGATTAATATCTAATCTAAGCATATTTCTTTCCTGCCTTCCCGATTATTTCAAGAACATAATTATAAGAATAGCGATAACGAAACCGTAAATAGCGGTTGCCTCTGCAAGTGCACAACCAAGGATCAAAAGCTTGGAAATCTTACTTTCAGCCTCCGGCTGTCTTGCAACTGCGTCTGATGCGTGTCCTGTAGCGATACCGATACCGATACCTGCACCGATACCTGTTAAAACTGCGATACCTGCTCCGATAGCAATTATTGTGTTCATGTTATTTTCTCCTTCTATCAATCAAAAATATAGTGCCATCCCTTATTCGACGGCTTCCTTAATAAACAGTGACGTAAGAAATACAAATACATACGCCTGAATCAGTCCGTCAAAAATATCAAAATACAAACTGAACGGTACCGGCAGTACAACCGGAATCAACATTTTAAGAAGTTCCATAATAACGAACGCTCCCAAAACATTACCGAAAAGTCGCATACAAAGTGACAACGGTCTGATTAAAATTTCCAAAACATTCAATGGTGCCACAATGGCAACCGGCTGAGCGAAGCTTTTAGCCCAACGCTTAACGCCTTTAGCATGTATTCCGGAATACTCGATAAGGACTATACTCATAGCAGCCAGCGCAGCTGTTACGTTCATATCCTTTGTTGGAGGTTTCATTCCGAACAGACCTATGATATTGGATATACCTATGTAAATAATTACCGTAACAAGATACGGCACGTATCTTGTACCTTTCTCTCCGATAAATCCCTTTACCATGTTCTGAAGGCCTGTAACAATGCTTTCGATGATGACCTGTCTTTTACCCGGATTCTGAATCCTTAATTTTCTGGTCATGACTATTGCGAAAATCACCATGACTGCCATTATTATCCAGGTAACGACAACTGACTCAGCAACCTCGATTCCACCAAATACCGGAATTGTAAATGCAGTATCACAATTCAGTTCTTTCAGCAGATCGCTTGCGATGTCTTCCATCTTCCACTCATCTCCTTTCCTTCACTACCACATATCTCCATTCAAAAATGTAATAGTTACTTCTCTCAGTATCACTATAATACTTATCGGTATGATGATACTTCTATTCACACCGACTGGCAAGTAAAAAAATAACACATTTTTCAATGAAAAACGTGTTATTTTAGGGCATTTTGCACAAATATGTCTTTTATTGTGGCGATATTTGATAATTTATTATATATAATGATACTTTTTTCTGCCATATATAATAAGAATTGGTACTACCAATACAAAAGTTAGTGCTTCCGCCACCGGAATTGCCATCCACATCCCGTAAATTCCCCATATTTCGGGCAATACCATAATGGATGCAACTATAAATACCAGCGTTCTCAATATGGAAATAAGTGCTGATATCATTCCGTTACCAAATGCCGAGAACATTGACGATGCAAAAATATTGATTCCGGCGAATGCAAAGTTCCATATAAAAATCATATACCCATCATATGTTATTTGGAATATGCGGCTTCCCTCCGGCGAAAAAATTCCTATAAGAATATCTGCTCCGAAGTAGGACAGCAGCATCATTGCAGCTGTTCCGGCAATAATTACAATCATACAGTACCTGAATAATTTTCTGATATAGTTCCAGTCTTCCCTGCCATAATTATAACTTATTACAGGCGCGGTTCCGGTTGAAAATCCGAGGTACACCGCTGTAAAGAAATACTGCATATATAATATGATGGTTATGGCGGCAACGCCGTCATCTCCCACAAGCCTCAGCACTGTAAGATTAAACAGAAATGTTGTTACGGATGATGACAGATTTGATATCATTTCGGATGAACCGTTGCCCGTAACACGAAGCAGCATTCTTCCTTCCCACTTTGGTTTCTTATATGTCAGTCCTTTTTTATTGCTTATGAGGAATATGACCGACAGCAGTGCTCCGACAATACGGCTTATTATCGTTCCGAGAGCGGCACCGTTTATACCCATATCGCATACTACAATAAAAAAGTAGTCTAACACCATATTAAGCACACCGGAAATAATCGTGAGAACAAGTGCAAGCCTCGGATGTCCTGCTGTCACGATAAGTGTATTGTTCATCAGCTGTATCACTGTGAATACTGCCAATGAAAATATAATTCTTCCGTATGATACGCAATACGGCATCAGCTTATCTCCCGCTCCAAGGACCCTTGATATCGGTTCCATGAAAATTCCGAATATGACCGAAAAGAAAATACCTGCCGCTGTTGCAGCCAAAGTAATCAAAGTCAATGCCGACTTGGCATCATCATTTCTTCCTTCTCCGAGTCTTCTGCCTATGACCGCACTTCCTCCGCTTCCGAACATGACTCCCAGCCCATATATAAAATAATCAAGCGGAACCACTATGTTAATAGAAGAAAGTGCATCACTGCCAACAAATCTTGACACAAAAACACCGTCAACCATGGTATACAATGATGACAGCACCAACATTGCAATAGCCGGGAGAGAAAATCTTATCAGTCCCGGCAATGTAAATTTATTTGAAATTCTGTTATTCATTATTCCTCTCCACCAAATTTACGTCTGACAGCATCTGCCAGATACTGTGCGGTTCCTTCCACCCCAAACAGGCTGCTGTCAATCATAATGTCTTTATGTCTCTTATCATCCGGCAGGAATCCCGCATATTGCATATGATAAGAATCTCTCGCTTCATCGACTGCTCTTATCATGCTTCTGGCTTCTGATTCTTCAAGTTCAAGTTCCTCTATACAATGCCTGAGCCTTGCCTCATATGAAGCATAAATATATATATGTATACTGTCCGGCTCATCACCCAGTATAAAATCAGAGCACCTTCCTACTATAATGCAGCTCTGCTTATCCGCAAACTGCTTTATGATATTCTGCTGCGCCTCGAATATCTTATCCTGCGTGTGGCTTGTTCCTTTTCCGAGAGGAAACATCATTCTCGAAAACGGATTAACCGTCTGCTTCGCTGCTTTTTCTTCCTCATGTTTAATTACCGATGCCGGCATATCAAGTTCCTGTGCTGTCTGATCCACTATATCCCTGTCATAATATTCTATTCCAAGAATCTCCGCCATCCGTCTTGCAATCGGACGTCCAAGGCTTCCGAACTGTCTCGTGATGGTGACCACAAATTTCTTCATAACGCATTCCTTCCTAATAATAAATGTCTTAACAATTTATTATACCATGAATCCGGCAATCACGAAACCACCAATTGCCAATACCGCTGAAATTATAACATACGGCAGCTGTGTCAGCGCATGTTCCATATTATCAACGCCCGCCGACTGTGATGCAAGCAATGTCGCATCCGCATAGAAGCAGGCATGGCTTCCAAATGTTCCTCCCGATATGACCGCTGCCATTATAAGTACCGGATTGGCCCCAAGTGCCGCACCAAGCGGGAATACAATCGGTGTAATGATCGAGCTCATTCCCCAGTCGGAACCTGTTGTAAATGCGAGCAGTGCCCCCAGAACAAATACCGCTGCCGGGAAAATCGATGCAAACAAAAACGGTTCAGCCACTTTGATCATAAAGTCCGTCATTCCCATCTGTCCTGAAATATCTTTTAATACAAATGTAATCAGAAGTAATGACAGCGTAGGAAGCATGTCTCCGAACCCTCTTATCATACTCGCGAAAAAGCCTTCCACCGAAAGGAGCCTGCGTGGCACAAACATCACAAAACATACCGCAAGTGCAATCACAACAGCCACAAGCACATCATTGCTTATTATCGTCACTGCAACAAGCACAACCATCGGCACAAGGAAATTCCAGATATTTCCGTCCTCTTCGTTTTCAAGCTCATCATGATTATATTTTTTACTGGCATCGGAATAAACCTTGCCCGTCTCTTCAACTCTCTTGTACGCTTTTTTCATGGCGCCAAGTTTCGGGAACCAGCCCATTGCGAACAAAAACACTATTATAAGCGTAATTATAGGATAAAAGCAAAACGGTATCGCCTTCACATACGCCTGTATTCCGCTCGTCACACCAAGTGCTTTCACGCTGTCCTGTTCAAAAAACAGGCTCGCATAGAACACGGCCCACGTAGAAAACGGAAGCAGCACACACACCGGCGCGCCGGTTGAATCAAGCATATATGCCAATGTTTCCCTCGGAAGTTTCTGTTTATCGCTTATCCTTTTCATGCATGTTCCAATCGACAGCACATTCAGGTAATCGTCCACAAAAATAAGTATACCCATGATAAAGGTCGTAATCAGAGTCTTACGTTTCGTATTGCACAATCTGGATATATACTTGGCAAATCCGAAGCTTCCTTTGGAATCCGTAAGCAGCCTTATCAATCCTCCGAAAAGCAGGCACACAAGCATTACCCACACATTGTCCGCAAGCATATTCTGCAGTGCATCCGTCCATCCGCTTAAAAATCCTTTGCCAAACGCAAATACCGATGCGAGTATCGAGCCCACTATCATGCATGCAAGACACTGTTTTGTGATAACAGCTCCTATTATGATTATTATCGTTATGATCACAGCCACAAGACCGAGATTTATATCCATATGCCAGTCTCCTTTATTATGTAATAAAAAAAGAGACACACTTGCAGAAATCTACTGCAAATGTGCCTCATCGCACTTCTTATTTACTGGAACTTAGAGCCATTATAATACCATATTTGCTCATAGACAAGTATTATTTTTACTCATTTTATACTTGTTTTCAAGTATTCACTATGCTATCATATTTTTATTATCAGACTAATTCCGGAGGTTATTTATATGGAAAAAAATCAGTTTCTTATGATTAACGATATTATATATGATATATATTCATGGGAGAAGCTTTCTGACATCAATGAGACTTTTTTCAAGCGTCTCCAGATGCTTCTTCCATTCAGCTATGGCAGCCTCTTTTTTCACAAGGGAGAGGCTTCCTCTGATATCGAGCTGTCCGACCCGGTATGCTACCCGGCTTATTTTGCCGAGGCTGAACAGGCCTATCTTAAGTCATCCGATGATGACTACCTTCTCTGGATTCTTCATGCCAGGGAGTCTAAGCTCATACGCGAAAGTGACATAATTGATGATGCCGACCGCCTCAACTCCCCGCTGTACCGGGGTTGTTACCACAAATACGACATCTACGACAGCATGCAGCTTACCATTGTACATAATGGCCGTCTTTACGGCGTCTTAAGTCTGTTCCGCACGAAATCGGACGGCACTTTTTCCAATGATGATATGTTCTTCCTGCAATCCCTTGGCATGCATCTCAATCTTGCCATCAGCCGCTTAATTGACAGCTCCGGCACCCACAATTCAACGTCTCTGTCTGTTTCCGACTTTTCAAAAATTTACGGTCTGACTTCTCGTGAAGCCGACATTTTTCAGGCGCTCACTCACTTCATGGAAAACAAGCAGATTGCCGCCACCATGAATATCAGTGAAAACACTTTACAAAAGCACCTGCAGAACCTTTTCCGCAAATTCGGCGTAGGTTCCAAATGGGAGCTAATGAAAAAAATCAACGAGTAATATTTCCCCGGTGTAAAACTTCAGTCGGCACGCTTTCGCTTGTTTGCACGCGCAACGGATGCTAAAATCCGCCTCCGGCGGATTAAGCACCGGCGTGTGCAAACAGCCGCTGAAGTATTATGTCGGGGATTTTATGTTGTGGGATTCCGGGTAGCGCTGTGACGCAGGCGGGGGAAAACGGGATATAATTCACGCGGCTCTATCTTTCTCCTGTTTTCGGGTATTTCCGCGAGGTTTCTTTTCCTGTACCCGCGTGGTGACTTTCTGCTCGTGTCAAGTAAGAAACAAAAAAAAATTAATTTTTTTATCAAAGGGGAACCTTTAGCAAGAGAATGGCATCCTACGCATGTGAAAGAAATACTCCAAGGTGAATATTACATTGGAAATATTGTTCATATTACTTTTGTAGGTACCTTCGTTTCATCGTTTACTTTTTATTGGCTAAAATATTGAATTTTCAAGGTTCAGCACATTTTTCAGTATGGGAAGTTTGAGATAGTAATATTTAGATGTTTTTAGTTCTTGTTTTTTATTGAGCAGAACTTCTTATAGAAAGTTCAGTATTATACTGCCCAATGTCGTTGAGTAATACATTATGTATTTCATATAAATTCTTAATTTTACATATATTTTTCTCACATATATTATTTCTATCCACAAGTACACATTTCATTCCAATTTTTTCACATGGCAAAATATCTGTTTTTATATTATCACCAACATATATAACTGAATCAATTTTCTCGCCTGACTGTTTGACCGCCTCATAAAAAATATCAACGGAAGGTTTTGCAAATCCTGTTTCTTCTGAAATAAGAATTATTTCAAAATATTTTTCAATGTTCGTACAACTCAACTTTGCTCTTTGCTGTATAGATTTCCCATTACTTATGATACCTAGTCGATATCCTTCCAATGAATGTAGCATATCAACCACATCATCAAATAAAATCCAACTATTTTCTAATTGTTTTTGATACTCTTCAAACAATTCCATTGCAATCTTTTCACTTTCCACATACCCACAATAACTTAACATTTTAATAAATCGATTTTTTCCTTGCTCTTCGAAAGTTATCTGTTTTGATAAATAATAATCAAAATACTTTCTAGAAATCTTACTCCAATAATCTGTTTGATTATTATTTAATACCAGTCCATATTTTTCTTTAAATATGAACTCTATTCTTATAGTCCGTATCTTTATTTAACAATTCATATACTTGTTTTTTTACCTCATTTATCACTATTTTACCTCCTTAAATCCATTTCTACTCCATAACCATAATTGGGTATGAATATCAATCGGTTTATATTTAGTATCTTTAAAAAGTTCTTGCCATCTATCAATAACTATTTGTTGAACATTGCTTGAATTGAATTCATCATCAGTTATCAAACCTAATCTATGAGTTGCTTTACATACGTGAGTATCTGGAGCAACTGTTAAACACTCAATATTTTTGTATCTTCTATCAGTATATTGATAAATTACATACATCCAATAATTACAAATCTTAGTACCTGATAAATAAGGAAACTTCTTTTTATTTTCTTTTTGTATAAAGTCTCTAATCTTATTAACATCATTATCTAATTCATTAAATAGTTTTCGTATATCACCATCAAACATTTCTACAAATGTATTACATAATGCTAACCATATTTCAGTTTGTTTTTGCTTTTGCAGAGCAACCCTATATTTAGTTAAAGCATATTGTACTTCTTCAAAACTTTTTTCTAAACATACTTTAGGATTGAAAACAAATCTTGTTTCCTCATCATTATATGTTTTTAAAGCGCTTTCCCATAATGTATAAGAATTTCTTTGATAGTTTAATGCCATTGGTAAAGTGAAATATAAATAATTTTCTAAACTATCTTTTTCAAAATTAGGATTTGCATCTTCTGGCATTACTTCGCCACCAAGTTCGCCATTTTTATACATTACCATAAGTTTATCTACATTATCTAATATTGCTTTCTTATCCATTGCTACCTCCTAATAAAATTCAAGTTTTAAAACTACTTCAATTATACGTTAAAATACAATTTTTTCTATACTCCCATGAAAATATATAGGAAAATGATATAATTGATTTATCAGAGAGATTTAATCAAATCTTATAGTCTTAATTTCGCATACGTGTATAGTTAAGGCTCGTAGTATATTCTCCTCTACAGCAGTGGGAATTTCAATTTCATCTTTTCTGCTCGTAGCTTGCCCTCCCCCCTAACATATCCGCAATTTTCCTATTGACAATCCCATTATATGGTAATATAATTCATATCATACTACTATGATATGAATTAAGCGAGGTGATTAAAATGGCTGATATAGAAGACTGGTTTGATACGGATCTGTTGGATTCCGTCAAAGAAACAGCAACGTGGCTTAGCGATTACGAACATGGAGATGGGGACGGTCTTTATTGGGATGTCCTGCCGGGCAAGGACATTGACCCGAGAAGCACACTGACCTCCGTCACAAGCCTGTATGGCGGCGCGGCCGGCATTGCACTGTTTTTTCTGAGGCTTTACAGAGTAACGGGCGAGACATCATATCTGGACAAGGCAAAGGGCGGCATTAATTACGTGATTGCACACAACGACGGTGCCAAGGCATACGAGGATGCCGGAGAAGGCACGATGCGCGGAATTGCGGCCGGACTTATGAACGGACCTGCCGGCGGCGGATATGTATCATATCTTCTGTACGAGGATACCAAGGATGAAAAATACCTGAATTATGCACTTGATGTCAGCGATACGCTGCTTGCAGCGGCAGACAGCGCCGATGACGGCAGCATTTATTGGAGCGGCAATTTCGGGATTCTGTCTGATGGCGGTTTGATATTATATCTGATATGGATTTATGAAAAAACAGGACGAGAAGAATATCTGCTTGCTGCGAAGAAAGCCGGTCTTTTTATAACTGCACAGGCCGAGGAAGCGCCGGACGGCATCAGATGGTATGTCATGGACACCGAAGCATTCGGGCTTGGCAGTCATGGATTTTTCCCGGGATTTTTCTATGGGACGGCCGGTACCGGCTACATACTCGCCAAACTGTACGAACACACGAAGGATGAACTTTTTCTCAGGCAGGCCGAAGGCGCAGCGGACTATATCAGGTCAATAGCCGATCTGTCAAAAGACCGGCACGCAGCCCTGGTAAGATATAACGATCCATACAAACCGGATTTGCATTATCTTGGCGTATGTCAGGGACCGATCGGAACCTCAAGACTTTTTTACCAGTTATATAAGGTCACCGGCAAGCCGGAATATCTGGAATGGATTGTGAAACTTACGGACGGCATCCTTAAAACCGGCGCACCGAGAATACATTCCAAAGGCTATTGGCACACCTACTGCTACTGCTGTGGCGCGGCCGGCATGATTGAGCATTTTCTCTCGGTATACAGACTGACCGGCGAGGACAGATTTTTTGCGGCGGCGGGCGCGGCGGTTGACACACTGCTTGGCGACTCGGTTGCAGATGACGGCAGACGATGCTGGTACACGGCATGGAACAGACATCTTCCGGGCGAGGTCGAGCCTTGGGCGGGTCTGTATCTCGGAAGTGCCGGAAGCGCCTCGTCAATACTGTCATTTTATAATTTTACCAACGACGATAAGGAAATCGGGGCTTATATTGAAGACCCATATAATAAATAACATACTCAGGAGGATAAAAATATGTCAAAAATAGTAACAAACATTGCAGAACTCGTAGGAAACACCCCACTTATGGAGCTTGTGGGATATGAGAAAAAACATGACCTCAAAGCAAAGGTGCTCGGAAAACTTGAATATTTCAACCCATCCGGAAGCATCAAGGACCGTGCAGCATTAAATATGATACTTGCTGCCGAAGAAAAAGGACTTCTCAAGCCGGGTGATACAATCGTTGAAAACACCAGCGGTAACACCGGAATAGGTCTCGCTGCTTTTTCCGCTTCAAGAGGATATAAGCTTGAAGTCTTCATGGAACCGGGTCAGTCAATCGAGAGACAGCAAATTCTTAAAGCATACGGCGCAACCGTGCATATCATGACCGACCTTCCTGAGGTTGCCAAGGCTCTCGCAGACGGAACGTTCACCGTGCAGTTCTATCAGGATGCACTCCAGAGATACTGCGATGCACAACCTACGCACTACTACTTCATCAATCAGCTCGCCAACGAAGCCAACCCTGGCGCACATTACGACCACACCGGTCCTGAAATCTGGGAAGCTACCGGCGGCAAAGTCGATTATGTCGTAGCACTTGCCGGAACAGCAGGAACCATAACAGGTCTCGGCAGATATTTCCGTGAAAAAAATCCTGATGTAAAAATCATCGCCGCACAGCCTTCAATTTCATCAAGACCTTCACCTGAAAATCCGCATCCTGCCACGATCGACGGTGTAAACCCATTCAACGATCCGGGATTCCCTGATGCCGCAAAAGCACCTTTCATCGTAGATTTTAAATATGATGAATGCTTCGACATCAACGGCGAAGACGCTTACGCAACAGGCCGCGAACTCGCGCACACCGACGGTCTTTTCCTTGGTCAGTCCGCCGCTGCCGCTCTCAACGCTGCTACCATCATCGCCAGACGCCCTGAGAACGCCGGCAAAAATATCATCGTAATGATGGCAGATAACGGAATGAAATATCTTTCAACCGATATGTACAAAATAGATTAATTATTCCCCCGGCATAAGCCTTCAGTCGGCACGCTCTCGCTTGGTTGCACGCGCCGCTGAAGGTCTTATGCCGGGGTGTTTATATATTCATTGGCCGGGCGGAGCTGTGTCACATGTGAAAGGGGAATATGTAATTCACGCGGCGATAGGCTTATCCTGCTAACAGTTCTCCCCGCGGGATGCTATTTTCTATTTTGGCAAAAAGGCAAGTCCGATAAATGCCAGGATAACAAATGCCAAGCCTATAATAAATAAAACTTTTACCGCAGGATTTTTTACGTATCTCATCACATAACTCTTGCCCGGATTCTGTGGGTTATAGAAAACATCCAATTCCGTTCCGACCGGAAAATGTTCTTTTAATGCATTGGTAGAAATGTGAGCATTACTTTTAATTACTAAATTCCCATCTTTAACATCATTTTCTACTTCGGTTCTTATCTTATTAAATGATGATGATTTTTTTACAACCCAGCCGTATTTAAGTCTTTGATTATATTCAGTGTCATTTACGATATATTTCACTATAGGAAAATGTACTCCGTTGTTATTCCATAATGTATACTTTATGACCCACCCTTTTGTCGTCATAGTACATTGCCTGGTCATCTTTTTATCTTTGTTCTTAAGTATTATCGATACAATTAACAGTATCAGGCCCATCGATGCAAATATTGCAAAAAAACTCATTTTCATTCTGCTAATCTTCCTCCCTGCTTTTGATTTAAGCATCCAAATACATTTTTACTATACTATACACTTCCATTGTTTTCAACCGCTCGTTTTCTCTCCCTGTACCCGCGCGCTGTCATCTGCTCCAGTGTTTGCCATATGAGCGGCGGCGGTACTGCGTCGGTGTGAGGCCTGTGATTTTCTTGAAAATATGTCCGAAATATGCACCTGATGAAAATGCAAGGAATTCTGATATCTCGGTGCAATTGTATTCCGAATGCTCAAGCATACGACAGGCGACCTTTATTTTTTCCTGCATCACATAGTGAGGGAAACCCATTCCCACGGACCGGGTGAACAGCCGGCAGAAATATGTTTTCTCAAGGCCGACAGCGGCAGCGACAGATTCCAGGCTTATATTTTCATGAAGATGATTCTGGATATAATCCATTGCTTTGATGCAATGGATGGAATTTACATGGCTGCGCCTCAGGTTGCGCATACGGGTGGAGTAATCTATGACACACTCACGGTGCAGGCTGCGAAGGCCGGCCTCTGTGTCCGTCTCATCAAGCTGCCTTATATAATAATCGCTGAGAGCATAGCTTTCTATCTGTTCCATGCCTTTTTCGATACAGAAACGCGATATCATGGCAATCGTAACTATTATGTGATAACGCAGATTACGGATTTTGTTGGTGGAAAGGACCCCGCGCACCGGACTGTCGACCTCGCCGTAGCCGTCATTAAGTTCCATATACACATCTGTAATTCTTCCGTCACTTACGCCCTCGTAAAAATTCAGTTCGGTATCATATCCGGGATGATAAATTTCTTCCTCACGCTGTATGAACTGACGGACTACAAGTTCACGCTCAGACTTCCGGCTCATAAGAAAACCTCCATTCTTTTTCTATATATTATCACAATATTTTGATAATAAAAACAATATTTTATTATTTTTTATGTCAGAAAGGTGTTATCTTGAAATCACAATAAAAAATATTTTACAGGAGGGTTTATCATGCGAAGATTGGAAGGATTTCAAAGAGGAATTAATCTCGGAGGCTGGCTTTCACAGGGGCCGCTCGACAAACATCATCTCGATACGTTCATCGTGGAAGATGATATTAAAAAAATTGCAGGCTGGGGTGCTGACCATGTCAGGCTGCCGCTTGATTACGAGAATGTTGAGACAGAAGAAGGCGGTGACATCGAAGAGGGATACAGACATATCGAGGACTGTATTTCGTGGTGCCGTAAATACAATTTGAATATGGTGCTGGACCTGCACAAAACACCCGGATATATTTTTGACGACCAGGACTATTCAAAGGATTTCTTCCACAACGAAGAACTGCAGGAACGTTTTCTTAATCTTTGGAAAAAAATCATAAGCCGTTTAGCCAAGGATGCGGACATAGTGATGTTTGAGCTTCTTAATGAAGTCGCGTCCTTTAACGTTGTTGATGAGTGGAACGAATTATCGGCCCGTGCTGTCAAGGTAATCCGCGAATATGCCCCGACGGCCAGAATTCTCTATGGTGGTGTCGGCTACAATGCCGTTACATCCATTAAAAAACTTCTGCCGCCTGTTGACGAAAATATTGTTTATAATTTTCACTGCTACGAGCCGCTTATTTTTACACATCAGTCTGCTCACTGGGTTCAGGACATGCCAAAGGATTTTCATATCGGATATCCGGGTGATTTTGACGAATACATGCGCATCAGCCACAGCATGCCAAGCGCAATGACCGGCGCACTTGCCGAGGAAAACAGCAGGCTTAAGGAACTTGGCCCGAATTTCTTTGAGATACTTTTTGACGACGCTATCAAAGCCGCCGAGGAATTGAATGTCCCTCTCTATTGCGGCGAGTACGGTGTCATCGATCAGGCTCCGGCTGAGGATACCGTAAGATGGTTCCACGACATCAATTCCGTATTCCACAAATACGGCATCGGCCGCGCGGTCTGGACATATAAGGAAATGGATTTCGGTCTCGTCGGCCCGCACTACGATTCTGTAAGGGAAGAACTCATCGAAAGCATATTCGGATAAAAAAAATACCTCAAGACGCATTAAAAGAACCGGTACGCATGAAACTGTACCGGTTCTTTGTGTTAAAATCTGTTATTTACTTTTCATTGCCCAGCGCATTTTAGTCGAATGTGCCCTTGCGTTTTCGGCGCACTCCTTGGCGGAAGGCCGCACAACGTCCTTGGAATAATCCGAATACACACCATTCTTAAAACCATCTTTTAGTGCTTTTTTCACTATTCTGTCCTCACCGGAATGGAATGTCAGGATTGCTGCTCTCCCGCCCGGTTTCAATGCACCCGGAAGCTTCTCCATAAATTCATAGAGGACCTCATATTCATGGTTGACATCTATTCTCAATGCCTGAAAGACGCGCTGGCAGGTTTTCTTAACCGTGTCTTTGCGCTCCTTCTCCGGTATAAAAGAAAGTGTATTTTCTATTATTTCACGAAGTTTAAAGGTCGTATCTATTCTGTGACCCTTACGGATTTCATCCGTTATTGCCTCTGCAATTTCGTCACAGTAAGGCTCATCCGAGTTCTCATATAACATACCCGCCAGTTCATCACGCGAAATATTGTCAAGTCGTTCTGCCGCACTGATGCCGCATTGCTGGTTCAGTCTCAGATCTAACGGTCCGTCGGTTTTAAATGTGAAACCGCGTTGCGGATTATCTATCTGCATTGATGACACTCCAAGGTCAGCCAGGATAAAATCAAAGCCACCGGCTTCCTTGGCAATTTCGTCTATAGTGCAGAAATTCTGTAACTTAATTGTAAGGATATCACTTCCGAAACCGAGCTTATCAAGTCGTTCACGAGTCTTTGCTGACTCTTCCGGATCGACATCCGTGGCATACATATGGCCGCTGCCCTCAAGTTTCTCAAGCATAGCCCTTGTGTGCCCGCCATATCCCAACGTCGCATCAAATCCCGTCTGTCCGGGTTTTATATCCAGAACGTCCAGAATTTCATTAACCATTATCGAAATATGCATTCCGGCCGGGGTGTTGCCCTTGCTGATTACATGCGCTACCGTATCCTTATATTTGTCAGGCTGCAGTTCCTTATATTTTTCTTCAAATTTTCTCGGATATTTGCCCTTGTAACGCACGCGCCTCTTGTGTTCAGTTTCCATCCGTATGCTCCTTTTGTATCAATTTCTATTCTCTCTCACTCTTACGGCGTCTCTTTAATGTCATGGTAAAAATACCAAGTCCTGCAAGTCCCGTAAGTCCTGTAAGAAGAACTGTTATATTATCTTCACCGAGTTTCGGGTCATTATCCGATGGTGTCTCAGTATTTCCGGGATTCTCCGGCTTCTCATCATTTCCAGGATCTTCCTCATTTCCCGGTTCTTCCTCATTTCCAGGTTCATCCCCGTCTCCGGGATCTACAGGAGGATTAAGGGTGAATTTGGCATAGAGTGCAACTCCGCCCATCTGTGTGGCATCAATCGATGCTGTCGGGAGCGTAAATTCCGCATCCAGATACCATCCGTCGAATGTGTATCCTTCCTTGACAGCCGGCTTGAATTCAGTCACTCCGATTCCGTATGTGTATGTGGCAGGATTGCCGACATCATTGGTTCCTCCATCAAGTTCATATGAGATATCATAAACTGCCGGCTTGAATTTTCCATATAAATGAACCGTTCCCGTCTGTGTGGCATCAATCGATGCTGTCGGCAGCTTAAATTCCGCATCCAAATACCATCCGTCAAATGTGTATCCTTCCATTGACGCATTCCCAAGTATGATATCGCTCTTGCCCTGTGGGTATATTGAAAGATTATCCGGCGAATTAACGGCTCCTTCCGGGAGATGATATACTACATTCAATTCATCATAAAATTGTGCCGTAAGATATACATATCCACCATATCCACCCGACTTATATACATCTGTTACCTTCCAGTTCTTAAACAATCTGGATTTGTCTGATTCTCCCATAATGTCTGAATAATCAAAAACATTATGTGCAAAATAATAACCACCGTCATCATATTGCTCATCTGCAGTAGAACTTTTCACTTCTTTGATTTGATTGTTATTATCATCATAATATATAATCTGATAATAAGCATATTCATACAATGTATGCGAACCCGATATCTGGATTTCATCGCCCGGATTAACATAATAATCCTCTGTCCTGTCAAATGACCCGTATCTCATCCATTCATCCGCAGTGTGTGTTGCCGCAAAGGCAGGCATTACATTGCACATAACGAGCATCATCACCGTTACAAGTGCTGCAAATTTCTTTTTCCTCGCTCTTATTTCTGAGTTCATATAAACCTCCGTTATAAATATTTATCTAAAATGACTTATATCATCTTAAGATTAAGTGTTATGTCTGAATCCGGCAGTCTCGCCCACAATCAAAACCACCGCAATTATCGTAGCCATCTGTGCCCTGTAAGTAAAAAAAGAGTGCACATATGAATGGTTATGTAATACAATATACCTTATATACGGAATTATTGCAAGAATTAAGTATATATAAATATTGCGCTTATTGATATTTTTTCGCTTATAAACATATCCTGTGTATATTGCGCCAAGAATGATAAATACTCCTCCGGCAATTCCGGCCGGTCCGTATTCCCATGGAAAAAGATGACGTATATTGCGGGTCACCGCGCCAACATAATACCGCCACGGTGCAATGCCTATATCCCCGCCAAGTCTCTCGCGCACATGCCCGGTAATATACGGCATGACATTTTCGCGGAGGATTACTGCCGCAAGACCCCATTTCATAAGCCACATTCCGATATATCCGATACTCCAGAACAATACGGATTTCAGTATTTTCTTCACATCGGCATGTCCTTCGTTACGGATATCAATCCATATTATCAGCAGGAGCGGAACCAGAAGTGTCAAGGTCTCTGTTGTAAGAAAATCCATATACGAAGTTATTATTCCGGTTATCATAAAGAACAATCCAGTATCTCTCATGTTTCCTTTAAATGCTCTAAACGTCCCTATACACGATGCAAAAAGCATAATTATATATGTCCATGTATATTCCAGGGACATCGTCACATACCAGGATGATGTAAGTATCAGTCCGCACACGGCTGCCACAGCCGGCAGATATGCTTTGTTTCTGATGAGTATAACCATAAGCCATGCTGTTAATCCGGCAATTATAACTGCATTGATAATGTATATCTGCTGTATATTAAAAAACATCATAAGCGGTCTTACAACCGCAATGCTTCCATGCCAATAGCGCATGTATTGCTGATTTGCCTCATATTCCCCGGTAACTGCATCATAAAGATTCACATTCTCATTCTGATATTCAGTGTAATAATATGCAGATTTCATAACCGATTCAAGCGGATGCCCGCTATCATATTGATATGCAATGCCAAGCAGTATCGAATCAGCATAACGGTCTATTTTACTGCCATCCACGCCCTTAATCTTCTCGCCGAAGAGTTCGCCGTCCTTTAGGAATTCTGCCGATTCGGTCATATTATTTCTGATTGCATCCCGCGGGATAAGAGCTGCTGCCACCAGAAGTGCCGTTGCTGCTGCCACCGTCATAATAAAAACCGCTATATACTTCAAAACATTTAAACCTGCCCGCATCCTTAAGTCCTCTTAAATTTACATATTTCCCTGCAAAGTGTCCTTAACCACACCAAAAAATTCCCTGAACATATTACTTGGCATATATGACGCGACAACATATGCCGATATTCCGCTTACGTTCTTAAATCCCTGCTTTTCGGCTATTTTGACAGCACGGTACACATGGAATTTACTGGTAACGATCCCGACTTTTGCATTGTCATTATCTATGATTGCCTTGCTGTTTCGTATGTTCTGGATCGTATTCATGGAATCAGGTTCCATAATGATTCTTGATTCATCAATACCTTTTTCTACAAGATACTTTCTCATTCCTTCCGCTTCCGAGCAAGGTTCATCATATCCCTGTCCGCCGGACACTATGCATTTAGTACCCGGATTGCCATCAAGATATTCTATCGCACTGTCAAGTCTCGCCTTGAGGATCGAACTCGGGCCGTCTTCCCGGATCATTGCGCCAAGCACGATTATGTAATCCAGATTATCTTCGCCCTTAGAATTGATCCGGCTGGCTATACACGCCTCTATTACCGCAAAAAAACCAAGGCATACCGCACACAGTGCAATAAATGCTATCCTGAACCACTTCGGCAGGCGCATCCATAAACCAAACCACACTGCCCATGTACAGAATATAAAAAATATTCCCAATGCAAGCCACACCGCAAAAAAAGCTGATCCATATCCGGCACTGTGGACTTTAAGTCCATACAATATACAAATTATTCCGATTAGTGCAAATATGCACATAAAAACAATCTTTGGTACACTCATTTTTCTCACAATATTCCCGCCTCTCCATAGTAAACTATATGTACATTATTTTAACAGCAATTTCATAGTGCGTCAATCACACCCTGCACACCGTTTTCGTCAAAAATCTCTTTATAATATGCCACTTCATCACGGATTATTTTATCTATAACCTTCATTCCCAGAAGTTCCACCGGTGCATTGTCATCCGTCATTATGAGCTTTCCCGCATTGTATGCGATACTATTGTCTCTTACCTTATTCATCATAAAACGGAGGTCTGCGTCCTTTATTCCGGATATGTTATCATTTAGCACACCCATCATATCATTATTATCAGATGCAAACAGCTCGCGGTTGGTTGAATTGTCAACCTCAACCGTGTACACATTGCCAAAGACCGACGAAATGGTATCTGCAAGATACTGATTGATGTCACCGTCATCATTTCCTCTCATGTTCATGTTGACGACCATGACTCCGTTCTCATTCAGATGTGATTTAACAAGCCTGAAAAACTCGACCGATGACATCTGAAAAGGGATCGTTATATCCTGGTAAGCATCCACCATAATAACGTCGTATTTTCTGTCGGATGCATTAAGAAATGCCCGTCCGTCATATGTCGTCACGTTGATATCATCCGGAAGTGCAAAATATTTTCTTGACAGTTTCGTTATTTTTTCATCAATCTCCACACCTTCGATGTTCATGTCGCCAAAATATTTACGGCACTGTGTCGCATATGTTCCGGTTCCCATTCCGAGGATAAGCACCTCCATACTGTCAGGATTCTTATCCGGAACCATAAGAGGTGCCGCCATTGCGTAATCATAATACAATCCGGTCAGAGTATCATCTTTCATATACACTGACTGGACACCGAACAATACATTGGTTGACAGTGACACCTGTTTATCATCTTCAGAAACCTGAAGATAATTATATATTGACTCACCTTCATATGTAAGGTCTTTCTGCCAGAATGCGAATGAGTCTCCATGTCCGAATACACAGCATGACACGAAGATAACTCCGGATATGATGATTTTCTTATATCCGACACGGCTGCTCACAAAATATATCACCGAAAGTACGATCAATATACCTGCAAAAATAAGGAATGTTATTGATGTTCCGACCGCCGGAATTGTCACAAATGTCGGCACAAATGTTCCGATAATGCTTCCAATCGTGTTAAATGCTCCAAGTGTTCCGACCGTTCTGCCGCTGTCGTCAAGACTGCTTACGGAGTATTTGGCCAACGACGGTGTAACCGTCCCCAATAAGAAGAGCGGAAAAACAAATATTACCATACATGCACAGAATGCAGCTATGATAAGGAAATTATTATTCACCGTAAAAATAAGCAGTGCCGATATTCCAAGCACAATATACTTGCCGGCAACCGGAATCAGGGCTATCCATACTGCCGCGATGAGTATCCTGCCGTATAATTTGTCAGGGTTGGGCGATTTATCCGCACTCTTTCCTCCGTATATATTTCCGAGTGCCATGGCAATCATGATCGTGCCTATGATAATCGTCCAGACTATCTGCGATGAACTGAAATACGGAGCAAGAAGCCTGCTCGCTCCGAGTTCTACCGCCATAACCGACATTCCCGCAAAAAATTCCGTAAGGTACAGGAATATTTTGTTTTTTAATACACCTCTGTTTTCCACTAACAGTTTCTGTGTATTTTCCGTAATGTTGGAATTTGATCCTTTCTGCATTGTTAATCCTCACTTTTTTCTATTATTTTCTTATAATATGTAATAAAAGCATCCAGCGCCGGTGAACGCCATTTATTCTTATGTATCAGCAACTGTGTCCACACCTGAATATCGCAGTCATCAACCGGCAGGTACACAAGTCTGCCATCCTTAACATAGCCATCCGTAATAAAATCGGGCAGAAAAGACAGCAGTCCGCTTCCCTCCACCATTGCACATATCTGCAACGGATTCCCCGCTTCAAGCACCGGTTTGATTTCATATGATGCCGAGGCCAGCTTTTCATCAAGGAGCCTTCTGTAACTCATTCCATGCTCTGTAAGTATAAACGGTTCTTCTATTACATCATACACATTCAGGTGCTGTATATGCGCAAGTCGATTTTCTGCCGATGCCACGAAATGTGCCCTCTCCATTCTTTCCGCACATATCTCAAACTCTGACTCATATATATGCGAATCGAGTGTGAATACCAGGTCCGCTTCATTTTTCCTAAGCATGTCAAACATCTTCTCGGTGCCGCATTCTGTAATCGTAAGCCTGATTCCCGGGTATTGTCTTCTGAATCCAAGATACTCCCTGCCGAAGTACCGGTTAGCGACCGAACTTGACATGGCAAGCCTTATATCTCCGTCAATCTGACCACATCCGTTAATATCGGTAAGCATCTTCTCATGTGCATTAAGGATATTCCTGGCATAACCAAGCACAACAATGCCATCGGATGTAAGCGATATTCTGTGATAATACCTGTCAAAAAGCACTGTTTGCAGCTCTTTCTCAAGCATTTTTATCTGTGACGATACTGTCGACTGCGTATATCCCAGTTTCTCTGCCGCCGCGGAAAATCCGGAATGTTCGCACACTGCTACAAATGTTTTCAAAATATTAATGTCCATATCAACCTCATACAAACGATATTTTCGATAGTATACCATAAAATCATCAATTTTACAAATACTGCTTGCGGCCGTATACTTAAATTAAAATGTTTTTTGAAGGAGAATGTTACTTATGGAACGTGAAAAACTCGGCAGCAGACTGGGGTTTATTATGCTTTCTGCCGGATGCGCCATCGGCTGCGGCAATGTATGGAAATTCCCGTGGATGTGCGGGCAGAACGGCGGCGGCAGCTTTATGCTTGTCTACATCCTGTGTCTTCTGATACTTGGTATCCCGGCGATGGTTATGGAATTTTCTGTCGGACGCGCATCACAGGTAAGTCCGATTTATATGTATAAGAAGTTATCCAAGCCTAATCAGAAATGGGGTGTATTCGGCTGGTTCTGTCTCGCCGGCAATGTATCGCTTATGGCATTTTACACCGTTGTCTCAGGCTGGATCATATACTATTTTGCTAAATTTCTTACCGGAAATTATGCTTCTCTCGGATTCAGTTCAATGATTTCCGAGCCTTCCGTAAACGTAATATTCATGGCCGTTACAGTTGTAATTGCTTTTTTTATATTATGTTTTAACCTGCAGGGTGGCCTGGAGCGTGTAACCAAATATATTATGTCGGCTCTTCTTGTGCTCATGCTTGTGCTTGCAATCCACAGTCTTACATTAAGCGGCGCCTCCGAAGGCTTAGCATTTTATCTCAAGCCCGATTTTTCCAAAATCGACGGTTCTGTAATGGTCGGTGCCATGAATCAGGCATTCTTCACACTGTCCACCGGCATGGGCGGTATGGCCATATTCGGAAGCTACATAGGTAAGGAACATTCCCTGATGGGCGAATCGGTAAATGTTATTCTTCTCGATACTTTTGTTGCAATCCTTGCCGGTATAATCATTTTCCCGGCTTGTTTCACATACGGTCTCGAAGTTAACGCCGGTCCAAGTCTCCTCTTTGATACCATGGCAACCGTATTTAACAATATGTCGGGCGGGCGTATATGGGGAAGCCTGTTTTTCATGTTTATGATTTTTGCAGCGATGTCAACCGTGCTCGGTGTATGTGAAAACATACTCGCTATGATACGGGATCTTACCGGCTGGTCCAGACCAAAGGGATGTCTGGTATGCGGTATCATAATCTTCCTGCTTGCTTTAACCACTGCACTCGGATTCAGTGTATTTAAATTCGAGCCGTTTGCCGCCGGTACAACCTGGCTTGATTTCTGGGACTTCATAGTATCGTCCACCATTCTTCCTCTCGGCTCGCTTGTTCTCGCTCTGTTCTGCTGCAACAAGTTCGGCTGGGGCTGGGACAATTTCATCGCCGAAGCCAACACCGGCAAAGGCATGAAAATAAAGCCTTGGATGAAACCACTTTTCCGCTTCGTGGTTCCTGTTGCAATCGTATTTATCTATGTATACGGAATGATTACTTTTAAGTGGAAATAATATATGAGCGCATATTGTCATACAGGACAATATGCGCTTTTAATTTATATTCGCTCTAGGCTCAGGCCTTAAAATTCCAGTCTCATCTGATGCCATGGTATATATGTAACATCTTGTTTTCTTCTTCAATAATCTCACACTCCTATATTATTCATTTGTCAACTTTCCAGATTGCTCTGCAAGCTTTTTCTCTTCTCTCTTCACTCTACGTTCCAGTTTCTTAATGTCTTCCGATGCTGGTAAATCTTCTGGTTTAATTCCTCTTTGTCCAAGCATATCTCTAACAGAAGTATTATTTTCCACATGTTCAACAGTGATTGCACATTCTCCTTGCAAGTCCTTTTCTTCAACATTATAATTTGTCATTTCAGTTGCAAGATTTTTAGCGGCAATGGTAAGTGTTGGCAGAAAATCCGCAAGTGGCCTTTTATCCTGTACTCCCAAACGTTCTTTCATCTGTTTCGTGGTAAATCCACCAAATAAAGCCTGATCTCCTTTAGACCGGATACGGCCAAATCCTGCATCATCCACTCCACGCTCATATATATTTTGAGACAATCTTTTTTCCGATTCCCTTAATTTTCCTCTTGCCTCTGTTCTTTCGATATAAGAAATTCTTTCTTCAATCAATTCCTGTTTTCTAGTCTGAACCGCAAAATAGCTTTGTGCAAAAGCTATCTGCTCCTTTCGTGGATCTCCATTTTCAGCAATAAGATAACATGCATAACGGGTAAGCATATAATCCTCAACTTCTCTATTGGCTCCACTTCCCAATGTGACCATTTTGCTGACGCCAGCAAAATGGTCTTCCACTCTAATTCCGTTATTTTTACAAGAAAGCATTCCTTTTTTTACAACATTTTCGAAATTTCTCCATTGAACATAGTCCAATAATGTCATTAATTCTCGTGCATACCAATACTCAATGCCATCGCTTCATGTCGGATATCATCAAATTTTCTTCTGTACAATTCTATTATTCTCTTTTCCATTCAAATTTCCTCCTCTTATGAACATATTGCTGACGCCAGCAATATGTTTTTTACTATTAATTTTTTCAATTACTCTATCGCATTCTCATTTGTGCTCCTTATATTGTCATAATACGCTTTATACCTGTAAATCGTCCTCTCACTGACATTATTGCGATTTGCAATCTCTATCATAGTCATTCCACTTTCATAACCAGCAACAAAATCATTGTAAATTGCCATCCATTTTGCATTGTGCTTCTGCCTTCCGCTTAATTTACGATTTTTATAATATTCCAATTCTTCACGTAACTCGGCGTTTTCATTTTCTAATTCTTGAATTCTTTTTAATGCGTCCTCAAGTGTTATAACCTTCTCCACTTCATTGTTCCTCCGTTCATGTCATTTTCGTTTTGTCTATATTATATATTGCTAATTAGCATTAGTCAATTTGATTTTGTCATACAGGAACACTTTTCATATTCATCATGCAAATAAGATTCCATTTTCGTTTTAAAGCCGGTCCATATTTTAGAATCAGAGATGTTATTACATCTGCACATCTCTCAAAAGCTGCCGGGAAGTTACTATTTTTTTAAGTTACCGTTTATTTTTTAATATTTACCGTAGCACTATTCCGATATATCAATGTAAACACTATTTTCAAAGGAGAAACTACTATATGAATTCATTATCTACTTCAGTCAAAAATTATCTTGAGTACTGTCATACACAAAAAGGCCTTAATCCAAAAACATTAAAGGCATACTCCACTGATTTACATCAATTTATCTCTTTTTTCAATCATTCAAATCCACACGAATTATCCTTATCAGAAATTGAACAATATATCGGGCATCTCCATAAAAATTTCAAGGCCAAAACCGCCAAAAGAAAACTTGCATCTGTAAGAGCTTTTTATCGTTTTCTCGAATATAAGGACTACATCGATCAAAATCCTTTTGCAAAAATCAAGACAAACTTCCGAACTCCTATGATACTGCCTAAGACGATTCCACTTTATATAATGGAAAATCTTCTTTCAACCATATACCGCGAATTGTCGATTGCTCAAACCGCATATCGAAAAAAACGCATACTTCTCGACATTGCAGTTTGCGAAACCTTATTTTCTACCGGCATGAGAATTTCTGAACTGTGCAATTTAAGAGAAACCGATGTTGACTTATATGATGCTTCGATTCGTATATATGGAAAAAATTCAAAAGAACGAATAATCCAGATTGGAAGCTCTGATGTTACAGCTATGCTACATAGATACAAATCTGCTTACTTATCTGAAATCAGCAACTGCGGATATTTTTTTGCTAACCCAAACGGTACTCAACTTTCCGACCAATCCATCAGACGTATGATTAAAAAATACTGCTCCATAGCCTCCATTGACTTACACATAACACCACATATGTTCCGACACACTTTTGCCACGAGCCTGCTTGAAGCGGATGTTGATATTCGATACATTCAGGAAATGCTTGGCCACAGTTCAATTACTGTAACTGAAATTTATACACATGTCGCCCTATCAAAACAACGTGATATACTTACCAGCAAACATCCTCGCAGGCGTTTTAAGATATAGAGTGGGAAAGTGACGGATAATTTTTAGTTATCGGTCAGTTGTATTTGGAAGAAGAGTATAGCAGGAGGATTATATTATGTATAGTGATAAAATATTAATTTTTTTAAGCAGACCCAACCCATTTCTTGATGTTCATCAATATTTCATATCGAAATTACAAGAAAAATTTGACAAATATAACATTCAAACAGTAACACTACAAGCAGATAATTATGATTTGACAGATTCAATAAATTATCTAAAGGGTATGATTAAACAATGCTACGGAATCGCAATTATTGGTTTCAAGCAAATATTTATAGAAACGGGTAGCAAAAAGAAAGGCGGAAAGGAAAATGCCAGCTTTTATTATCCAAAGGAAATTGATATATCAGGTCAGGCGCTGACAAGTCCTTTTTGCCATATTGAAGGAACTATTGGTTTGCTCAATGATCTTCCGATATTAGTAATTAACGAAGAAGGTGTACGTGAGGAAGGGATAATTAAAGGTGGCAAGTTCTGCGTCAAAACAAGCAATTTCAATTTATCTTCTATTAACTCCTTCTTCGACGATAAAACTGTAGAGCAACAAATTGCTGTTTGGGCAGGAAAGGTAACTGAGTATTATTTATTTTTAAACTTAAAAAAAGTGTAGTTATTTACGATATATATTTGTTGATGCTCTCGATACTTTTTTTTAGAATATTGATTCCTTCTATTATTGTGTTTTTTTGCCGTTCTGAAACATCGTTGTCGTTTTGAATACGATTAACTATATTATTAACGTCAGTATATTCATCGTTGATAATTGCTTTAAGATCAATTACATTATATGCATAATAAATACGGTCGTCATAGCTACCATTGTTCTTAACATTCACATTTATATTTAAATATAATTTTGCAAAATGTTTTGCTGTATAATAATATTCTCTTATTATATTTTTGTCTTCTGTAATCTCGTATATTCTTAATAACAATGCACAATAGTTGCGAGGACAATATAAATTCTTTTTACAAAAGCTTGCACCAATTCTATAATATTCTAAAGCAGAGTAGTAGTATTCAGAGTCATTAGATAAATTATAAACTCTTAAACAAATTGCCGCCAATCTACCAAACAAATATTCAGATGTAGAATTTTCTATATCTGTATTTTGCTTGATCAAATTAATACATTCTATTAAATCTTTACAACTATTGTTTTTTTCAGCAATTTTATACCTTGCTAAAACTAAAAGAAGCAGATTTTCTTCTGAGGAATCATTTGTATATAATTTTTCTAGCATCACTAATGCCTCTTGAAAATTATTATCATCTAATAACTTGCGTGCTTTTTTATATATCTCATATATTGTATTATTCGACGGCTTATCGTTATCATAGATATGATTTTCATTTAGAGCACGATATATAGGGCTATCCGGAACATTGCTAGACGCGTTGATGGAAAAATTGAGTAAGTTATTTAATTGTTTTTTGGTTTGAGAAATTACATCGTCCCTCAAAAAAGTTCCATCATGTTCATAAAAAATAATTGGAACATAAGTTATATCAAAAAATTTAAACTCTTTTTCTTTCTCCTTTGCACATAATAATATTGTTGATTTTGGTTTTAATGCATGCCTTGCACCTAATTCATATATTGCATTCACATTCATCGTACTAATATCTGCGATTACAATATCTGCCCCATTAAGACAAGTTACAAACTTGTAATCAATAGATATTGTCCCTGAAATTTCATCACATCTATAAGCATTATACGAGCTTTCCTTATAAAGAGGAAACGGAATTAGTTGATTTTTTATGATACATGGTTTAATAATCTTTTTATAGGTTAAATCCAAGTCTAAATTGTTTTTTATACCATATCCCATTATAACAAAACATGTTTTATCCATTAATATTCTCCTAATCTATATTCAGATATAATAAATATGTAAATTCTTGTAATGAAAAATATACTCTTCTTCCAAATACAACTGACCGATAACTAAAAATTATCCGTCACTCATATTATACTACACAGCATACTATATTTTCTAGTCCCAATAACCATTTTATCTTCTATCTACTCACATAAAATTGTAATCTTTTCTCCGAATATAAAAATCATTTCAGGTAAGTCACTGCATTTAAAATACACTTTCCGCCTCAAATCCATTATTCAGAGCAGAGTTACTATAGCAGAATACTATTTACCTTTATACACATAATTATCTAAATTGATCATTGAGGTAATATCTTGCGGTAAATTAACCTCCTTAAAATTTACTCCCTTTGCTACATGCTTCACAGTAAAATATATCTCTGTATTGAAATCCTTTTCCAATATTGCCAAAACCTGTGAAGGCGCGTCCGTTAATTTTTTTATATCTTCAAGCAAGGCATAAGAGGGTACATATACATTGTCTTCCTGACTCAGCCCTAGGCAGAAGTTCACACCGCCTATTAGCTTGTCAACAAAAGATATGGACGGGACTTGTTATAATCACCTGCAATTTTAGTTATCTTTGTTATGCCCAGCAGCGTAGGTAACGCCTCTAATTTCAACTGAGTCGTACCATCTCGCTTAAATTGAAACTCGTCTGTGCTCAATTTATTTTCGACGCATTTTCGATAAAAGTTTACAGACTGATTCCGCAAAACATTACCGTTTTTGTTGATATTGTTTAGCACAATCCAATACTCTTTTCTTTGCATCTTCCTTGGTATATTTCATACTGCTAATCGTATCCCTCCATAAATTTAAAGAGAGAGCAATAACACCACTGTGCTATATGCTCTCTCTTTGTGGCTAATTTTAATGTTGTCTGCCAACGACCGGCTAATAATTGCCGGTAAATATACCGGATTTTAGTGTTGCCCGTCAACGGTCAATTAAACAATTGACAAATATACCAGATTTAGGTGTTAACCCACCAGAAAAGCTCGCTTTTCTTCTAATATTATTAGATGCAAACATATTTTTTATGTCAATAAACATTTCTATATTATGTTTATATCTTTTTCTCAAAGACCTTCATACGTTTTATTTCGTCGTCTGCTTCAGCACGTCTTCTATTGCATCGGTCGCCTTTTTCACAAAATTAATCTTTTTATCGCAGATCAGGCTGCCGTCTTCTCTTATTTTCAGCTCTGCAATAACAAGGTCTCCATCCTCTAACAACTCCAACTCCGGACGTCCATCAATTGTCATCCATGTAATTTCCACATCCGCCGGGGTTATTTCTCCTGAAGTTTCTACCGTGAACTGAGTGTCATCAAAGAATTCCGCTTTCGATTTTGCAATTATAGTCAATTTGTTTTTCTGCTCATAAATTTCAACGGAATTATATCCTTTCCTTGACAACAAGAGCAACTCGTCATCACCTAAAGCAGAATTGGATTTTCTTATGTTGTAAAACAACACCCCGCCGCACACCAGTGCCAAACATACAGCAGCTATTATAATTATAACTTTTCTTTTCATAGCTGGTCTCCTTATTCAATCACATACTTTTCTTTTAGTTTGGAACACCTGTTCTGCGCAATTATTCCATCATGCTGAAGCCTTCCGGCTACAATTCCCGGATGGATTCCAATGGACCTTGCAAATTCTATAATATCATCATCGGAAGTATATTTTGATGGTGCTAACCTTTTATAGTCTACCGGTGAAATTAAATAATTTGTTGCAAATTTATCCGCCTCAGCCTCCAGATTGTTATTAATATCTTTCATCTCTTCTACTGTACTGCTGATAAAAACTGTTTTAATTTTCTGCTGAAAGACATGCTTAATTTCATGAAATAACGAAAACCAGAACTTATCCGCATCCAGTCCTCTATTATTCATTGCAAGCACAACCCTATCCTCTGTCAGCCACTTAACCGCACCATTTATTCCGGAATTTTTCAAATGCGGCAATAGAACAAATGCAATACCACACTCCGCAAAAATCGTTCGCATTCTTGGTAAAAATTCCTCCGGTTTCCTAACCGTCATACTTCTAAGTTCCGGCAGACATCTTTTCAATTTCTCAGCGTTATATGGTTGAGTTTCTATGCTTCTTGAAATATTTATAGCAGTCTGAACCCACGCTCTGGAATTGATAACATTCTTTGGACTGTTACATGCCGAACCCGCCCTGAAATTTACCAGGAAATCCGGTTGCAACATAATCCTCAAATCCGCGACTCTAAAATACTTACACATATTTGTTATTTTGTCTTGAATGCTCCTTGCTGCCGGAAGCCCAATAACCTCAACAAAATATTTATAGTCTATCTCCCTTGCCAATTCTGCCTGTTCATCAATATCCTTAGCTTGCCTAATTTCAATCAATTTCCGATCATAAGTATTCTGTAAATTCTGCCAGACTTCTATACTTGTTCCAAGCATAGCAGAAAGTTTCTTGGCCAAATCGTTTGATATATTTGCCTGACCATTAATCAATTGGCTTAATGTCTTGGCAGTTGTTCCCATTCTTATTGCAAACTCTGCCTGACTTATTCCCATATCTTCGATAATATCAGCAATATAATATCCAGGGTGAAAGGCCACTATATCTTTGTATTCATTAATATTACCCATAATGGTTTGACACCTCCGTTACCTTAACAATTTTAATCATTTTACATTGAGCCAAAATGTCGCCCTCCGTGATTTCGTTTTCATCACTATCGCAAGGAATCATTGTAACTCTATACCCTGTATTACCTAATCGTATGCTCCATTCGTTTTTTCTATCACCTATTAAATGTTCAAAATGAAATGGAATATAATTCATAACATCCATCAATGACTCTGTATTACATATAAAGTTTTCCGCAGCCTCAAGTTTCCTTTTCACTTGCTCAGGATATTTCCACTTTTTCTTGTATTCGGAACAAAACTGTTTCTTTGCAGTTTCACTCTTATAAAGTATCTGCATTCCCAAACCTAAATATACTCCTCCTTTCATTTTGAATTACCATTTTGGTAATTAAATTATAGCATGATTTTAATATTAAGTAAATATATATTCTTTATTTATTGTGGTTATCAGCTTCACGCCTTTCTGCCTACCTGCTCCGTTGATTTTGCACGGCCTTATTTCATAATCATCTCTTCATCGGACGGCAGCCCTACGGACAGTCCGGATGGTTTTTCCATATACCAGTATGCAACGGATGTGTAATCATCATATCTCGCTCCTGTCCAGCCGAGATTATCCATGGTCATACGAAACGATTTTTGAAAATAAACCGGATCCTTTACATGAAAACGGTAAAGCAAAAAGCGCTGCTGCCCATTATACATTTCCTGACTGTCATTACCTAAAATCGCATACATCCCCGTATACAGTCCGCTGAAGGTCTGATACTTATGCAATAAAATATCATTTCCGAACCCATAAGAACCGCAGAAGTAATCCTCCGTTCCCGTGTAATTAATTGTCGGATATCTGTCTCCATCCAGATACATCTTAGGCTCGCCCTCTACCCAGCATGTATTATTGCCATTCATACCTGCCGCAAAGCAAAGCCCGGCAAATATCCCCCTTCCTTCAATTCCATCGATGACCGTATAAGCACGTCCCTTCTGCACCGGATGCTCCTGCCTGTACGCTGCATGGAAGTATACGTCCGTATCTGTAAGTTCGCCGTGCCATCCCTCAATCATGTAAAAAAGTGTTTCTTCCTTGCTGCCACGATTTTCCATCGTCACCCTACAATGTTTCCGGAATGGCATCTCCCAGTAACAATTGTATCCTCTTCCCGGCGCCACCAGAATACAGCTTGAATTCAGCACCGGATAGTTTCCATCCCTGTCTGCAAAGTTCTCATCATATGCGCATCCAAAAAATGCGGAAATCGGAGCCTCCACAGACGGAACATCCATACCATCCCAATAGATTCGAAGAATAAATGAATGACCCACATAACCTGTAAACCATAAATGTGTCAGCATTCCCGGACCATCCGTGTCACACAGCACCACTTCTTCCTGCGGTTTGATCTGAATACATGGTCTTAACTTTTCACAGTCCTTGCCCCTGCTTCCTCCGTTTCGTTCTCCCATCGGATTCTCTGCCGAAAATCCAAAACTTGTTCTGTTTAATAAATTTGATGATAACATATGATTTCCTCCTTGCTGTCTGTTCTTTGGACATTATTCTGATATCTATGATACCATATCAATGTGCTGCTTTGACAGATATTTTTCACAGTCCCATTCTTATCTTATCTATCAATGTTACATCCGCCGGCAGCCATTCCACGCTATCAAGCTCATCGGATGTAAGCCATCTGGCCGCCTCATGCTCTTTAAGCACAAGATTTCCTGAAACCACCTCACACCAGAAGCAGTCCATCGACAAATGGAATGCCGGATAATCGTATTCTATTGTGTCTATCAGGTCCCCGACCTGAATTTTCGTGTCAAGTTCCTCCATTATCTCACGGCATAGCGCCTGCTGTGGCGTCTCTCCCGGTTCAATCTTACCACCCGGAAATTCCCATCCGCCTTTGAACTCGCCATATCCCCGTTCCGTGGCAAAAATAATTTTCTCGCCATTGTCATTCATCGCCTTGATAACTGCGGCAACAACTCGTATCGTTTTCATAAATCACACCTCTTTCATCCCTGAGTAATATATTCGTATATGTCCTCACGCACCGGGACATCAAGTTCCCATTCAATCTCAACAGCTGTTTTGTCTGTGTTGGCCATAACAAATTCCTGTGCCACACCCTTTGCCTGCATGCTTCCCAGATAATAAAATTCTTTGGAAATCTTATCATCCTTGTTCTTTCGCACAAAAAGTTCAACTTTGATTCCTCTTTGCTTAGCCTCCAGCATATTTACGACATCGGTTGATTTTCTTGTTCTGCCACTTTTGGAAATAGCTATAAGTGTGTTACTTGTCGTAAAGTGATCCTCATATCTGGTAGTATCGCTTATGTCATCCGCTTTGTCATAATTAATAAAAATCGGAAAAGTCTTTGTCCTATCATCATACTTATATCCACCTATATTGAGTGGAACCTCGTTATGTGCCCAGTTGAGTATCCTGCACACATCCTCATATGTATATTTACGATAAAGCGCGAATCCGCTTTGTGAATCGGAATCTCTGTAATCTCTTTCATATCTGGCAAGTCCAAAATCAACCAGTTCCTCTATTATCGAACGAAAAGCTTTATCGGAAAGCATTTCCATGAATTTAGGGCTGGCTTCATAATCGGTGTTGTTATTGAGCAACGATGCGTACGCCGACAGCCTTGAAAAAGCATTATGTGCCGGTTCGATAAGAACACAATTCTTATATGTTGCGCGCGCCACTCCTGCCGGGAATTCATTAGTAAATATGTTGACGACATTTTCAGCACAGTTTCTATCGACAATAAGTCCGTATTCCCTGTGAAGCGTATCAGCCATATTAATAATCAGATCCCGTTGTCCCTTTAAAATTTCTTTGAGAAGCACAAGTTCGTGCGCTCTTTTGCCATTGGCAATTTTCTTGGATATGAATTCTATGACCTGGGCCTTCTCATCCGATAGGCGCACCTTGTAGTCCGGGTCGTATTTCACAAGAAATTTGTAATACGATCCCAAACTGTTATTATCAAATATTCTAAGCACATCCATTTCACCGTATTTATCAAAATCAGTCAATGCCGGAATGTGCCCGAGTTTATTCTTCAAATTAAAATAATTCTCTTTAATGAGTTTAATATCACTGAAGTTAGCATTGTCGATAGAACTGAATATTTTTTTCTTCGATATCTCATCAAAATGCAGCGTACTGCTGCCCGGAATTATTCTGGAGCCTTCAGTTACATAATGTCTGACGGTATCCTTGTTATATGTCCTGTCACCTGAAAGTGCAATCGGTATCATAAAATTATTTCTGTAATTACCGATAAAATCCAAAACAACCACATACTCTTTACCCTCTGCTTTTCTGAGTCCTCGTCCAAGCTGTTGTATAAACACAATCGGAGACTGCGTTGGTCTCAACATTATTACCTGATTAACCTCGATTATATCGGTTCCTTCAGAAAAGATGTCAACGGACAGGATGTAATCAAGCGGTTGAACCACCTCCGTTGCATCGCACTCTTCCATTGCCAGGCGTTCTATCGCATTCGCCCTTGTTTCCTCTGTGTCGGCTCCGCTGAGTGCAATCGTCCTGAGCCCGTTTTCATTGAATTTACGCGATAATTCTTTAGCTTCTTCAATCCTGCTGCAAAAAATAAGTCCCTTAACCCTGCTTCCGCTGTAACCGTAATACCGGGCCTGCGACATCACATATTTTACACGTTCATCAGATGTGAGAAATCTGAAATTATCTGTGTCACAAACTTCATCGTCAATATTTAAATCCGTTATACCAAAATAATGGAACGGACACAATAAGTCCTCTTCCATAGCCTGCTGTAACCGGATTTCGTACGCAATATTATGTCCAAATACCTCATATATATCACGTCCTTTAACATCTGCATCCCTTCTGTCCGGTGTTGCCGTCATTCCAAGAGACAATCGCGGCGTAAAATAATCCATGACTTTCCGATAACTATCCGCACAAGCATGATGTGCCTCATCATAAATTATTGCGTCAAAATGTGTTTTTTCAAACCTATGCAGATTCTCATCTTTTGCAAATGTCTGTATGGTAGCAAAAATATAATCTTTATCGTATTCCATACGACCAAGTGCAGATGACATCATACCCATTGATACACTGTTTCCGAATACCTTGTGATATGATTTTATTGCCTGTTTCGCAATCTGGTTACGATGAACCAAAAACAAAACTTTTTTATAGCCAAGTTCGCGCATTGCAAATGCAGAGGCATATGTTTTGCCGGTACCTGTACTTGATAATAGCAATGCCCTGTCAACACCGTCATTTACCAACCGCATCAGATTATCTATAAATGCCACCTGCATCTTATTCGGCTTTAACATATACCGTTCCAGATTAACAACGTTCTCTGCCGCTGCCTGCCTTTGTTGTCTTCTTATAATCTGCTGTTCTACGTATTTCTGCCTATACTCGTCAATGTACTCATCATAATTAAGGCATTTGGAGTCATCCCATAAATCTTTGAATTCATCCAATATATCTTTTGCAACCTGTCCGTCCTGCGTGGATACTATTTTCGTATTCCACTCCCTGTTGGTCGTAATTGCACTTATGGTCATATTGGAACTTCCGATGATGATTCTATATAATTCATCCTTGCGGAATATGTATCCCTTCGTATGAAATCCATCGTTAGAAGGGTCACACTTGTATATTTTAAGAGAAATATTTTTAAGTTCCGCAAGCTTATCGAGTGCCTTCGGTTCGGTAAAAATCTGATAATCGGTCGTTATGATTTTACCGGGAATTCCTTTGAGTTCAAGTTCCTTAAGTGTCATAAGGAGCGGAGTTATTCCACTCATTTTAATAAATGCCACACTGATACAGAACTCATCACAATTATTAAGTTCCTTATCTATTGAAACCAACACTTTCTTGCCTTGTCTGTAATCGTTGGATACAAATTCCGGACGATAAGCAAGATTTGAATTGATTGTACTGTCTATATAGGCCGTAGCCATTGATTTGGTTATTTCTTCTGTTCTCATTTTGTTGCCTCCGGGCATAACGCTTAGGTATCATATTAATTCACATTTCTCAATCCCAAAGTTTACTATCCAAAATCTTATGTAAACTTTGAACTACCGTATCATAACTCACCGGAACAAAAAGCAGTCCCATAGTGACATCTTCGTAATCCCTTTTATACACATTATTATTTATTACTTCCCGCAATATATCTGGCACACTGGATTTTGCTGCGCCTGCAATCAGTTCGGCAAATGCTTCTTTATCATGATCTAAATTCATAAATTATTCCCCATTCTATTAGTTTTTTGGCTGTTGCTCCGTTTATAGCATACGACACTTCTGACAACTGCTCTTTAGTAAAACGTTTCTGTCTTACATAAGATAACATTGTATCAACCGTTTCTTTCAATGATAACTCTGTATATTTTTCAGCCTGTACAATACAATCCAAAAGCTGTAAAAGTTCCACATTATTATTCGAGACCGGGACTGCCGATTTCTTAATCCGCACTTTCTGGCTCCCCACCATAACTGTCCGGCCATTTGTAGCTTCTGTATTTGTAACTATTTCGATTACTGCCGGCATCTGTGTTGTCAACCCAAGTTGATTGACAAACGATAATCCTGTTATATAACCATATGTTTCATATTTATTCCTCACATATTTACGCATAATGACCAAAAGAGGATCCAAATAACTTTTTCCCAAAAGTCCTCCGGCTTTTGGTATATAATAGATTCCATTATCATATCTCTCCAAAAAACCTTTTGCCACAAGTCTCTTCACTGACTGTCGTACTGCATTTTCAGATAACCCTTCTATTTTTAAATCATTCAAAAATATTGGTTCGTTATATCCGTAATTTTCTAATAAATAAGATTTCAACATAATCCTGCCTCCACACAAATAGTACCATTTTTATATATTCATTGTCGATATTTATGTCTTATCAATATCTATTATGTGCAAAATCGAGCGAATTTAGTATAAAAATCTTTTTTTATGCCTTCCCTCTCTTTATCCGGCGGTCAAAGCGTATTTAACCCATTTCACCGCCGCTTTAATTTTCTTTTTCTTCCCCGTACTCAACTTCCATCAATGTCAGTCCGCATGCCGGGGCGGTGTAACCGGCTGCTGCGCGGTCGCGGGCGGCAAGGATTTCCGGAATGGCGGACGGTGAGAGACGCCCGTCTCCGACCTCGATAAGTGTGCCCGTGAGGATACGGACCATATTCTGCAGGAAGCCGGAGCCACGGTAATCAATGGCTATATCCGGGCCGGAAGCGGTTATTTTGATGTCATAAATAGTACGGACAGTTGATTTTTTCATCTTACGATTGCCGCAGAAAGATGCGAAATCATGCGTGCCGACAAGATATGCGGCGGCAGCCTCCATGCGGTGGACATCAAGCGGCTTATCGTATTGATATTGAAAGCGGTGGGCGAAGACGTCCGGAATGCCGCCGGTGCGGATGCTGTAGCGGTATGTTTTGGCGGTTGCATTGTAACGGCTGTGAAAGCGCTCATCCATGCTCTCTATCGAAAGAACCGCAATATCGTCCGGGAGGTATTGATTCACATATGATAACATTGCAGATGTATCGCGCGGAGTATCCAGATGATAATTGGCTACCTGACCGCGGGCATGGACGCCTGCATCGGTTCTGCCGGAGCCGGTCAGTTCAACGGAATATCCCACCATTGCAGAAAGCACGGCTTCGATGCGGCCCTCGATTGTCATATCGGTTGAATTCTGCCCTTGCCAGCCCTTATAGCGGGTGCCGTCGTATTGAATTATCATCTTGTAATTGCTCATGTATCCGGTTCCTCCGTGGATTCATAATTTGATAAGATTATATCATAAAATACGTTGAAAAACACCCCCGGATTATATTATACCGGCCCCAAAAAGTTAGACCCAAAATCTAACGATTGGAGGTCGGTATTTTTATGGCTAAATATAGCTTCGAATTCAAAAAAAAGATTGTTGATGCTTATTTAAATGGAGAAGGTGGATATAAACATCTTTCATCTGTCTATGGTCCTGCTAAAAGAGATATACAAAAATGGGTTCACAATTATCAAACTTTAGGAGATGAAGGTTTACTACGTTCTCGGAAAAATGATATATATTCTTTCGAAAAAAAACTTTCTGTTGTAGAATTATATTTATCAAGTGAAATCTCATATCAAGATTTAGCATTGCAAGAAGGTATTACCAATCCCAGTATGATTGCGAATTGGGTGAATCGCTTTCGGACAGCTGGTCCTGATGCATTGAGACCACATAAGAAAGGTCGAAAGAAAATATTGGATAAATCAGATAAGGATCCGAAAATAGTACCAGCAGAAGAGTCTTTCGTTGACACATGTGCCGAACATGTAAAAGAACTGGAAGATGAACTTCTGAAGTTAAGAATAGAGAATGCGTTTTTAAAAGAACTGAGGAGACTGCGTTTAGAGGACGAAGCAAAAATGAGAGAACGGCAAGAATCATCAGCAGCCTCCGAAGACAGTTCAGATTAAAAGACCTTCTCTCATATACCGGAATGCCAAAAGCCACATATATGTATTGGCAAAAGCGTTTTGATAGAGAAAATCCTGATCAGGAAATTGAGGAAAAGATACTCAGGATTCGTGAAGAACATAAGGATTACGGATATCGTAGGATTTTCGGAGAACTTCGCAATCAGGGATGTTCCATAAACAAAAAGAAAGTTCAACGTATTGTTCAAAAGCTCGGATTACAAGTAATGTCCTACACCCGCAAAAGCAGAAAGTATAGTTCCTATAGAGGTAAGGTTGGTGCGGTTGCTCCGAACAGGATTCACAGACGTTTTGGCACACATATACCTCATCAAAAAATCACTACAGATACCAGCGAGTTCAAGTATTACGAAGTTGATAAGAAAGGTCATATGACTATGCATAAGCTTTATCTCGATCCATTTATGGATATGTGTAATGGCGAAATACTTAGTTATGGAATAGATCAGAGACCTTCTGCAAAGAACGTAATGGATGCCTTGGATAAGGCCATTAAAATTACTGCGGACTGTCCATGCAGAAGAACTTTTCACTCAGATCAGGGATGGGCTTACCAGATGAAAGCATACTCTCACAGGCTAAAAGAAGAACGAATATTTCAAAGTATGTCTAGGAAAGGAAATTGTCTTGATAATTCAGTAATGGAAAACTTTTTTGGGTTGCTCAAGCAAGAAATTTATTACGGTGTTGTTTATTACAGTTACGAAGATTTAAAAGCAGAGATTGAAAGATTTATAAAATACTACAATGAGAAACGAATAAAAGAAAGGCTAGGATGGATGAGCCCTGTTCAATACAGACTTCATCTTCTAGCTGCATAAAGAAAAACGAGACGACCGAAGTCGTCTCGTAAAAGTCTAACTTTTTGGGGCCACCTCAAAAAGTGACTGTCTTTTTTATTGTTCAGTTGTCCCTTTGAGCAAATTGGGATTGACATTTTTTAATTTTTCTTTTGTTCGATTTTTCAGCAATATTTGCATTTGTGTTCTTGCCATTTTATGCAATTTAGCAAAACGCTCACTTTGCGGTAAGCCTTCCTTTATTAGTTCGGCATTTTAACTTTCCATATTTACCAAGATAATCAGTTCCTCAGCTGTAGCATAATCTCTGATATTTTCCCCCTTCTGTGCCTCAATAGGATGTTCATCTCTCCATTCTCGTGCTTTCTTTCCAAAAAGAGCTACATTAAGCATGTCTGCCTCATCCGCAAACGTATATCCTTTTTCTATAGACGTTAATTCATCTGTAATAAGATATCTTTGCACTGCATCTGTATGTATATGATAATTAATCTTTGACAATGCTCTTTTTTCATCCCAGCCAATAGCTTTTCGTTCAGCTTCATCTTTTTTTAATCGTTGATAATCTTTTATAATATACAATTTGAATTCGGGAGAAATCCATGATGCAAATTCAAATGCAATATCAGAGTGGGCGTAGGTTCCACCATATCTACCAGATTTAGATACGATACCAATTGCCTCCGTTGATTTAATCCATTTTTGAGGTGAAATGGTAAAAGCATTATCGCCTGATGAATTTCTAAACCCCTCGAATTCGAGGAGTTTAAAATTTGGATTATGCAATTGTTCCCATAACCCTAAATAATCCAAGGTATTTCTATTCCTTAACCAATTAGAAATTACACCAGCGGCATCTTCTGAATTTTTGTACTTTGCAATATCAGTCAAACTTATATATGCCGATTCGTCTGCAATGTTTCCAATTACCCCTATTTCTACTCCGTTTGCATTAAGTATTGATGTCGGTGCCATTATTTTTTCTCCTTTGCCTTAATATTGTTTTTCTTTAATTGACATAATTTTTCATAATATGTCATTAATTGTTTATGTCGTTTTTGATTTACATTATTCAAATGATATTCAATAATCAAATCGGAAATAATATGTTTGTATGCATTATTATCAATAACACTAGAGAAGTAGACACAAGAATAATTACAAAAAGAGAACTGTCAATTCATCATAGGCAATGTATCTCAACTGATTTTATCAGTATCTATAAATGATACTACTCCATTATCACCTAAAAATCAATATAAAACGGTAAAAAAGTCTGTCGACCTCCAGCATCATATGCTGCTGACAACCATCCCGCCAACCGGGACAACTTGAATTTATCTGTTGTAAAACCTGCAGTTAAATTTTACAGCAGAACAGCTAAAATCGCCACCTGACAGAGGTGGCGATTTTTTATTTCCCGGAATATTAAGGGTTTTACCAGTTGCTATTCTATTAATCCGCTTTCCTTCATAAGGATTTCTATGTCCGTTCCCTTCACCTTCTTCATAACGGTCTTTAAGAGCATTTTTTCCTTGAGTGTGAGTGGCACCTGTGTAATCGGTTTCTTGTCGATTGCATAATAGCAGGCGCGTAAGAGCTCACGCACATCATATTTGCTGCCCCATACCTCAGGAACACCGCGGTCGATGTCTAAGAGAGTATAGACGCTCTCCATACCTGTACGCATTGAATACTCAATAGTGAAAATAGTGTCACGCGGAGTTTCCGTGAACTGGCCGAGGAAAGCAAAGTTTACGGCACCGTCAGGAACTACATGCGGGCGGTCCTCATTTTTCCTTGGCTGGAAAAATGCGTTTATATAAGGCATGAAACAAGTCGTCGTGTTGCAGGCATTGGATGCAAGGTCCTCAATTTCATTCTCAGGGATTCCGATGTGGTAAAGCCACTCTTCGCAGACTTCCTTACCGGTGCAGTTACGCATTGCTTTTTTGACATAATTGCCCTCCTTGTTGGTGTTGAGAGCATAAAGCCATACAAGGACCATATTCGGATCCTGGGATTTGAACTGCGGCTGGCGGTTGATTGTCCAGGAGAGATACCAGTTGTCCATGCTGTCCTTTACAGTGACAATTCCGCCTGTTGTTACCTTGCCTTCCCTCGGATCACGCTTGCATATGTTCATTATGTGCTGAATGACCTTCTCATCAGATGTGGCTACCGTTGCGCTCATCCAGTTAGTTGCCTCGATATCACTGCAGAAAGCATCCGGGTTGCCGAACTCGCCATGTTTTGCCTGCTTCGCAATATTTTTCCACATATCCCATGAATCGCCCTTGCCGTTTACAAGGCCTGTAAGGTCAGGTGCATGGTTCTGGTCGCCGTAGCAGGTGGTGTCGGTGCAGCATCCGTTGGTGATGAATACAAGGTCATCCTCGATGAGGTCGATTGTCTGCTCCTTGCCACCCTTAAGATATACAATCTGACGTGCTATTTTTTTATCGCCTACGGTATCTATTATTACATTCTTAACATCCATACCGTATTCAATTTTAACGCCATGTGCTTCAAGGTATTTTACCAACGGGAGGATGAGGCTCTCATATTGGTTGTACTTCGTGAAACGAAGTGCGCTGAAATCAGGCAGTCCGTCGATGTGATGTACATAACGGCACAGATAACGCTTCATTTCAAGTGCGCTTGACCAGCGCTGGAATGCGAACATAGTCTGCCAGTAAAGCCAGAAGTTCGTGCTCCAGAATGAATCCGGAAGAACTTCAGAGATTTTCTTGTCCTCAAGGTCTTTCTCCGGTGTGATAAAAAGCTGCGAAAGTGCCATCGCAGATTCCTTGTCAAGTCCGAATTTCTTATCGGTGTGGGCATCCTCGCCGCGGTTTACGGATGCACGGCAGAGAGAATAGTTAGGGTCGTGTTTGTTGAGCCAGTAATACTCATCCAAAACCGATGCTCCCGGCGTTTCCAGTGACGGAACATCACGGAACATATCCCACATTACCTCGAAGTGGTTGTCCATCTCACGTCCGCCCCTCATGAAGAAGCCCTTCGTTACATCTTTACGTCCATCGCAGCTTCCGCCTGCAAGCTCAAGTTTTTCCAGAAGATGGATGTGTTCCCCTTTCATCTGTCCGTCGCGGACGAGATAAAATGCTGCGGTAAGACCTGCAAGGCCTGTACCTATAATATATGCTGATTTCTTGTCGACTCCCTCCGGTTTCTCCGGATGAGCGAATGACTCATAAGTTCCTGCTGAATAATACATAATGAATACCTCCTGTGATTTATTTTATGACTTGATTATATTAATATTCATTCTGTACCGCCATAGACAAAAAAATACCCGTGATAAATATTTCATCACAGGTATTTTAATGTAAATTTTTTTATCAGATATGCAGTTTTGTATTGTTATATTTTAAACCTATTTAATGCTGCAGAAAATGCATCCTGTATAACCTTTGCAAAACGCCCTACAAGATGTACCGGGTCTTCCTTCATGTCGTCCTTAATCCAGTCAAGCATGATACCGACAAAACAATATGAATACACTCTGGCGATAAATTCTTTATCATCCTCCCTGACCGTCATATTGGCGGATTCCTCTTCAATCACTCCCATGAGAAGATTGTCTGCAAGCGGTTTAAGGTATTTCTCGACCTGGCCGCGGTCCACGCAGTTATATACATTCATTATGAATGGCTTGTTATCCTGAACTGCCATAAATATCTGTATAAAACCCTGCTGCCATGTGTCATGCGTTTTCTTCTCGGCAAGTGCTTTTCGGGCATCCTCAAGACATGACCATTCCACAAGGTCATATATATCCTGAAAATGATAATAAAAAGTCATCCTGTTAATTCCGCAGTCCTCGGTGATATCGCTTATGGTTATCTTATTAAGCGGTTTCTTAAGAAGAAGGTTCTTAAGTGACTGCTCAAGTGCTCTCTTGGTAATCTGGGACATAAAAACCTCCTCCCGGTAATCCGCTTAACCGTGCAATCCTGCTGTCTGACGGATCATATCCTCAACAACAATGTCATAAATCTCTCCGATTGTATTACAGTATTCAAGGATTTTCCAAGGCTCATTCGTATGGAAATGTATCTTGATAAGATCCTCATCTCCGGCGGCAATCAGTGAATTACCTTCAAAATGTTCCGTGATATAATCCGAGATTTCATCCTCATCAAGATCCTTATCGCGGCGGTCAATCAGAAGCTGTGTGTCGTAACGGTATGCAAACTGATCGTCCTCAGCATCAATGCTGTGAATTTCTGACATATTATGTTCCTCCTATATATAAAAATATAGTGCGGATAACAGGAGTTGAACCTGCACGGGTGTTCCCACCAGAACCTAAATCTGGCGCGTCTGCCAATTCCGCCATATCCGCATTATGCGAAGAAACCTTACGGACTCTCCGCTAAAAATTATAACCGCACATCACAAAAGTGTCAATTTATTTTGCTGGATTAAGCAGTTCTTCGGCATAATAAACCGACTGCATTGCGTCCTTGCCATAGAAATCCGCTCCTATCATATCCGCGTATTCCTGCGTAAGTACCGCTCCTCCGACCATTATTTTACACCACGGCGCCGACTCATGGAGTTTCTTTATTGTCTCATCCATGCTTACGACTGTTGTTGTCATAAGCGCGCTGAGTCCGACAAGCGGCGCATGTGTCTCTATCACCTTGTCGACAACCGTCTCCGGCGGTACGTCTTTTCCAAGGTCAATCACATCATATCCGTAGTTTTCGAGAAGAACTTTTACAATGTTCTTTCCGATGTCGTGTATATCACCTTTGACCGTTGCGATAACGATCGTTGCTTTTTTCTCCTGATTTGTGCCCTGACTGCTTACATATTCCTTGATAGCCTCAAAACCTGCTTTCGCAGCCTCCGCGCTCATAAGCAACTGCGGAAGGAATACCGTACCTTTTTCAAAACCTTTACCGACAATATCAAGTGCCGGCACAAGCTCACCGTTGATTATCTCCATTGTATCCTTGGTGCCAAGTTCATCTTTGGTCGCTTTGTAAGCCTGCTCTTTAAGTCCTTTCACGATACAATCCGTGAGGCTCAGATTTCCTGTCACGGCTTTGCCGGCCTGCTTAACACTTGTTACCGTCTGTGCCACCGGTGTCGGTTCCGCCACGGCATATTTTTCTATATATGACATGCACTGGCTGTCAAATCCGCCGAGCACGCAGTATGTGTCGTATGCCTGAATCATCGCACGGGCATTTGGATTAATGATACCTGCCGAGAGGCCTGCCTGCATTGCCATCAGGAAAAATCCTGAATTGATAACTTCACGCTGCGGGAGACCGAATGATATATTTGATACACCAAGCACCGTTCTTCCGCCGTGTGCCTTTATCTCACGCACCGTATCAAGTGTGATATTTGCCGAATTATTGTCCGTGCTCATGGTCATTGTGAGTGCATCAATCACGATATCTTTTGGCTTTATACCGTATTGGGCCGCAGTGTCATAGATTTTCTTCGCAACCGCAAGTCTTCCCTCTGCGGTATCCGGAATTCCTGCCTCATCAAGTGCAAGTCCGACGACTGTTCCGCCGTATTTCTGCACCAGCGGAAAAATCTGATGCATGATTTCTTCCTTGCCGTTGACAGAGTTGATCATCGGTTTGCCGTTATATATACGCATTGCCTGTTCCATCGCAACAGGATCCGTTGTGTCAATCTGAAGAGGAAGCGGAAGCACGCTCTGCAGCTCGTAGACCGTTCTTCTCATCATTGCCGGTTCATCAATCTCCGGAAGTCCTACATTGACATCCAGGATATGTGCTCCCGAATCAGCCTGTTTAACGCCCTCTTCGAGAATGTATTCCATATTATTGTCACGAAGCGCCTGTTTGAATTTGGATTTGCCGGTCGGATTGATTCTCTCACCGATAATGACCGGTCTTCCTCCAAGTTCGACTGCCGTTGAGTATGATGTAACAATAGTATAATCTTTATCCGTAAGCGGCTTCGGAGTGATACCAAAGCAGCGCTCTGTCAGTGCCTTGATATGTGCAGGTGTGGTACCGCAGCATCCGCCGGCCATCCACGCGCCCATATTGATTATCTCTTCCATATCCTCCGCAAATTCTTCCGGACCTACATCATACACGGTCTTACCGTTCTCGGAGCGCGGAAGTCCCGCATTAGGTGTTATAACAAGAGGAATTGACGCATAGCGCGCCATTGTTTCAAAAATAGGTTTCATCTGTTTCGGTCCGAGTCCGCAGTTCATTCCGATTGCATCTACCCTGAGTCCTTCAAGCAAGGCAACCACGACCTCAGGTGTCGCACCCGTAAGCATCTTATGATGCTCGTCAAAAACAACCGTTGCCACAACCGGAAGATTGGAATTCTCCTTGGCTGCAAGTACCGCAGCCTTGAGTTCGTAAGTGTCACTCATAGTCTCTATAAGAATAAGGTCGGCACCGGCTTTGGCTCCGTATCTGACAACATCGGCATATACCGATACACACTCTTCAAAATCAAGCGTTCCCATCGGTTTGAGGAGCTTGCCTGTCGGGCCCATATCAAGTGCTACATATGCCTTGCGTCCGCTGTCTGCGACTGCTTTCTTCGCATTTACGACCGCAGCCGTGACTATTTCTTCAAGATTATCGTATTTAAATCCGTTGGCGCCGAATGTATTAGCTAATATTATATCTGCCCCGGCATCAAGGTATGCCCTGTGTATATCATACAACACTTCAGGTCTCGTAAGATTCCATGTCTCCGGAAGTTCTCCCGGTTTAAGTCCTCTCTCCTGAAGGAGTGAGCCGAGTCCACCGTCAAAAAATATTATTCTCCTGCCTAATTCTTCCCTGATATCCAATCAGTTTTACCTCCTGTATGCACAATCTTTTTTGCCACAGATTTCACAGCCCTCTATATGGCATCTGCTGTTCTCACTGCTTATTCCCATAACCGCCGTGACCGACTTCTCCGGAAGCATCACGCCCCCGTCCGAAAGTATGATTCCGACAGTCTTATATGCCGCGAGGACATCCAGAAACTCTTTCTGTATCGTAAGCGGAAGATCTCCGTATCCGGGGCTGAACCTCGGTCTTAAAAAGAGTCCTTCTGCCTTGAGTTCTTCTTCAAGCGCCTTCTGGCACTCATTGCAATATGCCTCTATTGCGGCTGCGCCGACGCCCTGAAGCACCGCTGCCTTGGCTATTGATAATTTATTATACCTATTCATCAGCATATCAACACCGTTGCCAAGTGTCGCCGCGAAAAAAATAATTTCCCCGCAGCCGGTCAGATTCTTAGCCAGGTTCTTACTGTGAAATGTAAGTCCCCCCGCAGATATGTTATCATTTTCATCCACTTTAAGTGTAAATCTGCGGTGCACATTCCGCGGCTGCATTACTTTTTCGGCCTCCCGGATACACTCTTCCATCATGTCAAGTGTGCGTTCATCCGGGGTATTCCGCCCCAAACCCATATATCTGAGTGCTTCTTTGCGGTCTATTATCATCCTATGATCTCCGAGAGGTTGTCAAGAATCCCTTTCGCTATCTCCGGCTTATTCATTGAATATACATGAATATGGTTAATTCCGTTAGCGATAAGGTCAATTATCTGGTCAGTCGCATACGCTATTCCCGCCTGGCTCATTGCCGCAGGGTTGGTACCGAATCTGTCAACTATTGCCTTGAATCGTTCCGGTACATTGCATCCCGAAAGTCTCACTGCGTTCTCAACCTGGTTGGCTCTTGTAATCGGCATAATTCCCGGAACAACCGGCACGAGTATTCCGGCCTCGCGTACTTTATATAAGAAATTATAAAAAATATTATTGTCAAAAAACATCTGTGTCGTGAGAAATTCACAGCCTGCGTCAACTTTTTTCTTAAGATTAAGGATGTCCTCTTTCTTCGTTGCCGAATCCGGATGTCCTTCTGGGTAACATGCCCCTCCGACACAGAAATCGCCGTATTTCTTAATATCTCCGACAAGTTCAGACGCATAGTGGTAATCCTTAAACGGATCTCCTTCAAAATCCTTCGGTCTGTCACCGCGCAGTGCAAGTATATTCTCAATTCCGGCTTCCTTCATTCTGCCAAGCGTGTCTTTAATATCTTCCCTGCCCGCACCGACACATGTAAGATGTGCTATTGTGGTAACATCATATCTGTCCTGTATCTCGGAAGCTATATTGACTGTATTGCCTCTTGTGCCTCCGCCGGCACCGTATGTAACGCTCATATACGCCGGTTTAAGAGCAGCAACGCCAAGTGCCGCTTTCTCAACAGATTCGTAGTTAGCGGTTGTCTTCGGTGGAAAAACCTCCATTGATACCGTTATTTTCTCGTCTTTTAATATGTCTCTTAATTTCATGTATTATGTCTCCTTGATCAGTCGTCAAAACGCAATGATGCGGCTCCTATTGCCGTCGCATACTGTGCTTCCTTCGGTATTATGAATTTAACTCCGCAAAGATTGCCTACCGCTCCGAGAAGCTCTTCCGCCTGCGGAAGTGTCGCTACCGAACCGGTCGCAACTATGGTCTTGATGTCGGTATTACGGCACGCAAAGACAGCTAACATTCCCGCTGTCTGATATACCATATTAAGTATTCCGAGTGCTATATCCGCATTCGTGACATTGTTCTTGATCTTACCGAAATTGGATGCAGTGACATACGATGGCAATGCCGTCGTGTCCGTATTGCTGATTTCGTTAATTCCAAGGTCAACCTTCGTCACATCGCCTCCCTTGGCAAGCTCCGCAACCGCGGTCACATCACTTTCTCCGAGCATTTTCGTCGCAAGCCCGATAAGCGTTCCTCCACCGACACCGCTTCCTCCGATATGCTCATATACATCATTACGTGCATGAACAAAGGCGGTTCCCGTTCCCATACTTATGACAAGAGTTTCATCAAGCCCGGACATTATAAGTCCGCTGTGCCCGATTGCTTCAAACTCATTAACTTTACAGCTTGGAATATCATATATGCTTCCCCCCTCAACCTGTGAGGATCCGACCCCCGTAAGGACAATCTTACGGACCTGGTCAAATGATATTCTGTTACTGTACAGAAGGTTGCCGATTGCCCCGTAAAGGGCAGTTATCTGATCCGCTGCCTTTACCTGCAGTGTCGCAATACATTCCTTCTTTTCGTTAAGTGCCACAATTTTGGTCGTGGAACCGCCTATATCAACGCCTAATACAACATTCATGTCTCCGTTTTTCTCCCATAATAAGGCATTCTGCCGCCTTTTTTTATGGTTCATAGTATAGCATTTTGACATGTTATTGTAAAGGATGTTTATTTTTTACGTAACAGTGGGTTTCCGCGCGGCGCCACACTTCCGCCCTATCTGCACTTCCCCGCGCGGCTTGATTTTTCGCTTTCATCGGTCTTGTTGTAATATTTGATTATTTTATCACTTTTTTGGTCATTTTCTGGCTCCAGGTGAGATATTTCTATATAATCGCTGATATATTATAGAGCACAATACCCCTTATTTAATTTATTTCGCCAATCCGGTGGTATATTTGCGGCAATATATAATAATATTTGATATCATCTTTTTTGTCTTCGCTTTAAATTTCTCCCCTTTTACATCAAAATGCTGCAAAAAGTGAGATTTTGACACTTTCGCAGCATTCCATATTGCATCGATTTATCACTTTTGTGGCAGATAATCACAATTTGGTGTGAATTGTATCAGATATAGCAACCAAAGTTTGCTCTTTACTCTCTCTTCCACCCGGCCATTCCGCGCGGCACCACACTTCCGCCCTATCCGCACTTCCCCGCGCGGCTTGCTTCACTTCCGCGCGGCGCCACGCTTCCGCCCTATCCGCACTTCCCCGCGCGGCATACTTACAGCAGTGCGTCAAGTCCCGCCTCGTCAAATACCTTCTTGTGCGCAAACAGCTTGCAAAGTGCGGCGAAATTCTCTTCGGAATGTTCCACCTCTCTTGAATAGAGATGCGCTATATCAACGCGCTCAGTGAATGAAAGCGAGCCGCCGTTGCGTTTCCACACCGCCATATCACACTGCATGATCATGAGTGTGCTCACTATTGCCATCTTGACTTTGGTGAGAACATCACGGTCAAATACCCCTTTTAGAAAATACCTGAACACGAAATACGATAATATATTCTCATACTCATAAGCATATGTACGGCAGTACGAACGATACTCCGATTCGATATCATCATAACCGCTGCCATAAAGAATACTATCGCAAAGGCCGGCAAGCTCCACCCATTCACGCTTGATTATCACCTGTCTGAGGTAATATTTCCAGAACGTCCGATACGCAGATGCCTTATCGGCTTTACGCGGTCTCCATGAAGCCGGAGTGTTATAATTAGAGATAACATTATGAAGCCGGTCCGGATTCTTTATATTGCGCTGTAAATTTATTGCATAGTCAAGAAGAATCCGCATACGACCGTAAATGTCGGTTTCACGGTTCCACACCATGTCAAACGCGCGTTTTCTGGCATCCCTTAAATTCAGGAAAAGAAGGCCGTCTATATCATTAAGCGCCGGAAACGCATCCTCATCATTGTGTTCGGTAAATCCCGGCGTACGGTCTTCGGTAAGAATAAGCTCTGCCGCGGTTTGGCAGGAAAGTGCAATGCCTGTCTCACGCAGATTGCCGTACTCGGTTGTATAACGCGGATACTGGTCACAGGTCACACATAAAGCATCCTCTCCGAGGGCGGTGTACAGATCGCACAGATTATTGTCATTGAGAAAAGGGCATCTTCCGTCTTCCCTAATGCAAAACTGCCCTTCTGCTCCTTTGACACCATCGACCATAACCGAATGAAGACGGTCGCCGAAATCGCCGGTTATGGTCTTATAATATTCGTATGAGGCATCATCCACATCCACCTGCCAGCCTGCGCAGCAGGTATCCTTGCATTCGCCCGCGATACATTTGAATTTATCATAATAATCAGGTGTTCTAATCAACATAATTGTTATATTTATCGAGCTGGTTAGCCGATGTTACTATTTCCTCCATTAAGCCGCCGGCCTCTTTGGTCTTGGCCATATTATTGTTGCTGAGTTCAACAGCCATATCCATGCTGGCAGCAACCTCCTCGCTGGCTGCGGAAAGCTGGTTAATGCTGTCAACAATCGCATTATTGGAATCAACGATCTGTTTAAGCTGCTTCTGCGTATCTGTAACACTCTCGTAGAGCTGTTTGAACATATCCTCCATCTTGACGTAGGTGTCCATTGAATCGTCTATAAGCACTTTCTCATCTTCGATTGATGCCACAACCTTGCTTACGGTTTCCTTGGTTCCGGAAGCATTATTTTCGAGTGTCTCCACTATTCCGTTTATTTCGGCGGTAAGCGTCTGAGTCTCATCGGCAAGATTACGGATTTCATCGGCAACAACCGCAAAACCGCGTCCTGCCTCACCGGCTCTGGCACTCTCGATTGATGCATTGAGCGAAAGAAGATTGGTCTGTGAGGATATACCGTTAATCTTGTCGGTGATTCCTCTTACTTCAATTGCATTCTTTACAAATTCATTGATCGTATTCATAACCTGCTCATTCATTGCAGAAATATTGGATGCCTTATCATCAAGTTTCTCAACAAGCTTACGTCCCTCGGAAACCATGTTAAGTGAATCGCCTGCGATACGTTCCATTCTCGATGCATTGCTGTCAGCAGTAATGATCATTTCCTGGATATTGCTTGTCATAACTGTCTGGCTCTCTATATTCTTGGCATTATCGTTATTGCTGTCGGCAACCGCCTTAAGTGTCTCAAGCGCGGTTGTCGTTGCATCGTTAAGTTCTTCCATAAGAGCATCCGCTTTATTGGTGTTCTCTTTAACCGTGTTGCCCAGTGCAAGTACGTCAGAAAGAATCTGTTCGGATTTCTCCTTTTCTGACTTAACCTCATTCATCTGCTCACCCTTCATGACCTTCTCGAGATGTGTAATCCATGTAAGTGCAGATCCGGCGACACCGATGGTAGCAGCCTGAAGCAATGCCGATGAAAGTGCAAAATCAATTCCGGATGGCATACTGCCGCTGATAGCTGCCATAACAACCGATACAATATTAAGTACAAGAAATACGCCGGAAATAATTCCCATAAATAAAGTATCAAAATACAGTACATACATTACCATAATAGGAAATGCCATCGTAAAAACAGTATCGCTCTTCGCGTTAATAAGTGCGATTCCGTATATTGCGGCATAACCTATGATCGATACGAAGCGGAAGAGATTTCCATCCTTTTTAATAAAATATACGACATAGTCCGCCAATCAGAAATACATCTATAATAGTCATAATGATTATTACAAATGCATTCGTCTTTTTCATGTGTTTCATTGAGTTTCTCCTAATACATGCTTAATATATTTATTTTAACATCTTCCGCAATGTGTATCAATATCTTTTTTTGTAGCATTTAATATAAAAATTCATATAAAACTCCGGGCAGAAGAACTACATCTTCCACCCGGAGCCACAATGTCAAATATTACATTACAGGTTCAAATTCAAAACGAAGTCTCGGAAGTTCCTTGATTTCGTAATAGTAATTGGTGAGCCAGTCTTCACCCTGTGACGGATCGTTCTCACCGGTCGCAGGAGGAGCAAAAATATTGAGTTTCACAGTCCTTGGTCCGCTTATCTTACCGTCAAAGAATGCCGGCATGAAATCTACGAATTTAACGCCCGGAGCCTTGTAGAACCACTGTCCGTTAATTTCCATCATAAGGTTGGCATCAGCAAGACTTCCTTCAAAATAAGCCTCGGCAAAAACAGGATTTTTCTCAAGGTCAACATCAATTGCGATACCTTCTGAATCTTCCGAGCTTCCCCAACGCAGTGTGACCGGAAGTTCGGCATCGCCCTTAACCTCAATTCCCTGCTTGAAGAAATCGTCATTCATGATTTCCTTGTATGCGCCGAGAATAGGCTGCTCAACTCCGACATCGGAATTGTTAGGGTCGGTAATCTCAAGTCCGAGTCTTCCGTCATCCCTGAACTGGTAGAATGTGAAACCGCTGAGCCAGTTCTCGCTGTCGGCTTTGATGTATTCGCAGAATTCCTTAACGGTTGCAATCTGGTCAAAAGGTCCTGTTACGTCGCCGTCCGCATTGAACTCAGAGATAAGCATCGGCTTGTTTACACCGCCGTTGATCTCACGGAATCTCTTGTATGCCGCCTTGGTTCCGTCATAAATTTCCTTAGTATTGCTTCTCTTATGCTTGCTGTTGTCCTTAAGGGCAACCTCATAAGGCCATCCCCAGTTGAGTGAAAGGTACTGGTCAACAGACCAGATGTCAGTTTCCTTAACTGCCTCTGCAAATTCTGCTTCTTTCTCGATTTTGTCCGAGCCCGGCTCAAGACCGCCTATACAGAGGATTGTAGATACATTAGGAGCGATTTTCTTAAGGATTCTCTGGAATCTTACATAGAAATCGGCAACCTGTTTGTAGCTTGCTCTCTTGGTAAATGAGAACCAGTCTCCCGTAGCTTCGTGATTAAGTCTTAACATCATGCGGCCGTAAGGAACAAGGTCCTTGGCAATGGCTTCAATCTGCTCATCCGTAACGTTTGGATCGCAGGTAAGTGTAAGGACAACTTCCTGTCCGTGTTTTCTGATATCACGCATGCATGTAAACGGCTCTCCATCATGATTTCCGTCAATTCCGCCGCGGTATGGGAAATAATCATCATACGGATAATCCCATGCAAAAGAAATATTGGTATCCTTGCATGCCTCGCTGACTCTCTGCGGCCACTCCTTATCAAAAGGATAGTAGCAATACATAATGTTGATTCCTCTATGTGGTCTGCCAAGTTTTCTTAAGATATAATCCTGATTGACATAAAGTCCTCTTTCGCTTCCGTCTCCAAGATCGAGCGCACACTTCGCAGGTGTAAGCTGTGTCTTTGATATTTTCATAAATGACCTCCTGATATAAAATTTATTTCATAAATACAAATGATTTAAGCTCAAATAAAGCTTTGTTCTCAAAAAATGTTTTGGTCCAGCCGCCATAAGCCGTTGTAACCTTGAAAAATACCGCGTGTCTTCCGGTAACCGCTTTCACAACAGTATTGACCGTTCCGGAATCATGTCCTATCTTAACCGAACCGATTTCCTCGCCGTCTTCTCCATCGATAAGGATATGAAGCGTACAATCGGCTCCCATACCGTTGATCTGTGCCGCAAATTCCATTGTTCCGGAGCTGTAATCGTCACCGAATTCGTAATATTTGTAACCGATTACCGTTCCTTCTTTGATGTTGGTAATCACACGTTCAAAAGGATTATGCTCCGTAATAAAAGCTTCGCCCTTAAGCACACATGCGATATCCGCCGGCGTAACCTTATACGGTGAAAGAGCGTCTTCAAAACCAAGCGATGTCATCTCAACCGTCGGTATCGTACCATCCGCAAGAATCTCTATTTTCTCAACGCAACCTCTTCGCGACATGATTGAGCCGTTCGTCATCCTATGGTAAAAAATATACCATTGTCCGTTAATGCATGCAACCGAGCCATGGTCATTACCGCCCGGATAATCCGCACCGTTATCTACAATGTATCCGCGGTATGTGAACGGTCCAGTCGGCTTGTCCGATGTCGCATATGCAAGGCGCGAACCCTGCTGCGGTGAATATATAAGATAATACAATCCATTAATCTTACGCATCGAGCACGCCTCAAAAAAGAGCTTATCTTTGGTATCGAAGCCACGCTCCGGAACCGGCTCATTCGGTATGATATGTTCTATCTCACTGCCGTCTATGATCTCATACATATTATCGCTGTTGACCTCGGCCATAAACGAGCGTTCAAAACCGCAATAAATATATGTACGTCCGTCATCATCCACGAACACGCCCGGATCTATGAACCATCCGTCACAGCAGATTTCATCCGGCATAGTGTATTTATATTGGGAAATAAGCTTGAACGGTCCTTCCGGCCTGTCGCTCACTCCAACGCAGCCGCGCGCATTGATAATGTACGCATAAAGATAATATCTGCCATCTTTCTCTACTACATCCGGCGCGAAAAGCTGGTTATTCTCATTCGTCCAATCGGTGTCGGCCGCATGATCCCTGTCCGGAAGCGTGTGAAAAATATCACCGTGGCATACCCAGTCATTCAGATTATCAACCGGTGCACTCCAGCACTTAAGCACATAGTCGCAGAAGCTGTCCGCCCCAGCCTTGTCATGTGAACCGTACACATACACCCTGTCCCCAAAAACTCTCGGCTCACCGTCCGGAATATACTCCCACTGTGGAAGATATGGATTAGCCATAACAAAATCCTCCTGTCAAATCAAATAATCTATTAGACTATAACCTATATCCATATGAAAAAAAAGGGAATTATTATATATTTTTTACTTGAATTAATGCACATTCATATTGACAAAAAAACCCCCGCCGCGCATAATACATAAAAAAGATGTTGATTTTTCAACATTAATGTAAGGAGGTAATGAGGATGTCCATGTCGGATCGATTTGATATTTTTACAATGACAATAACTCAGATATACCGCAGTCTCCAGCGTATCAAGAACCGCGAGATGACGGAGGTAAATCTTAAAGGAGTGCATGTAATGTGTTTACACACGCTCAACCACAACCCGGGCGGAATGACATTAACCGCACTCAGCCAGGCATGTGAAGAGGACAAAGCCGCAATGTCAAGAACAATCGCGGAACTTACCAGACGCGGGCTTGTGACCACATCAACGGAAGCTAAGTACCGCGCACCGATTATACTTACCGATACAGGACGCGAAACAGCAGCCAAGGTCGATGAGATGATCAATGAAGCCGTGGATGCCGGCGGAAACGGACTTACCGATGCCGAGCGCGCCGAGTTCTACCGCATGCTCACGCTCATATCCAATAATCTTATTAAATACCTTAAGGAGGACTGACAACATGTTCTGGGCAAAGAAAATTTACTGCCGATGCTACCAACAGATTTTTCATATAGCAATCCCGTTTCTTCCATATAGAAAGCCGAAGATACTTCAGGGAATTGCAGAGCTTCCTACCCTGCTTCATAAGAAGAAAATAACATCTCTCCTTCTCGTGACCGATGCAAGCATCCGTTCATTCGGACTTACCGCACCGCTTGAAAAACTTCTTGCCGATGAAGGAATTGAATGCATAGTATATGATAAAACGGTTGCCAACCCGACAACTGTCAACGTTGCTGAAGCACTTGAACTTTATAAAGAAAATAACTGTGAGGCACTTATAGGTTTTGGCGGAGGTTCATCAATTGACTGTGCCAAGGCAGCCGGTGCAAGAATCGCCCGGCCGGGCAAAGAACTTTCTGATATGGAAGGAATCCTGAAAGTAGGACGTAAACTTCCGCTTTTAATTGCAATTCCGACAACTGCCGGAACCGGAAGTGAGACAACGCTTGCCGCGGTAATCACAGATGCCGAAACCAGACATAAATACCCTATCAATGATTTTCCGCTCATACCGCATTATGCGGTTCTCGACCCGGAGGTGACACGTTCGCTCCCGCCGTCACTCACTGCGACAACGGGAATGGATGCACTTACACATGCAGTCGAGGCATATATCGGACGCTCTACAACCGCCGGAACCCGCAAAGATTCCATCCGCGCCGTGCAGCTTATTTTTAAATATATCAGAACAGCTTACAACGATGGCAATGATATGAGAGCGCGTAAGCAGATGCTTTATGCTGCATACCTTGCCGGAAGTGCTTTTACCAAATCATATGTAGGATATGTGCATGCGGTTGCACACTCACTCGGCGGCAGATACAACACCCCGCACGGACTTGCCAATGCCGTACTTCTTCCGCATGTACTTGAGGCTTACGGCGAATCTGCCGCGCACAAATTATGCAGACTTGCCGTCTGTGCAGGCCTTGCCGATGCCGGTACCCCGGATGATGAAGGTGCTGCAATTTTTATCGAAGCAATCAGGCAGATGAAGGAGGACCTCAACATTCCGGATGTGATTCCCGAAATCAAAGAGGAGGATATTCCGGAGCTTGCACGCTTTGCCGACAAAGAGGCTAATCCTCTTTATCCTGTTCCGAAGCTTATGAACGCTTCCGAGCTGGAAAAATTCTACTATTGTGTCATGTCATTGGGACAGGCAGACTAACGGAGGACATTATGACACCGGAACAGATTAACAGAATAATTACAGACCAGAAAAAATACTACGCCGAAGGCCACACACTTCCCGTAACCGCAAGGATCAACGCACTTAAGAAACTTTATTTTGCAATAAAAGAACGCGAGAACGAAATCCACGCGGCAATAAAGGAAGACCTCGGAAAAGGTGCTTTTGAAAGTTATATGTGCGAAGTCGGTCTTTCACTCAGCGAAATATCATACATGATAAAGCATGCCCGCAGATTCTCACGCGAGCACCGCGTTGCAACTCCGATTGCACAGTATGTGTCCCGAAGCTATGTTAAGCCATCGCCTTACGGAACCGTGCTTATCATGAGCCCGTGGAATTATCCTTTCCTGCTTACGATTGACCCGCTTGCGGATGCGATAGCTGCAGGAAATACTGTGGTTCTTAAGCCGAGCGCATATTCACCGGCCACAAGTGCCGTCATCGAATCCATTATCAAAGATTGTTACCCGGCTGAATATGTAACGGTTGTTACCGGAGGCCGCGCAGAAAATTCATGCCTTCTTGAGGCGGAATTTGATTATATATTTTTTACCGGAAGCCAGGCTGTCGGCCGTGAAGTCATGCGCAAAGCCGCCGAACACCTTACGCCGGTATCACTTGAACTCGGCGGCAAGAGCCCATGCATCATAGACCGAAGCGCCAATCTTAAAATTGCCGCCAAACGTGTTGTATTCGGCAAATATCTCAACTGCGGCCAGACATGTGTCGCTCCCGATTATATTTACTGCCACGCAGATATAAAGGATGCTTTTATCGCTGAAGTCCAGAAACAGATTGCCCTCCAGTACGGGGATGACCCGCTTGCAAATACTGACTACGGTAAAATAATAAATGCGAAGCATTTCAACAGGATCAAAGATTTGATTGACCCTTCCAAAGTTGTGTACGGTGGTTCATGTGACGAAACGTCGCTTAAGATTGCGCCGACGGTCATGGATAATATAACGCGCGATGACGCTGTCATGAAAGAAGAGATTTTCGGACCGGTCATGCCGGTTATGACTTTTACCGATTATGAGATGTTAATAAATGATATTAATTCACAGCCGCACCCGCTGGCACTGTATATTTTTGCCTCGGACCGTAAACTTATAAAAAATATCACATCCCGCATAAGCTTCGGCGGCGGATGCGTGAACGACACAATCATCCACCTTGCCACAAGCAATATGGGATTTGGCGGTGTCGGCGCGAGCGGTATGGGTTCCTACCACGGCCGTGACGGTTTCAATACTTTCTCACACTACAAAAGTATTGTCGATAAGAAAACATGGCTCGACCTCCCGATGCGCTACCAGCCTTACCGCAGCTTTAACGGTAAATTAATAAGAATGTTTTTAAAATAATTACTTGTCGCTGTCGATGTACACTGCCGCCTCATCAAGGTCCTTGCACACGGCAGCGACTTTCTGTCTCATTACATCATCCGGCTGCCACAGATCCGGCACCATAATAGTCCGGCAGCCCGATGCAAGTGCTGCCTTAAGCCCGCTTTCCGAATCCTCAAATGCGTAGCACTCGCTCGTCGGAAGTTTTAGTTTTGTGGCCGCCTCAATATAAATATCAGGTTCAGGCTTGGATTTAGCCACCATATCCCCACACATGATAACATCAAAATATTTATCGATATCTGCGTCCTTAAGATGTGCTTTTACAACATTTTCCGGTGATGATGATGCGACCGCAATACGGTATCTGTGGCCTTTAAGATAATCAAGAATGGTTTTAAGTCCTTTTTTCACCGGAACATGGTTATTGGCATAGTAATCATCAATATATTCGTAGGTCATGCGCTCAACTTCGGCCTCGTCACACTTCCCGCCAAAACGTTCACGCCATTTCTGCTTAGTCACCTCAAGATTCATCCCCAGTGTCTCTATCACCATAAATCCGGCCGGGCCTATTCCAAGCCTGTCCCCTACATAGTCCCACGCTTTCACAAAAACAGACTCAGTGTCAAACATGAGTCCATCCATATCAAATATAGCACCTTTCATTATGCCATCCTCCTTATATTTCAGTATAAGTTTTAACATAAAAAAGTCTTTTAATACATCTCGGCAAAATGTCGAGATGACAGCGATTTTTGTCTGTCTTATTCTGTTGACTTTTGGCATATTTACCGTTAGAATAACACTTGTAAGAACGAGATGTTCTTATTACCAAACCCCCTCTTATTTCAGAGTTAATACTCTGATATTAACCCACATATATCCTTAAGATTCCGTTACCCTCCCAAGGTAACGGTTTCTTAATTTACGGGATTAATTTCTATATTACAGCGCCGACGCCGCCGCGCATTCTTCCGTATACGCGATTTCCGCACACTATGCAGTTACGGCCGCTGTTCTTCGCTTTATATAAAGCTCTGTCGGCTTCCTCGTACATATCGTCAAACGCATAATCTTCCCCCGGTACCCCATATGCAATTCCCATACTGACAGTAACATATTCCGACACTCCTGCATAAGCATGTGCTATCTTAAGGTCGGCAACGCTCTTTCTTACTTTCATTGCAAATTCGACAAGTTCTGCTTCCGTCATATTCTGTACAAAAATAATAAATTCCTCGCCACCTGTTCTGGCTGTGATATCAACATTGCGCTTAGTCGTATTTTTGATCGCATGTGCCACTTCCTTAAGGCATTTGTCGCCTGCCGGATGGCCGAATCTGTCGTTATATTTCTTAAAAAAATCAATATCAATTTCAATGAGTCCGACATTGGTCTGCGTTCTCGCGCAGTACGGCCACAGAACCGCTGCTTTTCTGTCAAGTCCTCTTCTGTTAGCCAGAGCCGTAAGCGGATCCATATCCGCAGAAATCGATTTCGCACGAAGTCTGATCCTCGTCTGTTCCCTTCCGCACACACATCTTTCAATGACTGCCGCCGCTGCCCATGACATAACGCACAGACATACCACTTCCGCGATATCCTCTCCTGCACGGTGTGCCGTGATTACAGACACCATTGCTGCCACAGAATAATATCCCATAAACAGCTTAAAATACAATCCGTCAAGAACCGGAATGAGTATCACTCCCGCCGCCGATATGATATATCCGATTGTACTTCCGGTAACATTCAGATAAAATCCTGATATAATAAGTCCGAAGGCCGTTACCGAATAGTATTGTGTCATATAATACAGATTATAATAACTGCGGTAGCCCTTTGAAAAAATAAAATATCCGGCACATGCCATACCCATTTCAACCACCTCGGCAACTATAAGCCATGCAGTAACCGCTGTCATATGGGAAGCATATGTTCCGGATAAATGGTTTATAAGAAAATATACCGGTATTATAAATATGAGCGCGAGCGCAACAAAAAAAGCCCTGACCGCATTCTTATGTCCGAGCACTTCACCGATTTCTTTAACAGCCACACCTCTTTGTCTGCTCATTTTAAACACCACTCTCGAATAATCTGTACTTGTAAGCAACTATTGATAATAGTATACATCATACATATACCGAATTGCAATACCCAGTCCGACATAAAACGAAAATTTTCGCAGATATTCTTATCTTACTATTCAAACTCATATTCCAACACCTGGCAGTTATCGATTCCGAATGCCGCAAATTCCTCATTCGTCATATCGTGGAAATACGACTGCACGGCTCTTGCAATTCCGTTGTGAGCCACCAGCAGATACGTCTTGTTGCTGCCCTTAAGTTCCTCTAACAGGCTGTAAATTCTGTAACACAGATGTAACATTGTCTCGCCGTTGCCGAAATGATTGATGAAGTTTGACTTAGCTGCCCTGAACTCTTCTCCGTTACGGGCTGTCGATTCATATTTGCCAAAATTCTGCTCGCGGAGTCTTTCTTCCACGCGCATCGGTATTCCTGTAATTTCCGATACATGTTTTGCCGTATCATAGGCACGTTCAAGCGGAGAGCAGAGAATTTCGTCAATCGCATATCCTGACTTTTTTATGATTTCTCCCAGTTCTTTGGCCTGTTCATGTCCTTTGGCGGTAAGCGCTATGTCTGTAGCACCGCATATCTTATTTTCAACGTTCCAGACAGTCTGTCCGTGTCTTGCAAAATATATTTTATTCAATATCCGTTCCCTCCATATCCATCGGTCTTAACTTCCAATATGCCCCGCCGGCAGCATAAGATGCAGCTTAAGTCTGTACATTTCAATTCTCTCAGATAAATCCAAAACGCTTTAACGCCTTCGCAATTCCGTCGCGGCTGGCATTGTCCGTAACATAGGCAACCTCGTCCTTAAGTGATGCCGGATCCGAATTTCCCATCGCCACGCTGTTTTTAACATATCTTAACATTGGCAGGTCATTGCTGCTGTCGCCAAAAGCATACGCGTCATCAAAATCCAGCCCGAAATGCTCCACAAGGTACTTGATTCCGGTTGCTTTGGAATAACCGTGCGGAACAAATTCGAGAAAATTATTGCCGCGGTCAATGCACTGGAAATATTTATCCGTGACTTTTCTGAGCTCTTTGACTTGTGTCATAGTATCATACCATACAACAAACTTATCGCAGGTATAATCTTCCGCCTCAAGCGGATGCGACATATCATAGTGAAGCGACTTGAATTCCTCATAAAGTTTCTTTGCCGCCGGATTCCTGATTCCGCGGCTTAAGTCAAAAAGAACTTCCTCGCGTGATTCAAACACAACATCCGCATCCACCTTGCGCACCTGCTCAAGAATCTCCATCACCACCTCATGCGGCTGGTGTACATGCATAAGCTCCTTGCCGCCGTAATAGATATTGGTTCCGCAGCCGCACACAATACCGTCAAATCCAATCTCCATAAAACGCGGTTCCACGTTCTGGTAACATCTTCCGGTATTGATAAACATAAGATTGCCATTCGCCCTCGCCTGCCTTATCGCAAGAATCGCACTGTCGGGAAGCGAACCATCCACCTCTGACGTCAGCGTTCCATCTATATCAAAAAAAGCAATTTTGGTACTCATAAATTCTCCTTAATTTTCTTATCATGTATGTGTCTTGCCAGATATACAAACGGTGTGTCCAAAAGGCTCGTTACCACATAGATAACGTAGCTGCTGATAAAAATAGAGCCGATCGTCTTTAAATCATATGTGCCCCAGAAGGCAAAAAGTGTAAACAAAAGCGTATTGATTATCTGGCTTACCAGCGTGGAGCCGTTGTTACGCAGCCACAAAAATTTTCTCTTGTCGCCAAAACGCTTCTCCGTGAAAGCCCACCACTTATGATAAAGCCACACATCAAAAAACTGGCTCACAACATATACCACAAGCGACGCAAGTATCATCCTCGGCGTGTTCGAGAATACCGCTTTTATGGACGGCATCATCGTATCGCCGGCCGACGGCACATACAAAAGCCAGCTCTGTGATAATAATAAGAAGAAAACGGATACAAAAATACTCATCGTTACAGCTTTATTGGCCTCTTTACGGCCCTCACACTCCGACAGAATATCCGTGATAAGGAATGTCGATGCAAAAAGAACATTTCCAAGCGTCTGCTCCATTCCAAATGCCTTCACAAGTATTATCACTTCAATGTTGGCCAGCACCGTCGCTATTGCGGACACACAGAACAATCCGGCCTTTCCGAATAACTTATATGCAAGAATAACTGTTCCAAAAATAAGAACAACGGAACCTATTAAAAGCAATTCATTCATAATCTCAGTCTCCTACTCCAAAATCAGTATTATTGATAAGAATATCCACCCGCTCATTATCCTTGTACTCGGGATATATATTGCGGACGAATTTTTTGATCACACTCTTACACGGCTTTATACCGGTCGAGTTTGCGCACATAATATTAATACATATTCTCTCAAAATTTGCAAGACCGAGTTCAATATCTTTACGCATGCCATCCTCTGTCTGCCCGCGTATGCCGAACAGAAAATTGGCCTCATCAAAATTTCTGCTTATCACTTCCGGATCTTTTTCCGGGATTCCCTTGTGAAGTATTTTTTCCCTGAAATCGTAATCAAATGACTCCAGCCCAAGCTTCATCTTAAGTTCAAAGTCCGCAAATTCCCGGCGCAAATCTTCTATCCTGTTATTGTAAAGATAATGCGCTTCAAAATGTATTGTATGGATCATGCATTCCGCACAGCGTTTCTTAATCAGTTCGATTGTCCTCTTATCAAGCTCAAACACCGAGCCCGAATTGATTATTTCGATATTGCCGTACTTTCCGGTAACCTGCGACAGCGCCGCCCGGTTTATCATATAATTGACATCCTCATCCTTGCCGCTGTCACTGTAATAATCGCAGAATGTGCATTTCTTATACACGCATCCGCTGCCGCGCAATAGCACTATTTCCCTTGGATTCTTATCTTCTATTACACTATATCTGTCCATCCTGTCCTCTGTGTACCTGATGATATCGGCATATTGCGGATACTTCCCCGCAAACTGCATGATGACCTCCGGTTTGTCCCAGTAGTGCATCGGATAAACCGCATCCGCTTTTACTTTTTCAAGGAGATATTCTATTCCTCTGAACATATCATCCCCCTGCCTTGAATCCACCGGCACCATGACCGCATCAAAATGCATCCCTTCAACAGCCGTCAGATATCTGCGGTATGAGCCTGTCATCCATTTATTCACACGCTCGTCTTCGCCTTCCCATACCCAGTCATTCAAGTCTCCCGCGTGGTATACCGACCTTGGCACTCCGCCGTCATCAAACGTGACAACATATGCCACTCCCTTATCTGTAGAGCGCAGTGTCCGGACCAGTGCGCCATTATCCAGTGTGTATTCCTTATCCGGCTCCGCTGCTATGATTTCCACGCCCTCCATATGGGATGTATAATTGCGCGGTTTAATATCATATGATATAATTCCCGTCATCCGACGCACTTTCTTTTCCCTTAATATCTCAAAAACATACGGATTATAATGATCCGGGTGCCTGTGGCTCACAAACACATACACCGGCTTATCCGCATCTGTAACAGGAAAATCCGCTCTGTAATAATCAAATATATAATAGGCATCAGCGGACTCCACAAGGAATCCGCTGTGATAAATGTATGTAATCTTCATAATGATACACCTTACTTATTCGTATGCATAAGCTTATTGCTGACAAATCCAAATGTGGCACCCACCGCACCGCCGATGATGTGTGTGATATTGGACACATTGCTGGTAATGGCTATAAGCTGGTATATCTGCTCGCCTATATAAATAACCGCAACAAGTATGAATGTGACCGGAATGCCTCCGTCATCAAAGCTCGTAAGTGACGACAACAGAATAAAAGCAAACACGACTCCGCTGGCTCCCAGAAGTCTTGTAAACGGACTGAAAATCATATGAAACGCACCCGTTACAACCGCTGTTATCAATATTACCAGAAGGATATCCTTTGAGCCGTATTTCTCTTCAAGCATAGGCCCCAATATAAGAATCATCATTATATTATTGATGAAATGGCTCCATCCGGCATGTCCGAAAATATGTCCTATAAGCCTCACATATGTAAGTGGATTAAGAAATGACGAGCGGTACACGCTGAACAACTTAAGTGTACTGATTCCGCCCGTAATCTTATCAAGTATCAGTGCCAGCAGGCACACACCCACAAATGATAAAATAACCGGCGAATTAAATGTAATACGTATCCGTTTCTTAGATGTATTATCTGTCTGCATACAATCTCTCCCTAAAAAAATATTCTACAGACATTCTACAATTTCAATGGATTTTTAGCAAGATTTTTTTCAGGCGTTACATTTCATTCAGTATCTTCTGGATTTCCCCCGCAGGTATTTCTGAATATTCACTGATTCCGTTCAATCCCTTCAAATCCGGATCTATTACAAATTCATCTCCGAGTTCGTATGAATTATCTGTGCTGTTATAAACAAGCTTATTCTTTACAAGCAGGCTGATATGTTCTCTATAAGTATCCGTGCCCTGCGAATACGCCGTTACCCAGAATCCGACATATGGACCGTCTTCGCCAAAATATATATATTGGTTCTCGCTGTTTAAGCGTATGTCTCCAATTTCGATATTGGCATTAATTTCTATATTATCAATGACCTCTTCTCCACCTGAAAGTGAAACTCTGATTTCAAGATTATCATCAGACACTTTTTTACCTGTCACACTCGTAACGTCATCAAATTTCTTAAAATAGTCTTTCGCGGACAGTTCCACTGCCTTATGTGTCTTTCCATCAACAATAACACAATAACAATTGTTGTCAATTTGTTCCATCATTCCCGAATAAAAGCTGTTCATTCTCACTATTACGTCTTTCACTCCGTCTCCGTTGGCATCACGATATAACATACGAGGTGTCCGGCTTCCCTTATACCTATCTACTACAGTCAGTCTTTTGCCCCCCCGGCAATAAAACATCGACTATGTCTGACGCTTCTCCGAATTTAATCATCAATTTATCCCACATATCCACTACTTCTATTCCATCGTCTGTTTTCAGCGAACGAAAATCATAGTTATATCCCGGATAGTAATAATATGACATTTCAAAATCCGGGTATAGTATTTTACCATATCCCTTCAGCCAAGATTCCTCCCAGATTCTGTTCATTATAAACTCATCTGTCTGCTCCTTGCTCATTACCACCTTTCCCTCTGTTTCTGTTTCCGCCTCGGTTGCTTCGATTGTAATTTCAGGTGTCTGTCCGGCCTCCTCATTCTGATTGTTTACCGATGCGCATCCTGTAAGAAGGACTCCCGCCATTGCAATTGATAAAATAATTTTTCTGCTCCTCATAAGTTCTCTCCTTATATGTTTTATATATTAAGTATATAATGTCCCCCCCATATTTCAATGCCAAAATTGTTACATTTTTGTTACATTGTTTTAAAATTCAGTCAATTGTTTCCCATATACGCACAAAAGCTGTAAAGACCTCTTACCGGCCTTTACAGCTTCTAAACATTTCGTATTATTAAAGCATTATCCCTGCGTATATCTTGACAGGAACTGCCTGGTTCTCTCTTCCTTCGGATTATCTATGACATCATGTGGCGCACCCTGCTCCACAATCAATCCGTCATCCATGAATATAATATGGTCCGCAACGTCTCTGGCAAAAGCCATCTCATGAGTTACGATAATCATGGTCGTGTGTCTGTCCGCAAGTCCTCTTATGACCTTAAGCACCTCTCCGGTAAGCTCCGGGTCAAGTGCCGACGTTGGTTCATCAAAACACAGGATATCCGGTTCAAGCGCGAGTGCTCTTGCTATTGCAACACGCTGCTGCTGTCCGCCTGAAAGCTGATGCGGATAATGATCCATTCTCTCCGCCAGGCCCATCTGTGCTAACAGTTCTTCACCGTGACTATTTATTTTATCATAAATCTCTTTCTTAGCAGTCCTGAAATCCGGGCGCTCCTTTGCAAGAAGTTTTTCTGCAAGCGTTACATTTTCAAGTGCCGTATATTGCGGAAAAAGATTAAATGACTGGAATACCATTCCGAAATGCAGTCTTTTGGTTCTGAGCTCGCTCTCCTTGCGTTTCTGCTTAAGCGAAGCGTCAAAAAGCGTCTCTCCTTTGACCTTAATCGTTCCTCCATTCGGAGTCTCCAGGAAATTAAGGCATCTGAGGAGTGTCGTTTTTCCCGAACCCGAAGAGCCTATTATCGCAAGCGCACTGCCTTCTTCAAGTGAGAAGCTGACATCTTTGAGAACGCTTGTACTGCCAAAATGTTTTTCAATATTATTGACTTCAAGTATCGCCATAACCGCTCCTCCTATTTGAAATAGCTGAGCCTGCGCTCAACATAATTAAATATCAATGTAAGTATTCCTACAAAAAGCAGGTAGAAAATTCCGGTATAGAAAAGCGGCCACACAAGTCCGGCTGATTTCATAAATGAGTATCCGGTAAAAGTAAGTTCGTATGCCGCGATTGTTCTGGCAAGCGAGGTATCTTTGACAAGCGTGATGATTTCATTGGACATCGGCGGCACAATTCTCTTAATCATCTGAACCAGTGTTATTTTTCTGAAAATCTGTCCCTTGGTCATTCCGAGCACCTCTCCGGCCTCTCTCTGTCCTGCGGGAACGCCTTCGATTCCGCCTCTGAAAATAACGGAAAAATAGCACGCATAATTAATCGTAAATGCAACAACCGTTGCCGTGATTCTTCCCGTCTCGTTGCCGCTCCACACATGCCAGCCTATCATACCCGGTCCGTAAAAAATAATAAGAAGCTGAAGCATAAGCGGCGTTCCGCGAATAATCCACACAATCGTATGAATCAGCCACTTAAGCGGCTTAAACTTGCTCATCGAACCGAATGCGATTACAAGTCCGAGCGGAAGTGCAAAAAGCAGTGTAAACGCAAATATCTCAAATGTTGTCAATAGACCGCTTAAAAGGGTCTGTGTTACCGTCCAAAACATAGCATACCTTTCCTAATGTTACTTATTTGATACAACAACAACCTGTGCGTTATTGCAGTATGCGTTGGTGCAGTCCATGGCAGCCGTAACTTCGTCTGTAATTGTCATACCGTTCCATACAACGTCAATAGTCTTAGAATCAAGTTCCATTGACTTATTGTCCCAGTCAATCTCAACGAACTGTACTTCAACTCCAAGCTTCTCAGCTACAAGTTTAGCCATATCTGCATCAAAACCGATCCACTCTTTGCCGTCCTCTGACTTATAGTCCATCGGCTCAAAATCAGTGATACCTACAACAAGAGTTCCTTTATTTTTAATGTACTCAACATCACTATCGTCATTCTTAACATACTCGGCATCTTTCTGCTCAACAATGGCTTCCTGAACACCATACTTCTCTGCGGTTGCTTTCATGGTTCCGTCAGCATATGATGATGCAAAAACAGAGTTAATATAAGATACAAGGTCTGAACCCTTACGGCATCCGACACCGTATTCCTCTGTTGTAAGCTTGTCCGTGTATTTAAGATTCGGATAACTTGTTCCCTCGCCAATCATCGCTCCGGCCATAAGAAGGTCGATAATAGCGGCATCAGATGTACCTGACGCAACTTCCATAAGGGCATCAGACTGTGCAGCTACCACATTGGTCTTCCAGCCGTTATCCTTAGCTACTGCCTGTCCAGCTGAACCTGCCTCAACAGCGTATACTTTATTATCTGCCGAGCCTGCACCTGCTGTCCCACTTGACTTCTTGCCACACGCTGTTGCCGCAATACCCATAGTAAGGGCAAGTGCCATAACTAATGCTAATTTCTTTTTCATAAAATTAATCCTCCATTCCAATTACGCACAAAAAATCCTCCGCGCATTTATTTAGTATTCTACCATAGTAGTACACTAAAGTAAAGCCGGAGAATTCGCGATTTTACTTCTTCTCCTATCCGAACTGCAATTTTTTCACTTGATATAACTTAATATTCTGTTGGCCATGACATTTCGCGTGCCATTCTTGAAATCATAATGCTTCTATATGTAAGTTCATACACAAACGGCAAATACTGCTCACCCGGCAGATTCAGGCTTATTGGCATCAATAGTGTTATGAGCGATGGCCGGCTTATTCACACGCCCATTTGGGAGGAATAGTAGCATGGCGTTATACGCCGCTGAAAGGACGGCATCACGATATATAATACGATATTTTCACCCTTTTGGGCTCAAGATCAGCAATTTAGTGTTACTAATTTGCTATATGTGATAACATAGCCTGATAATATATAGTAATATGTATATTAGAGGATATAGAGAATTTAAAATATTATATCAAAACCCTGCAAAATTATCACCGATTGCATCGAAATCTGTAAAAAAGTGTGAATTAGTAAATACAAACCTCTCACGACATTTCATCTATCTTTTCAAATTGATACCCATTATCGCCATCTATATGCTCACCATGATATTTTTTATTCCAAAATATATCGTCAGGTATACCTTCCGGAAATGCCTTGCAACAGAATGCATCCCCATTTTTACCTATATAATTTTTACAATCCATACATTGAGAAAAAACAACCATTATTATTCCTTCTTTTGAACATAGAAAAGTCCCTGCTACTGCGGAGTGCTTTCGTCCATCAACTTTAAACTGATATATTTCTCATATTCTTCTGGTATTCCAATGTCATATTTTTGATAATAATGCAAAAAATCTGTTGGGAATGTAAAGTTCCCATCTTCATATATTCCAGCTTGCGGTATCTCTTCCCCATCAAATATATCTTCGGTAGACATAGGCGCAACTGCCGAAACAGAAAGGCCTTCCAGATATTTTAATATCTTATCTCTGCTAATATGATTTTTGATCTTCTTATAATTATCAAACTCATCTTCGCATTTTCCATATTTCATTCCTTTGAAAAATCCAAAAAATGTCATATTATCACCGCTTTCCTTGTGATTTAAATGTTTTCATCTTTCCACTTTCATTATAACATACTATAAAATGCTCATTTTTGCAAACATACAATATCTCTCTCAACCCCCAGCGAATTAGTAAGCCGTTGAGCAAATCCATCATCCACCGGATCCTATACTGCAAATAGAAATACACGTTTTTTCCAACTTCTTTCAGACATAAAAAAAGACCCTGCTACTGCGGAGTGCTTATTTTTTAATTCTATCCGTTTTTGATTCTACATCTAATGATTGTTTTTTCATATATTCTTCATATGATTTCTTTACATCATCAGGTGCATCATCCCGAATTCCATTAATATAACCGGCGTTGTTGTATTTAACCCAATCATCCCAAATTTGCTTTTCTCTCATGGCGTTAGCCCCCTGTATTTATTTAAAGTTTCAATTGTTAATCTCTTTATTTCTTTTGATAATTCTTGTGCGTTTTATCCGTTAGCATATATATATGCAAAGGCTTCTGCCATTGTTTCACTGGCGTTATCTGCTGCATATCGTGATATATTGCTAATTAACTCTGCATTCTTCTTACCTTTTCCATATGGTGTTTTTTGATATTTTTAAATGCTTCTGAAACTATGGATTTTGCTTCAGTACATTTATTCCATGCTATTGTTCTCTCAAAAGGATATGTATATGCACTATTCGCATCTATCATAAGCTGTTCAACAGCATGTGCACATTCATGATAGGCAATAGAATCAGGTGATGCATTTCTAACCCACCAGTCGCCTTCATATTATTTACACAGTTTTTCAACAGTTCCTTGGCTTGTATAATATTGTGGATTGAAATTTATTTCTTTTCCCGTGCAACTCATGACGCCGCCTTTATCAGCCTTTATTACTGTTATATTATTTGCCAATTCAGGGATTTCTCTAAATGCGGATTCAGCACCGCTTAATGTATTCTTTACATCTTCAAAATTAAGTTTCTTCATAGAATTGTCTATGTTAATATTATATTTCTTTTGGAAATAATTTTCCAGTTCGTTATAATCAGAAATATTTCCAAAATTACTAGATACACTTTGTTGATTTTGTACAATGGCAGAAACCTGCAAGTATTTCCCCTTGAAGTCCCCAAAATCCCCTGTCTTATCCAGTCCGTGATATCCAACAAGTGGTTTTTCTGTCTTATACATCGGATTACCATCCGGTGTTTCATATTCCCGGCATAGAAAGCAAGAGCTTAAAGCCCCGCTTTGGGCTTACAAGCAGATATACGGTACCGACTGGGTGCGGTTTGATAATTACGCAATCCGGTTCTGTCCGGAGTTTGCGATTATGGTGATATTTTGAGTTTCCAAATCAAATTTAATAATGTATAATAGAGTTACCAAACACATAGACTGTATTGAATGAAACTGAGGACAGAAAAGGCAGCCGTCGCCCATTGTTAGGAGATGTGGGAAATGTCACCCCACCTTTTCATTCGGTTTGGAAGCAGGTAACTTCGGTTACCTGATTTTTTTACATAGAAAGAGGTGTATGTTATGAAATTAATTTATCCGGCAATTTTTACTCCATTCGAGGAGGCAGAAGGTTATACCGTAGTCATACCTGATCTGCCCGGTTGTGTGACAGAAGGACACGACTTAACTAATGCCACCGAGATGGCGATTGATGCCGCCGGCGGATGGGTTCTTGATGAACTCGAAAACGGCCATGCTGTTCCGGATTCAAGCTCGCCAGCTTCAATTACTGTTCCGGAAGGCTCATTTATGAATATGATTACTCTAAATATACCAGAGTAGTTTTCTTTTATACGTATTATTACGTATTCATGTATTGACATACGTATTCGCACGTATTATAATATAATCACGATAAGGAGGAGATAAAGTTAATGCCAATGACACCCCGAGAAATGATTAAACTTCTCAAGCAGAACGGTTTTAAAGAAGTTAGTCAGAATGGTTCACATATTAAAATGATCAATGAAAATACTAATAAACAAACCATTGTTCCTTATCACGGAAAAGCTCTTAAAAAAGGGCTGGAACAAGCGATTCTTAAACAAGCGGGGATTAAATAATCCCTACCGTATATGGAGGTATGTATATGAACAAATTATTTTACCCGGCATTATTTCATAAAGCCGAAGAAGGCGGTTTTTGGATTTCATTTCCCGATATTCCGGAATGCTTAACTGAGGGAGATAATATGGAAGAAGCCTATAACATGGCTGTTGATGCACTTGGGCTGTGCCTTGAAGATATGGAGAAGAATAATATTCCGTTTCCTGTTCCTTCATCTATTGACAAAATCACAGTTGATGATGATGCATTTCTTGTTGTTATTGAATTTGATATGCTTGCCTATAAGAAACGCACCAACTCCAAAGCCGTAAAGAAAACCCTGACCATTCCTGCGTGGCTTAATGAGAAAGCTATCCAGCTCAACATTAATTTTTCCCAGGTCCTTCAGGATGCATTATTAGAAAAAGTAGGAAGATAGTTTTTTTAAAAAAACGGCCCCCGGCACAGCCGGGAGCCTGCGCCAATACCATAAGAGGTTCTGACGGACGTTTCACGGCGCAAGTCTGCGACGGCGCATATCGTAACGGCAAAAAACACTATATCAAGATACGAAGTGACAAATTCAGCCGTGACCCGGAACTTAAAGTTGAGAATTTCAAAATCAAAAAAGCACCCTGCATTCCTGCAAAGCGCTTTCTAGTTCTTCTTTTCTTTTAAAACTTCCTTTTCTTTTTCTGCAAGAAGTTTATCACGTTCTGTTTGAGACATTGATCTGAATTTATCAATCTCTTCCTTGTTCAGATTATCATTCTCCTTATACATTTTCCTTTACCTCTTTGAATGTGAAGTTATATAAATAAAATAAATATTTCAGTGAGCCATCAGGGTTCGAGTCCCCGATTTATAAAAAAAGAATCACATTCGTGATTCTTCATTTCAGTGAGCCATCGGGGACTCGAACCCCGGACAACTTGATTAAAAGTCAAGTGCTCTACCACCTGAGCTAATGGCCCATATTAAATTATCAAACGACCTTTACGGTCATACCCGGTCGCCAAGCTGGGCTAGGTGGATTCGAACCACCGAGTGCAGCAGTCAAAGTGCTGTGCCTTACCGCTTGGCGATAGCCCAAGGTAAATTGAGGGTGGATAAAGGGATTCGAACCCTTGGCCTCCAGAGCCACAATCTGGCGCGCTAACCAGCTGCGCTATACCCACCATAATTATTGTAGTGGCAAATAATTGCAATATTAAATGTGCCCGAAGGGATTCGAACCCCCGACCCACGGCTTAGAAGGCCGTTGCTCTATCCAGCTGAGCTACGGACACATATTAATTAATAAGTATCCCTATCAAGATACAAAGCGGGTGATGGGAATCGAACCCACGTATCCAGCTTGGAAGGCTGGTGTTCTACCATTGAACTACACCCGCATATAAGTCGGGGTGACAGGATTCGAACCTGCGACCTCTTGATCCCAAATCAAGCGCTCTAGCCAAGCTGAGCCACACCCCGATTATGCATTATGTGATTGCATCGGATGCGTTTTTGTCAAACGCAAGTGTTATTATACTTGACCACAAGGCGAATGTCAACACCTTTTTTTATTTTTTTGTAAAAAAATAGTTTTAACTGTCACCTTAGAGAAAATGCAGGTCAAAAGTAACATCTCCGGCCTCATCAGTCTCTGCAATGATATAGCTTGGACGGCGTCCCGGCTGCCTCGGAAGTGTCAGACTACCCGGATTGACCACAGTTATCCCGCCAACCGTTTCTATTTCAGGAATATGTGTATGACCGTACATAACAATATCGCAGTCAAGACCGCGTGCATAGCGGCGCAGATCGGCCGTATCACACGCTATCGCAAAATAGTGTCCGTGAGTGAGGAGTGTCCGGTGTTTTCCAACCATTATGACGCTCTCTGCCGGAAGATTGGAGCGGTAATCGTTGTTGCCACGGACCATATAACACGGTATTCCCGTCATTTCTTCAATATAATCCTCCAAACCGCACAAATCCCCAAGATGAATCATCAGATCAATCCCTTTTTCCTTTTCGAGTACCAGATTAAGGTTACGGTCTGAGCCATGAGTATCGCTTATTACAAGGATTTTCATTTGATTATCTTACGCTCCTCAAGAATCTTTTTCATTGCTGTAAGTGCTTTGCCACGGTGGCTGATTGCATTTTTGGCATCCGGATCCATCTGTCCCGTGGTCATACCGTATTCAGGAACATACACGATCGGATCATAACCAAATCCGTTTTCTCCGGCCGGTTCTTCCGCTATAACGCCCTCTATCGTACCGCGTGTTGTTATGATTTCTCCATCCGGAAAAGCAGCCGCGATAACACATACGAAACGCGCACTTCTGTCCTTGCCCTTAACGCCTTTCATACGCTCTATTAGATTGCTGTTTTTGATTTCATATGGTGTATCCTCACCCATATAGCGTGCCGAATATATGCCCGGTTCCTTATTGAGCGCATCTATCTCAAGGCCGGAATCATCCGCAAGAGCAAGCTTACCAGTGCGCTCCATAACTGCTTTTGCCTTGATTATCGCATTTTCTTCAAATGTGCTTCCGTCCTCAACAATATCCATATCAATTCCGGCTTCTTTCATGGAAAGGATTTCTTCCCCGATGTCTCCAAGAATTGCCTTGATTTCCTTCATTTTTCCCATATTTCCTGTCGCAAAAATCATTTTTCTTCTCCTTGTTCTTCTATATTATTAGTGTACATTTTAAGACATATATTGCAATTCTGTGTCTCTTCCACATGTTCCCAGCGGCTTCCCTTAAGGCTTATATATCCTTCTCCGTCCGTCAGGTCAACCGTAGCCGTAGCATCATCCGCCCTGTATTCTATAGCAATCGGATGAATCGAATTTGGTGTCTTAATATAAACAACTACCGCATATTTATGTCCTTTTTTCATAGGAATCGGTTTATCAGCCTTGACTGTATAATATCCCGGATTGGCAAAAGAGCCCTTCGCAACCGGTATCCTGTTAATAAATGAACTGTCGTTTTCGAAATCTTCCACAAAAAACATCTCGTATTCCGTGTCCGCTCCGGTAGCGTAGAATCCTGCTGCCTCAAAAGTTTCATCCGCCTTTGCCTCGTATGCATTGGCAAAATAAGCGTATTCCCTGTTATAGCCGAGCTGACCGACCCATCCGCACAAATCGCTCTGATATATATTATTATAATTATTTTTATTCTCTATATCAGTATACACAACATTGTGGACGCCAATATTACTGTCATAATATGACACATAGAAATATCCTTTGTCGCCGAAATTCTCACCCCAGCTGTTCATGCATAAAAATGCGCCATCGCCATCCGGCTCTGTTGCAAAAGAGGACGCCGGGTACGAATCATCCCATCCGACAATCACAATATCATGATTAGCCTTTTCTGTACCAATGTAACAATATGACTTGGTATCCGGATTATATGACGAACTACCGACACCACTTGCGTCATTGACTGACAGATATAGAGAGCTCTGTACTCCGCCATACAGAAATACCGCCTTCTTGATACCGTCAAAATTCTTACTCTCAATTATCTGCATTTCCTGCACATGGAACGCCGGCTCAAGCCCATCCGGTGAATATCCGTCGCCGTAGGGATCATCTTCTTCATACACCGGTCCCTTCCATGCGGCAAGATATGCCATGGACATATTGAACTCTCCTCCCTGATTCTGGTTAAGATTATATCCGCTATGCCATGTCATATGATCCTCTGAAAAATCATAAAATCCGTCCGGCATAAGTGATGACTCCAATGCCGTAAGCGAAGCAAATGCCCAGCATGTTCCGTATTCCGCCTGGTCCTTGACCGCTGACCCCTTGCCTACTTTGCGGTAATCATACGCATATGGATAGATCTTCTCATCTGGTTTCATATTAATAAGCTCTGCCGTGTACGTCATGCTGTTCCAATTATATTCATAAGAAAAATACGTCGACATTACATCCAGCGGAATGTACATATTACTGCCGTGCAGCACTGCCGGCTTAACCATAATCTGCTCTTTGCCATTTACATTTACTGTATCCGATGCAGCAGTTATTATAATGGCGTTATTGCCTTTCTCTATCATTGTATAACCCGGATAATATCTGTTCACAGCGCATGAGAAAACAGAGGTAATAACCTCTTCATTTATCATAATATTCATATTCTCATCCATATAAATATCATCCGGATCCAGCCGGACCTCCTTACCGTCAACGCTCAGCTTTAATCTGCCGTCATTGACCGTTCTGGATACCAGCTCCTTCCAGCCGTCGGCTATAACCATATTGGTCGAGCCATGCACAATCTCAATCGACCTGCCTGTCTCGAAATATTTAACTCCGACAACCGCTATAATCAATATTACAATTATTATATAAAGCTTTTTTCTGCTTCTCACTTATCGCTACCGCTTTCTTTTTTTCTCGGTGGCTTCGGCCCCTGAAACTGATAATAAAAAGTCTTAATCATTCCGTTATAAATCTTACGATTCTTATCAGCTTTACGTCCCACATACCGCTCTGTATCTTCATATGATGTTATAAGATACGCCGACCAGGTAGGCATCTTGGCAAAGCAACGGCCAAATGCACTATATATTGCCGGCAAAGTCTCCTTCTCTTCCAGTCTCTCACCATACGGAGGGTTGGTTATTATAAAACCGTATTCTCTGTCCGATTCAAGAGCTGCCACATCCCTTACACGGAATCTGACTAATTTCTCGACCCCTGCCCTTACTGCGTTCTCTTTCGCAACTTTAACAACTTCCGGGTCAATGTCATATCCCTCTATGCATGTATCAATATTGGTATCGGCCATTTCTTCCGCTTCATTAACAGCATCGTACCACAATTGTCTGTCTATGAAATTCGTCCACCTCTCTGCCGTAAAATTCCTTCCGGCTCCCGGTGCTATTCCCGCTGCCATCATCGCCGCTTCAATTGCAAAAGTTCCGCTTCCGCAAAAAGGATCAATAAGCACTCTGTCCTTCTTCCACGGAGTGAGCATAATAAGCGCAGCCGCCAGAGTTTCCGAAATCGGCGCTTTACCGGCTTTGGTACGATACCCTCTCTTATGGAGTGACTCACCTGTGGTATCAAGGCATACCGTAACCTCATCCTTATTAAGAAAAACCCTTACCGGATAATCAGCCCCATTCTCCTCAAACCACTGCACGTCATAATGCTGTTTCATTCTCTCGACCATTGCCTTCTTGACAATTGACTGAATATCTGACGGGCTGAACAGGCGGCTGTTGACCGAACTTGCCTTTGTCACCCAGAATCTCGCATTTTCCGGAAGAAATTCTTCCCACGGACATGCCTTGACGCTTTCAAAAAGTTCATCATACGTCACTGCGCGGAAACTTCCGACACATATCAGGACTCTTTCCGCCGTCCTGAGAAAAATATTGGCGCGGCATACTGCATCCGCATCTCCGATAAAGCTGACTCTTCCGTCCTTCACTTTATCAATATCATATCCAAGATCATAAACTTCTCTTTTAAGAACTGCTTCAAGACCAAAATGGCATGGCAGAATTATACGGTATTTTTTCATATGTGTTTCCCTTAACTGTTTTCTATAGTCAATACTATAGTTCTTCAACAGGCTTTATGTCAATCAAATTATTCCCTTTCCAGTCGATTTCCGTAATATCCCCTTATTCCGCCCATAAGTGCCTTAACAACATACCCTCTGTCATAAAGTTCCTTCGCTGCCAGCAGTGATCTTCCTCCACGCTCACAGTAAAGCACAAGTATTAAATCTCTTGGCATTTTATTATATTCTTTTTCCAGCTTTTCAAAAGGTATACAGATAGCATTTTCTATATGCATCCTGTTATAATCTTTATAATCCCTGACATCAATCACCAGACAATGTCTGTCAGTTACACATCTGTCCATCTGTTCCGATGAAATTGTTTCAAATCTAAGCATTTATACTCCTCCGGTTTCTTCTTCTATATATTATTATATTCATTCCGGTCACTGCCCGTTATACGTATTTTCCCGTTTTTCCCCGTATTTAAAGGCTTTCCTAGACATCATTAACTTTCTCAAATAAAATATTCAAATTATTTTTAAAAAGTACTTGCATATTTCGACAGCATATGATATATTCTTATTGTAGAAAGCGAACGGAAATAGCTTTCTATATAACCCCTTATTAATTATTTATACTCCCCTCATTAAAGCGACTAGAGGTTCCCCCCTCTAGTCGTTTTAATTTGTCCAAAAGTATTTTTTTAAAGCCGGCGCCCTTATTCAGAGCCACCGGCCTTTTTCTTTGATTTCATATCCTTACCCACTGCAAGCATTATTATAACGCTTATGAGAAACGGTATATAATAGGTAGATATTCTGTACAGAACCATACTCGAACCTGCCATTACTTTGCCAAACACAGCAGCAAACAGCAATGAAAAGACTACTTCCAGAGAACCTACGCCTCCAGATGTTGGGATGACACCCATAATCAGCTGCATTAATGCTGTGACTGTAATTGCCTGTGCCACAGTTACGCCGCCTAAAGATCCTCCAGCTGCATAAATCGCAATAATCGGTATTACATACCAGCAGCTCATCTTAATCATGTTGATGACTGTAAAACTGATCCATGCTGCCGGACTCTTGATTATATTTTTGGTACCTTCCCTAAGAGCCTCTACCTGATTCTTGATTTTATTCTTAAATGGAGTAAATTTCTCTTTTTTCAGTATTTTATCCAGAAGCTTCATAGCTAACTTATGAAACCATTCTGCTGTGCATATAAGTATAATGCCCGTAATAATAACTATATTTATCGCTGCTCCGATATAAATATATCCAAATGTCGACGAGAAATTTCTCATTACAAACGCATTATTAAAAAGCAGCATAATCACCGCATATCCAACAATAACCGTCTTGTGGAAAACATAAGGCATCGTCGTTATTGCACATGCACGTCCAACATTAATTCCTTTGTTATGGAGATATACAACCTGACCCGGTTTAATTCCCGCACCAAATGTCGTAACGTTGAAAAATATACCCATATACGACACTGCAATACATCTTAACATATTCACCGGAGTTCCATCTTTTTTCAAAAGATAGCTGTACATTATTGCATCTATAATATAGTACATATTGCCCAGAAGAATCATAAACAGCAGCATCCATATATTGGTCTTAATAAGCTGCGCCGCAATCTCTTTATACGAATCCTTGAAGAGATGATAAAGAATAAAAGCCGTAAGCAATATCACCGCTGCATAACCAGCTAACTTAAGACCTTTCTTAGCCTTATCGCTCATATCTAATTCCTTCCTGTATACATTCTGTGCCTTTAGATAAAAAAATAGAACCTGCCGCTTCCGACAGGTTCAGCGCGCCAGAGAGGATTCGAACCCCCGACACCACGGTCCGTAGCCGTGCGCTCTATCCAGCTGAGCTACTAGCGCTTACCATTGCAGAATTCTGCAACACGATATATTCTACAATGGTTATTATTAATTGTCAAGTCTTTTTCAAAAATTACGAAATGAATTTACGAATATTTCTCAAGCATTTCCTGTTTCGTCCTATAGAGTTCCATCGACAGATCAACATAATGCGTATGCGGATTCTCAAATCTCTGTTCCTCAGGCCATACTGAGGCAGATAACTGGTCTTTGACCTTCTGTTGAATCTCCTTAAGCGCCGGCAGTTCATACACAAGTTCTCCGCCCGCAAAAATCTGTTTCTGAAGTTTCTCACACGTGAAATTCGTAAAGGATCTTCTCTTCCACGGCTTGATTTCATCCATATAAGGGTATGGTTTCGTATCGTCAATTGTCTCATCCGCAAGTGTAATTACGTCCGCAATACCGTATCCGCTATCCTTATCATATATTCTCCATAATGATTTGAATCCGGGATTCGTTATTTTCTCAACATTCTCCGATATCTTTATCTTCGGCTCAAATACCCCCGATTCGTTTTCAACAGCCGCAAGCTTATATACACCGCCGAATACCGGCTCAGATTTGGCAGTGATCATTCTTTCACCGACACCATATGAATCAATTCTTGCACCCTGCTTATTAAGCGAAGTAATGAGATATTCGTCGATACTGTTCGAAACAACGATGCTGCAATCCTCGCATCCTGCCGCATCAAGGATTTTTCTGACTTTTTTGGTCAGATAAGCAAGGTCTCCGCTGTCGATTCTGATACCCTTAAGTCTCTTTCCCATCGGTTCAAGCACTTCTTTTGCAACTTTAATTGCATTCTGGACACCGCTCTCAAGTACATTATATGTATCTATCAGTAATACGCAATTGTCCGGATAAACCTCTGCATATGCCTTAAATGCCTCATATTCGGTGTCAAAAAACTGAACAAAAGAGTGGGCCATCGTTCCTATGGCAGGCACGCCGAACAACTCATCGGAAATTGCTGTCGCTGTAGCACCAACACCTCCTATATAACATGCCCGTGCTCCATAGATAGCCGCATCGCTTCCCTGTGCACGTCTGGCACCGAATTCCATAACCGATGCATCACCCGCAGCCCTGACGATTCTGTTTGCCTTCGTTGCAATAAGGGACTGATGATTAATTGTCAGAAGCAACATTGTCTCAATAAGCTGCGCATCTATTAATGGTGCCACAACTGTTACAAGCGGCGTGTTCGGGTATACAATCGTACCTTCCGGAACCGCATATATATCTCCCGAGAACTTGAAATTACTGAGATAATCCAGAAATCCTTCATCAAACATGTTCTTGCTTCTGAGGTATTCAATATCTTCCTCATCGAACGAAAGATTCTGTATATAATTTACAAGCTGTTCCAGACCTGCAAAAATCACAAAGCCGCCTTCATCCGGATTCCTTCTATAGAACATATCAAATACAACACATTTATCTTTCAGTCCTTTGACAAAATATCCGTTGCTCATGGTCAATTCATAAAAATCCATCAGCATCGTAAGATTTCTCTTATCATTAACAAATCTGTTCATCATCTTACTTCCTTAAAAAAATATATTTTCTCTATATTAGACCTCTTTGGCCCGCTTGTCAAGTTCTGTAAAGACAACTGTCAAGACAGTCGTTTTTTGAATTGCCAAATCATTCATATCTATCCTGATTTGACGTAAAATAAATACTATGTTAGTATCAAGTCACAAATAATTTCATACTGTAAACAAGGAGGTTTATATGTACACTGCAATCGGTCTTATTATACCTTTTGCCGGCACCTCACTTGGCGCCGCCATGGTTTTTCTTATGCGCAATAAAATGAACCCACACGTTGAAAAGCTGCTCCTGGGGTTCGCATCCGGTGTTATGGTTGCGGCTTCGGTATGGTCGCTTCTCATTCCATCAATTGAGATGTCCGGTGATAGTTTGCTTCCTGCATGGCTGCCACCTGCTATCGGATTTCTTCTGGGTATAGGTTTCCTGCTTTTACTGGACACTGTAACACCACATATACATCTTAACAGCGACAAGCCGGAAGGACCACGCACCCATCTAAAAAAAACGACAATGCTTGTCTTTGCCGTTACGCTCCATAACATTCCTGAAGGCATGGCTGTCGGTGTAACTTTTGCCGGAGCGATGACCGGCAATACAGGGATAACAATTGCCGGAGCCCTGGCTTTATCAATAGGAATTGCCATTCAGAATTTCCCTGAAGGCACGATTATTTCCATGCCTCTTAAATCAGAGGGTATGAGTAAGCCAAAAGCCTTTCTCATGGGAGTTCTTTCAGGAATCGTTGAACCCATAGCTGCTGTAATCACTATTCTGCTGATTAATATTATCGTACCTGCGCTTCCATATATTCTGGCATTTGCTGCCGGCGCAATGATATATGTAGTCGTGGAAGAGCTTATTCCGGAGTCCCAGTCCGGTGAACATTCCAATATCGGCACTATCGGTGTTGCATTAGGCTTCGTTATAATGATGATTCTTGATGTTGCATTGGGATAAAAAAAAGACATTAACCACTGTTATGTGGTTAATGTCTTTTAATATAATGCCGGCGACCGGGGTCGAACCGGTACGGGTATTACTACCCACGGGATTTTAAGTCCCGGGCGTCTGCCAATTCCGCCACGCCGGCTGAATGGGACCTACAGGGCTCGAACCTGTGACCCTCTGCTTGTAAGGCAGATGCTCTCCCAGCTGAGCTAAGATCCCAGAAAAGCGACCCGAATGGGACTCGAACCCACGACTTCCGCCGTGACAGGGCGGCGCTCTAACCAACTGAGCCATCGGGCCATATTGTTCCTTCAAAACCACACACTAAAAACGATATTCATATCAAGATTTACTCTGTTAATAACTTTTCCTCTTCTACCTGACTTTGGTCAAGCGCTCGACCTATTAGTATCAGTCAACTCCACGTGTTACCACGCTTCCATCTCTGACCTATCTACCTCGTAGTCTTCAAGGGGTCTTACAGCTTACGCTCGGATATCTCATCTTGAGGGGGGCTTCACGCTTAGATGCCTTCAGCGTTTATCCCGTCCCGACTTGGCTACCCGGCCATGGATTTGGCAATCCAACCGGTGCACCAGAGGTCAGTCCATCCCGGTCCTCTCGTACTAAGGACAGCTCCTCTCAAATATCCTACGCCCACGCCGGATAGGGACCGAACTGTCTCACGACGTTCTGAACCCAGCTCGCGTACCGCTTTA
>OJNZ01000037.1_pt1 | contig 104945 bp, 94 predicted proteins | sample 1598001 | NCBI WGS metagenome assembly OJNZ01 (sample SAMN01915225, study PRJEB22387) | human gut metagenome | isolation source: stool | host: Homo sapiens | place: USA | reverse complement strand
CCCCGTCGGGCAGGCGGCCCTGGACGTCGGCGACCTTCCGCCGCAGCTTGTCCCACAGCTGCTGCATCTCGTCGGCACGCACCTCCTTCTTGACGTAGACCGTGATCTTCGACATGCCGACGCGGTTCTCGCTCTTCAGGTAATAGAGTTCGTCGAGCGACTGGATCGACTCCTCCAGCAGGTCCGTGACCTCGTTGCGCACCTCTTCGGGCGATGCGCCGGGATAGGGCGTCATGACCAGCGCCTGCTTGATGGTGAAGGGGGCATCCTCGAGTTTGCCCATGTGCGTGTAGGAGAAAAGGCCGCCGAAGAGCACCAGCACGAGCAGCAGCCAGGTCACCGCCTTGTTCTTCAGAAAGTATTTTACCAGTGTATTCATGTCCGGGACAGGGTTTTGAGGCGTCGGTCAAGGTAGGCACGCCCCTTGATCGTGCAGAGACCGCGCGTGTAGACAATAAGGATCTCGGGCGAGGACGGGCTGCCCCGCCGCAGCGGATGCTCCTCCACGCTGTCGAAAAGCCGGATCAGGAAATCCGATACGACGGCGCTGACCGTATCCCGCGTGACGTCACGGCAGAGATAGCCCGTCCCGGCATCCTGCTCGGCACGCATGCCGCAGGCGTCGGCATAGTTGAAGAGGCGCTCCTGAAAGAGCCGGTAAACCGGCAGGCAGCATTGGCGGAGCTCGCGGCTGCAGTGCATGACCCTCCGCAGATCGACCTTGCGGATACCGGCATAGAGTGCACAAAGGTCGTCGATCAGGATACCGCCCGTCGGGACAAGGAGCCGCTTGCGGAGCAGCCACCGCTCCAGACAGGTGTCGAGCAGCTGCTCCTTGCTGGTGAAATAGAGATAAAGCGTGCGTTTGGAGATCCGCAGCTCGGATGCCACCATGTCCATGGTGAAGCGCCGGAATCCGATCTGCCCGAGCAGTTCCAGCGTACAACCGATGATGCGCTCCTTCATGGTCTCGGCGATTCGACGGTCCGCGCCCCGTCCGACGGTCCGACGGCGGCGACAATCTGTCCCTCATCAAGGAGGCGGAGCCCGCTCACGGCGACCCTCTCGCCGGCGGCCAGTCCGGACCTCACCGTAATCCGGTCGTCGGGGAGCAGTTCTCCGGGGGTAATCCGCCGCCGTGCAACACGGCCCGAAGCCGGGTCCACGACCCAGACATGATCTCCCGCACCGGAAGTATGACCGAGAGCCTTCCGGGGAATGGCCACCACCGGCTGCGGCTGGTCCCGAAGGTCGAGGCAGACCCGTCCCGAGAGACCTGCGGGAAGCTCCCCGCCGGGATTCGGCAACAGGGCCGTGAGCAGGTAGGAGAGATTGTTCGGTGTGGTACTCCGCGCGCACTCGACCACCCCGGCGCGGAACATCCGGCCCGGGATGTGGTCGAATTCAACGGCCACCTCATCGAGCTTCCGGGCCTGCATGGCAATCTCCTGCGGCACGAAGATCTCGATACGCAGCGAGGAGATGTCCGTAAGGGTCACCACCGGCTGCGAAGCCCTGACATCCTGGTAACGTTCGATGAAGACCTCGCCGACACAGCCGTCGAACGGTGCAAGCAGCTGCGTATCGTTGAGCGCATTCAGCGCCGCATCGCGGGCGGTTTCGGCCGCGACCCAGGCAGCCCGCGACGCCTCGTAGCTGCTGGCCGGCAGGTTGTCCTTATCATAGAGGGCCGCAACACGCTCGTAATCGGCGCGGGCCTGCCTGCAGGCGGCGTCGGCCTGCTCGTAGCGCAGCCGGAAATCGCGCGGGTCGATTCCGGCAATGAGATCGCCACAGCGATAGCGGCTTCCGGCATAAACCTCGAACCGATCAACGGGGCCCGAGACACGGAACGAAAGGACCGACGTTCGCAGCGGCTTGGCGATAAAGGGATATTCCCGCGAGGAGGGGAGCTCGACGGTCGCAGCACGGGCCGTCTCGACACACATCGGGGAGTCGGACTGCTGCCGGTCGGCACACGAGGCCGTCAGCAGCAGGAGCGGCAAAAGAAAAAATCTGGCATTCATCGGAGGGAGTTTTGTTTCCGGAGAGCAAAAATAGCCCCGGACGGAACTCACTTCCGGAATGATTTGCCCAACGCCGGAATTGAGGAGCCGAAACCGGACAGACGAAAACCGAAGTTTCCCGTGCGGTTTGTCCGGACCGGGCCGCAGGCTTCGCCGCCGAACGGCAGAAGCGGATCAGAGAAGGTTCAGATCCCGGGCAATCCGGCAGGCCTCGATCGAGTTGTGCACCTGCAGCTTGCTCAGAATCTCCTGCCGATGGCGGCTGACGGTATGCACGCTGATCGACAGCCGTTCGGCGATCCCCTTGCTCGTCAGGCCGCTGTCGATCAGCCGGAGCACCTCGCGTTCGCGTTCCGACAGGAGATGCAGGACTTCGCGCTTCTCCAGTTTCCGCACACGTCCGGTCGCCGTATGGACGACGGCTCCCGAATAGGGAAGAGAAACAAAGAGCGGGTTGTAGAGGCAGAGGGTCAGCCAGAGGCTGTCGTCGAAAGGCGAAGGTATGTAGAACAGACGGTGCAACGCCTGCTGGTAATTTCCGAAACGGTCCTTCATGCGCAATCTTTGCACGAGGCAATAGTCGGACCGCCGGCTTGCGGAAAGGTGTTTCACGAAATGGAAGAAATGGAGCTCCTGAAGGTACTTGTCCGTCAGGTCCTCGGGATGGATCAACTTCAGGATCGCGGTCTCCCAGACCGAACCGATCTCCTCCCTCAACCCGGCGTGCGCATCGAGACCCAACAGCGCCGAAAAGCCTCCGTAACAGATATAGCTGCGGTCGGCATGCATGTCGCTCAGCACGGAGATGGCGTTCTCCATGCGGGCATAGACGCCGGCCAGCCTCTTGTAATGCTCCAGCACCTCGGAACGGGATGTCTGGTCGGGACAGGCAAACTCCTGACCGAAAAACTCCCGGTTCAACTCGTCCACGATCTCCATATGGCGGAATGGTTATTTATGATTATTGCCGGTTCGCTCGCCGCGACCTACCTTTGCAAAGGTAATTCAGAACGGACAGTTATCTACACAAGACAATCGTAAATTTTCACAGAACAAAACCAAGCAGATGAAAAAGACAACGCTTCTGAGCCTGGCACTCTTCGCTTCGCTACACATGGCCGCAGCACAGACTCTGGAAAAGATGACCTGGTTCAACGAACCGGAACAGTGGGAGATCAGCGGAAACACCCTCTCACTCTTCGTCACCCCGCAGAGCGACTACTGGAGAATCTCGCACTATAGGTTCACCGTAGACGACGCTCCCTTCTATTATGCCACCTACGGCGGAGAGTTCGAGGCCAAGATCAGGATCTCGGGAGAGTACCGCGAACGGTTCGACCAGGCCGGCCTGATGCTGCGCATCGACCACGAAAACTACATCAAGGCGGGCATCGAATTCGTGGACGGGAAGTACAACCTCAGCACCGTGGTGACCCACCACACCTCCGACTGGAGCGTCATCACGTTGGAGAAGGCCGTACCCTGCATCTGGATCAAGGCCGTGCGGCGGCTCGACGCCGTCGAGATCTTCTATTCGTTCGACGACAAGGAGTACACGCTGATGCGCAACGCCTGGCTGCAGGACAACACGCCGGTCATGGTGGGCCCGATGGCTGCCTGCCCGGACGGGAAAGGGTTCCGGGCAACCTTCGATCATTTTCAGGTGAAGCACCTGCCGGACCTGCGGCGACTGGAATGGCTGCGCAACAACGCCGAATAGCACACGGAAAACAAACATCCGCCTCATACGGGTTCAGGATCGGGCAGGGACCTCGAACGCGGAGACCCGAAAAAGGAAACGCCCTCATCCCGGCCGATTGGAGAAGAAAAAAGAAGAGGAGAACCTGAAAGTTCTCCTCTTCTTTGATTCTTCTCTGGAGCGGAAAACGGGACTCGGACCCGCGACCTCAACCTTGGCAAGGTTGCGCTCTACCAACTGAGCTATTTCCGCATCGGTAGCGACGTTTGTCGTTTGCGAGTGCAAAGGTAGGTAAAAAATGCGCACTTCCAAATTTTTGGCCCCATTTTTTTGAATTTTCCGCGTTTTTATTTTCCAAAACCGGAGGCGCTGCGCCGTATCCGGCTGAGCGTCAGTGGGGATGTGAAAATATCCGCTCGTCGGGCGTAGAATTTCCGCCGCGAACCCTTATCTTTGTCTTCATGAAACGGACGATTGAACTCTTTGCCGAGCTCGGGCGGCGCCTGCGCGGCTTCGGCGACGATGAGGCCTCGCGGCTGGTCATCGACTGCGCCTGTGCGGCCAACGGCTGGTTTACGCCCCGCGACATCCGGCGGGCCGTAGGGGCCATCGTGAGCCGGATGCTCGACCCCGGGCTGCTTGCGGGGTGGCTCTCTCGCTACGAGGGAATCCCGGTCTGCAAGCCCCGCCGCGTGCTGGTGGTCATGGCCGGCAACATCCCGCTGGTCGGCTTCTTCGACCTGCTCTGCGTCGTGGCGAGCGGCCACCGCTGTCTGGTCAAGCCGGCGGCCAAGGACCGCGTGCTGATGGAGTATGTCTGCGCGCTGCTGCGGGAGATTGAGCCCGGGGTGGCTATCGAGGAGTACGACGGGCGTGGGGAGGTCGACGGCGTCATCGCCACCGGCAGCGACAATGCCAACCGCTACTTCCGCAGCCGCTTCGGCGGCATCCCGGCGCTGCTGCGCGGCAACCGCCACTCGGTGGCCGTCCTCTCGGGCCGCGAGCGCTACGAGCAGCTCGCGGCGCTCGCCGACGACATCTGGGCCTATTCGGGCCTCGGCTGCCGCAACGTCTCGCTGCTCTTCGTCCCCGAGGGGTACAGGCCGCATCTGCGGGTGCCCGACGGGATGAATCCCAAATTCGCCAGCAACTACCGCCAGGCGCGGGCGCTGCTGGTGATGGAGCGTCACCCCTTCGTCGATGTCGGCGGAGCACTGCTGGTGCCCCGCCGCGACTTCCCGCGCATGCTCAGCGAGCTGGCCGTGGCCGAATACCGCTCGACGGGGGAGGTGGAGGCGTGGCTCGCCGCGCACGACGGCGAGTTGCAGTGCGTCGTCTCGCAGTGCGTCGACCATTCGCGGCGCGTTGACTTCGGTCAGGCGCAGTTGCCGACGCTCACGGACTATCCCGACGACCGCGATATTCTCCGCTTCCTGACGACGGAGCTCCGATAAATGGTATCTTTGAACGTTATAAATATTTTTTGTGCTATGTCGATGATTTTTCGATTCCGCATGCTGAGTGACGAGAACGACAACTTCGTGCGCGACTACGAGGTGCCCTACGACATGACGCTGCTCGATTTCCACCGCTTCCTGCTCGAGTCGCTCGAGTATGAGGAGTGCATGACTTCGTTCTTCACGGCCGACGAACGGTGGGAGAAGCTCGGTGAGTTCACGCTCATGGACATGGGCGAAGATTCGCCTGGGGCGCCGCGCCCGATGGAGTCCGTGACGCTCGGACAGATTATCCACAACCTGCGCGACAGGCTGATTTACCTCTTCGACATGTTCGGCGACCGTGCCTACTTCCTCGAGCTGACGGGTGCCTACGAGGCGCGTCCGGGCGAGTCCTATCCGCGCGAAATCTATGCGCGCGAGGAGGTGCCCGACCAGTACCGCGCCGGGGTGGTGCAGTCGGGCGAAGGGTCGATTTTCGACGAGGTGATGGACGATTTCCGCGACTTCGAGGGGGATGACAACTACGACGACGAATACTAAACGGCTCGTCGTAGTGGTGGGCCCGACGGGGTCGGGCAAGACCGACCTGGCCATCGCGCTGGCGCAGCACTACGGGGCTCCGATTGTGTCGACCGATTCGCGGCAGTTCTACCGCGGCATGCCGATTGGCACGGCACAGCCCACGGCCCAACAGCTGCGTGCGGCCGAGCACCACTTCATCGCCTCGCATGACATCACGCAGGAGTTGAGCTGCGGCGCCTATGAGGTTGAAGCTCTGGCGCTTCTCGACCGGCTGTTCGAGCAGCATCGGACGGTCATCGCCGTCGGCGGCTCGGGGCTCTACATCAAGGCGCTCTGCGAGGGAATGGACGAACTGCCGCAGGCCGACCCCGAACTGCGGGCGGCGCTCGCCGAGCAGCTGCGCGAAGAGGGAGTGGCGGCGCTCGCCGAGCGGCTGCGCACGCTCGACCCGCTCTACTACGAGCAGGTCGACCGCAGCAACCCCGCGCGGGTGGTGCGGGCGCTGGAGGTCTGCCTGCAGACGGGGCGCCCCTTCTCGGAGCTGCGCCTCGGGCGGCGCCGCGAGCGTCCGTTCGACATCGTGAAAATCGGCATCGAGGTGCCGCGCGAGGAGCTCTACGAGCGCATCAACCGCCGCGTCGACGCCATGATGGCCGAGGGGCTCGAGGCCGAGGCCCGTGCGCTCTATCCCTACCGCCATCTGAATGCCCTGCGGACAGTGGGCTACCGCGAGTTGTTCGACTTCTTCGAGGGGCGGTGCTCCCGCGACGAGGCCGTCGAGGCCATCAAGCGCAACACGCGCCGCTATGCCAAGCGGCAGATGACCTGGTTCCGCCGCGACGGGGAGATTCGCTGGTTCCGCCGCGACGACCTCGAGGCGATGTTCCGCCATGTGGATTTTGGCGAATCGTAAATTATTTCTTATTTTTGCAGCGCCTCCGCACCGGAGGCGGGAGCTCGGATGGTGGAATAGGTAGACACGCCGGACTTAAAATCCTGTGACCAGCAATGGTCGTGCGGGTTCGATTCCCGCTCCGAGTACGCAGGGGCTCCGCTCCGAATGGAACTATCCGACTGACCGTGTGGCGTTTTGCACGGTCAGTCGGTTCTTTTTTGCCCGCCGCGCGACCCGAATGGCCTGAATGTCGGCCCAAAGGGTCCCGGAAGGCGCATTTTGTTTTGAAATCCAAAATAATGCATTATCTTTGCATGCGAATTCCGAACGCCGGGCGCCCGCCCGGGTACAATCATCATTAAGAATTTTACACGTTACCTTATGCAGGATTTGAAAGCGCTGGAAGGGAAAAGCCTTGCCGAACTGCGTGAAATCGCCAAGGCCCTGGGCCTGAAGAATGTCATGGCCAAGAAGAAGCGCGAACTGATAGAGACCATCGCCGGAAACGGTGCCGGGGAGCCCGCGGCGTCCGAAACGCCCGCCGCACAACCCGCGGCTCAGCCTGCGGCCGAGGCGCCCGCCAAACCGCGTCGCGGACGCCGTCCGCGGCTCAAGCCGGCCGAGGAGGCTGCGCAGCAGAGCGTAGAGCCGGCCGCCGGACCCGTTGTCGACGGTTCGCTGGTCGAAGGGGCCGAGGAGCTCTCTGCCGAAACCGGGATGCCGGCCGCCGCGGCCGATGCTCCGACGGACGGCGCCGAGACCCGCGCTGCCGGAGCCGATGCACCGGCTGCGGCCGAAGGACAGGCCCAGCCCGCACTGGCCGGGAAGCGCCGCGGCCGCAAGCCCAAGAACACAGTGCACCAGCAGCCCTCTGAGGTGCCCGCTGCCGAGCGGGGCGCTGCGGCGCCGCAGCCTCAGGCCGCCACGGTGCAGGATGCCATCCGCTCGCTCGACGAGGAGGTCATCACGAAGGATGACTTCGCCGGGGAGGTCGAGGGCGAGGGCGTGCTCGAAATCATGCCCGACGGCTACGGATTCCTCCGCTCGGCCGACTACAACTACCTCAATTCGCCCGACGACATCTACGTCTCGCCCTCGCAAATCAAGTTCTTCGGTCTGAAGCCGGGCGATACGGTCAACGGCGTCATCCGCCCCCCGAAGGAGGGCGACAAGTACTTCCCGCTGGTGCGTGTCAACGAAATCAACGGCCTGAAGCCCGAATACATCCGCGACCGGGTGCAGTTCGAGTACATGACGCCGCTCTTCCCCAACGAGAAGTTCTGCCTGACGGGCAACGGCCACAACAACCTCACCACGCGCATCGTAGACCTCTTCTCGCCCATCGGCAAGGGGCAGCGCGCGCTGATTGTCGCCCAGCCCAAGACGGGTAAGACGATGCTCATGCAGTCGATTATCAACGCCATAGCCGACAACCATCCCGACGTCTATCTGATTGTGCTGCTCATCGACGAGCGCCCCGAGGAGGTGACCGAGATGGCGCGCAACGCCAAGGCAGAGGTCGTCGCCTCGACCTTCGACGAGCAGGCCTCGCGCCACGTGAAGGTGGCCGAGATGGTGCTCGAGAAGGCCAAGCGGATGGTCGAGTGCGGCCACGACGTGGTGATTTTCCTCGACTCCATCACCCGTCTGGCGCGTGCCTACAACTCCGTGCAGCCCGCCTCGGGCAAGGTGCTCTCGGGCGGTGTCGACGCCAACGCGCTCCACAAGCCCAAGCGCTTCTTCGGTGCCGCGCGCAATACGGAGGAGAAGGGCTCGCTGACGATTATCGCCACGGCGCTCATCGACACCGGTTCGAAGATGGACGAGGTGATTTTCGAGGAGTTCAAGGGTACGGGCAACATGGAGCTGCAGCTCGACCGCAAGCTGGCCAACAAGCGTGTATACCCGGCCGTCGACGTGATTGCCTCGGGTACGCGCCGCGAGGATTTGCTGCTGCCGCGTGACGTGATGAACCGCACGTGGGTGCTGCGCAAGTACCTTTCGGACATGACGCCCGTCGAGGCGATGGAGTTCCTCCAGAAGCAGATGAATCTGACGGAGACCAACGAGGAGTTCCTCGCAACGATGAACCACTGATGGAGGTGGGAGTGAAGAAACGTTTGGATAACAAACGATTACGATGAAACGTATTGTTCTTTTGTGCTGCAGCCTCGTGCTGGCCCAGGCCTCGCTGGCGTGGGGGCCCAAGGGGCACGACGTGACGGCCTACATCGCCGAATGCCACCTGACGCCCGAGGCTGCCGAGGCGGTCGACAAGGTGCTGGGCGGCCACTCGCTGGTCTACTACGCCAACTGGCTCGACAACGCCAGCCACCAGCCCGAATATGCCTATACGAAGACGTGGCACTACCGCAACATCGACGCCGGGCAGACGCTCGAGACGATGCCCGTGAATCCCGACGGCGACGTGCTGACGGCCGTCGAGCAGCTCGTCGAGCGGCTCTCGTCGGGGGAGCTCTCGCCCGAGGAGGAGGCGCTTGACCTCAAGATGCTGATTCATCTGGTGGGCGACATGCACTGCCCGATGCATCTGGGGCACCTCTCCGACCTGGGGGGCAACCGGGTGCCGGTGACCGTCTTCGGCCGCTCGTCGAACCTCCATGCGGTGTGGGATACGACCCTTCCCGAGTCGGCCCACAAGTGGAGCTATACGGAGTGGCAGGAGCAGATTGACCGTCTGGCCGACGACGAAGTGATGCTCGTCGAGTCGGGGCTGCCGCGCGACTGGGCCCTCGAGACGTGGGCGCTTTGCAGCGAAATCTACGGTGCGACACCCGAAGGAAGCTCCATATCATACGATTACGTGGCGCGATATGCCCCGGTGGTGGAGCGCCAGTTCCTGCGCGGCGGATACCGTCTGGCCCGGCTGCTGAACGAGATTTACCGATAGCGGGGGAGCCGTCTCCCCATAAGTGGTGAGTTCACACGAACGAAAATACTCATTTGTGGCGATTGTCCGGCGCGTTGTTTTGCCCGACCTTTGTATCGAGAACAATAAGTAGGAAATTCAGCCATTGCATTGTTTGTATTGTTAATGTTTGTGTGTGGAACCCGTCCTCGACCGAGGACGGTTTTTTTGTTGGCTGGCGGTGGGGGAGGACGGTGCGGCAGCAGGCGGAGCGAGCGGCGGATATGCGGGGAGGACAAGTGGGTCGGTGCCGGCGTGGGTGAGCGGAGAATGCGGCGGTGCGGTAGGAAGCGGAGGCAGAGGCGGGTGTGGAAAGCGGGGTCCCGGAGCGGAGCGACGAGGGCGGCGGATATTGTTGCTGACTGCGGAGCCGCACGGAGCAAAAAAACGCCTGCCCATCGGTCGGAAGGGCAGGCGGATAAGTGGTCGGCGGGTGGTTAGCGGGACTGTCGGGCCGCAGCCGGAGCCGTCATCGGCTGGAGGGGGCGGCAGGCCGGGGCGGGGAGTTGGCTCTGCTGTGCGGGTTACTGCCGGTCGGTCGGGGCCGGGGTTGCAATTCGGACCGCAGTGTCAGCCGTTTCCGCGGCGTCGGTGCCGGTCGGGGCAGTGTCGGTCGGCTCAGCACTGCCGGCTTCGGCCGGTTCCGCAGTATCGGTGTCGGCCGGGGTGATTTCGACCAGCAGGTACTCGCCTACGGGGTGCAGCCGCTTGCCGGCAAGGAACCGCTGCATGGCGTCGTCCTGCTCCAGTTTGCGCGCCGCGAGCATCAGAATACCCTCGGTCACCTCGCCCGCAAGCACCTCGTCGGTCGTCACCGCCCGGACCGGAGCCCCCAGGTAGGCATCCATCGACTCGGGACGGCGCACCTCCCAGCTGTAATAGGCCGTCGTGCCGTTCGTCCGGGCCAGTTCGACGGCCTGGCGGCACATGGTGCCGTAGCCCAGCAGGGTGTTGAGCCGCGGCAGGGCCATGCCGCCGACAAAGAGGGCTGCCAGAAGCCCCGCGGCCAGCGTATTGATGGCGTGCCGGAGCGTCTGCTCCCGCCACAGAAGTGTCAGCGCCGCGATGCCAGCGGCGGTGAGCAGCGCCGTGGCGGCCAGGCACCAGCCGTTGCCCAGGAAGGCGAGGTCGGCGTTCTGCCGCAGCACGACGACAGCCGGAAGCGCCGCGCACCAGATGAGGGCCGGAAGGGCTACGGTCGCCTTCATCCACCGTGCCGGGGGCATCCGCTGCGCCAGCGATGCGGCCAGGTAGACGAAGAAGGGGAAGGTCGGCGCGAGGTAGACGGCCAGCTTCGAGCTGAAGAGCGACAGCATGACCAGCGTCGAGACGATGACGGTGAGGAAGAGGCGCTCGAGGTCGGTCATCCGCATGCGGCGCACCAGCGCCGTGAGGATGATGCCCGCGATGAGCAGCGACCAGGGGGCCAGCGAGTACCAGTACGACACGAGGTAGTACCAGAAGGGCTCCTTGTGGTGGAAGGCGTCGACGGCGCGGTCGATTGTCTGGTGGAAGAGCAGGTTATTGAGGTACTCCGACCCGCCCTCGAGCCAGACGGCCAGGAACCAGAGGGCGCTGCAGCCGGCGATGATGCCCCACGTGTACCATCCGCAGCAGCGGGCGATGAGCCGCGGCTTGCGCTCGACGAGCAGGAAGAGCGTCGCCGAGAGCAGCGGGACGAGCAGCCCGACCGGCCCCTTGGTGAAGAGCGCCAGCCAGGTGAAGAGCGCGAAGAGCGTGCGGTGGAGCCGCTCGCTGCCCGTGCCGGTGTAGAGTTGCCAGAAGGAGTAGAGCGCCAGCGTGATGAACATGCACATGAGCATGTCCATCCGCACGCAGACCGCCAGCCCGAGGAAGAGCCCGCTGGTCATCAGCATCAGGGCGGCCGTCATGCGGTTGCGCCTTTCGACGACGGTGCGCAGCCAGCGCTCCATGGTGGCGAGGATGACCATCGCCGGCAGCAGCGCCAGCAGCGCGAGGTAGAGCATCTGGTGCTGTCCGAAGAGGAGCCGGCCCAGCATGACGAGCCACAGGTAGAGGGGCGGTTTGTCGGCGTAGGGCTCGCCCTGGAAGGTGAAGGTGAAGAGGTGCCCCTCGCGCAGCGCCTCGTCGGCGATGCTCAGGTAGCGCAGTTCGTTCGAGGGGGTGAAGTCCCGGAGGAGCATCACCGGAAGCAGGGCCAGCAGGCAGCCGGCCAGCAGCAGCGGGAATCTATGCTTCATGGTCGTGTTTGCGTCCGATAAGGAGGTTGCGGGCATAGGCTATGAATCCGACCGACTGACCCAGAATGAGCACCGGGTCGAGGCGAATCAGACCGTAGCAGACAATCATGGCCGAGCCCACGAGGCTCATGGCCCAGAATCCGACCGGCAGGCTCGACTCGCCGTGGCGCGCCGAGTAGAGCCACTGGTAGACGAAGCGCAGCGAGAAAATCGCCTGCCCTACGGAGCCGAAGAGCAGCAGCCAGAGGGGCACCTGGTCGTTCTGGAGGAAGTCCCGCACGAAGGCCTCGGCATGGCCGGCGATGGCCACGAGCGCCGCCACGGGCGTGAGGAGCAGCACAGCCCTCAGCAGCAGCGGAATGCGGCGGTAGAGTCCCTTCAGATTGAGGTTCCAGAGGTAGATGTAGTAGGAAATCAGCTGCCCGAGGATGATGGAGAAGTCGTCGCGCAGCCATCCGTAGAGGAAGAGCAGCCACGACCCGGCCAGCGAACATATCCAGTAGGCCGACGGCGAGACGATGCGGTGCGCCCGCTCCGAGAGGACCCACTGGATGAGGATGCGCGCCGAGAAGAAGAGCTGCGCCAGAAAGCCGATGGCGTAAATCCACCCCATGGCCTACAGGTTGGTGGGTCCGACCCGGTAGTTGATAGCCCGCTTGCGCATCCAGCGGTAGGCGAAGCAGTCCATCAGCGGGGAGATGAGCCGGTTCCAGAGGTGGAACTTCGAGGCGCCGGCCGTGCGCGGGTAGTGCGGCACGGGGGTTTCGGCATAGGTGGCACCCTCCTGCAGCAGAATGAGCGCCGGCAGGAAGCGGTGCATCCCCTTGAAGAGGGGCAGGCGTTTGGCCGCCGGCGTCTGCATCACCTTGAGCGGGCAGCCCGTGTCGGTGGCGCCGTCGTGGGTCATCATCCGGCGGAACGAGTTGGCGAACTTCGACTGGAAGCGCTTGAAGAGCGAGTCCTTGCGTCCGGCGCGGATGCCCGTGGCGAGCTGATGCTCGACGGCCAGCGGCAGCAGCCGCTCGAAATCCTCGGGATGGGTCTGCAGGTCGGCGTCGATGTAGCCCACCAGCGGCGACTCGGCGTGGTCGATTCCGGCCTTGAGTGCGGCGCTCAGCCCGGCGTTGCGCATGAAGGAGAGGTAGTAGAAGTGGGGGTTGCGGGCGCAGATGCGCTGCAGCAGCTCGAGGCTTCCGTCCGTCGAGCCGTCGTTGATGAAGAGCACGCAGCTGCGTCGCGATGCCGCGGGGAGGTAGTGTGCGAAGGCCTCCTCGAGCCGGTCGATGTTGTCCCGCTCGTTGTAGACGGGGACAATAATCGTAAATTCGTATTCCGATGTATGGTTCATGTCCGTATTCAGTTCTTCAAGGGGTTCTTGTCGGAGAGGTACCACGCGGCGAAGCGGCCGATGCCCTCGGCGAGCGTCACGCGGGGCTGGAAGTGAATCCGCTCCTGCAGATGGGTCGTGTCGGCCCACGTGCAGGGGACGTCGCCCGGCTGCATGGGCTGCAGGTCGAGCTGCGCCGTGCGGCCGAGCGCCCGCTCGAGCGTATGGATGAACTCCATGAGCTCCATCGGGCTGCCGTGGCCGATGTTGAAGAGCTCGGTGGGGATGGCGCCCGAGGGCACCTGGTCGAGCAGCCGCACCACCCCCTCGACGATGTCGTCGATGTAGGTGAAGTCGCGCCGCATGTCGCCGTGGTTGAAGACCCGAATCGGCTTCCCCGCGAGGATGCTCCGCGTGAAGAGCATCGGGGCCATGTCGGGGCGTCCCCACGGGCCGTAGACCGTGAAGAAGCGGAGCCCCGTGAGCGGCAGCGCGTAGAGCCGCGCGTAGACCTCGGCGATGAGTTCGTCGCTGCGCTTGGTGGCGGCGTAGAGCGATACGGGGTGGTTCACGGGGTCGCTCTCGGCGAAGGGGACCTTCGTGTTGCCTCCGTAGACGGAGCTCGACGAGGCGTAGAGGACGTGGCCGACGCCCTGCTTGCGGCAGCACTCGAGCAGGTTGACGAATCCGAGCACGTTGCTGCTGGCGTAGGCAATCGGGTTCTCGAGCGAGTAGCGGACGCCGGCCTGCGCCGCCAGATGGATGACCCGGTCGAAGCGTTCGGCGGCGAAGAGCCCCTCGAGTACCGCGACATCCTCGATGTGCATCTGTGCGAAGCGCATCGGGGCGGTACGCGACGACCGGAGCTGCGGGGTGTCGTCCGTCGGGGCGTCGATGCCCAGTTCGGCCAGCCGGGCCAGCTTCAGGCGGACGTCGTAGTAGTCGTTGAGCGAGTCGATGCCCGTGATTTGGTGACCTTCGTCGAGCAGCCGGCGGCAGAGGTGGTAGCCGATGAATCCGGCGGCTCCCGTAATCAGTATCTTCATCTCGTGCGATAAGGTTATGTCGTGGAACATCCGGCAGACCGGCGTTGCTTTCCTGCTTTTCCGCGGCTCGCGCACCCGTTTGCGGGCTTCGCCCGGTTGTTCGCCGTAGCCCGGTTTTGCCCCGGCTGCTGCGGCTTTCCGCTGCTTCCCCGCAGCTTTTGCGGCCTTCCCGCGTTCTTCACCCGGTCGCTCCGCGGGCCCCTTTCGGTTGCCCGGTCTTCTCGCAATCTTCTTCCGGTTGCCTGCGGTGCTTGGCGCTCTCCACTCCCCGGCGGCCGCATCACGGCGCGGCACCTCCATCCACGGCGGACGTGTCACAGCACTCCGCAGCCGATGTCGTTTCGGACCATCGGTGCGGCGTATGGAAAGAGGCCTCGGACAGACATCGTTCTGATGGCTGTTTCCTCTCTGGCTATGCGGTTGTTGCGGAAGGCTCGGACTTGGGGGCGAGTCTTGGGCAGGACGCTTGGTCGGGGGTAGCGCGTCGCTGTTTGCACAGTCTGCTTTTCATCGGCAAAATTCATCATTTGCCGGCGAAGTTCTTATTCCCGAAGGTTTGACGAAGTGTTCGATTTGTCCTTATTTGACCCCTTCGGGGTGCAATTCCCCTCCGGCGGATGAAAATATTCCTCGGGTGTGCCCGTGCCGGGAGTCGGAGGATGCTCCCGTACGGGGAGGATGAGGGCGGGTGCGGTGAAGCGGGGCGTCTTTTAATACTAAGTGTCGCGGGGCAGCCCCGATACGACCGTCGGGCGTGCGGCAAATCCGTGCCGACACCGGTCGGAGTGCCGGGTGCGGATGGTGAAGATGCCGCATCGGAGACGAAAATGCATTGCCGCAACCATATTTTTTCCTATCTTTACGCCATTGGATGCACCGTGAACCCTTCGAACGCTCCCGTGCCCGGTTCCATTGCACCCTCCCTTCCTCCTTCCCCTTGACGCCTCATGAAACGGTCTGTCGTCACATATGCGCACCATGCAGTGGTCCTGTTGCTGCTACTCTGCTCGCTTGCGGCCTGCTCGCATGCGAAGCCCGGCACGACCGATGAGGTCGATGCCGCCACGAAGCTGGCCCGCGAAACGCTGGCCCGCACGCTGCAGCGCTACAGCTTCGCCGGACAGCACGACTCGGTGATTCTCGTCGCCCGCCCGGCCTACGGTGACGCCGCCCGGCGGCACGATACGCTGATGATGGTCTACACGGGGCTCAACATGGCGCAGTCGTACCTCTTCATGGGCGACATGGACTCGGTGCGCCGCTACGTCGACCTCATCGAGCCGCTGAAGGATTTCCCCCTCTCGTCGGGGCTGCACATCATGCGCAGCAACGTGCTCGGCAGCTACCTCCTCCGTTCGAGCCTCGACTACTCGAAGGCGCTCAACAACTACATCGAGGGGCTGGAGTGGGCCGACGGCCGCGAGAATACAAGCGACCGCATCGCGCTGCTTTCGAACATCGTCAACATCTTCTACGTGCAGAACAGCGACAAGGGCTATGAGTATGCCCGCGAGGCCTACTCCCTGGCCACCACGCAGGAGGGGGTCAGCCTCTATGCCAAGTGCGCGGCCTGCATCGTCATGGCGCAGATGTCTACGTGAAGCACGATTACGACGCTGCGGAGCGTTACCTGACCCAAGCCGACCGCTATGCGCAGCAGGGCGGGGCCCATTCGCAGATGCCGTTCATCTATGCCATGTTCGCCTGGATAAGCCAGTCGCGCGGCGACGGGGCCGACGCCTCGAAGTTCTACGACCGGGCCCTCGACTTCATCCGCTACACCGACCCCGGCACCGCCTCGCAGGTCTACCTCACCTACGGCGACTACCTGCTCGGACGCGGCGAGCGCACGGCGGCGGCCGGCATGTACCGGCGGGGGCTCGAGATTTCGGACTCGACCGGCAACATGGAGTACCGCAAGAGCCTGCTCGGCCAGATGGCCGACCTCTCCTACGAGATGGGGAACTACATGGATGCCGCCCGCTATTCGCGCATGTACAAGACCTACTCCGACACCACGTCGAATCTGCGCGAGCGGGAGTTCCGCGAGCTCATCGAGCAGCGCGAGGCCTCGGAGGTCGAGCGCATGATGCTGGCCCGCGAGCTGGAGCAGCGCAAGAACCGGCAGCGTCTGTTGCTGCTGCTCTCGCTCTCCATCGGCGTGACGGGCTTCTCGTTCCTGCTCGGGCTGCTCTACTACCGCCAGCGCAAGATGTACGGCAAGCTGGTCAAGAAGCACCAGGAGTACCTCTCGCTGCTGGAGCTCAAGTCGAACTGCAACACCAGCGCCGGTGGCGACGAACACAGCGATACGGACCGCGAGCTCTTCGGCAAGATTGAACACCTCATGCGCGTCGACCGGATTTACCGCATGAAGAACCTCACGCTGGAGGTGCTGGCCGACATGACCGAATCCAACCGGACCTACTGCTCGCGCGCCATCAACACCTTTGCCGGCATGTCGTTCAACCGCTACCTCGACACCTTCCGCATCGCCGAGGCGACGCGCCTCATCGCCGACCGGGGCAGCGACATGCTCTTCAAACAGCTGGCCGACGACATCGGCTACAACTCGGTCACGGTCTTCTCGAAGGCCTTCCAGCGGGAGACCGGATGCACTCCAAGTATCTACCGCAAGGAGGTCAGAGGCTACAAATCGGACAAATAATCCGATAATTTGTAAAATTGTAGAACTATCTACAGTTAAATTTTCATTCTTGGACCGTTCTCTCTACTTTTGAGGAAGAGGTTTTCCCCACTCGGCGGGCGCCTCTTCCCCGAATCCTTTTATTAATCCTTAACGAACGGTCACTACTATGAAACATGCATTATTTGCAGTTCGGATGTTGGTATTCTGGACTGTCGCGGTAGTCCTGTTTGCCGGGTGTTCCGATGATGAAAACACCGACAAGGTCACACCGAAACCTACACTGGAAGAGATAATCCTCGACAAGGAGGCTGTAACGCTCGATGTCGGCGACCGGTATACGTTCGAAGTCACGCTGCTTCCCGAGGGTATTGAAAACGTCGTGCTGACCTGGAGCTCGAGCGACCCCGAGACGGTCTCGGTCGAGGAGGGCACCGTCACGGCGCTGGCTTACGGCGAGGCTGTCGTCACGGTCAGCTCGAGCAATGTCTCGGCAAGCTGCCGGGTAACGGTCGATGACGGCATCGTCGATGTCGAGTCGGTCACGCTCAATACCCACAACCTCGATTTGAAAGTGGGCGAGACCTACAAGCTGGAGGCCATCGTCGAGCCTGAGGATGCCGTATACGAATTGACGTGGGAGTCCTCCGACGACCAGATTGTCAAGGTCAGCGACACGGGTTCAATCGAGGCGCTGGCCGCCGGTGAGGCGACCGTGACTGTCACGGCGGGCGAATACTCCGACGAGTGCGTCGTCGTGGTGACCGAAGTGGCCGTCGAGAGCATCACGCTCAACCAGACGGAGCTCGAACTCGAGGAGGGCGGCTACTCGGTGCTCATCGCAACGGTCAAGCCCGACGATGCCACCAACAAGGGTGTCACCTGGACGAGCCTCGACGAGACGGTGGCTACGGTCGACCAGACCGGTATGGTGAAGGCCCTCAAGGCGGGCAATACCACCGTCCGCGCAACGGCCGGTGACTGCACGGCCGAGTGCAAGGTCGTCGTGACGGCTCCCGAGACGCCCCCTTCGACCTCGTCGGTCAACGTGGGTGACTACTTCTACTCCGACGGCACCTGGTCGACGGAGCTCCAGGAGGACAAGACCGTTGTCGGCATCGTATTCTATGCCGGCGATGCAACGGCCACCGACGCGGCTCTGGCCCGCGACCACGGTGACTGCACGCACGGCCTGGCCGTCTCGCTGAGCGAGGTGACCATCACTTGGCAGTCGCAGGCCGCCCAGTACGGCAAGACCGTCTCGTCGTGGATTGAGGCCAACGCACCCGACTACGAGCCCATTCTCACCAGCGGCACCGCAGCCAATGCCGGCAACCTGATGGGATACAATAACACGATGGCCCTCAAGGCCTTCAACGCAGCGGCCGAGAACAGCGCATGGCCCGTAGAGTCGGTCGACGGACTGGAGACCTTCAGCGCCTCGAATGCCGCACCCTCCTCCACCAGCGGATGGTACATCCCGTCGGTACGCGAAATGTCGCTGCTCATCTCGGGCAAGGTCGACGGCAACTTCGAGGAGGCCTCCTCGGACGACAACCGCAGGGCAGTGAACACGGTGCTGGAGACCGTCGGCGGCACGCTGATTCAGGGCATCTTCTCCATCATCCCGGGCGTCTACCAGACTTCGTCCGAGGTCGATGCCGACAACTTCTACCAGGTGCTGACCTCCACGGCACAGGCTTCGGCCAGCCCGAAGACCGAGGCGCTCAAGCTGCGTCCCATCCTTGCCTTCTGATTTGAACGATTCATACAGTTGCGAACCCCAAAAAACCAAAAGTACCATGAAAAGATTTACTGCTTTGTTCCTTGCCGCTTTGAGCGGTTTGGTGATGTGCGGATGCCAGGAGTCCGAATCGGACACCACGCTCCAGTCCGTAACCCTCAATACGCATGAACTCAACCTTTCGGTCGGTAAAGAGCAGACCCTGACGGCTGTCGTCTCTCCCGGAACGAGTGAAGGGCTGATGTTCGAGTGGGCATCCGCCAATCCCGAAATCGCAAGTGTGAGCGAAAACGGTGTCGTTCTCGCGGTAGCTCCCGGTCAGACCGTCGTGTCGGTGTCGTGCCAGGGCAAGAGGGACGAATGTCGGGTGACGGTGACGGAGGCCGTCGACAAGGTGACCGTGACCCCGTCGACGGGTGAGGTGCTCATCGGCCAGACGCTCAGCCTCGAGGCCGAGGTGACGCCCGCCGAAATCGACGCTCCGGTGACGTGGCTGTCGACCAACGAGGACATCGCCACGGTGAGCGATGACGGCGTGGTAACGGGCGTCGCAACGGGTACGATGATTGTCATGGCCGAGGCCGGTGGTGTTACGGGTACTGCCATGATTTCGGTCGTAGGTACGCCCGTCGAGTCGGTGACACTCAACGAGACCAGCATCGAGATTGACGAGGGCGAGACGCATACGCTGTCGGCTACGGTACTGCCGGCATCGGCCGACAACAAGAGCATCACCTGGTCGTCGTCCGACGAGCGGATTGCCACCGTCAGCGGCACGGGTGCCGTCTACGGCAAGCGTCCGGGTGAGGCGGTCATCACCGCACGTGCCGGCAACTGCACGGCCGAGTGCCGTGTGACGGTCCAGGCGCTGCCGCTGGCCGTGGGTCACTTCTACTATTCGGACGGCTCATGGTCGGCAACCTACGACTCGGGCAAGACGGCAATCGGCGTCGTATTCTATGTGGGCGACGTGACCCAAAGCGACCCGGCCCTGGCCCGCGAACACCCCGACTGCACGCACGGACTGGTCGTCGCACTTCAGGAGTCGACCGAGGAGCTCGCATGGCAGAGCCAGTCGGAGGCCTACGGCAAGACGATTGGCGAATGGGTCGATGCCAATGTGACCGACTACGAAACGCCCATAACGGACTTCGGCCTGGAGGATAACCTCAATATCCCGATGGGTTACAACAACACCAAGGCCATCGAGGCCTTCAACGCTGCGGCCGAGAACAGTGAATGGCCCGTCGGTGTAGTCGAGTTTGTGGACAACTACCGCGAGACGGTCGCCGCTCCCGAGGCATCGAGCGACTGGTACCTCGGCTCGGCCAAGGAGATGTCGCTGCTCGCTACGGGCGAATACAACGGCAACATCTGGGATATCCGTGATTCGGGTGCTTCGGTCCGGAACCTCAAGACGGTGAACGAGAGCATCGCGCTGATTCCGGGTGCCCAGACCATCGGCACGGCCATTCCGGTAGGCTTCATGCTCTACTGGACCAGCACCGAGGTCATTGCTGCGGATGACTTCCCTTCGATGGCCATCTCGATGACCACCACCAACGGGCAGATGCCCCGTTGCTACAAGTACGAGTCGTATCCCATCTATCGTACGCGTGCCATCCTGGCATTCTAATTCCAAATGAGAAGCGGCAGAGCAGATTCTGTCGTTGAGAGGGGTCGGACCAAATGAGGGGGAGGTCCGACCTCCTTTTTTGTCTGTTTGTGCGGGGCGGCTCCCTCTGCTGAAGCCGGCTTCGGTGTCAGAGGTCGCCCAACAGCTGGAACTTGATTCCGAAGGAAAAGTATACGATGTCGGAGAGATGCAGCGTCCGGTTGCCGCATTTCGCGATGATATCCAGGTCGTTGGCCGAGAGTTCGTAGTAGAGCGTGATGTTGCGCAGCAGGGAGTCCCCCTTCAGATACCAGGTGACGCGCTGCCCGGCGTAGAGATGCAGCCGCAGCCGCGAGGTGAAGCTGTAGTACTGGTCGCCCGGATAGCGGTCCGGTTCGTGAATCCAGAACTTTTCGCCCGAGATGAGCGTCATGTAGAGTCCGCAGGTGAAGGGCTCGATGGCGAACCGTTCGCAGCAGCGGATGCTCCACGGGATGTAGTTCTGACGGAGTGTAAAGGTGGTGTGCGTCTTGTCGGCATAGGCTCCCGGCAGCAGGCCAATCATCAGGTCGGTCTCCCAGCGGCATTTGCGGCCGTAGTCCCAGCCGTAGCCTGCGGAGACGACCCCCATGCCGCCGGCATACTGGACCTTGACGTGGGTCGGCAGCAGCCGCTTCCAGGAGCGGTAGCCACGATGCTCCCTGAAGTCGAGCCGGAGCGGAGTGCGTCCCTCCGGCGACGGCTCCGCTTGCGCCTGTGTCTGCGCCTGCATCTGCGCCGATACGGCCGAGACCCACAGCATCCCGGCAAGCAGCAGAAGAAGCCTCCTAAAACTCGACGCGCGTGCACTCATATCCCTCGCTGTTTACCGTAAAGAGCAGGTAGCTCCGTTTGTGTATGTTGTCGCATTCGTAGTAGAGCACCCCGTCGTCGAAGAGCTCCGTGACGTTGTAGCTGTGTCCGTGGCCGTTGATGCAGCAGAGCAGTCGGGGAAACTCCCTGATGACGAACTGGAAGACCCGGGCCACGTTGTTGTCGAACTGCTCCGTATAGGGGCGCGCATGCATGGTGACGATGGTCCGCGTGGCTTCGGCCGGAAAATCCGCCAGCTCCGATTCGAGAAATTCGAAGTTGGGAACCGGTTCCCGCAGGTCGAACTCCAGGGCGTTGGTATTGAGGCAGATGAATCGTATGTCACCGGCCGTGAAGGCGAAGTTGAAGGCTCCGAAGACCTTTTGGAAAATCTCTTCGCCCGTGGCCAGACAGTCGTGGTTGCCGAGCAGAACGACGTACGGCACCCGGAGGCGGTTGAGTATGTCGCGCTGACGTTCGAACTCGACCTTCATCCCGAAATCCGACATGTCTCCCGCGTGGAGCACGAAGTCGATGTCATCGCGGTTGTTGAGCGCCTGCACGGCGTCTTCCGTCTCGTCGTACCAGCGCTGCGTGTCGGAGATGACGGCGAAGCGGATGGCATCCCGGCCGGCCGTTGCGGCCTCGATGCGGGCGATGTTTTTCGCGTTGATGCCGCATTCGCCCTCGACGCGGGTGTCGTAGGGGTGGTAGCTAACCTGGCACGATGCCGCCGTGAGGGCAAGGCATGCGAGGAGAAGGCGGGAGAGGGTAAGACATGCGGAGGCTCCTTTGCGGGTCCACCCCTTGAATGCCGGGCGGTTGCGCCGGCGGATGGGGCATCCCGCGGCAGCCGACGGCGCGCACGGCGAGGCGGAGCCGCCGGGCGAGCGACGTCCGGAGTCCGTTCCGCAGAGAGGAGTGGGTGTCATGGGCCTTTTCATTGGGTGTTCGTTCCAGAATCCGCCGGAAGGGGACGGTAATCGGGCAGTCGCACCGTTCCGCACCGTTGCATCGCTTCCTTCGCACCTTTGGGCGATGTTTCCTTCGCGCCGTTTTGCGTCGTTTTCTTCGCGCCGTTTTGCGTCGTTTTCTTCGCGCCGTTTTGCGTCGTTTTCTCCGCGCCGTTTCGCGTCGTTCCCGAACCGTCCCGTTCCATCCGGATTCCATGGACAAAATTCATCATTTGTCGGGAAATCCTGTTTCCGGGATTTCGTGCAATGTGTTCGTATTTTCTCCATTTTGTCCTCATGTAGCGGGGAAAAGAGGCGCCTGATTAAGCTCTTCTGTTCTAATGGTCGGTATCTTTATTCCGGGAGGACGAAACGGGGCAGCGCAGGTAGGGCGGGTTGAGTGGGGAGGATTGTGTTGGTCGGGAGGCTCTGGCTGGAGCGGGAGCGTATCAGGCCGGAGCGGGCAAAAGGGCATGCCGTGTGGGAACAGTATCAGGACGGGGTTTCCCGGATGTTTGCGCGGGTATGGCTGAGTGGATGCGCGGGGATGCGTGCGTGTAGGGTCGGCTTCGGGGTGGGGTAGCCCGTGGCTCCGCCGATGCGGGGAGGTGGCGGAAATCGCCGGTCCGGTGTGCAAATTGTCTGCCGGGAAAAGAAAAAAGGAGCTACGAATCATCGTAACTCCTTGATTTTCTGGTAGCGGGAGAGAGACTTGAACTCTCGACCTCATGATTATGAATCGTAAACAGGCGATTTTTGCCGTTTTTTGCCGACTTCTCTACTGATTTGTAAATCGCTGTATTTCAGTTGTAAATATAGCTATTTTATTTCATTTCGTTTTTGTTTATTTCGCTGGAAATTGTAATTTTGTGTATAAATTGTGTACCGAAGCCAAAATTTATACACAGATGAACTACTCAAAGGACGGCATAACGGTATCCCCTATGCTCGACACCGCGCACCCGAAAAAGTCCGGAAAGTGTCCCGTAAAAATTCGGGGCACCTACAAGCGGACGCGATGCTACTATCCCACTGGCAAGGACATGACCCCGGAGGAGTGGGAGGCGTTGCCGACAACCAAGGCGCGAACGCTGGCAGCGGTCCGCAAGGACATCGAAAGCAGTTACCAGATCGTGCGATCGGCTGTTGAGGAGCTGGCCACCTCGGGCGCGTTCTCGCTCGATGCACTGAACAACCGATTGAAGGGTGCCGCTTCCGATACGGTAAACACAGCATTCCGGGCGAAAATGGATCAGTTGGAACGCGCCGGTCGCGTGGGCAGTATGGTTGTCTATCGGGGTGTGCTTCTCGGGCTGGAACGTTTCGCCGGTTCACATATTCGGTTCGATGCCGTTACCCCGTCGTGGCTGGGCCGTTATTCTGCCTTTCTGCTCTCGGAGGGTAAAGCGCAGACAACCGTGGCAATTCACCTCCGCCACCTGCGGGCGATCCTCAACGAGGCCCGGCGGCAGGGTATAATCCGAGAAGCGCAATATCCCTTCGGCAAGGATCGGTATGAGATCCAGGAGGGAGAAGGCCGCAAAATGGCCCTTACGCTGGAGCAAATTGGTAGGCTGGCTCGGTATGAAGACGGGAGCGATGCGACAGCCAAATACCGCGATTACTGGCTCTTTCTTTACCTCTGCAACGGAATCAACGTCGCCGACTTTGTGCGGTTGAAGTTCCGGGATATTGTAAACGGCGAAATCTGTTTCGTGCGGCAGAAAACCGAGCGCACGACCCGGACGCGCAAGGAGATTCGGGTGATCGTGACCGATCGGATGCAGGCAATCATCGACCGCTGGGGGAATCCTCCGGCTCCGGATAGGTTCATCTTCCCGGTATTGGACGGTTCGGAGGACGCGATGCGTCGGAAACTGAAGACGCAGTTCCTGACCCGTGCGATAAACAAGCGCATGAAGGAGGTGGGCGAACAGCTCGGCATCGGGCCGATCTCGACCTATACGGCCCGGCACTCGTTCGCCACGGTGTTGAAGCGTGCTGGGGCAAACATCGCCTATATCTCCGAATCGCTGGGGCACAGCGACCTCAAAACCACGGAGAATTACCTGGCCAGTTTCGAACGCGAGGAGCGGGAAAAGAATGCAGAATTACTAACGAAATTTTAGACGAAGATGGAAACTACAGATAATAGTGAATTATGGGATCAACTCACTCAACCTGCTGATATCAATTCAGCTCCAGATAAAATAATTTTAGATATAACAAATGTTATAGCACCAAGTGATGTAACGATATGGTATGAATTGTCTGACGAAGAAGCATATAAGTGTGCACCTCGCTCTTGTATGAACTTGCATAGAAATAGCTCTCCCAAATGTGCTTTTCCGGGATGGATGTGTATCGCAAAATTATTTTTTACAAATTATCTTGAAAAACCCATACTGAAAAAACATAGAGTAAAATACATAGAAACATATTTAGATGAATATATAAATGGATGGGATAACTTTCAGTCTTATAGCGAACGATCTATTAGATTCGGTGTGCAATCTGTTCAAGATCGTAGGGCTGCTTTATACGCTCAATTTGTAAAACTTCGAGCAAAATATAAATATCATTCTGCATTTACTGCTGAGCCTTATTTGCGTCAAATGGGGTATGATGCAGGATTTATGTTTGCGTTGGCGCAGGAACTTCGTGAAATAGATGCAATTATTCCAGTAAGTCAAGAATATTTCCCAAAAGAGCCGACTCCGGAATTGAATGATTTTATAATAAAAGATAGTGAAAAAGTATTGCGATTTATTGAGACAGAATTAAAATCTTGTCGTGCAAAACAAGGTAAACTAATCGCAGCGATAATAATAGTTTTACGAGAAACAGGCTATATCGTGCAAACGGAAGGAAAATTGACCCGGATTCATGATGCGTTTTGTAAGATGTACCCAGGGAAAATAGGGCGACTAACAGGTATTGTTGATTATATCAATAGCCATGATAATCCAGGATACATTGGAGATAAGAAAATTACGGAAAACGAATTAAATCAATTACAACAAAAACTGAAAAATTTTGTGGAGTAAAGTGGAGTACACGGAGCTCCACTTTTTTATTCATCACCTTTGCATCGTGATCGATCACCAAAACCCGGACGCGGGCCAGTGTTTAATTAAAAAATCACGGTACAATGGACAATACTATTGTTGTTGCCACTCCGGCGCAACTGCAAACGATCATCAGCGATGCAGTGAATGCCATCCTTCCAAAACTCGCCGACTTCCGGCGTAAGAACGAACCTATCGAGGCCGACGGTATGAATGCTGAGGCCGCTGCCCGCTTTATGACCGAGCAGGGCATTCCCACCACACGGGCGGCTCTCTACAACCAGGTTTACAAAGAAGCCATCCCCTATAAGAAATTCGGTCGCCGCACGGTGTTTTCGAAAAAAGAACTCCTTGCCTGGATCGAATCCCGCACCGAACACCGTGAGGATCGCCGCACAGCGGCTACGCTGCGTCTTGCCGAAAGTGCCAACCGTAAATAAAAAGCCGGAGGTATGAATGAGAAACAACGCGCCCCCGGCGTCCAAGGCCGACGCGCAGGGGCATTGTATCAGGTGCTGCACAAAGGTAATGAATTTTTCCTTACTCACAATGAGTTCCGCCTTTATTCGCTGCTGATGTGCGGCGGCAAGCTGGCTACGTTCGACATTGCAGAGCAGTTGAATATCCCCGATCCCCGGAGCACGATCCGCTACCTGCGCAATATGGGAATCGACGTGTCGGACGTATGGGTTCGCGAGAAGGTCCGGGACAGCGTTCTGAAGTTCAAGCGTTATTTCATCCACGGAGGGGGTGCGCGATGAGAGAACGTGATACTACAAAAATCCGAGAAGCATTTACTTTCTATCGCAGTTTTCGGGATGCGGTAGATATGACCAACAAGGAGGAACAACTTGTGTTGTATAAGGCAATCGCCGATTATGCGCTCGATGGAATAGAACCCGATGTTTCGACGCTGGGTGTGCTTGGCCAGTTGTGCTGGACCGCTATAAGCCCCAATATCAAGTCCGGCCGAAGAAACTATATAAATGGTTGCAATGGAGGTGCGCCGGAAGGGAATTGTAATGCAAAAAAACAACCGAAAAACAACCCAAATTCAACCGAAAAACAACCGGGGCAAACAAGCACCAAGAACAAGAACAGGAATAAGACCAAGAATAAAAACGATGAAGAGAGTATAGAGAAAGTCGCCACGAAACGCACGGCGTTTGTAGCTCCCTCGCTCCAAGAGGTTAGCGACTATATTTCCGAAAAAGGCTATGCCGTGGACGCCCGTCAGTTCGTGGATTTCTATGAATCGAAGGGCTGGATGGTAGGCTCGAACAAAATGAAGGACTGGCGGGCCGCCGTTCGGACGTGGACCCGCCGTCAGAATCCCGCAAACACACCAAGCCATGAGACGCAACGACCGTATGAACTCCTCGACTGATATTCCCGCGCAAGGGCTGCCGGAATCCCCGGAGCTGGAGCGTGCCGTGCTGGGTGCGCTGATCCTCGAACCGACTTACCTGCCCGATGTGCGGAGCCTGCTGACGGGCGAGACCTTTGCCGACCCGACGAACCGTCGCATTTATGAGACGATTCTCTCGCTCGATGATCGGGGAAAGAGTGTCGACCTGGCGAGCATCGCCTCGGCATTACGCACCTCGACGGGCAAAGAGCCCCAGGTGTCGGTGGCTTACCTGGTCGGATTGTCGAATGACGTAGGCACGGGGGTGAACTGTGTATCCTGGGCCCGCCAGTTGAAAGACACCGAGACCCGCCGCCGGTTGGTGGTGTTCAGCTACGAATTGGCGGCCCGCGCGGCTTCCGATCCCGACGGGGTGCTCGACTGGGCGACGGCGGAGATCTCCATGATCGGCGACCGCTCCACTTCGACCAACGACCTGCGGCCCCTGGGGGTAATCCTCCGGGAATCGCTCCAGCAGCTCGAAAGCCGGTGCCGGGCCTACGCCTCCGGGCAGCCCGTGGGGACCTCAACGGGCCTGCGGAGCCTCGACACCTATACGGGCGGCTGGCGTGGCGGGCAGTTGGTCGTTGTGGCCGGACGTCCCGGTATGGGTAAGAGTGCCGCCGCGCTGCACTTCATGGCCAGCGCCGCCCGGCAGGGCACTCCGGTGTGTTTCTTCTCGCTGGAAATGCGCGACACGCAGTTGTCCGATCGGTTGCTGATCGGCCGGAGCAATGTCGACGCCAACGCCTACCGGGCCGGGAGCATCACCTCCGAGGTATGGGGAACGCTGGAACGGGTTGAGGCTGAACTCGCGGCTTTGCCGATCCATATCAGCGACCGCCCGTCCACGTCGATGACACAGATACGGGCGCAATGCCGGAGGATGCACCGCCGGGGCAAGTGCGGGATGGTGGTGATCGACTACCTGCAACTGCTCGACGGTGACGACCGCCAGCAGAGCCGCGAGCGCGAGGTGGCCAATATGTCGCGTGCGGCCAAACAACTGGCCAAAGAGTTGGATATTCCGGTCATCATCCTGGCGCAGCTCTCCCGCAAGGTTGAGGAACGGCCAGATAAGACACCCTTGCTGTCTGACCTCCGCGAATCGGGAGCCATCGAACAGGACGCCGATATGGTGCTGTTCATCATGCGCCCGGAGTATTACGGCATTCAGACCATCGAGACGGGCCGCTACGGAACCATCTCCTCGCACGGTGTCGGGCGGTTCATCATCGCCAAACAGCGGGACGGCCGCACCGGGGAGGTTTGCTTTCGGTTCAACCGGAGCGTCACGAGCCTCACCGACTACGACGGCCCGGAGGAATCACGGGATGCATACCCGGGCCCTTTTTGACGGAAAGCGTGGCATTTTCGCTCGGAATTATTCGGGTAGATGAATATCCACAGCGAGAGAGGAATTCAAATGCAGGAAATGGATATGAAAAATCATATGTTTTGCCTACCTTTACAAGGTAAATTTACAGAACTCAGTAAAAAGTTCGAGTTCCCAAAGTAAATGGCGAGTACAGCAACACCTACGAACATTACCCAGAATCTTCGGAATTTGGTCCTGGGATTGTGCTCTGTAGCAAGGACGACGAGAGTTATACGGCGAACAAAATAGCCTTCCATAAGGCCAACGGATTCGAAGCCGGACACTTGGGAAAGAAAGTGACTTTTCACGGTTTGCAACATGACGAAGCGAGACCTTATTGACACAATAGCACGGGAAGGCCTGGTCGAGCGGCTGGTGGCGAACGTCTGTCACCGCCGACACCGGGCCCTTCCCGATCTCGTGCAGATGGCCTACGAAGCCCTGCTGAAGAGCGACGGGCAGAAGTTGCTGAATCTCTATCAACGGAACGCGCTGAACTTTTTTTATCGTGCGGATTATCGAGAATTTATACTTCTCATTGACAAGCCCCTATTATCGGCAGATTCGGAAGTTCTCCCGAATGAGTGACGAGTTAAAAGATGAATGGATGAATGACGATCGACTAACTCAATTCCACCTCATAGAGGAGGAGTACACGGCCAGCAGGGGAGTGTTCGACGAGGACGACGTCCGGGTTCGCTGCTGCAAGGATGCGCTTCGGGGCTTGTCGGAAACTGATCGTTGTCTATTCATCCACTATGCGGACATAGGCAGTGTTCGTAAGATGTCACAGATACTTGGGGTCAGCAAATCTACGGTGCAAAATCGCGTAGCCGAAATTCGTCGGAAGATTATCGAGTCGATGCCACAGGCCCGAAGAAACCAAGAAAATGAGTAAACAAACCAAAACTATGCAAGCATGATAACCAACTACACCAACCTCACGGGAGGTAAGTATGAAGCCGAACTTCGAGCACGAGCCGAGCACGGGAGGTTTATAGCTTCTTACACTCATATCCCGAAATCAAACAGAAACAGCCACCTCAACGGGTGGCTGCTTTGTTTTTACGTTATCCGACGGATAGCGGAGTGAGATAAGGCTACTTCTTTTCTTCTTCAATTTGGGCCGTCTCTTTCCCTGCCAATACTTGCTTGGCATTGATTGGAGAGATAACCGAATGCCCCAACTGGGATTCCAGTTGATTGCGGGCCGCCTTTGCTACGCTGCCCCCGCTTTTCGCCACTCTTGCGTTCTGTTGGAAGCCTTTGGGCTGTTGCTGCTTCGAGATCTCCGTTGCGGCAGCTTCGGCGAGGGTGTTGAGGGCCAATTCAATGTTCGTCATGTTGTCCCGCAGATTCTCTTTTTTCAGCCCTTTGTATTGCTTGTAGGCTTTGGTTGTACGTCTTGCCCATTCCATTGTGATAATGTCGGTAAGCGTGGCATATTGCTGCCCCTCAACGCCTCGGCGCTGCCATTCGTCGGTCAGCTCCTTGCGTACCTCCATACTCTTCAATCGCTGGTTGATCCAGTTGTCGGAGTATCCCAGGCGCTTGTAGTCGGTCATCGCCTGCTGGATAGACAGCTCCGGATCCTGCATCTGGTCGAGGCGATCGCTGGCCACTTGCGCCATCCAACGCTTGAACGGCTCGGCCTTCGGGGAGGGGATCGACTGGATCAACCGGAAAAGCTGCTCGGTATCTGCTACATCCGTGAGTCGCATTTTCCCGTCAGCAGCGGGAAGTTTCAAACGGTTACAATTTGTAACGGTTTCGTTTCCCTCTTTTTTAAGCCTGTTTTTTAGTACCTTCCAATAATTGTTCGGATCGGGACTATCGGTCAGAACACCCACTACGTCAATAACCGAGAAATACCAGGTTTCCGTTTCGTCGTCCCAGATGGTGCGAACCTTCCGCTCTTCGAATAGCTGTATGGCTTGTTTCTGTGTCATAGGTCAATGTGGTTGAGGTTATTCTCCCTTCTCTATTCTGATCGACTTGCCGCAATGCGGGCAAGTGATCGTGTTCGTCGGCTGCGGGGCGAACAGCTCCGGAACCGTTACCCCCAGGGCGGTGGCAATCTTTTCGAGAGTGCCGATTGTGGGATTCCCTTTAAGAGAAGCACGTAATGCAATGTCGGTAACGCCTAATTTTTCAGCTAACTCCTTATGCATTATGCCCTTTTCTTTGAGCAATTCCTTGATCCTTAAATCCATAACATTTAATATTTGTTGATTCGTTTGCTGTAAAGGTAGTAAAATAATATTTATTATATGTTTTTTGCAAAAAAATAATCTGAAATATGTGTTTTTATTTTGTAGAATAAATATTAAACATTATATTTGTGTCGTAAAACAAAAAATAAAGGTTATGACGCCCGCAGCCCGTACCGAGATTCAGCACTTCGCCAAGCAGATTGCCGATTACGTCACCTTCAAGTGCGACGGCGAAAGCGAAGGTTTCGAGATCATCTACAACGGTTATATCGCTTTTGTCAACTACGAGGCCGAATACCGTGCCGTCCGGGGTGGTGACAGCTACTGCGGGATGTGGGAGATGGTCCCCGAGCTGGTCAGCGAGCAGACGACCGTCGAGGCCGTATGGGATGAAGAAGGCAACGAATATCCCGAACTTGCCGATGCTTTGCAACTCATGCTCAACTGATGGCGTAACTGGGCGGCCTCAACAACCGCCTCTTCAACTCAAACCACGTATAAACCAATATTTCAATATAAGTCATGAAACGAACCGATTTACAGACAATCATGCGCCGAGCCTGGGCGTTGTTCCGCACGACGGGGAAGACCTTTTCCGTATGTCTTTCAACGGCGTGGAGCCTTTACCGGCTTACCCGCCGGATGCGGGCCGGTGTCGTTCAGTTTGCCTACGAAAAGGCCGACGGCACGCTGCGCCGGGCCTGCGGTACGTTGCAGAACATCGCCACCACGATCAAAGGTACCGGACGCCCGGACGATGGTCGCACGGTCAAGTATTACGACATCGAGGCTGCCGGCTGGCGGTCGTTCAAAGTGGAAAACCTTATAACAGTATATTGATATGACAATCGAAGATTTGAAAAACGCAAAGTTGAGCCCTACGACGGCCGGATACCTGGGGGTATACCTCAAATTGTCGAGCTTGCTCGGCGAAGTGTCAGAGATCACCGAGCGGGAATACTCACCGACTGATGTTGACAAAGTGAACGATGGGTTCAATAAGGCGATATATGGCGCATTGGACGAAATCATGAAGCTGGCCGCGGATTCCATTGCGGACAAAATATGCGCCCTTGACAGCAACGCGGAAATATGATCTACGAACTCACCATCGACGGCTACACGCTGGGGCAGTTCTCCACGGAGGCCGAGGCCATCCGGCGGGCCCGGTATTTGCCGAGGGGCCGATATACTCTCCGGGAGTGGGCGAGGGTTGGCGAATTTTCGACGTTCGACCCTGCGGTTAATAGATGCTACACCTTCGACAACTGACGCGAAAGCAGCAAATCCTTCCGATGGCCGGGATCCACGCAAGCGGGTTCCGGCTGTTCGCCGAGTATGAAGCACGAGCGGGCACAAAGGCGCCAGGATACAGATCTTCGCTCCTGGTATTTCATTGTTCTGCGAGGTACGAATGCGGAGAAAATCGGCCGATTTGTGTGTAAATTGTGTACCGAAGGAAAAAGAAAAGGAGTTACAAATCGTTGTAACTCCTTGATTTTTAGGTAGCGGGAGAGAGACTTGAACTCTCGACCTCATGATTATGAATCATGCGCTCTAACCAGCTGAGCTATCCCGCCATGGCTTCGTCTCAATCCTCGGGCGGTGAACCGCTGTCGGTTGGGGTTTCAAAGCGAGTGCAAAGGTAGTACAATTTTCCGAACTACCAAAAAAAAGTGCAAAAAAAGAGTCCGAACCTCCGTCCGGACCCCTCTGGCAGCGGATTTGCACGCTCCACCCCAAACACTTTTCAATCGATGGAACGTTCTGAACTTTCGGAAAACAGACTCATGCGGCGCCTCTCCGAGCTCAAGGTGCTGGCCGGGCTGGTCCTGCTGGTGGCCATTTCGTGGGAAATCCTCGCCGGGCACCATCAGGCCTTCTCGCGCGGTTATCTGGCCGTGCAGCTGGTTGTCTGCCTGCTCTTCCTCTGCGACTTCTTCATCCGCTGGCGTCTGGCCGGCCGCAAGGGGCTCTTCCTGCTGCGCAACCTGTTCTTTCTGCTCATCTCGATTCCCTATCTGGACATCGCCGTCTGGAGCCACGCGCAGCTGCCGCGCTACTGGGCGATGCTGCTCGGGCTGATGCCCCTCATCCGGGCCTTCGGCGTGCTGGGCATCGTGGCGCACTGGCTCGTGACGGGGCGCATCCGCCAGCTCTTCGTCTCCTACCTCTTCACCGTGCTGGTCTTCACCTACCTCTCGGCGCTGGTCTTCTACGACTATGAAATCGGCGTCAATCCAAAGCTGGACGGCTTCGGCGACGCGTTGTGGTGGGCCTGGATGAATGTGACGACCGTCGGGGCCGAGATATTTGCCGTGACGGCCGTCGGCAAGGTGGTCACCGTGCTGCTGCCGTCGCTCGGGATGATGATGTTCCCGATATTTACGAGCTATATCCTGCAGGAGTACGCCCCCCGCAAGCGGGAGTCCGACTCCTGACGCTCGGCGAGCGGGCGGGGTGCGGAGCAGGTGCAGAGTGGCTCTGCGGCCCGAGTGCGCTGCCTTTTTGTGGCCGGGCCTGTGCGGCAAGATAAAACGCACACACGGCATGACATCCCGTAACGGGGTGGTGCGGTGTGTGCGTTTGTCGGTCCAGCCTCTCTGCCGCGGCCCTTGTACGACGCCGTTCTTCCCGGCGGTTCCGTCTTCCCGGGGTGGCGGTTAGCGGCCCTGCTTCTGCTGCTCGCGCAGCAGGTCGCGGATTTCGGTGAGCAGCAACTCCTCCTTCGTCGGTGCGGGAGGCGTCGCCGGGGCGGGAGCCGCAGCCTTGCGTCGCATCAGACGGTTCATCAGCTTGACCATCAGAAAGACGCAGAAGGCCAGAATGGCGAAGTCGATGCACTGCTGGATGAAGGCGCCGTAGTTCCAGTAGACGGGTTCGGCTCCGGCGGCTGCGCCCGACACGCTGTCGCGCAGGCCGCTCAGATTGACGCGCAGGTTCGAAAAGTCGGTCTTGCCGAGCAGCATGCCAATCGGCGGCATGATGATGTCGTTGACCAGCGACGAGACGATTTTGCCGAATGCGCCGCCGATGATGACGCCGACGGCCATGTCCACCATGTTGCCCTTGAGGGCGAACTCCTTGAATTCCTGTAAAAATTTCATGCTCTTGTGCGTTTTTGTGTTGTGTCCGCTTTACGGCCGTATGAAGGTACGAAAAATCGGGCGCATATCCAACCTTCCGACCTGTTTTGGCGCCGGACGGCAGAACGGCCGCCCGCCCCGGGGTTGGTTTTCTCCGGCTATTTGCGTAATTTTGTCGGATGGGCGGGGTGCACCCCCGACCTTCGGGACAACCTTCGCGGCCGGAGGCTGCGGGTGCAAAAGTTTGCCCGAGTGTGAAAACGGACAGCAAAAAAGAGATTCGATATGAAGAAGATTACCAATCCCTGGAGCGGGATGGAGGGGTATCGCTGCTTCGGCTGCGACCCCCACAGCGAACGCGGTCTGCGGATGGAGTTTTACGAGGACGGTGACGAGATTGTGAGCGTATGGCATCCGCGCCCCGAATTTCAGGGGTGGGTCGATACGCTGCACGGCGGCATCCAGGCGACGCTGGCCGATGAAATCAGCAGCTGGGTCGTCTTCCGCAAGTACCAGACCAGCGGCGTGACGACGAAGATGGAGGTGCGCTACCACCGTCCCATCCACACCACCGACGAGCGCATCACGCTGCGGGCCGTCGTGCGGCAGCAGCGGCGCAATCTGGTCGAAATCGGCGTCCGAATCTTCGACCAGCGGGGCGAACTCTGCACCGAGGCCACCTGCGTCTACTTCCTCTTCCCGAAGGAGCGGGCCCGCGAGGAGTTCCACTTCTGCGAGTGCGGCGTCTGCGACGAGGAGACTCTGCCGCGCTGACGCCCTGAGGTTGGTCCGCCGCATGGAACAGCCCGGAGGGGCGCGGCGCAGTCCGAATCTGTCGGCCCGGGGCACGCTTTTGCTCCGCCGGTCCTGCACGCTCCCGTCCGGCCCGGGGTGCGTTTCTGCTCCGCCTGCCCAGTCCTTCCTGCCGCCCGGCCCGGGGCACGCTTCCGTCCGGCCCGGAGCGCGCTCCTGTTCCGCCCGGCCTTGCCCTTCCGACAGTCCGGCTCGTAGACGCTCGCATCGGTCTTCCCGGCGGTGCCGAAACCTGCCTCCTCTCGGAGCACCGAACACGAAAACCCCTGCAGTCGAACATCAACTGCAGGGGTTTTTCCTTTCAGCGGTGGGGGAGCGGGCTCCTCCGCCGTGGGGAGTGATGCGTGATTACTCGATTTCGAGCAGCGGAGCGTCGGTCGGAACATTCTCGCCGACCTGGGCCAGCACCTGCTTGACCTTGCCGCTGACATCCGACGTGATGGAGTTCTCCATCTTCATCGCCTCGAGCACGGCAACCTCCTGTCCGGCCTTCACCTCGTCGCCGACCTTCACCTTGAAGTCGATGACGCGGCCCGGCAGCGGAGCGTTGACCGTGTGACCCGTGATGGCGGCAGCCTTCTTCTCCTCGGCCTTCTTCTCCTCGACCTTCGGCTCGGCGGGTTTCGAAGCGGCGTAGGCCTTCTTCTTCTGCTCGGTGAGGAAGTTCTTGGCCACCAGCGGGAAGAGCTCGAGCAGCAGCACCTCCTTCTCGTTGGCCGCCAGCTTCACGCCGCCTGCCTCGGGCAGTACGGGGTTGGGCTGCATCTGATACTTCGACGTATCGTAGGGAGTCTCCTCGCGTACGCCGCAAATCTTGAAGCGGAACTCGGGGTCAATCTTGACGGGCGTCTTGCCGTATTCGCCCTTGACCAGACCGACAAACTGCGACGACTTGTTGGTGTACATCGGACGGCCGGCCTTCTCGTCGAGGGCGCAGTTCACGGCCTGTGCACCGACAATCTGCGAGGTGGGGGTTACCAGAGGCGGCAGACCTGCGGCCAGACGCACCGACGGGATGAGCTCCATGGCGCGCGGCAGAATCTCCTCGGCCTTGAGCTGCTTGAGCTGGGCCACCATGTTGGAGTACATGCCACCCGGAATCTCGGCCTTCTGGACCAGTTCGTTGGGTGCGGGGAAGCCGTAGTAGGCCTCAATCTTGCGGCAGGCGTCGATGGTGCCCTCCTCGTCGTCGGCCTGGGCGGCCTTGATGGCGCGGTCGAACAGGGCGTCGATTTCGGCGGGAATCGTATCCGTCAGCGGGTTGAACGCCTTGGGCTCGGGCTTCTCGACACCGAATACCGACATGTTGAGCTCCTTGCGGATTTCACGCAGCTGGGTGTTGATTTTGGCCACGGCCTCCATGTTCACGCCCAGGTCGATGCCCAGCTTCTTGCAGAAGACGTAGACCAGCTCGATGGCCGGAGCGCCCGTACCGCCGGCGAAGTACCAGCAGTTGGTGTCGACGATGTCGACGCCGGCAACGATGGCTGCCAGAACCGATGCCAGACCGTAGCCCGGGGTGCAGTGGGTGTGGAAGTCGACGGGAATCGACAGATGCTGCTTGAAGAGGCGCACCAGCGTGGCCACGCGGCGCGGCGGGATGAGGCCCGACATGTCCTTGATGGTAATCATGTCGGCTCCCAGAGCGGCCATCTGCTTGGCCTTGTCCAGGAAGTATTCATCCGTGAAGACGGGCTTCGGGTTCTTCTTGCCCATCAGCTTGGCGAAGAAACCCAGCTCGGGATATTTCGGGTCGACCGTGTAGCAGACGGCGCAGTCGGCGATGCCGCCGTACTGTTTCACGTACTTGACCGTCGACTTGACGTTGTCCACGTCGTTCAGCGCGTCGAAGATACGCATGATACCCAGTCCGCTCTCGATGGCGTTGCGGCAGAAACCGTCGATGATTTCATCCGTGTAGGGCGAGTAGCCGAAGAGGTTGCGGCCGCGCGAGAGAGCCGTCAGCTTCGAGACGTTGCCTACGGCCTTGTGGATGGTTTCGAGACGGGTCCAGGGGTTCTCGTTCAGATAGCGCATCACCGAGTCGGGTACGGCGCCGCCCCAAACCTCCATCGCATAGAAGTTCGCATCCTTGTAGTAGGGAAGACAGCGGTCGATTTGGGCCTGGTTCATTCGCGTGGCGAACGAGGACTGCTGCCCGTCGCGCAACGTGAGGTCTCTGATTTTAAGATTTCTTGCCATGATGCTATTAAAATTAGGTTCTTTGGTGTCGTTTGCTATTGTTATTCGAATAACAAAGATAGAAAAGAATTTTAATTTACAACAATTTTGGCCGGAAAATCGAAAAATATTCTTCCTCCTTCCCGTGAGATTTTCGTATCTTTGCCGGCGTCGCGTGTCGCGAAGCTCCGTCCGGCGGGTTCCATCCGCACGGAAGAGGGGGTTCGGCGGCCCGCCTAAAACCCGGAAACATGTCGCCCGCAGCCGTCACAGCCGTAGTGCTCGCCTACATCGCCCTGCTCTTCCTCATCGCATGGCTCTCGGGGCGTCATGCCGACAACGCAGGCTTCTTCACGGGCAACCGCCGCTCGTCGTGGTTCGTAACCGCCCTCTCGATGATTACGGCCGCCATGTCGGGCGTGACCTACCTCTCGGTGCCGGGGTCGGTGGCGGCCGACTCCTTCTCCTACATGCAGATGGTGCTGGGCTTCACGGTGGGGCAGCTCGTCGTCGCCTTCCTCCTTGTCCCGCTCTTCTACCGCATGCGGGTCATCTCGCTCTACCAGTACCTCGACCATCGCTTTGGCGTCACCGCGCAGCGGACCGGGGCGTGGTTCTTCTTCCTCTCGAAGATGCTCGGCGCGGCGCTGCGCCTCTACATCGTCTGCGCCGTGATGCAGCTGCTGGTCTTCGACCGCGTGGGGCTCCCCTTTGCGGCGAATGCCGTGGTGACGGTGCTCTTCGTCTGGCTCTACACGCGGCGCGGCGGCGTGAAGTCGCTCATCTGGACCGACGCCTTCAAGACGCTCTGCCTGGTGGCGAGCCTCGTGCTGACGATTCTGGCGCTGGTGCGCGGACTGGGGCTCACGACGGGCGAGGCGCTGCGCGAGGTGGCCGCGTCGGAATACGCGCGCATCTTCTTCTTCGACGACCCCTCGTCGGAGCGCTACTTCTGGAAGATGTTCGTGGCGGGCATCGTGCTGCTGGTCGCCATGACGGGGCTCGACCAGGAGATGATGCAGCGCAACCTGAGCTGCCGCACGCCGCGCGACGCGCAGAAGAACATCGTGCTGACGGCCCTCTGCCAGATTGCTGTCATCCTCCTCTTCCTGACGCTCGGCGCGCTGCTCTACCTCTACATGGCGCGGGTCGGCATGCCGCTCCCCCCGAAGAGCGACCAGGTCTTCTCGCAGGTGGCCGTCAACGGCGGCCTGCCCCTCTACGTCGGGCTGCTCTTCGTGCTGGGGATGATGGCGAGCACCTACTCGTCGGCCGGTTCCTCCCTCACGGCGCTCACCACCTCCTTCACGGTCGACCTGCTCGACGCCACGCGCCGCTGCGACGAGGCGCAGCTGACGCGGACGCGCCGACGCGTGCATGCGCTCATGGCCCTCGGCCTGACGCTGCTCGTGCTGCTGTTCGGCCGCTTCGGCAACGACAGCGTCATCAACCTCTTCTTCAAGGTGGCGGGCTATACCTACGGCCCGATTCTGGGGATGTTCCTCTTCGGCATCTGCACCCGCCGCCGCATCGACGGCCGTTGGCTGCCGCTGGTGGCCGTCGCCGCACCGCTGCTGAGCGCCCTGCTGCAGTATGCCGCCGGGGAGCTCTTCGGCTATCGCATCGGATTCGAGCTGCTGCTCTACAACGCCCTGCTCACGATGGGCGGCATGTGGCTCCTGGGGCGCAAAAAACGGATACAGTCATGAAACGACACGCATACAGACATTATATGTGCATGGCGCTGCTGGCGCTGGCGCTCCTGACGGGAGCGGCCCCGGCGGCCCCGGCCCGGGCGGCCGAAATCGGCGCCGCGACGCGCCGGCAAATCGGCAGCGCGCTGACCCGCATCACGGGGCGCGAGGTGGCCGGCAGCTGGGTGCGGATTCAGCGCGTCAAGTCGTCGCGCAGCCGCGTGCAGCTCTACGCCTCGGTGGGGTTGTCGTACTATCCCTTCCGCGAGGAGAACGTGCAGGCCATCTACGACTCGGTGCGCGCGCTGCTCCCCGCATCCTTCCGCAAGGCGCGCATCGAACTCTATACCGACGGGCGGCTCATCGAGGAGCTCATCCCGCTGGCCTGCCGCACCGTGCAGCCCCGGCGCCGGCGCGACCGTGTGGTCCCCTTCGTCAACCCTTCGGCGCGGCCGCTCGTCTCGCCGCTCGACCGCAGAACCCCCTCGGCGGGGCTCGCCGGACGTCACATCGCCCTCTGGCAGAGCCACGGCCGCTACTTCGACCAGCGCGAGGGGCGCTGGCGCTGGCAGCGGGCCCGCTTCTGGCAGACGTGCGAGGACCTCTATACGCAGAGCTACGTGCTGCCCTTCCTGGTCCCCATGCTCGAAAATGCGGGGGCGTGCGTCCTGCTGCCCCGCGAGCGGGACTGGCAGAGCCACGAGGTGCTGGCCGACAACGACGCCGCCGAGAGCTACCGCGAGGAGAACGGCGACGCCGGATGGTCGGGAGGCGATGTGGGCTTTGCACACCGCCAGCAGGTCTACCTGACGGGCGAGAACCCCTTCCTGCAGGGCACGACGCGCCACGTGCGGAGCATCACGACCGGGGCCGAGAGCCGCGCCGTGTGGCGGGTCGACATCCCCGAACGCGGGGAGTATGCCCTCTACGTGAGCTACGACTCGACGCCGGGGAGCGTCGACGACGCCCTCTATACGGTCCGCCACCTGGGCGGCGAGAGCCGCTTTGCCGTCAACCAGACGATGGGGGGCGGGACGTGGGTCTACCTCGGGCGCTTCCTTTTCGATGCGGGTGAGCAGGAGGCCGTCGTGCTTTCGAACCGTTCGCGGCGCGCCGGAGGCATCGTCTCGGCCGATGCCGTGAAAATCGGCGGCGGCTACGGCAACGTCGCCCGCGCGGCGGCCGATACGCTGGCCCGTCCGGGTGGTCTCTACCGCGCCGAGACGAGCGGCATGCCCCGCTTCTGCGAGGGGGCGCGCTACTGGCTGCAGTGGGCCGGCTTCGACGAGTCGGTCTATACGCCCAAGGGCGACCGCGACGACTACAAGGACGACTTCATGTCGCGCGCACTGTGGGTCAATGCCCTCATGGGGGGCTCCGAGCGGCTGCGTGACTCGGCCGGACTGGGCATTCCGCTCGACCTGGCGCTGGCGTTCCACTCCGACTCGGGGGTGCGCGACGGCGACGAGACGATTGGCACGCTCGGAATCTTCTTCACGCGCGACAAGAACGGCCGCTTCGAGGGGGGCGCCGACCGCTACCGCTCGCGCGATTTGACCGACCTGGTGATGACGCAGGTGGTCGGCGACATCCGCCGCACGTGCGAACCCGAGTGGCGCCGCCGCGGGCTGTGGAACCGCTCCTACTACGAAGCACGGGTGCCCAACGTGCCGACCATGCTGCTCGAACTGCTCTCCCACCAGAACTTCGCCGACATGCGCTACGGCAACGACCCGCGCTTCAAGTTCCTCGTGAGCCGGGCCGTCTATAAGGGTATCCTCAAGCACGTTGCGGCGCAGTACGGACGGCCGTACGTCGTGCAGCCGCTCCCCGTCTCGTCGTTCGCCGTGCGGCTGGGCGACGGGGACCAAGTCGAGCTCTCGTGGCTCCCGACCGTCGATTCGCTCGAGCCGACGGCCGCACCTTCGGGCTACATGGTCTACACGCGCCGCGGCGACGAAGGCTTCGACAACGGCCGCTACACGGCCGAGCCCCGCTTCGTGACGGAGCAGGAGCCCGACGTGCTCTACAGCTACCGCATCACGGCGCTCAACGACGGCGGCGAAAGCTTCCCGAGCGAGACGCTGGCCGCCTGCCGCGCCTCGGAGGAGCGGGGGCGGGTGCTGGTGGTGAACGGCTTCGACCGCGTGAGCGCGCCGCTGAGCATGCGCAGCGACTCGACCGCCGGATTCTATCCCCGCCTCGACGCGGGGGTTCCCTACCTGCAGGAGAGCTCGTTCGTCGGCGAGCAGTATGTCTACGACCTGGCCGAGGCGCGCAACAGCGACGAGACGAAGGCCCTCGGCGCCTGCCGCAGCGACGGCGAGGCGGAGGTCGTGGCCGGCAATACGTTCGACTATGCCAGCATGCACGGGCGTGCGATTGCCCGCGCGGGTTACTCCTTCTGCTCGGCCTCGGCCGCCGCGGTCGAGCGGAGCGGCATCGACCCGGAGGCCTGCGACGCGGTCGACCTGATTCTGGGCAAGCAGCGCTCGACGCTGCTTGGCCGGGGTACGGTCGGTTATACGTTCAAGACCTTCACGACTGACATGCAGCGTGTTTTGGCCGATTACCTCGAGTGCGGCGGCAGCCTCTTCGTCTCGGGCAGCTACGTCGCCTCGGACCTTACGACGGGACCCGAAGCCGGCGAGACGGAGCGGGCCTTCGTGCGCGAGGTGCTCCACTGCGCACTGGAGCAGGAGCAGACCGCCCGTCGGGGCGATGTACGCGTCGTGGCCCCCACGCTCTTTTCGCGCGGGGAGTATGAGTTCCGCACCCGCCCGTCGCGCAGCTGCTACGGCGTCGAGACCGCCGATGCCCTGCGACCCGTGGGAGAGCGGTCGTTTGCCGTGATGCGCTACGGCGATTCGGGCCGTACGGCCGCCGTGGCCAACGACGGCAGCCGGCGCACCTTCGTGGCGGGATTCCCCTTCGAGACGATTCGTTCGGAGGAGCAGCGCGAGCGGCTGATGGGCGACGTGCTGCGCTTTCTGACGCAGGGACGCAGGGTTGAAGCTGCGGAGTAGATAAACGATGTAACATATTGTGTAAAAACTATAAAAACAAACAACCATGTCACTCGAAAAAGAGATTTCCACCGGAATCATGGAGGCCATGAAGGCCAAGAATCCCGTGCGCCTGAGCGCGCTGCGCAACGTCAAGAAGTACATCATCGAGGCCAAGACGGCGGGTCCCGAAATCGCCGAGCTGCCCGATGCCGACGTGATTAAAATCATCTCCAAGCTGGCCAAGCAGGGGAGCGATTCGGCGGCCATCTATGCCGAGCAGCACCGTCAGGACCTGGCCGACGAGGAGCTGGCGCAGGTTGCCGTGCTGCAGGAGTTCCTGCCCAAGCAGCTGACGGCCGAGGAGCTGACCGAGGCCGTGCGGGCGATTATCGCCGAGGTGGGCGCCACCTCGATGAAGGAGATGGGCAAGGTGATGGGCGTCGCCTCGAAGCGGCTGGCCGGCCAGGCCGACGGCAAGGAGATTTCGGCCAAGGTCAAGGAGCTGCTCTCGTAGGGCGGCCAGTGCTGCCCGGCGGCGGTCGGAACTGCCCGGAATAGCCCGGCGGCGGTCCGGGTCTCGTCGTGAGATGGCCGGTATTGCCGTTTGGCGGCCGGCGCACCAGTTGACGGTTCTCCCGCCGGAGAGGCTCCGATGCCCTCCGCCCGGCCATTTCGCCTGTTGATGACGCTCCGCAGCACTCCGCCCAGCCAGCTCAATCGCCGGGTTCAATAAATAGGTTAAAACACAAGGAATCATGCACGTACTGGAATCCCTGCACCGCAACGTCAAGACCATCGCCATGCCTTCGGCCATGGTGGTCGGGGCGCTGCTGTGCCGTCCCGTTTCGGCGCTCGAGGCCGCATCGTACCAGATGATTACCCCGACGCTCATCTTCCTGATGCTCTTCGTCACCTTCTGCCGCGTGACCCCCAAGCAGATGCATCTGAGCATGCTCCACCTCTGGCTGCTGCTCTTCCAGGTGGTCGCGAGCGTGGCGGTCTACCTGCTGCTCGAGCCGCTGAACGGCATCGTGGCCCAGGGGGCGATGATTTGCGTGCTGGCGCCCATCGCCATGGCCGCCGTGGTCATCGGCGGCATGCTGGGGGCCAACGTCGCAACGATGACCACCTACAGCCTGCTCTGCAACATGGTCATCGCACTGGTGGCGCCCGTCGTCATCGCCCTGACCGGGAGCGGCCACTGCTCCTTCGTCGAGATTCTCTCGCGCGTGGCACCGCTGCTCATCATGCCCTTCGCCGCGGCGCAGTGCTGCCGCTTCCTCTTCCACCGCGCCTCGCGGTGGATTGCCGACCACAGCCAGATATCCTTCTACATGTGGCTGCTGTCGCTCGTCGTCATCATCGGACGCACGACGGCCTTCATCATCGACCTGCGCGATGTCTCGCCGGGCATCGAGCTCTGGCTGGTCTTCGCGGCGCTGGTCATCTGTCTGGTGCAGTTCAAAATCGGCCGCATGCTGGGCCGCCGCTACGGCGATGCGGTGGCGGGCGGCCAGTCGCTCGGCCAGAAGAATACGGTGCTGGCCGTCTGGATGGCGCAGTCGTTCCTCAATCCGATTTCGTCGATTGCCCCGACGGCCTACATCGTCTGGCAGAACTTCGTGAACTCCTATCAGATTTACCGCCGGGACCGCGAGCGTCGCAGACAGCAGGCGTGACGCTTCCGGCGCGGGATACGGAAAGCGGGCGTCAGGATGCCGTAAGGCCCCTTGACGCCCGCTTTGTGTCGGGTGGGGGGCTTGGGGGATGGTGGGGGCTCTTCTCGGAGCCGTTCGCCGGGCCCGGCTTCTCCGGCGGGTCAGAAAAGAAGCGAGTGGGCGACCAGGAACGTGTAGAACGTCTGGCGGTAGCTCTCCGAGACGGGCAGGTACTCCTTGCCGATGACAACCCGGTTGCGCTCGATGGCCTGCATCTTCGACGGCTGGATGATGTACGACCGGTGAATCCGCACGAAGCGGTCCGGAGGCAGCTGCTCCTCGAGCGCCTTGAGGTTCATGAGCGAGAGAATGGGACCGGGCTGGTTGTCGACGTGGATTTTGACGTAGTCCTTCAGCCCCTCGATGTAGGTGATGCGCTCCAGTTCGATTTGCTGCAGCCGGTACTCGGTCCGCAAGAAGATGCTCTGCGGCTCCTTCCCGGCCGGAGGAAGCGCCTCGGCGCGCCGCTTCATCTCGAACCAGCCGAGCGCCTTGTCGGCCGCCTCCAGAAAGTCGGCGTAGCTGATGGGCTTGAGCAGGTAGTCGAGGGCCCGCACGCGGAACCCCTCGACGGCATACTGGGTGAAGGCCGTGGTGAAAATCACGCGGGTCTCCTCGGGCAGCATGCGCGAGAGCTCCATGCCGTTGAGCCCCGGCATCTGGATGTCGCAGAAGAGCAGGTCGACGGGTGCCTCGCGCAGCGCCTCGCAGGCCGCAACGCCGCTCCCGAACGAGGCCTTCAGTTCGAGAAACGGCGTCTTGCGCACGTAGGATTCCATCAGCTCGACGGCCAGCGGCTCGTCGTCGATTATGGCACAGGTCAGTCTCATGGTTCGTCGAATTTGATGCAGAGCAGCGCCCGGTAGTCGGTCTCGCCTGCGGGGCCGTATTCGAGGATGTAGCGGCCGGGGTATATCATGTCGAGCCGCCTGGTCAGATTGCTCAGCCCGATGCCCGAGCCGCTGCGGTCGGAGTCGCTCTTGGGGAAGCGGCTGTTCTTGATGCTGCATATCAGCTGCCCCTCCAGTTCGTGGATGTCGATGGTGATGTAGGAGGGCTTTTCGTTGCTCACGCCGTGCTTGAAGGCGTTCTCGACCAGCGAGATGAAGAGCAGCGGCGCAATCGGGGTCGACGAGGGGGCGTCGGGCAGCGAGACAAAGAGCCGCACGTGGCGCGGCAGGCGAATGCGCATCAGCTCGATGTAGTCGCGCAGGAAGTCAATCTCGGCCGCGAGCGGGACGGTGGCGCGGCTGCTGTCGTAGAGCACGTAGCGGAGCATGCGGCTCAGGTCGTGGACGGCCTGCTGGGCACGGGTCGTGTCGAGCTGGATGAGCGAGTAGATGTTGTTGAGCGTGTTGAAGAGGAAGTGGGGGTTCAACTGGCTCTTGAGGTTCTGCAGCTCGGCCTCGGTGTGGCTGTGCTCCAGCTCCTTGCGGGCCGCCTCGGCGCGGTACCAGCCGCCCGTCATCCGGATGGCGACCCCCACGCCGACGACCAGCGCATAGAGCGTGGCGTTGCCCAGGAAGAAGCGCACGCCGTCCTGCCACGGACGGTCGGCGGGCGGGTGGTGCCCCGGGTCGGGCGGCAGCACGTAGCGGAAGAGCAGGTGGACGCTCACCATGACCAGCAGGATGAGCAGCAGGTTCGAGAGGGCGAAGCGGCCGCCGCGCCGGGTGGTGAGGTAGCGGTCGATGAGCACGAAGTAGTTCGTGTAGAAGACCAGCATGAACGAGAGCGGCACCAGCAGGAAGCGAACGTATTGCGGACCGGTCATGAGCGGGCGGTCCGGACCGGTGAAGAAGAGCGGCATCCCGAAGATGACGGCCCAGGCGGTCAGGTGGATGAGCCATGCGGCGTATTTCGACTGTACGGCGTTCATGGTATGCAAAGATAACCTTTTTCGGGAATTATTCATAGCGGATGGCCTCGATGGGGTCGAGCATGGCCGCCTTCTGTGCGGGGTACCAGCCGAAGAAGACCCCCGTGAGCGTGCAGACGGCGAACGAGAGGAAGACGCTCCACGGCTGGATGTAAATTGGGAACGAGGCCACGACCTTCACCACCACGGCGGCGCCGATGCCCAGCAGCACGCCGATGAGGCCGCCCGTGACGCTGATGAGGATAGATTCGATGAGGAACTGCGCCAGAATGTCGCGCCCCTTGGCGCCAATCGACATGCGGAGTCCGATTTCGCGCGTGCGCTCGGTGACCGATACGTACATGATGTTCATGATGCCGATGCCGCCCACGAGCAGCGAGATGCCGGCCACGGCGGCCAGCAGCATGGTCATCATGTCGGTCGTCGAGGTGAGCATCGACGAGAGCTCCTGCTGCGAGCGGATGGTGAAGTCCTCCTCGTCGCCCTCCTTCAGCTTGTGGTTGGTGCGCAGGATGGCGGAGATTTCGTCGATGGCCTCCTCGGTGTAGGCCTCGCTCAGCGCCGAGCAGACAATCTCCTGAAGGTGGGTGATGGCCAGGATGCGCTTCTGAACGGTGGTGTAGGGGGCGAGAATCAGGTCGTCCTGGTCCATGCCCATGCTGTTGTAGCCCTTGCTTTCGAGTACGCCGACGATGCGCAGCGGAATGGTCCCGAAGCGAATCACACGCCCTACGGGGTTCGTGCCGTCGGGGAAGAGCTCGTCGACCACCGTCTGGCCCACCAGGCAGACCTTCGCCGCGGTGCGGATGTCCTGCTCGGAGAAGGTGTCGCCGTCGGCGATGCGGTAGCGGCGGATTTCCAGATAGTCGGTGTTGACGCCGTAGATGGTCGTCGGGGTGTTGTTCGCCCCGACGATGGCCTGTCCCGCGCTGTTGACCGAGGACGAGACGTAGGTGACGAAGCGCGTGTTGTTGCGGATGTCCTCCAGGTCCTTCAGCTTGAGCGACTCCATGTCGTCGGCGTCGAGCCGCACGCCGCCGCGCATGTCGCCGCCCGGGTGAATCATAATCATGTTGGAGCCCATCTCGCTGATTTCGGCCTGGATGCTCCGCTTCGACCCCTGGCCGATGGCCAGCATCGTGATGACCGACGCCACGCCGATGATGATGCCCAGCATGGTGAGGAATCCGCGCAGCTTGTTGTTGCACAGCGCCTTGAAGGCGATTTTGAAAAGGTTCGCAAAGTTCATGGCTCAATCGTCGTTTTTGGACAGCCTCGCCAGCGCCTCGGCTGCGCTCAGAATCCGGTCGTTGCGCACGTCGCCCGTGATGCGGCCGTCGCGCAGCGTGATGTTGCGGCTGCTGTAGCGCGCGATGTCGGGGTTGTGCGTTACGAAGATGATGGTGCGGCCGGCGGCATGGAGCTGCTGGAAGAGCACCAGCACCTCGAAGCTGGTGCGCGTGTCGAGGTTGCCCGTCGCCTCGTCGGCGAGGATGACCGCCGGGTTGTTGACCAGCGCCCGGGCGATGGCCACGCGCTGCATCTGGCCGCCCGACATCTGATTGCTGCGGTGGAGCAGCCGGTCGCCGAGCCCCACTGCCCGCAGCGCCTCGACCGAACGGCGGTAGCGCTCGGCGGCCGAACACGAGGGGTTGTACATGAGCGGCAGCTCGACGTTCTCGATGGCCGTCGTCTTGGGCAGCAGGTTGTAGTTCTGGAAGACGAAGCCGATTTTGCGGTTGCGGAGCGTCGCCCGCTGGTTCTTGTCCATCGTGCGCACGGCCACGCCGTCGAGGTAGTATTCGCCCGACGTCGGGGTGTCGAGGCATCCGAGCGTATTGAGCAGCGTCGACTTGCCGGAGCCCGAGGTGCCCATGATGGTGACGAATTCGCCCTCGAGGATGGTGAACGAGACGTCGCGCAGGGCGTGCACCACCTCGTCGCCGACGTGGAAGTCGCGGCGTATGTGCTCCAGACGGATGACCTCCTTGTTGCTGGTTTCCATATTCTTCGTTTTATTCATGTCAGGCGGCCGGGAGGTGCGGCGGGCCTCCTTTCCGGGGCCCTCCGCCACGTCCCGTTCGGCCGCTACCGGGCCTGTTGCTTTTTCCCCTTGTCGCCGCCCGGAGGCGAGGGCATGAAGGGACTACGCTCGACCGAGGCCGCCGCCGGCTCTTCGGATGCGGCGCTCAGCCCGATGGCGACCACCTCGCCGTCGGCAAGTCCCTCGGTAATTTCGGTCAGCTCGCCACTCGATGCGCCGGCGCTCACAGTACGCGGCACCAGCGTATCCCCGTTTTTTACCCATAACTCGCGCTTGCCCGTCTGGGCGGGGGCGCTCTGCCCGTCGACGGTGATACCGATGCGCGACAGCAGCTCGGCGTCGGGCACGAAGCGCAGCGCCTTGGTCGGAACGGCCAGCGCATGCTCCTTCTCGAGCGTATAGATGGTGACGTTGGCCGTCAGACCCGGTTTGAGCTTCAGGTCGGGGTTGTAGGCCGAGATGACCACCTCGTAGGTGACCACGCTCGACTCGGTCGTCGCCTCGAGCCGCACCTGCTGCACCGTCCCCTCGAAGGTGTCGTCGGGGTAGGCGTCGACGGTGAACTCGACCCGCTGGCCATCCTTCACCTGGCCGATGTCGGCCTCGTCGACGTCGGCGATGACGCGCATCTGCGTCAGGTCGTTGGCGATGGTGAAGAGGGTAGGCGTCTCGAAGCCTGCGGCCACGGTCTGCCCCTCCTCGACGGCCCGGCTGATGACCACGCCGTCGATGGGCGAGGTGATGGTGGCGTAGTCGAGGTTCTGCTTCACCTGCACGATGGCGGCCTTGGCCTGTTCGTAGGCGTTGCGCGCCTTCTCGTAGAGGTAGAGGGCCTCGTCGTACTCGGCGTCGCTGACCAGCTGCTTTTCGTGGAGCGTGCGCGTGCGGGTGTAGTTCTTCATCTGGTACTCGTACTCGGTCTTGCAGCTCGCCAGCTCGGCCTGCGACTGCTCCAACTGGGCCTGCAGCGTCACCTTGTCCATCTCGGCAATGAGCTGTCCGGCCTTCACCACGTCGTTGTAGTCGACATAGAGCCGGTCGATGATGCCCGAAACCTGGGTACCCACCTCGACCTCGGTGACCGGCTCGACCGTACCGGTGGCCATCACCGAGTTGCGAATCGTGATGCGGCTGGTTGCGGCCGTCTGCAGCGTGATGTCGTCCGTGCGGGGCGAGCGCAGCCAGAGCCACGCTCCGCAGACGACCGCCACGGCGGCCAGCGCCGCAAGAAGCGTCTTTTTCCGTTTCATGTTCATGGTCTTATCGTTCGTTTTGTCAATATTCGGCGTTGGTACCCCGTCCCTGGTAGATGTTGAGCAGCTCGATGTTGAGCAGCGACATGTACTTGGCCTGCAGCACCTCCTGGCGGGCGGCCGTCAGCTCGTTCTGGGCCGTCAGCAGCTCGACGGTGTTCTTCATCCCGACGGCGAACTGCTCGCTCGTCAGCTCGTAGCTGCGCCGGGCGTACTGCTGCTTCTCGACGGCCGCGACGTATTGCGACTGGGCCGACAGGGCGTCGAGGTAGGCCCCCTCGACCTCCTCGAGCAGCGTCTTCTTCAGGTCGAGCCACGTGAGCCGCATGTTGGCGGCCGTCAGCCGCGCCTTGTTGGTGGCCGTGCGGTTCCGGCGGTTGGAGAAGATGGGGATGCTGAGCGTCAGGCCGACGTTTTCGTTGAAGCGGTTCCAGATTTGGGTGCCGCTCTCGAAGCTGCCGCCCGACATGTGGCCCGTTCCGATGCCGGCCGTCAGCGCCAGCGTCGGCAGGAAGCCCGCCCGGACCTCGCGCACCTCGAGCTCGGCCGCCTCGACGGCCAGTTCGCCGCGGGCGATTTCGGGCATGCTCTCCAGTGCCGTGGCGTAGATGTCGGTCTTGGCGGGCAGTTGGGCAAGGATAGCCTCCTGGCCGACCTCCGGCTCGGCGAGGGTCATCTCGTCGGTGATGCCCAGTTCGAGCAGCTGCTTGAGCCGGAGTTTGTAGCTGTCGAGCGTCGAGCGGGCCACGACGACCTGGTATTCGTCGCTTGCATACTGGCTCTCGAGCTGTGCGAAGTCGACGCGGCTGATGGAGCCGGCCTGCCACATCGCCTCGGCGCGGTCGCGCTGCGCCTTCGAGGCGTCGGCCGTGCTGCGGTTGACCGTCACCGCCTCGGCGGCGTAGAGGCACTGCATGTAGGCCTGCACGATGGCGATGCGGATGTCGTTGGCCGCCTCGTCGACCGAGAGTTCGTCGATGCGGTTCTGCAGCTGCTGCCGCTTGACGGCCGTGCGCAGCCGGCCGCCGTTGTAGAGCGTCATGCTGGCCTCGAGACCGTAGGTGCCCGTATAGCTGGTGCGGTCGACGGCGTTCGACGAGGGGTAGTTGGTCACACTCTGCGAGGTGGAGGCGGTCAGCGAGGGGAAGAGAGCCGCCCGGGCCTCCTTAGTATCCTCGACGCCCGAGAGGTAGTCGTTGCGGCTCTGCTGCAGCTGGATGTTGTGCTCGAGCGCATAGTTCAGACAGTCGTTCAGCGTCCAGACCCGCAGGGAGTCGGACTCCGCAGCCGCCCGTCCGAGGGCGAGCGTTGCGAGGAGGGTGCATATCAGCGTGCGCTTCATGGTCGTTCGTTTTGCCGCAAAGCTACCCGAAGGTGCACACGCGTGCAAATACAATAGACCGGAAGGGCGAATCCCTCGACCAACGGGCTGTTTTGTCCGACGAAAATTCCGCGCCGGAGGGCCCTCCCTGCGCCTCCGGGCCCCGTTCCGCGTCAGCCGTTCATGCCCCTCGTCCGTTTTTCCTCTCCTTGAGCGACGGGTACAAAAAAGAGCGCCTCCCCGGGGTGGGGAAGGCGCTCCTGTGTTTCGGGCCGCGACTTTTCGGGCGGCGTGTTGCCGCGGGCGGCTGCTTTCCGGACGCTGCCTTATGGCAGGCGGCGGATGATGCCGGTAGTTGCTGCGGTGGCGTTGGCTGCCGGCGGTTGCCGCGGGGGAGCTACTTGCGGAAGATGAAGTAGACGGCCATAATCAGGCAGATGAAGCCTGCCAGATGGTTCCAGCGCAGCGTGTCCGACTTCATGAAGACCAGCGCGAAGACGGTGAAGACCGAGAGCGACACCACCTCCTGGATGACCTTGAGCTGCCAGAGCGTGAAGGGGCCTCCGAACTGGGCGCTTCCGATGCGGTTGGCAGGAACCTGGAAGCAGTACTCAAAGAGGGCTATTCCCCAGCTGATGAGGACGATGGCCACCAGCCCGAAGCGCTCGAGCTTCGACTTGAAGGCGATGTGCCCGTACCAGGCCAGGGTCATGAATGCATTCGATACGACGAGCAACCCGACGGTTGCGACGGCTTTCCACATGGTTATTCGAGTATTTGATGGATGTTCGTGATGTCCCGGAAGTCGGTGACGATGCGGTAGAGGTCCTCGGCCTTCTCGAGCTGCTCGCGGGGCAGGGTGGTGGCCAGCGCCACGATGCGGCCGATGCCGGCGCGGCGGGCCGCCTCGATGCCGGCCGGGGCATCCTCGAAGACCAGACACGCGGCGGGGTCGAGTCCGAGTGCGGCGGCGGCCGTTTGGTAGATTTCGGGGTCGGGCTTGCAGCGGGTCACCATGTCGCCGCAGATGCGCGCCTCGAAGAAGTCGCCGATGCGGCAGGCGTCGAGGACGAAGTCGACGTTGGCGCGGCAGCCCGACGACCCCACGGCGCAGCGGATGCCCGCCGCGCGCAGCTGGCCGAGCGTCTCGACCAGACCCGGCGTGGGTTGGATTTCGGGAGCGTAGATTTCGCGGTAGATGGCCTCCTTCTCGTCGGCCAGCGCCGCGAGGCCCCGCGTGCGAATCAGCTCCTCGGGCAGAATGAGCCGCATGATGTCGTCGTTGCCCATGCCGTAGGCGTTGCCGAGCTTCGATTGCCAGTCGCGGACCCCGTAGCGGTCGCAGAAGATTTCGAAGGCCCGGATGTGGACCGGCGTGTTGTTGACCAGCACGCCGTCCATGTCGAAAATGGCTCCCTGTATCATCGTCTTCGGAAATTTTCCGCAAAGGTAGTCAATTCCCCGGGACGGCGGATGGGCGGCGGGTCAGAATTTGAGGTTGAGACTCAGGTTGACGGCGAAGTTCTGGATGTTCTGCCCCTCGACGGGCGAGCGGTGGGTGAGCCGCCAGATGCAGTCGATGCGCAGCAGGCGGAAGATGTTCTCGATGCCGAAGCCCGCCTCGATATAGGGCTCGGTGACCGACGACATGCCGCGCGGGAAGAGCAGCACGGCCTGCGTGGCGGGCAGACTGCCGTTGTTCTCGTCGCGGAGCGAGCCCCAGACCCCCTTGCAGACCAGCACCTCGCGCCACTTGAGCTGCTTGAGCAGCGGAATGCGCCCCAGCAGGTAGCCGTTGAAGTGGTGCTCGTAGAAGAACGCGAGCCACGTGTCCGACGCGAACTCGTAGTAGTTCATGCACGAGAAGGCGTAGGCGTCGTAGAAGTAGGTGCCGTTGCCCTCGTGCAGCTTGAGCAGCGGGTAGGGGACCTTGCCGAAGATGCGGCCCCCCTCGACCGTGATGCGCGAGTAGCCGATGGGCGGCAGGTCGAGCTTGTAGTGAAGACGCCCCTCGAGACGGTAGAAGTCGTAGTCGTTGCGCATGAGCCCCTTTACTCCGGCCGTGAAGCCGACCGCGAGAATCGGGTAGCGCGAGCCCAGATACTGCTTGTCAAAGGCCGTGCGGTAGATTTTCTCGTGGTACGAGAAGCGCATGCCCACATGGAACGCCGTGCTCGAAATCGAGCCGACGGCGCTGCTGTCGGGGCGCAGCAGCGGCACGTAGCGGTTGCCGTAGACCCGCTGGAGGCGGGCGCCGAGCGTGTTGCTCAGTCCGTGTATCCATTCGTGCTCGTAGAGCGCCTCGGCGCGGTTGACCATCGAGAGGCGCTTGTTCCCGCGTGAGAAAATCGAGCTGAGCAGGTTGTTGTCCGCCAGCGCATTCTGCCCGGCGCCCAGCTGCCGCACGTCGTGCGAGGCCGTGAGCGAGAGCTTGCGCGTAAGCCGCCGGTTGAAGGAGAGCTCCACGCCTCCGCCCCCCTTGACATCCTCGTCGCGGGTACCGTAGGCGACGTAGGCCGAGAGGCGGATGCGGCGGCTCACCTCCGTTGTCGTGCGGCCGCCCAGCTGCATGCGGAACCCTTCGAGGCGGTTGAAGCTCACCATCTTGTAGTAGGGGCCGATGCCGATGTACTTCGTGTTGTAGTAGCCGCCGATGATGGTGTTGAGAATCGTGTAGATGTTGCGGTAGAGCGGCGCCTTCTGAATCGAGTCGACCATGGCGTAGATGCCCCGCTCCTGGTCGCTCAGCCGGTAGGGGCGCGCCTCCTCCCAGAAGCGTTCGTCGCGCGAGCCGGCCTCGTCGTCGGCGATGACCACGTCGTTGTCCATGCGCAGCACCTCCTGCGGAATGGGCGCACCGATGCGGATGTCGGAGTAGGCCACCTCGCGCGTGCCGATGAAGGAGACGAGCTTCGAGGAGTCGGCCTGCGTGACCGAGAACTCGGCAGAGACCTTGTCCCGCTTGCGGAACCAGACCCCCTCGTCGAGCAGCTGGTTCTCGTTTTCGAGCAGCAGGTGGTTTATCCAGTTGACGTTGACCCCCTTGGGCATGCGGGCCGAGGCCGATTGCAGCGCATAGGTGGCCGAGTCGATGTTCACCTCGCCGTCGAGCACGGCCGTCGAGAGGCGCTTGGGATGGAAGCGGATTTTGTAGGTCTTGCGGCCGTCGACCTCGAGGCTGTCGACCAGGAAGTAGTTGTAGAACGACTCGCCCATCGAGGAGAGGGGGCTGGCGAAGCGGACGTTGAACAGCGCGATGAAGTTGTCGTAGAAGTTGATGTCGCCCTGCAGCTGGCCGGTGAACTGGGCGACGGTGAAGCTGTCCTCGACGCCCGAGACGCGGCTGCCCCGAATCACCTCGCGGCTGAGTGCGGGCTGGCGGCTGTGGTAGTAGTCGGCCACCGCCTCCGATATCATGGCCGGCAGGTAGGGCTGCCCGGTGAGGGCCGAGGTGTCGATGTGGTCGAAGATGAAGCCGAAGTTCTTCTGCATGCGCCGGTTCCGGAAGTGCGGCTTGATGTTGGTCAGGTCGAGCTCCATTTTGGTGTAGGTGGCGCAGCTGTAACGCTCGTATTCAGCGGGATTGTTGCGTGAGCGGTTGCGGATGACCCCCTTGAGAATCGGCAGCGCCGGGTTCTCGCCCGGGGTGATGACCACGTTGTCGATGCCGAACTGCGCCGCCTCGAGCGCGAAGTCGACCTGGTTGTACTGCCTCGGGGTGACGGGCTGCGTGCGGCTGACGTAGCCCACCATCGAGGCCTCGACGCGGCTCACCGTGTCGCGCGTCTCGAGCGAGTAGATGCCCTGCTTGTCGGTGGTGATGCCCACGGTGGTGCCCGGAAAGACAACGCTGACGAACTGCAGCGGTTCCCCCGTAGCGGCGTCGGTCACCTGGCCGCGAACCCGGGTGCTCTGGGCGTGGAGTTCGCGGCAGCCGAGCAGACCGGCCATCAGGACGATGAGTCCGATGAGGTATGAGGTTCGGCATCTCAGCATATAAATACAAAGATACAAAAAGGAACGAAACGACAAAAAATAAACTACCTTTGCGGCGAATTTCGTAGATTAACGGAACAACGACTGTTTTATACTGTTTTTGAGAGATGGGACACTCCAAGGTTGAAAAGACCAATGCCGCCCGGCTGCTCGACCGGGCCAAAATCGCCTACGAACTGGTTCCCTACGCGGTGGACGAGGAGCATCTGGCCGCCACGCATGTGGCCGAACAGCTGGGCGAGGATATCGCCTGCGTCTTCAAGACGCTGGTGCTGAAGGGCGACCGCACGGGATACTTCGTGTGCGTCGTGCCGGGCGACCACGAGGTCGACCTCAAGGCTGCGGCCCGCGTCTCGGGCAACAAGAAGGTTGACCTGATTCCGGTCAAGGAGCTGCTTCCCGTGACGGGATACATCCGTGGCGGCTGCTCACCCGTGGGGATGAAGAAGGCCTTCCCGACCTACATCCACTCCACGGCCCTCGACCACCCCTTCATCTACATCAGCGCGGGCGTGCGGGGGCTCCAGCTCAAGGTCGCCCCGGCGGAGCTCATCGCCTACGTCCGTGCGACCGTGGCCGAACTGAGCCATCCGGCATAGCGCACCTCACGCGGTGCTTGAGTTCGCGGAAGACTCAAGTTTTGCATGAGCACACTGGCTGCAATCCGCTTGCAGCAAACGAGAAAGAGCATCCTCTTCCTTCCTGTGCGGGAGTGCGGAGGATGCGTCTTTTTACGGGTCATCCGCTCCGAAGAGCGCCGTCCCGGGCGGCGTTATGGCTGCATGCGCTCCGCGCGGAATCGGTAAATGGGGTATGTAAATCCGGAATCGGGTTAGGCGCTCTTTGTGCGCGGCGGTGTATCTTTGTATCGTAAAAAATGAATGCAACGATGAAAACGGATTACGAAGAGCTCCGCATCGACTGTGCCCATCAGAGCGCCGAGGAGCTGGCGCTGGCACGCGAGCAGGCGCAGCTGCTCTTTCGGTTCAACCAGACGATGCCGATGACCGAAGAGTACGACCAACTCATGCACCGACTCTTTCCCCGCATGGGCGAGGGGAGCGTCGTGCGTACGCCGCTGACGGTGGTGCGGCCCCACTGCGTGACGATTGGCCGCCGGGTGACGGTCATGAACGGTGCGCTGATGATGGCCGCCGGCGGCATCACCATCGACGACGACGTGCAGATTGCCGCCAACGCGCAGCTGGTCTCGAACAACCATGACCTGGTCGACCGGATGGTCATCACCTGCCGTCCGGTCCACATCTGCCGCCGCGTCTGGATTGGCGCCGGGGCGACGATTCTGCCCGGCGTGACCGTCGGTGAGAACAGCGTGGTGGGGGCAGGAAGCGTCGTGACGCACGACGTCGAGCCCAATACGATTGTGGCAGGCAACCCCGCCCGGCTTATCCGCCGCCTGAGCGACGAGGAGATTGCCGGCGCCGCAGCCCTTGCCGGGCGCACCGAGTAAATGATGCCGGCTGCGCACGGTGCCGCTGTCTCTGACGGGTGCCGGTGTCGGCCGGAAATACCTCCGTCTATAACCAAACCGATTATATCATGAAAGCCAAAACCCTCTCCACGCTTGCCATGCTCCTCTTCGCGGGAGCGCAGGCTTCGGGGCAGAGCGCCCCGGCACACGGCGGCGCCTCGCCGCGTACGCTCGTCGTCTACTTCTCGGCGACGGGAACAACGGCCGCTGCGGCCCGCAACATCGCGGCCGCCACGGGCAGCACCCTCTGCGAGATTGTGCCCGAGAAGCCCTACACGTCGGCCGACCTGAACTGGCGCGATGACCGTTCGCGCAGCTCCCGGGAGATGAACGACGCCGAGGCGCGCCCCGCGATTCGTCCCGCAGGGGTGCGTGTCGAGGAGTACGACGTCGTCTTTCTGGGCTATCCCGTCTGGTGGAACCTCGCGCCGCGGGTCGTCAACAGCTTCATCGAGCAGCACGACCTGAGCGGCAAGCGCATCAACCCCTTCGCTACCTCGGGAAGCAGCAGCATCGCGGGCAGTGTCGCCGCCCTGCGGCGCAGCTATCCCGAGCTGGAGTGGTCGGCCGGGCGGTTGCTCAACGGCATGAGCCGCGAAGCCGTCGCCGACTGGGCACGCAGCGCCGCGGCCGGACGCAACTGACCCGCACTGCGCGGCGCAACGGACGTCCCGTGCCGTGCTGCCGTTCTGCTTCCGCCCCGCGACGCGCACTGTTGTGCCGCTGACACGCGGCATGCAGCCATGCAGCGGGCGTGGCCGAAGGCGCCCCTCCCCGTCACTTTGTCGCCTTGACCACAAGCAGCTCCCTCCAGTCGGTCGTATAGCGGGGCGAGAGGTGCTCGCGGTTCATGCGGAAGGGCTCGGTGCCCTGTGCCGCAACGACGAGCCTTCCCTTGCCGCAGCTCTTGTTGACCGCATCGAGGACCTTCATCAGCCGTGCGTGTTTCTCGTGCTCGGCCGGTGTGAAGAGAGAACCCTGAAGTTCGGAAGCCGGCGTAATCTGCGCGAGCAGCACGCCGGCCTTTTTGTATCCGTACCCCGGCTGGAAAATCTGCCGCAGGGCGATGCGGGCCTGCCGCACCAGCTCGAGCGAGCTGTCGGTCGGGTCGGGGATGAGCGACAGCCCCGTCACGCAGCGCTGGGGCTGCTCCTCGCGGTGGCGGTTGGTGAGCAGGTAGCACTGCACCTCGCGGCAGACCGAGTGCTCGGCGCGCAACTTCTCGGCGCACATCGAGGCGAACTCGGCCACGATGCGCTCCAGCTCTTCGAGCGTGTATATTTCGCGGGGAAAGCTGCGCGAGACGGTAATCTGCTGCTTGCGCTGGGGCATCTGCTCGAAGGAGATGCACTCGACTCCCCGCAGCTCATTCCAGGTGCGCAGCCCCGTGATGCCCATGCGTGCGCGGACCCACTCCTGCGGCAGCTCGACGAACTGACGGGCCGTGACGAGCCCCATGCGGTCGAACATCCGCCCGTAGCGGCGCCCGATGCCCCAGACATCCCGCAGCGGGAAGCAGCCCAGCACCTTGTCGATATCCTCCGCGCGGTGCATGTAGCAACATCCCTCGAGCCGCGGGTACTGCTTGGCCAGCTTCGAGGCGATTTTGGCCAGCGTCTTGGTCGGGGCGATGCCGATGCTGACCGGGATGCCCGTGTTGCGGCGGATGGTGCGCCCGATGCTGCGGCCCAGCTCGTCGAAGGGGCCGTCGACGCCCCGCAGGTCGAAGAAGGCCTCGTCAATCGAGTAGACCTCGATGCCGGGAACCAGCGCGCGCAGCGTCGCCATCACCCGCCGCGACATGTCGCCGTAGAGGGCGAAGTTGGCCGAGAAGACTGCCACCTGCCCCCGCTCGATGAGCGGCCGCACCTGGTAGAAGGGCTGCCCCATGCCGATGCCGAGGGCTTTGGCCTCGTTCGAGCGGGCGATGATGCAGCCGTCGTTGTTCGAGAGCACCACGACGGGGCGTCCCACGAGGTCGGGCCGGAAGACCCGCTCGCAGGAGGCATAGAAGTTGTTGCAGTCGCAGAGTCCGTACATTGCAGCGGTTATTTGAAGCTCTTGATGACGTGGCGGACAACGCCCCAGATGAGGAATTCGTTGCCGGCGTCGACCCGGAGCGGGCGGTATTTCGGGTTCGAAGGCATGAGCCATGCGCACCCCTTTTCGAGCCGCACGCGCTTGACTGTGAATTCACCGTCGACGTAGCAGACGGCAATGCAGCCGTCGTAGGGGTCGACCGCCCGGTCGACGATGAGCAGGTCGCCGTCGCCGATGCCGTCGCCGGCCATGCTGTCGCCCGCCACACGCACGAAGAAGGTCGACGCGGGGTTGTGGACCAGCTCGCGGTTCAGGTCGAGCGGAGCGTCGAGGAAGTCGTCGGCCGGCGAGGGGAAGCCCGCCCGGACGGTGCTGCCCGCCACGGGAAGCTCCTGCCGTGTGGTGAGGTCGGGAGCGTGGAAGGTCAAGGTCTTGTCTCTCTTTTCGTTCATCTCGTTGTCTGCGTCACGTTTGTCTTTTTTCATCTTTTCTCTTTCTGCGGCTCTCCTCCGTTTTTTGCGCTTTGCCGTATTTTCCCCGCTTTTTTGCGTTTTTGCCGACTCAGCCTCCTCCTTTGCCCCTTTCGGCCGCCTCCTCAGAGCCTTTTCCGATGCTTTTTCGGCGGCTCGAGGTGCCTTTTCCTGCCTCTTTGCGGGTCGGGGCAAAAGCCGCGCCGCAACGGCGCCGGGGTGCGGGCCCGGGGAGCCGTTGCCCGGACCGGGATTGCGTTTCCGCCCGGGGGCGGGCTGCTCCCTCCGCCTGGGTCCGTGGTGCCGCCGCTCTGGTCCGGACGCCCGGCCGGGGGTGGGGTAGCGGCCTATTTGATGCGGAACACGCCGCTGTCGTCGTCGCGGTTCTCGATGCGCTGCCGCAGGGCGGCCCGTCTGCGTCCCGTTTCGAAGCTCCACGAAAGGCTCAGCGCCACGGCGTGGTCCTTGCTCCTCAGGTGGTAGTCCGTGTTGTGGCGTACCACGCTTTCGGGAATGGTGCGGTTCGAGTATCGGTCCTGCATGAAGGGGAAGAAGCACTGAAGCGCAACGCGCAGGGAGCCGTGCGTATATCCCAGACTGACGTAGGAGGCCTTCTCGATGCCGCTCTTGTAGAGCCCCGAAAGATAGGTGCCCCCGAGCTTCTGGTATAGGTCGAACGAGAAGTTCCGGTAATTGGCCGAGAGGTAGAGCGTGACGGGAAAGCTCCAGCAGCGATAGGTCGCGGATGCCTCCGACGGCTGGAAAAGCTGCTGTGCGGCCTCTGCGCTGCCGCCGATGCGCAGGAACTTCCAGGGCGTCCAGTCCAGATTGAGCTCGAAGCCGCGGCGGATGTCCCGCTTGGCGTTGTCGGTCTGGAGCAGCATGCAGCCGTCGCCCGAACGGTAGGAGTCGAACAGGCTGTTGCGCGTCTTTTCGTGGAAAAGCGCCGCCTGCAGCGAGAACCTGCGCAGCTGGAGGTCGTAGCTCAGCCTCCAGCTCTGGCGGTGTGCGTTTTTCAGCTCGGCATTCCCCGTCTGGTAGAAATCGCTCATGAGCAGAATCCGCGCCTCGGACATCTGCTGCATCTCCGGCATCCGGGTGTCGGAGTCGTAGGCCAGGCGCAGCGTGTTGGCCCGGTCGATGGCGTAGCCGAGCATCACGACCGGCGTGAAGGTGAGGTGGCGGAAGCCGCCCTCACCCGAGCGGATGTCAGCCGTGGCGCCCAGACTGGCTCGGTAGAGCCATGAATGGAGCTTGCCGCTGATTTCCGCATAGAGGTAGTGCTTTTGCGTGTTGATTCTTTCGCTCTGCGGCTGCCCGGAGACCGAGTTGCGCAGCCGGTTCGACAGGAAGTTGCATTGGCTGCGGTAGCCGACCGTGAGCTGGGCGCGGGAGAAGCGGTGGAGGTAGGCCGCCTCGCCAATCAGGCTGCTCTTCCGGTTGTCGAGCAGCATCAGGTCGTCGAATCCCGTGGTGCCGCTCTCCGTCGAACGGGTTCGCTGACGGTTGTCGAAATAGCTTCCCACAAGGTTGACAACCAGCGTGCTGCGCTCCGAGAAGTATTTCGCGAAATAGAGGTCGAGCGTCGGTACGAGGCTTTCGGTGCGGTCGGTCAGACGCCCCGTGCGCTCCTCCTGCAGCGTGTTCCGTGCAAAGGAGATGCGTTTGTCGGCCTCCATCCACTCGTTGTCCGTATGGGCCGATGCCTTGATTTGCAGGTCGTAGTTCTGCTCCCTGCTGCGCGTATAGGTCAACCCAAAGTTGTGCTGGTGGCCCCACTTCAGGCTCTCGCGCAGATAGTCGTAGAGGTAGTTCTCCTCGCCGATTCGGTAGGCGTAGCGGCCCGTTTCCCGGTTCCGGACCTCCCGTTTCATGTTGATGTGGGCGCCGTAGTGGAACGTGAAGCGATTGTCGCCTCTGACGTGGGAGAGTGTGACGGAGGCATTCGAGAACATCTGTCCCAGTGTTCCGTAGAGGTTGCCGCTCCAACCCGCATCGAGCGGTTTGGTGAGGATGTTGACCACCCGTTCGGCATCGTTCATGTAGCGAATCGGCGGGACGTCGTAGAGTTCGACCTTGCGTATCTTGTCGGCCGGAATCAGCCTCAAATCCTCGTCCGAGGCCTTGATGCCGTTGATGAGCAGCAGCAGCCTCTTCCCGTTGACCGTTGCCAGCGCGTCGGAGGTTCTGTCGATGCGGAGATTGGGCAGCGTGGCGACCAGCTCGCGGCCGTCGGATGCCTGCGCGATTTGGGCCTCGGAGAAGAGGTAGGAGCTTTTGTCGATGCTCCGAATGCTCCGTTCCCCCTCGACAACCACCTCGCCGATGGACATGGAGTCGCGCTGCAGGAGCAGGTCGCAGCTCCGGCTCCTCGCGGCCTGCAGCCGTGCGGAGGCGGTTTTGTATCCCACGAACGAAGCCTTCAGCAGATACGCTCCGGGGGCGACCCCCTCGAATGCGTATCGGCCCGAGAGGTCCGAGGCCGTGCCCTGCACCATGCTCAGCGTGTCGCTGCCGTGGAGCAGGACAACGTTGGCAAACGGAACGGGCCGATGCTGTTCGTCGACGATTCGCCCCGAAATCGTCAGGCTCTGTCCCAGACAGAGCTGACAGCCGAGCGCGGCAATCACTATGGCGAGGATTTTCATTGTTTCGGACGTGGGGTAGAGGGAACAAAGATAATGAAAAAACGGTCGCGCAGCCGCCGCAAGGCAGCGGATGGCCGCACCGCCCGGCACCTGACTCCTGCCGCCTGCCGGGCGGCCCGCGTCAGCCAATCAGCCTCCGCAGGCGGCTCTCGGGAACGGCGGGAAAGAGCTCCCGGAAGTGGTCGCGGATGCGCTCGAACGACTCCTCGGGCGTACGCTCGGTCCGAAGCGGGCCGTAGAGCGATTCGGGTGCCATGTAGCGCGCCACGCCCCAGCCGTAGGGGTTGCCGTGGCGGTCGATGTTGTATTCGAAGTCGGCGATGACCAGCCGTGCCTCCATCTGCAGCCGCGTGAGAATTGGGTCGAGCGATATTTTCTCATCCTCGGCCACCTCCGATTCGAGGTCCGTCGCCGTCCGCCGTCCGCGCCCCTTGGCAAAGCCCAGCATCCGGCGCAGCTCCTTGATGGTGGCCGACCCTTCGGCCAGAATCGTCTGCAGCACTACGTCGTCGAGCGCCGCCACGTCGTCGTTCGGCGCCAGATGCAGCGAGCGGCGGTAGTTGGCCCAGTCGGGCAGCCATGCGCGGCTGACGAATCCCGCCTTGCGGTTGAAGAACTTGCCGTAGGCGCACTGCCCGTCGCGGATGATGGGGCCCTTCCACTCCCAGGCCCCCTCCTCGTCGGTAAACCAGTACTCGCGGGCGACCATCTCCTCGATGGAGAAGCCGGGGATGCCGCATCGGAAGAAGGGGAGGAAGCCGAGCTCCAGACAGCGCTCCTCCACGTCGGTCGGACTTTCCAGAAGGTGTTGTTCCATAATTCAGATTCAGATTCTTTTGTCTCTTTTGCCTCGGACCCGTTTCCGGGCAACGGCTCCGGACTATGTTTCCGGGCTGCAGCTCCGGGCAGTATCTCCGGGTTGCGCCTTCGGACTATGCTCTCGGCAGTGCCTCCGGCGCCTTACAGGACGTGCTTTTTTGCCGAGCACGTTGCGTCCGGCATGCTGCCTTCCCCGGTCGGGTCTTGACGCAAAGATACGATTTTTCCGTATAGCCTCTTTCTTCTTACCCGGGAAAAGGGGGCTTCGGATTCACTCCGACTATCATGCCGTGCTCATGCGACAGCTCTTGCCGGTCCCGACCATCCTGTAGTAAACCCGTGCCGGCCTCTCCGTTGCCGGGCGGTATGCGGTGCCGCACCCTTGCGTTGGGCGAGTGCGGCGACGGAATTTTGCCCTGCAACCGCAGTCGGATGAAAAAAAGTGGCGAAAAAATTTGCGGTTTTCAAAAATGGCTGTATCTTTGCACTCGCAATACCGAAAAGGGTGCGTTAGTTCAGCTGGTTAGAATACGTGCCTGTCACGCACGGGGTCAGGGGTTCGAGTCCCCTACGCACCGCCAGAGGCCGACGAAGAGTAGGGCCAAGTGACAAAGAAAAGCCTTGTAAACGAATAGTTTACGAGGCTTTTTCGTTCCCGCCATTCATTACGGATGTGGCTGGAATGTGCGCTTGATACAAAGTTGGAAGCCAATGCTGGAGGTGAGGTGTTGTTTCAATTGCACTTATTTCCGTTTTTTTGTATCTTTATCTTCAAAATCATGCAAATGAAAAAAGAAGCAGGATACGTATATATTTTGACCAATCCGAGCTTTAAGGAGGATTGGGTGAAAATCGGCAAGAGCTCCCGCCCGGTAGATATTCGCTCGAAAGAGTTGGACAATACGGCCGTGCCGCTGCCGTTCGAAATCTACGCGACGCTCAAAACCTCGAAATACGAAGAGGTTGAGAAGCTAATCCACAAGACCATTGACCGGCTGACCGATTTGCGAATTCGTCAGAATCGGGAATTCTTCAACGTGCCTCCTGCTAAAGCCTTGGATATTCTGCGCGACATATCGACCACGCTCGACGATGCCGAAATTGACGAGGTATATCTCGGTGATGCCCGATTCAAGAGAGCGGCGCCGGAGGAGTCCACCGAAAACGGGAAGAAACGAGCTCGCTTCAAGTTCAACATGGTTCATATTCCGATTGGAGCGACCCTGGTTTTCGTACCAACCGGAATAGAGGTAAAGGTTGCGGACGACGACCGCATCGAATACGAAGGGCGTCTCTACAAACTTCCGCCCTTTGTTTGGTCAGGAACTATCCGATTTGCAGTGTGAAGGTCACCCGGCGGTCGGTGTTGCATGTCAGGCGCAGCGAGCCGCCGTGCAGCTGCATGATTCTCCGCGAGAGGCTCAGCCCGATGCCCGAACCGTCGGGCTTGGTCGTGTAGAAGGGGGTGAAAATGTTCTCGGCAACCTCCGCAGGGATGGCCCCGCCGTTGTTGCTGAACTCGATGACGACGTGCTCGGCCGCGTCGATGCGCGAGCGGATCTCGATTTCGCCATCCGGCCGTCCGGCAATCGCCTCGCGGGCATTCTTGAGCAGATTGACGGCAACCTGTCCCAGCTGGACCTTGTCGGCGTAAATCATCGTGTCGGCCGGTTCGATGTCGACCCGAATCCGCAGGGCATCCTCGCTGGCCGCCGTCAGCACCTCGGCCTGCCGGATAAGCTCGCGCACCTCGAACGGCTCGCGCTGCGGCGCCGGAATCCGCGTGAAGCGCCGGTAGCTGTCGACGAAGGAGACCAGCCGCCGGCTCGTCGCCGAGATGGTCTCCAGCCCGCGCTTGACGTCGGGGTCCATCGGCCGGTCGATGTCGAGCAGCGTCTGGCTGAGCGAGGTGACCGGCGCCAGCGAGTTCATGATTTCGTGGGTCAGGATGCGCGAGAGCTTGCTCCACGATTCGACCTGGATTTCGCTCACCTCGCTGTTGATGTCGCTCACGGAGATGACCCGGCGGTGCCTCTCTTCGAGCGTGATTTCGGCGCAGCCCAGCGTCAGCGTCATCTCGCCCGTCTCGGTCGTGTACGAGATGCGCAGCTTCTCGCCGGGGCGGATGGCGGCCAGCGCCCGCGCCGCTTCGGGAGCCGACTGCTCGAGCTGCCGGATGTGGGTGAGGCGCTGCAGACCGAAGATGCGCAACGCCTCGCCGTTGGCCTGGTAGACGCTGCCCGTGTCGTTGACCGTGATGAGCCCCGTCTGGGCGCTCTCCATGATGAGCTGGTAGTAGCGTTCGCGCTCCTCGGCCTGCAGCTTGGTCCGCGCGAGAATTTCCTTGATGCGGTTGAGCGCCGTGTTGAGCATTGTGTTGTCGACCGTCGAGGGGTCCTCGTTGAAGCGGAAGGTGAGGTCGTCGCTGTCGATGGCGTTGAACATGAAGGTGACGCGCCGCACCGAATCGCCGTAGTGGTGGAGAATCCGCGCGATGGCGAGCGCCATGACGGGAAGGTCGAGCAGCATGAAGGGATAGAGCCTCCGGGCGAGAATCCACCCGCAGGCAGCCGAGGCCAGCGCAAGCACCACGCTCCAGGTGATGATGGGACCGTATGCGATGCCTTTGGGGAGTTTCATAATCCGTAGCGTTTGATTTTGTTGTAGAGCGTCTGGCGCGTGATGCCCAGCTGGCGGGCCACCTCGGTCATGTTGCCGCCGCAGCGCTCCATGGCGCGGGCAATCATCGAGCGCTCCATCTCGTCGAGGGTCGTAACGTCGGACTCGGCAGGGGAGGGCGCCTCGATGGGGCGCAGCAGCAGCGTCGAGGGGGTAATCATGGGGCCGTCGCAGAGGATGACGGCCTTCTCCACGGTGTGCTGCAGCTCGCGGATGTTGCCCGCCCAGGGATAGGCCTCCATCTCACGCGCGGCCTCGGCATCGAACCCATCGATGTGCTTGGCATACCTGGCGGCGTAGCGGTGCAGGAACTCACCGGCCAGCGGAAGGATGTCCTCGCGGCGCTGGCGCAGGGGCGGCAGGTCGATGTGAATCGTGTTGATGCGGTAGAGCAGGTCCTCGCGGAACGCGCCCTGCTCGACCATCTTGTAGAGGTCGCGGTTCGTGGCCGAGATGAGACGGATGTCGACCGTAACGGGGGTGTTGCTCCCCACGCGGAAGATGCGGCCGCTCTGGAGGGCCGTCAGCAGCTTCGACTGCAGGTGCGGCGGCAGGTTGCCGATTTCGTCGAGGAAGAGCGTGCCGTGGTTGGCCACCTCGAACTTGCCGGCGCGGTCCGCCCGGGCGTCGGTGAAGGCCCCCTTGACGTGGCCGAAGAGCTCGCTCTCGAAGAGCGTCTCGGGCAGGGCACCCATGTCGACCGGGACCATCAGCTCGCGGCGGCGGGCCGAGCGGCGGTGAATCTCGCGCGCGAGCATCTCCTTGCCCGTGCCGTTCTCGCCCGTGATGAGGATGTTGGCGTCCGTTGCGGCCACCTTCTCGACCAGCTCGCGGATGCGCGCCATGGCCGGGCTCGTACCCCAGAACATCGGCTCTTCGTTGGTCAGCTCGCGCTTGATTTCCTTCAACTGCTTCACCTCGCGCTGCGAGCGCGAGAGGTTGTAGGCGCCCTGCAGGGCGGCCACCAGACGCTCGTTGTCCCACGGCTTGACCACGAAGTCGACCGCTCCGTCACGCATGGCCCTCACCGCAAGGTCGATGTCGGCATAGGCCGTGAAGAGCACCACCTTGATGTCGGGATAGTTGCGGTGAATCTCCTGCAGCCAGTAGAAGCCCTCGTTGCCGGTGTTGATGCCGGCCGAGAAGTTCATGTCGAGCAGGATGACGTCGACCGGCTCGCGGCGCAGCGTCGTCAGCAGCTGATTGGGCGACGGAAGCGTCACCACGCGAGCGAAGTAGTTGCCCATGAGCAGCTGGACGGCTGCCAGAATGCTGCGGTTGTCGTCGACGACAAGCAGCGTACCCTCTTTCTCTTTGGCCATATATACGAATGTCGTTGGGGCGCTCCGGCTGGGATGTTCGCGGCGATGGCGGCTGCTCCCGGCCGGGCGATTCCGGTGTTCGGTGCCCTAAAATTACGCTTTTCGCCGCGAAAAACGGTCCATCCTGTCCAGAATTTTTACGGGAGTGTAAAAATATTTTACAGGCGGCGCTGCGAGTGTTCTGTGTTTTACGTTGTTAATCAGCGTATTGTATGTTTTGGCACGGGGTTGGCATCGTTTGGGGGCAAAAGAACAAAAGTCTGAAATTCGTATGAAACGAACAGTTTTAATCCCTCTGCTGTCTATTTTCTGGACACTCGGTCTGATGTCCCTGCTTGCGGCGGCACCCGTGCCGTCGGACATGCAGGGTGCGGCAGCCGCGCAGGCTGCTCCGGGCGGAGCCGACTCGGTAAAGAGCGTCCCGGCTGCTCCGGCCGCTTCCGCTGCCGATTCCGTGGCTGTTCCGGAGTCCGCTCCGGCCGCTTCCGCTGCCGATAACGCGGTCTCCACGGCCGAAGGGGAGCCGGCGCCGATGACGCTCGAGGAGTGCATGCGCTACGCCGTCGAGCACAGCCCCGCCGTGCGGCGCCAGGCCTACACCAACCGCAACTACCGCCAGAATTATATCGAATCCGTCGCCGCGCTGGTCCCCTCGGTGAGCGGCACGGTCGGCGCCTCGACCAGCTTCGGCCGTTCGGTAGACCCCGAGACCAATACCTATACCGACGTCTCGAACTTCGACAACTCCTACTCCCTCTCGGGGCAGCTGCCCCTCTTTGCCGGACTTACCGGCATCAACACCGTGCGTGCCGCCCGCGTCATGCGCCTGCGGGGGGTCGAGGAGCTGCAGCTGGCCCGCGACGAGATTGCGCTGAAGACCATGCAGGCCTACTTCGACGTGGTCTACTACACCGAGAGCGTGCGGCTGGCCCGCGAGCAGCTCAAGACCAGCACGGCCGAGCTCGAGAAGAGCCGCAAGCTCTTCGAGCTGGGGCTGAAGAGCGCCGCCGACGTGGCGGAGGTCGAGTCGCAGCAGGCCTCGGACGACTACCTCCTGACGCAGCAGGAGAACAACCTCGCGCTGGCCGAAATCGCTCTGGGCGAGGCGATGAACTACCCGGCCGACCGGCCGCTGCGCGTCGATACGGCGGTGGCCATCGAGACGCCGGCCGGTGTCGCCCCCTTCGACGAGGTGCTCGGCAATGCGCTGGAGAACAACCCCAAGGCGGTGGCGGCGCAGTACGACGTGCGCCATTCGAAGCTGCAGCTCTCCGTGGCCAAGGGCAACCTCTATCCCTCGCTCTACGTCGGGGGCGGCTACTCGACCAACTTCTTCATGAGCCTCGACAACCGTTCGCTCTATGCCTCGTTCCCCAGCCAGTTCCGCGACAACCGCGGCTTCTACGTCTCGGCGCAGCTGAACATCCCTATCTTCGGAGGGCTCTCGCGCCGCACGGCGCGCAACCGCGCCCGCAACAACTGGCGCATCGCCCAGCAGACCCGCACGGAGACCCTCCGCACGCTCCAGAGCGAGGTGGCGCAGGCCTACCAGCAGATGCTGGGCTACGGCAAGGAGTTCGTCCAGGCCTCGAAGAAGAGCGACGCCGCGCGGCTGGCCTACGAGGCCGTTGCGGGCAAGTACGAGCGCGGCATGGTCTCGGCTCTTGACCTGCAGACGGCAGCCGACAAGCTGCTTCAGGCCCGCTCCGAGCGGCTGCGCGCCCGGCTGCAGTACATCATCAAGGTGCGGCTGGTGGCCTACTACAACGGCGAGCCGCTCATCCGATAACCCGAATCCCACAGATTGAAAAAACCGATACACACCATGGATATTCGCATTGAAAAGAAAAAGGGGCTGCGTGCCCTCTTCACCAAACGGGGCATTCCCTATCTCGCAGGAGCCGTGCTCCTCATCTTCGTCGTCTGGCTGCTCGTGCGCGGCAACTCTTCGAGGCTGCGCATCGACGCCCGCACCATCTCGGTGGGCGAGGTCGCCCGCGGCGAGTTCAACGACTACATCCGCGTCACGGGGCAGGTGCAGCCCATCACGACCGTGCAGTTGAGCCCCCTCGAGGCGGGCGTCGTCGAGCGGCTCGTGGTCGAGGAGGGTGCCTCGGTCCACAAGGGCGACGTGCTCGTGGAGCTGAGCAACACGTCGCTCACGCTCGAGATTCTCAACAGCGAGGCCGAGCTGGCCGAGAAGCAGAACATCCTGCGCAACACGCTCATATCGATGGAGCAGCAGAAGCTCGACCTGCGGCTCGACAAGGTGCAGCTGGACCTCGACGTCGAGCGCAAGCGCCGCACCTGGCAGCAGAACGAGGAGCTCTACCGCAACAACCTCATAGCCCGCGAGGATTGGCTCCAGTCGAAGGAGGACTACGAGCTGGCCGCCAAGAAGCGCGAGCTGAACATCGAGCGGCAGGTGCAGGACTCGCTCTACCGCACGGTGCAGATTGAGCAGATGGAGGACAACCTGGCCAACATGAAGCGCAACATGGAGCTCATCCGCCAGCGCATCGGCAACCTGCAGGTCAAGTCGCCGATTGACGGCGAAGTGGGGCTGCTCGACGTCGTGCTGGGACAGTCGGTCACCTCGGGACAGAAAATCGGCCAGGTGAACGACCTGTCGGACTACAAGGTCGAGGCGCAGATTGACGAGAGCTATATCGACCGCGTGCGTGCAGGGCTCGACGCCACCTTCGAGCGGCAGGACACCGCCTTCACGATGCGTCTGAGGAAGGTCTATCCCGAGGTGCGCAACGGCCAGTTCCGCGCCGACTTCACCTTCGTGGGGGCCCATCCGCGCAACATCCGCAGCGGCCAAACCTACTACCTGCACCTCGAGCTGGGGCAGCCGACCGATGCGGTCATCATCCCCCGCGGCTCGTTCTACCAGTCGACGGGCGGCGCCTGGATTTACGTCCTCGCGCCCGAGGGTGACCGTGCCTACAAACGTCAGATTCGCATCGGACGCCAGAACCCGCAGTACTACGAGGTGCTCGAAGGGCTGGAGCCGGGCGAGCGTGTCATCGTCTCGGGTTACGAGAACTACGGCGACAACGACGTGCTGATTCTCAACAAGTAATCGTTGCTTCAGATGTTCCGCCAACTCGATATCCGCTCGTGGCTCACCTTTCTGAGCCGCAACCGCCTCTACACGGCCGTCAACTTCATCGGACTGGCTCTGGCGCTGGCCTTCGTGCTGCTTGTGGCCGACTACACGGCCCGCCAGCTCACGGTCGACAGCTACCATACCAAGGCCGACCGCATCTATGCCGTCTGCTCCGAGGAGTCGGTGGCCAGCGGCTACTACCTCCAGAAGCATCTGCGAGACCGCTATCCCGAAATTGAATCGACCTGTGCCGTGGCCTTCTTCGAAGATTCGGATGCGGGTACGACCCCCGTCGAGATTGGCCGGCAGAAGTTCCTCGCCTCGGTACTCTATGCCGATACGACCTTCTTCCGGATGTTCGACTTCACGCTGCTCGAAGGTTCGAGCGAAGAGGCGCTTGCCGCCCGCGAAAACGTCGTCCTTTCGGAGTCGTTCGCCCGCAAGGTCTTCGGGACATTCAACCCGCTGGGTCAGACGCTCCGCGTGGACAACGACGAGCGCGTCTATGTCGTCAGCGGCGTCATGCGCGACATCGAGCGCTCGACGATTCCTGCGGCCGACATCATCATGCGCGCCGAGCGTATCACCGAGACCAATGCGGCCAACGGCGAACGCATGTCCAACAGCGGGGCCGGCGTTACGTTCCTGCTCGCCCGCAAGGGGGCCAACCTGCAGGCCAAGGTCCCCGACATGCTCGCCTTCTTCAAGGAGATTTATTGGCCCTATATAGGCAATGTCGTCCAGCAGGTGCGGCTCATCCCGCTGCGCCAACTCTATTTCGAGCCGACCAACAACACCTACCGACTGGCTCACGGCAGCCGGTCGTTCCTCTTCATCCTGCTGGGCGTGGGGCTCGTGGTGCTCGTCTTTGCCGTGATGAACTACATCAACCTCACGGTGGCGCAGGCCGGATTCCGGGCCCGCGAGATGGCTGCCCGGCGGCTGCTCGGCGCCTCGCGCGGCAACATCTTCCTCAAGTGGATGCTCGAATCGACGCTCTTCTGCGCCGCCGCGCTGCTCATCGCCTCGTGCATTGCGGAACTTTTCGTTCCGTGGGCCTCGCAACTCCTCGGCACGAAGGTCGCCGTCTGGAACGACTTCTCGGTGCCGGTTGCGGGCTGGTGCCTGCTGGCCGTTGTCGTGCTGGGCGTAATCTCGGGATTGGTTCCGGCGCTGCTCGTGGCGCGCTATCAACCCATCGACATCGTGCGCGGCACCTTCCGCCGCCATGCCAAGACGGTTTACGGACGGGTGCTCATCGCCCTGCAAAATGTCATTACAATAGCACTTCTTGCCGCATCAATTGCCATCGGGCTCCAAATCCGCCATCTGGTAAATGCCCCGCTGGGCTACGAGACGCGCGACATCCTCAATATCGAAATCGAAATCTTTCCCGACCGGAGCGCAATGCGTCCCTTCTGCGACGCGCTGCACTCGCTGCCCGAGGTCGAGGCCGTCGGCCTCGGATGCGGCACGCCCCACGACCGCGGCAACAACAATACCTTCCAGTATGGCGCCGACCGGATGGTCTCGTTCCAGGTCTTTATCGGCGACTCGACCTACTTCCGCATGCTGGGGCTCGAACGGCTGCGCGACAACCACGTGGCCGATGCGGACGGAAGTGCCGCGTCGCGGGATTTCTGGGCTTCGAATGTCTGGTACATCAACCAGTACGCCCTGCGCGAACTGGGCATCGCGGAGGATGCGCCCGACTTCAAGGTGGGTGAGAACCTCTCCCAACCGATTGTCATTGCGGGCATCTACCGCGACTTTCAGGTCGGCTCGGCGCTCGATGCCCCGACTTCGGTGCTGCTGCGCGTGGTGAAGAACCCCGACGACTTCCAGCCCTGGAACATCCTCGTGAAGACACACGGGGACCACGCCGCAGCCTACCGGGCCGTCGAGGAGCTCTTCCAGCGGACGACCGACGGCGCCACCTTCACGGGGCGTTACGTCACCGATGAGATTGCCGACGACTTCGCGGCACAGCGGCGCCTGCTGCACATTGTCGGAATTTTCACCCTCGTGGCGCTGCTCATCTCCTCGCTGGGGCTTTTCGCCATGGCGGCCTACTACATCCAGCAGAAACGGCAGGAGATTGCCGTGCGCCGCGTCTTCGGGGCCTCGCGCCGTGAGATGCTCACGCGTCTTGTGCGCAGCTTCATGGCGCTCGTGGGCGTGGCCTTCGTCATCGCCGTGCCAATTGCCGTCTGGGGGCTCCGGCGCTGGCTGGAGGAGTACAGCGTGCGCATCGCCCTCTCGCCATGGATTTTCCTCGCCGCCGGCCTTTTTGCTGCGGTTGTGGCGCTGCTTTCGGTTGGATGGCAGAGCCGTCGCGCCGCCGATGCCGACCCCGTCGAATCGCTCAAGAACTGATTGAACCCGTTTTCCATGAAAATCGCCCTTCATAACTTCCTCACCACGCTGCGGCGCTACAAGGCTTCGTCGCTGCTCAACATCGTCGGACTGACGCTTGCCTTCACGGCCTTCTACGTCATTCTGGTGCAGGTGCGCTGGGAGCTCACCTTCAACCGCGCCATCCCCGAGGCCGAACGCATCTATCTGGTGGCGCCCCGCTCGCCGTTCGACGAAACGGGATACTCAATCTGCTCGACACGTCCCGACGGCGAACAGCTCATCGCCGGCTCGCCCGAGATTGAGGCCGGCGGCTGCATTCGCCCCTGGCGCTGGGACCAGCCCGTGTGGGTGAAGCGCCACGGCGAGTTCCTCCGTTTCCGGATGTCGCTCAACACCGTCTCGAAGGGTTTTCTCGAGACCGTGGGGCTGCGCACCGTCGAGGGGAATCTCGCAGCGCTCAGTCAGCCCAACAGCATCGCCCTCTCGCGCTCGCAGGCCGCGCGGCTCGGCGTGCATGCAGGCGACATCCTCTGGCTCGGCGACCAAGAGGAGAAACGTGTCGATACGCAGCACGAGGTGGTGGCCCTCTACGAGGATTTCCCCGCGAACAGCTCCTTCGCGCACATCGTCGCCGTGACCGATGTCGGCGACCGGGACATGACCCCCTCCTACTGGAACGACTGCTACTTCGTCCGCCTGCATGCGGGGGCCGACCCCGACGTCCTGGCCCGCCGCTGGGAGCAGATTCACCGGAAGAACTACCGCGACTACATGGAGCGCATGGCCCCCATCTGGGGCGAGGAGCTGACCGAGGAGGAGATGGAGGACCCATGCGACTGCCTGCTCGTGCCGCTCGATGGAATCTATTTCGACCGTCGGGTCTTCGACGGCATGGGCACCTTCCCCGGCGGCTCCACGACGCTGACCTACGCGCTGCTGAGCGTGGCGGTGCTCGTCATCCTCATTGCGCTGATTAACTTCGTCAACTTCTTCTTCGCCCTCGTCCCCGTGCGGCTGCGGGCGGTCAACATCTTCAAGGTCTTCGGCGCCCCGACCCGCTCGCTGCGCTTCAGCTTTCTGTTCGAGGCCCTCGGATTCGTCCTCATCGCTCAGCTCTGCGCCTGGTATGTCGCCGTGGCGCTGAAGGGCTCCGAGTTCGCGTCGTATGTCAGCAGCTCGCTCGCTCTGGGCGACAACCTCCCGGTGCTGGCCATCTCGCTGGGCATCTCGCTCGTTGCGGCGCTCGTCGCCGGCAGCTTCCCGGCGTGGTACATCACCTCGTTCAACCCGGCGATGGCCGCCAAAGGGTCGTTCGTCGGTTCGACGGCCGGACGCCGCTTCCGCACGGCGCTGCTCGGCGTGCAGTTCACCATCTCCATCGCGCTGATTGTCTTCTCGGCCTTTACGCTCCTGCAGCAGCGTTACGTCCGCCGCTACGACCTGGGATTCAACCACGAGCGGGTGTTGACCTTCCGGACCGCTTCGCAGCGACTGGTCCGTGCCGACCGCTTCGAAGAGTTTGCCTCGGCCCTCGAGCAGAATCCGCAGATTGTCGGCGTTACCGCGGGCCAGGGCCCGCTCGTCGCCGGAAACCTCTCGCTCTGGGGACGGGAGGTCGCCGGCGAAGAGGTGATGATTCACGTGCGTCCGGTGCGCAGCAACTTCCTCGACGTGCTGGGCATTCCGGTCATCGCCGGCGAAGACTTCAAGCCCGGATACGACCGCGACACGACGCTGCACTACATCGTCAACGACCTGCTCGCCCGAAAGGGTGCCGGGCTCGGATTCCGGCTCGACGACGGCAATGTGGTCGGCATCTGTCCCGATTTCCACTTCCGGCCGCTGCAGTATCCCGTCGCACCGTTCGCCTTCGTGACCATCCCGGGCGACATGAAGTATTTCTTTGTGCGCATGGCCGCCGGAGCCGATTTCGAGGCGGTCTGCGACCATATCCGGAGGTGCGTCGAACGTCTCGACCCCGATTGCGAACCGCTCGAGATTCGCTTCCTGGACGAGGATATCAATGCCCAGTACGCCCGCGAGCGGCGCATTACGACCATCGTGGGGCTCTTCACGGTGCTGGCCGTCGTCATCGCCCTGATGGGTGTCTTCGGCATCGTGCTCTTCGAAACGCAGCACCGCCGCCGCGAGGTGGCCATCCGCAAGGTGATGGGGGCCACTACGCAGGAGGTGCTCCGCCTCTTCAACCGACGCTACGTCGTGCTCGTTACGGTCTGCTTCCTCATCGCCGCGCCGGTGGGCTACTGGGCCGTCGACCGCTGGCTGGGTGCGTTTGCCTACCGCGTGCCGCTGCACTGGTGGCTCTTTGCCGCGGCCTATGTCGTGGTGCTTGCCGTCACGGTTGCCACCGTCACCTTCTGCTCGTGGCGCACGGCCAACGAGAATCCCGCCGACTGCGTGAAAACTGAATAATCAAAATACCGCTGTATATGAAAATCGCATTGAGAAACTTCCTCACCACGCTGCGGCGCTACAAGGCTTCGTCGCTGCTCAACATCGTGGGTCTGACGCTCGCCTTTACGGCCTGCTACATCATCCTGGCGCAGGTGCGCTGGGAGCTCACCTACAACCGCACGCTTCCCGATTCGGAGCGCATCTATCTGATTGAAACCACCGACTGGTACACTCCGGGCAGGTGGCAGGCATGGCTCAGCAGGCCTCTCTCCGAGCGGCTCATCTCCTCGACCTCGGCCATCGAGGCCGGCGGCTGCTCCTGGGGCGGCTTCGGCCCCATGACCGTGCTGCGCGAGAATGCTTCGAAGATGGGGTATGACCGCTTCAACAACATCTATGCGGGCTCCATCTCGCTGCCGATGCTCGACATCTTCGACTTTAAGCCCGTCGCGGGCGATGTTCACGAGCTGAAACGGGCGCAGAGCGTCATCATCTCGCGCTCGACGGCCGAACAGCTCGGTGTCGGTGTCGGCGACATGCTCTGGTGCGACATCGACCAGCCTTCGGCCGAGAACGCCCGCGAGGTGGTGGCCATCTTCGAGGATTTTCCCCAGAACTCGTTGATGAGCAAGTGCCACATGGCCATGGATTTGGGCGATAAGTCGCTCGACGACCCTTCGGAGTGGAGCTATAACTACTACGTCCGGCTCCAGCCCGGAGCCGACCCCGGAGCGATAGCCGATGGATGGGAAAAATTCTTCATCGAGATGAATCCCAGCGCGGCAAACGAGGATGGGCATCTCGACACGGCCCCCGTCCGTCTGTCGTGCATCCGCGACCTCTATTTCGAGCCCGACAGCCGCGTGCCGTGCGCCCAGGGGTCGCTCGTGACGACCTACACGCTGCTGGGTATCGCCCTGCTGGTCATTGCGCTGGCCTTCATCAACTTCGTCAACTTCTTCCTGGCGCTGGTGCCTGTCCGCATCCGTACGGTCAACACCTTCAAGGTCTTCGGCGCCCCGAACTCCTCGCTGCGCTTCAGCTTCGTATTCGAGGCCGTGGGACTGGTCCTCATCGCCCTGCTGCTGGCCTGGTACCTCTCCTTCGCCATCCAGGGCACCGAACTGGCCAGCTACATCTCCGCACCGCTGAGCGTGGCGCAGAACCTCCCGGTCATCGGCATCCTGCTCGTCGTGGCGGTGGTCATGGCCCTTGTGGCGAGCCTCTATCCGGCATGGTACATCACCTCGTTCCCGCCCGCCATGGTGGTCAAGGGGTCCTTCTCCGGCACGGCCGGCGGCCGGCGGCTGCGTACGCTGCTGCTGGGCTTCCAGTTCACCATCTCGATGGGGCTCATCATCGCCACGGGATTCATCCTCCGCCAGCACAACTTCATGCTGCAGCAGGATATGGGCTTCGACCGCCGCAACCTGATGGCTGCACAGCTCTCCGGAAAGGCGGCACAGGGCTATGACGCCCTGCGCAGCCGGCTGCTGGCCGACCCGCGCGTGGTCGACGTCACGGCGGCTGAAGGACAGCTGGTGAATGTAAGCCGCATGGGATGGGGCCGCCGGTACAAGGATGAAGCTATCGCCCTGCAGGCCTATATCGTGCGGTGGAACTTCCTCAAGATGATGGGTATCCCCATTGTCGACGGCCGCGATTTCCTCGAATCGGACGAGCACAAGGAGACCGGCATGCTGATTTGCAACGAGACGGCCCGCGACGAATACAAACTCGAGCTGAACGACGTAATCGGCGGATTCCTGGATACGGACCCGCTCGTGGGTGTCTGCGCCGACTTCAACTTCCGGCCGATGCAGTACAGCATCATCCCCTTCGTCTTCTATGTTGTTCCCGATAAGTGGTCGCAGCGTTCATCGCGGGTCCTCTACCTGCGCTACAGCCCCGAGGCCAACGTCGCGGAGGTGGCCGGCTACCTGCGGAAGTGCATCGCCGAGGCCGACCCGCATCTGACGCCGGGCGACATCGAGATTCGTACCTTCGAGGAGGAGCTGGGCTTCGAGTATGCAAAGGAGCGGCGTCTGGCGACGGTCGTCGGGCTCTTCACGGTGCTGGCCGTGGTCATCGCCCTGATGGGTGTCTTCGGCATCGTGCTGTTCGAGACGCAGTACCGCCGCCGCGAGGTGGCCGTGCGCAAGGTGATGGGGGCCACCACCGGCGAGGTGCTCCGCCTCTTCAACCGCCGCTACCTCTGGATGGTCGTCATCTGCTTCGTCATCGCCCTGCCGCTGAGCCTCTGGATTGTCAACCGCTGGATGGCCTCGTTCGCCTACCGCGCCCCCTTCACGGTGTGGATTCCCGTGGCGGCGCTCGCCGCGGTGCTCCTCGTTACGGCTGCCACGGTGACCTTCTGCTCGTGGCGTACGGCCAACGAGAACCCCGCCGAATCGGTCAAGTCCGAATAGGCGGAATACAAACCCCGAAATCGTAAAACTTAACTAAACTAAAAAATATCTGTTATGGCTATGTTGAAAGTGGAGAATCTCCACAAGATTTTCCGAACCGAAGAGATTGAGACCATCGCCCTGAACGGCGTGTCGTTCGAAGTCAACGAAGGCGAGTTTGTCGCCATCATGGGCCCCTCGGGCTGCGGCAAGTCGACGCTGCTCAACATCCTGGGGCTGCTCGACAACCCCACCTCGGGCAGCTACCAGCTCCTGGGCCGTGAGGTGGCGACGCTGCGCGAGAAGGAGCGCACGCGCTACCGCAAGGGCAACATCGGCTTCGTCTTCCAGTCGTTCAACCTCATCGATGAGCTGAACGTCTTCGAGAACGTCGAGCTGCCGCTGATTTATCTGCGCGTGAAGGCCTCGGAGCGCAAGCGCCGCGTCAACGAGATGCTGAGCCGCATGAACATCTCGCACCGCGCCGAGCACTTCCCGCAGCAGCTCTCCGGCGGTCAGCAGCAGCGCGTGGCCATTGCCCGCGCCCTGGTCTCGAACCCCAAGCTGATTCTGGCCGACGAGCCCACCGGTAACCTCGACTCGAAGAACGGCCGCGAGGTGATGGAGCTCCTCTCGGAGCTGAACCGCGAGGGTACGACCGTCATCATGGTAACCCACTCGCAGTACGACTCGACCTTTGCCCACCGCGTGCTGCACCTCTTCGACGGCGAGCTGGTCAAGGACCTCACCAACCGGATGTAGCCCCCTCCCGGCGCATCGAATGAAACGCCCCGTGACGGATACTCGTCACGGGGCGTTTCGTTGCGTGTTGCCCGACGTTTTGCCGGCTGCGGGGAGGGCCTGCCGGGCGGCTCAGGTTATTGCGTGGCGTGGCCGCGGGGTAGAGGGAACGGGGCTGCTGGATGGCAGGGTAGCGGGGCGGTGTTGTGCGACGGAGCGACAGGGGCCGTTTTCCGCCTGCGCCGGGCGCCGTCACGAGCCCGAGAACCAGTTCTTGAAGTCGTTGACACGGAGCTTGCTGACCAGAATCTTGCCGTCGGTCGGCACCTTGAGGTTGATGGCCAGCCGGTTGTTGAACCACAGGTCGATGTCCTGCACGGCGCCGCGCGAGATGAGGTACTGCCGGTTGACGCGGAAGAAGCGCGCCGGGTCGAGGCTGTCGGTCAGCTCGTCGAGCGTGTTGGGAAGCACGTAGCGCTCGCGGTCGCTTACGACGGCCTTCGTCACCCCGTCGGCGATGCAGAAGTACTGCACCTGCTCGACGGCCAGCGGCAGCAGCTTGTCCCCCTTGCAGGGAATCAGGAAGTGGCTCTTGTAGTGGCCATGCCGCTGCAGGCCGCGGATAAGTTCGGCAAGCGACTCGCCCGATGCGGCCGACGCGCCGGCACCGGCTGCGCCGTGCAGCGTATCCAGCTTGTCGAGCGCCCGTCGGAGGTCGGCCGCGCCGATGGGCTTGAGCAGGTAGTCGATGCTGTTGACCTTGAAGGCCCGCAGCGCATACTCGTCGTAGGCCGTGGTGAAGATGACGGGGCTGGCGATGCGCACGTGTTCGAAAATCTCGAAGGCCGAGCCGTCGGCCAGATGGATGTCCATGAAGACGACGTCGGGCGCCGCGTGGCTCTCGAACCAGGCGACGCTCTCCGTGACGCTGTCCAGCGTGTCGATGACCTCGGTGCTGGGAGCGACCTCCTTCAGAAGGGCCTGCAGGTTGCGCACGGCCGCCTTTTCATCCTCAATGATTAACGCTTTCATGGTTCTTGTCGGGTTGTTGCAGGGGAAGCCTTACGCAGAAGAGCCCCCGGTCGGCCGTAATCCCTATCTCCTTCTGCCAGAGCAGCAGATAACGCTTGGCCAGATTGTCGAGCCCGATGCCGGGGCCGGCCGGAGCCTGCCGCTTGGGCTGGATGCGGTTCTCGACGAGCAGCGTCCGGCCCTCGGTGCGGATGGTGATGGTGAGCGGATTGCGGTTGCTGATTTCGTTGTGCTTGATGGCGTTCTCGACGAGCAGCTGCACCGACATGGGCGGCAGCAGCATCCCCCTTGTGGACTCGTCAATCTCCACCTCGAAGCGCAGATTCTCCTCGTAGCGCATCTTCATCAGGTAGATGTAGGCCTCGGCGAACTGCATCTCCTCGTCCAGCGTCACGCTCTGCCGGTCGTTGTCCTGGAGCGTGTAGCGCAGCACGCGCGAGAGCTCCTGCGTGTAGTCGAGCGCCCGGGCGGGCGACTCGCGAATCAGCGACTGGAGCGTGTTGAGCGAGTTGAAGAGCATGTGGGGGTTGAGCTGCTCCTTGAGCGACTCGAACTGGTGGCGCAGGCTCTCGGTGCGCAGCTCCTCGTTCTCGACGACGATGCGCTGCTGCCGCACGATGAGGTGGAAGATGTAGTTGCTGCCCGAGACGATGCTCGACATGATGAAGTCGCGCAGCGGGTGCAGGTAGTGGTGCACCATGGCGTCGATGGCCGGGATGTCGAACTGGTGGTGGAGCCAGACGAAGAGCTGCCCCAGAAGGTTGCTCGCCGCCCACGTCAGCAGGAACGAGAGCACCGTCTTCCACCCGGTCACCCGCACCAGCGGCGAGTTGAAGTGGAAGATGAGCGCATTGAAGCCGAAGAGCAGCAGCAGCGAGATGAAGGTGAAGAGTATCTCGTTGAAGACATCCTTGGGCTCCATCCCCGTGAAGAGCTGCTCCCGTTCGAAGCTGTCCGAGAGCGACAGCACCTCGGGAAAGTGTATCAGCACGGCCACCACGGCCGAGACCAGGAGCGTGGAGAGCAGATAGCGGTTCTTGAACGGAACGGAGGCTTTCATGGTGCAAAAATAGCATTATTTCCGCGCGATGCGCGCCATGGCGTACATTCCCGGGCGGAATTGCGGATTCTGCCCCTCGATGCGGACGTAGACGTCAATCGAGCGGTTCTCGTTGTTGACCTGCTGGCCGACCATGGTGATGACCCCGTGGAAGGTCTCCCCCTCGATGCCGTTGACGCGGAACTCGACCCGGTCGCCCGCCCGCAGGTTGGCGAGGTCCTTCTCGTAGGCGGTCAGACGCAGCATCATGTCGCTCTTGTTGACAATCTCGCAGAGCGGCTCGCCGACGTCGAAGTGGCGGCCGATGTTCATCTTCACGTCGGCCGCATAGCCGCTGATGGGGGCCTTGATGTCGAGGTAGGGGATGATGCCCCCGGCGAGCAGGCGCGTCGTGTCGACGCCCAGCAGTGCGAGCTGGGCTGCGGCGGCATCCATGCGGCTCCGCATCGAGAGGTACTCGGCCTTGCTCTGCTGGAAGTGCTTCTGCGACGAGGCCTCCTCGCGCGCGAGGGTCTGCTGGCGCAGGAACTCGGTGCGCAGAAACTCATACTGCGCATGGCTGTCGAGGTAGGACTGCTGCAGGGCGATGAACTCGGGATTCTCGAGCGTCGCCAGCACGGTGCCCTGCTTGACGTAGGCGCCGGGCAGCAGCGTGGTGGAGCGAATCGACCCGCCCATGGTCAGCGTCACCGTGGCGCGGCTCTGGGGCGGGAGGACCAGAATGCCGTTGAAGGTGGGTTCGTTGGGCACCGACGTGGCGCCCGATGCGGCGTCGACCTCGGAGGCGGGCTCTTCGGCCGGGGCGGCCGCGATGCTGTCGGTGGCGGCGGCTTCGGATGCAGCTGTCGAGGCCGGTGCGGTCGGAGCCGACGAGCAGGCGCAGAGAAGCGCCGCGATGGGAAGAAGTATCTTTTTCATGACTGGATGTGTTTATCGGTAGAGTTCGTATTCGAGTGCGGTGATGTTGTACTGGTTGAGCGTCTCGATGTAGCCGCGGCGGATTTCGAGCGCCGTATTGAGGCTCATGATGTATTCGGCGATGGTCGTCTCGCTGTTGGCCAGCTGCAGCCGGGCGGCGCGCACGAGCGTCTCGGCCTCGGGAAGCGCCGATTCGACGTAGTAGCGCAGGCTCTCCTCGTAGCGGCGCAGGTTGGCCTGCAGCTCGGTGATGCGGTTGTCGACGTTGCGCAGGTTGAGCGCCGCATCGTTGCGGGCGATGTAGGCGTCGGCCTTGGCCTGGCGGATGCGGCTGCGGCGGGTGTTGAAGAAGATGGGGAACGAGGCGCCGATGACGTAGGCGTTCAGCCCCTTGTCGGGGAGGATGTTTTGCCGCTGGTATCCGAACGAGAGCTCGGGGAAGAAGCGGCTCTTCTCGACCCGCGTGCGGGCCTCGGCCTCGCGCACCTGCGACTGGAAGTAGCTGCGCTGCAGGTCGGCCGAAATCTCCTTCGGCGCATCGAAGCGGGTCAGCAGCGTGTCGGAGGGCATGAGCGGCGCATCGACATAGCAGGCCCACTGGAGCCGTGCGGCGGCGACCTTCTGCTCCTCCTGCGCCTGGAAGAGACGGTTGCGCATCTCGGCGGCCATCGTCGCGGTCATGCTCTGCTCGAGGCGGGTGATGTCGCCCTGCTGGTAGCGCAGCTCGCTCGTGCGCGAGAGCTCGGCGGCCAGCGCATTCTGGTCGGCGTAGAGGCGGCAGAGCTCCTGCGTGTAGAGGTAGTAGGACCAGGCGCGCTTGACCTCGGCGACAACCTCGCGCCGCACGAGCTCGCGGTAGTGGCCTCCGGTTTCGGTCTGGCGCCGCACGAGCGCATTCTTGTAGAAGGGGGTGAGCAGCGAGCCGAACGACTGCGTGATGCTGATTTCACGGTCGTTGCGCTCCGTGCCGTTGAGCTGTCCGAAGGAGTAGTCGACCGTCGTCGGGGCCAGCTCCCACGACTCGCCGCGCATGGCGCGGGTCCGTTCGACGGCCGCGTCGGCCGACTTGAGGCGGGGATGGTTTTCGAGGGCCATCGCAACCGCCTCGTCGAGCGTCACGCGCTGCTGGCTGTGTCCTTCGAGCGGCAGCAGCATCAGTGCGGGGAGCATCAGCACGGGAAGCAGGCGGCGCAGCAGGGGACGGCGCAGCAGCAGCGGAGCCGAGCCCACCAGCCTGTAGAATACCGGGACGACGAAGAGCGTGAGCAGCGTCGAGACGAAGAGTCCGCCGATGACGACCGTTGCCAGCGGGCGCTGCACTTCGGCCCCGGCCGAGGTGGCGACGGCCATGGGCACGAAGCCCAGCGAGGCGACCAGTCCGGTCAGGAAGACGGGGCGCAGCAGGTGCTGCGTGCCGCGGGCGATGACGCGGCCGGTCGAGAGACGATGTGTGGTGCTCTCTCTCAGAGCATTGAAGTGGTTTATCATCAGAATACCGTTTAATACAGCTACACCGAAGAGCGCGATGAAGCCCACGCCGGCCGAGATGCTGAAGGGCAGGCCGCGCAGCCACAGCGCCAGAATGCCGCCGATAATCGAGAGCGGAACCGTCGAGAAGACCACCAGCGAGTAGGTCACGCTCTTGAAGGCGAAGAAGAGCAGCAGCAGGATGAGCATCAGCGCCACGGGAATCACGACCAGCAGCGTGCGGATGGCGTTCTGGAGGTTCTCGAACTGACCGCCGTACTCGAAGTAGTAGCCCGGCTTGAGCGTGACGTGCTGTTCGAGCGTCTGGCGGATGGACTCGACGACCTGCTGGATGTCGGCGTCGCGGACGTTCACGCCGATGACCACGCGCCGCTTGGTGGCGTCGCGGTTAATCTGCAGCGGGCCGTTCACCAGGTCGATGGTGGCCACCTCGCTCACCGGAATCTGAATCCCCTCGGAGGTGCGGATGAAGAGCCGGTCGAGGTTCAGGTCGGCCACCTTGCGCTGGTCGAGGCGTACGACCAGGTCGAAGCGGCGCTCGTTCTCGAAGACCGTACCGGCCGTCTCGCCGGCGTAGGCCGAGCGGATGATGCTGTTGAGCTCCTCGATGTTGATGCCGTAGCGGGCAATCTTGGCGCGGTTGTACTTCACTACGAGCTGCGGCAGACCCATCGCCTGCTCGACCAGCACGTCCGAAGCTCCGGGCACCTGCTCGACGTAGCGGGCCGCCTCGCGCGCCTTGTCGTAGAGCTCGGCCATGTCCTCGCCGTAGAGCTTGATGGCGATGTCGGCCTTGGCGCCCGTCATCAGCTCGTTGAAGCGCAGCTGGATGGGCTGGCTGAAGTTGAACTCCACGTCGGGAATCGTATCGAGCGCCGCCTTCATCTTCTCGACCAGTTCGGCGCGCGACGAGGCGCTGGTCCACTCCTCGAAGGGCTTCATGACAATCATCACGTCGGCATCCTCGACGGCCATGGGGTCGGTCGGCACCTCGGCCGTACCGATTTTGGCCACGACGTGTTTGATTTCGGGGAAGTTCTCCATCAGAATCTTCTCGGCCTGCTCCGAGACGGCGATGCTGCGCGTGAGCGAGCTTCCGGCCGGCAGGGTCATCTGCATGGCGAAGTCACCCTCGTCGAGCGTGGGGATGAACTCCGCACCGAGCCGCGTGAAGAGCATGAGGCTGCCGATGAAGGCCGCCACGGCCACGGCGACGGTCCCCCAGCTGAAGCGCAGGCAGAAGGCCAGGCAGCGCTGGTAGATGCGGTTGAGCCAGGCGAAGAAGCGGTCGGCGAAGGTCGGACGGTCGCTGATGCGGCGCCGCAGTACGAGCGACGACATCATCGGCACGTAGGTCAGCGAGAGCAGCAGCGCTCCGATGATGCAGAATACGAGCGTCTTGGCCATCGGGGTGAAGTACTTGCCCTCGATGCCCGTCAGCGTGAGAATCGGGAAGAAGACGATGAGGATGATGATGACGGCGAAGGTGGCCGAGCGGACCACGTTGCCGGCACCGGCGATGATTTGCTCGTCCATCTCGCGGCGGGAGAGCGTGCGGCCGAGGTTCTGCCGCACGAAGAGGTGGGCGAGGATTCCCTCGACGATGACGATGGAGCCGTCGACGACAATACCGAAGTCGATGGCGCCCAGACTCATCAGGTTAGCCGAGACGCCGAATATGTGCATGAGGATGAATGTGAAGAGCATAGCCAGCGGGATGACCGAGGCGACAATCAGGCCGGCGCGGACGTTGCCCAGGAAGAGCATCAGCACGATGAAGACGATGATGGCCCCCTCGATGAGGTTGCGAATCACGGTCGAGATGTTGCGGTTGACCAGCTCCGAGCGGTTCAGATAAGGGTTGATGGTGACCCCTTCGGGCAGCATCTTCTGGATTTTCTCCACGCGCGACTCCAACTCGCGGGTGACCACGTTGGCGTTGGCCCCCTTGAGCATCATGGCGATGCCGCCGACACACTCGCCCTTGCCGTCGTGCGTCATGGCGCCGAAGCGCTTGGCCGAGCCGAACTTCACGGTGCCCACGTCGCTCACGTGAATCGGGATGCCGCCGCGGTTGGCCACCACGATGCGGCGGATGTCGTCGAGCGACGAAATCATACCCTCGGAGCGGATGTAGTAGGCGCGGTTGACCTTCTCGATGTAGCTGCCGCCCGTGTTCTCGTTGTTGCGGCTCAGCGCCTCGAAGACGTCGCCGATGGTGATGTTGAGCGAGTAGAGAGCGTCGGGGTCGACGGCCACCTCATACTGCTTGAGGTAGCCTCCGAAGCTGTTGATTTCGACGATTCCCGGGATGCCCGACAGCTGGCGCTTGACAATCCAGTCCTGGATGGTGCGCAACTCCATGGCGTCGTAGCGCTTCTCGTAGCCCGGCTCGACGTCGAGCGTATACTGGTAGATTTCGCCCAGACCCGTGGTGATGGGCATCATCTCGGGGGTGCCCAGCTCGGAGGGAATCTCTCTGGCGACGGTCTGTATCTGTTCGTTGATGAGCTGCCGGGCGTCGAGAATCGGCACGCTCTCCTTGAAGACCACCGTGACGACCGACAGACCGAAGCGCGACACAGAGCGAATCTCCTGGACGTTCATGATGTTGCTCATCGCCACCTCGATGGGGAAGGTGATGAGCTGCTCGACCTCCTGCGGAGCGAGCGTGGGGGAGACGGTCACAATCTGCACCTGGTTGTTGGTGATGTCCGGCACGGCGTCGACCGGAAGCGTCATCATCGAATAGATTCCTCCCGCCAGCAGGAAGAGGGTGGTCAATCCGACGAAGAGTTTTTTCGTGACCGCAAAGCGGACGATGGATTGGAACATGGTATGCGAAGATTGATTGTTTTTTGTACAGTTTTTAACGGTACAAAAATAGCGCGGGCGCCGCGGCCCCGGGATGAGAATCCTCCGAACTCGCCTTTTCGGGGGATGAACGGTCCGTATGGCGGTCTGAACGGCGGCCGGCGCCGCCTTTGCCGCGGGAGCGCCGGGCCATGCTCCGCCGAGGCGACGCGCCGTCATCCGCCCGTTTCTGGACCGCCGGGGCGCGCGGAGCTCCGGCCGGACGGTCCTTCCGCTGCCTGCGCCGGGGGCAAAAAAATCCCGGGCTCGTTCACAAGCCCGGGATTGTCCCGATGGGGTTGTCGTGCGACGCCTTCCGCCGCCTCCGTTGTGCGAGGCCGAAGCGCGGCGACCTCCGCTGCGTCTGTTGCGCGGGGCCGGAACGCGACGCCCTTCCCGCCTCTACAGCGATAGCGGAGCGGCTGCGGCGTGTGGCTCAGAAGCGCTCTGCCAGAGCGGCAGCCTGCCGGCAGCCCTCCGTGCGGTCGATGTCGCCCTCGTTCAGCACGCCGGGGATGAGCACCTGTCCGACCATCTCCCACTTGAGCAGGGCGGCCGTGCGCTCCATGGGTACCCGTACGCCGTCGAACACCGTCATCTCCTCCTCTTCGCAGCAGGCAATCAGCGCGCACTTCTTGCCGGCGTACGCCTTGCCGCCCACCACCAGTGAGAAGAGGCGGTCGATGACCCCCTTGATTTGCGCCGGAATCGAGTACCAGTAGACCGGCATGGTGAATACGACGGCCTCCGACTCGAGAATGGCCGGCGCGATGCGGTTGAAATCGTCGTCGAACGAGCAGGCTTTGCCCGTCTTGTAGCACGTCATGCAGGCGTGGCAGCCGCCAATCTTCAGAAAGGCGGCGTCGAACCGCTCGATGGTGTGGCCGCGCTGCTCCGCAGCCCGGATGAATGCCTCCGTCATGGCAAAGCTGTTGCCCTTGCGGCGGGGGCTGCCCGTAATGACCGTAATCTTCATGGTGGTATCTCCCTTGTTATTTTTTAATGGTATCGGAATTCTGGTTGTAGGCCTTTGCGACGCAGCGCCACCGGCCATCCATCTTCATCATCAGCAGATAGTCGGTGAAGTCGATGCGGCCGCCCCACCGCTCCTCGAGCACGCGGACGACGGCCAGCGTCTCCTCGACGTCGAGGACGTCGACGCGCGCCCGGAACTCCTGCCCGGCAGCGACCGTGTCGACGTTGTGGTAGAACTGCTCGATGCTGCCGTGCTCAAGACGGCCGTCCAGATAGCCGAACAGCACGGCCTCGTCGATGAACAGCTCGCGGGCCGGCGTGCTGTCGCCCTCGGCCACGCTCCTGACGAACTTCATGGCCGCTTGCTCGACGGCCTTGTACTCTTCGATGCTTGCTCTCATACGCTTGGTGTTTTAGGGGTTTTTCGTTCAACCGCAAAATTACGACGCGCCGTGCGGCTGCGCAAGTACCGAAAAATGATTCTCGTACCGAAAATTTTTTCGGTATACCCCTCTTTTCGGGGGTTATCCCTATCTTTGTGTGACCAAACCCATCCGCACCATGTACGAACGAAAGATTCCCGTCGACCTGGACTGCCCGCTGCGGCTGACCATGAGCCTTATCGATTCGAAGTGGAAGTCCTGCATTCTGGACGAACTGCGCCACCGGCCGCTGCGGCCGAGCGAACTCCACCGTCAGCTGCCCGAGGCGACGCCCCGCGTGCTCGACCTCCAGCTCCGCGAGCTGGTCGAGGACGGGCTGGTGGCCAAGACCATCTATGCCGAGCTCCCTCCACGCTCGGAGTACTCGCTCACGGAGCTGGGGGCCTCGCTGCTGCCGCTCATCGACGCCATGATTGCCTGGGGGCAGAGCCATGCGGACCTCTTCGAGCGCAAGTACGGCCCGCGCGGGTAGAGCCCGCCTCCGAAGGTCAGCCCTCTCCCTGAGCGCGTTCTACCGGCTCCTGTCTCCCTGTTTCGGACGCCCCTTACCGTTCAGGGCCAGCCTTCTGCCTCCGGCCTTGCCGCACCTCGCCCGGGTGTGTCGCTTCCGCCTGCTACCGGTTGGAGCGGCGGATTTTTTCGTGATAGAAGTAGTTGACCACGACCGGATGCCCCTTCTCGGAGCGGCCGTAGGGGAGGTCGTTGACGCGGTAGGGCATTCCGTTGGCGGCAGCGTAGTCGGCCATCTCCCGCTCGAGTGCCTGCCAGTAGTCCGTCCGGCGGCGGTTGTAGATATCCTCGTATAAAGGCACCAGCTCGGGGTGCTTTTCGCGGATGTAGGCCATGATGGTCCCCTTGAACTGCCCGCGCAGGTTGAGATTCTCGAGCCAGACGAGGTCGGCATACTCCCGCACCCGCTCGATGATGGCCTTCGGGTCGGTGATGCCGGGGAAAATCGGCGATATGAAGCAGACGGTGCGGATGCCCGCCTCGTAGACCTGACGCATGGCCTCGAGCCGCCGCTCGATGCTCACCGCACGGTCCATGTCGGCGCGGAAGGTCTCATCGAGCGTGTTGACCGACCACGAGACCGTCACGCGCGGAAATTCGCGCAACAGCTCCAGGTCGCGCAGCACAAGGTCCGACTTGGTGCAAATCATAATCTCGGCCGTCGTGCCGCGCAGCTTCTCGAGCAGTCGGCGCGTGCGCCGGAACTGCTCCTCGAAGGGGTTGTAGCCGTCGGTCACCGAGCCGATGACGATGCGCTCGGCGTCGAAGCGGTGCGGATTGCCGATGGGCCTCCAATGCTTGACGTCGAGAAACGAGCCCCACGGTTCGGTGTGGCCCGTGAAGCGCTTCATGAACGAAGCGTAGCAATACTTGCAGGCGTGGGGACACCCCACGTAGGGGTTGACCGAATAGCCGCCCACGGGCAGCGACGAACGGGTCATGACGCTCTGCACGTCGATGTCGCGAATCAGTTCCTGTTCCATACTCTTTGTTTGAATGCTTCGGGTAACTCCTGTATCATGCCGCTCTCACCCATAATCGGCAACAGTTCCTCCTTCATGAAAACCGCCACCCCCTGCGCCCGGGCCTGGGCGATGATGCCCCTCACCCATTCGGGCCGGGCTTCGACCTTGCCGCGGCGGCGTCCGGTCTCGATGCCGACGACGATCCACTCCACGCCCGTCAGGTCGAGCCCTTCGATCGGCCCGAACAGCGGTTCGAAGGTCACGTGGTAGTGACGGGCCCGGGCATGTTGGCGCAGCGCGGCAATGCGCCCCTTCTCCGCCCCGCATGTCACGGTGACACCCATCCAGACGTTGTCGTCGTCGGTCTGCAGGTCGAGCCGCTCGGGACGTTTGGTCAGAAAGAGGTAGGCGTGCTGCGGATTGCGGGCCATGCGATTGAAAACTTCCGTCGTCCACTCGGGCCGCCAGTCCGAGAAGTCGCTCATGCCGGTCATCAGAAAGACCCGCGGGTCGCGGCTTTCGAGAATGCGGAGCTTGCGGGGCATGTACTCCGGGACGGAAAAATCGTCGGTCATGTGGAAGCGTCGGCAGTTGTTGCGGGCATAGCAGTAGGTGCAGCCGACGGTGCAGCCGACGACCAGATTCAGATTGCGGATCAACGATTTGATGCAGACACTCATGGCCGGATGTTTTTCGAGGGCGGATTCATATCGAATCTTCCGTCGGCAAAGGTCCGAAGATTTTTTGTGCAAAATTATGCCCGAAAGGGGGTAATGTATGCCATTTTGATAAATGATATCGTATCTTTGTCTTCGGACAAACCGGATGCACGCGATGAAAACAACGACAAATCCCCGACGGCTGGTCACCGTGCCGTTCAGCAAGACGCAGTGCGGCGTCGATTTCTACATCAACACGGGCCGCAGCGAGGAGATTCGCGGCGTGTTGACCGAGCACCCGCTCTTCCGCACCGACTTCTTCGAGTTTTTCTTCCTCGGCCGGGCGCAGGGCACGCTGCTGCTCGGCAGCAGCCGCATCGAGCTGCACGACGACATGGTGCTCCTCCTCTCGCCCCACGAGCAGCAGCAGTGGCTCGTCGACGAGGCGGAACTCGACTATACGTTTCTGATTTTCCGTGAGGATTTCATGCGCACGTTCCTCTCCGACAAGCTCTTCGTCTACCGCCTGCTCTACTGCTACCAGAGCGATACGCCGCCCTGGTTCGACGCCCCTCGGGAGCGCTTCGGAGAGTACCTCCGGCTGCTGGCCAAAATCAAGACGGAGCTGCAGGCCCCGACCTCGGACAGCTACAACCTGATTGTCGCGGTGCTCTACTACCTGCTGGTGACGCTCAACCGCGACTACGCCACCGCCTACGGGTTGCCCGTCGCGCTGCCGCGCAACAACTGCGCGTTCCGCTTCAAGGCGCTGCTCGAGGAGCATATCCGCACCGTCCAGCGCGTCGGGGAGTATGCCGCGATGATGCGCGTGAGCCGCGTGACTCTGAATCGGGCCGTCGTGGAGCAGTTCGGTGTCACGGCCGCCCACCTGCTCCGCCAGCGGCTGCTCGAAGGGGTGAAGAACGGCCTGTTGTTCGAGGGGCGCAGCGTCAGCCAGTTGGCTGAGGAGTACGGCTTCTCGGACCCGAGCCACCTGATGCGTTTCTTCAAGCAACAGACCGGAAAGACCTGTACGGCATACCTTTCCGACTACCGACGCGGGGCAGGAGAGTAGGACGATTCGTCATCCCTGTCCTGGTATATGGTTAGCTACCCATCGACAGCCTGCCAACCCCGACTCAGCGTCAGAGATAGAGTTCGCACGCCTTTCGCTGCGAGCAGGCCTTCTTGAGCATCCGGCCGACGAGGGCCAGCAGCAGCCTGTTGACGCGTCGGGCATGGTGGGGGCATACGGCCACGCAGCGCATGCAGGAGATGCAGCGCTTTTTGTCCACCCGTGCCGGCTCCTTAGCATCGATGGCCCCGACGGGGCACTTCGCCGCACAGAGGCCGCACTTCACGCAGGCGCGCGTTGCCTTGGGAACGATGCCGGCACCTGCAGCCTTGCGGTAGGGGCGGTTGCCCGGAATCACCGGTTCATCGAGCCCGCCGTCGTCAATCTTGCGGCGAATCCGTGCGGCAAAGCTGCGCAGCATCGCTTCGTCCTCCGCATCGGGTCGGCCCGCGGCGTATTGGCGGGCGATTGAGTGTTCGGCAACGGCCGCTACGGCGGCAATCACCTTGAACCCTGCCCCGGAGGCCTTGTCACGCAGCTCCACCAGCGTATCCTCGTAGGCCCGGTTGCCATAGACGCAGAGCAGGACGGCCCGGGCTCCGTTGCCGTGCATCGCGGCCAGACGTGCCGCAGCGACGGTCGGCACCCGTCCGCTGTAGGAGGGCACGGCAATCAGCGCCACCTCCTCGGGGCTCAGCTCCACCTGCCCGAAATCGACCTCGCGAGCCGTCAAGTCGACCTCGACCGTCTCGTCGGTCAGTGCACGGCTCAGCATCGAGCTCACACGCTTCGTCCCACCCGTCGGGCTGAAGCAGATTTCATGAATTTTCATGCTCTGAAAAGTTTTACATCCGAATGATTACCTTCCCCCTGAGCGGCCCTTCGGCCACAAGACGCAGGGCGTCGTTAATCTCCTCGAGCGAGAAGCAGTGCGGGTCAATGGCCGGGACGATGTGTTCGCACTCGACAAGCTCCGTGATTCGGCGGAGCTGTTCTCCGTCGGCATGCACGAAGAGGAAGCGGTACTCTTTGCCCTGACGGCGGGCCGCCCGGTCGTATTTCATTCCGGCCAGCGTGAAGAGGGCCCGCTTGTACCAAGGGAAACCGTTGCGTCGGGCAAACTCTCCGTTGGGGGCGGTCCGCAGGCTCAGCAGCCGTCCGCCCGGCTTTAGTACGGAGAGTTCGTGTTCGAATTCGCCGGCTCCGAGCGTGTCGATGACCGCATCTACCCCCGAGAGCTCTTCCCAGTAGTTCTCCCTGCGATAGTCGATGTAACGCTCGGCGCCCATGGCCAGAAATGCTTCGCGCGACCGCTCGTTGCCCGTCACCACGACGCGGAGTCCCAGTGCTCGGGCTATCGGTACGGCCATCTGCCCGAAGCTGCCCGACCCGCCGGGAATGAGCAACCTCTGTCCCGATTGCACCTGCAGCTCCTCGACCAGCCCCTGCCAGGCCGTCAGACCGGTCAGCGGGATGGCGGCCGCCACGTCGAATGCATATCCGGCGGGCATCTTCGCCACCACCTGCTCCCTTACGGCGACGTATTCGGCAAAGGCGCCAATCCGCTCCAGCGGAAGGCGTGTATAGACGGCATCGCCCGGTCGGAACTTCCCGACGCGGCTTCCGACCTGCTCGACAACGCCCGAGCACTCGTTGCCCAGCGTCTGCGGCAGACGGTAATCCTGTATCAGCCGGATGCTTCCCCGGACGATGAGCAGCTCCAGTGGATTGACGGCCGCCGCGCGTACCTTGATGAGTACCTCATCGGCAGCCGGTTCGGGTACGGCGACCTCCCGTACGGTGAGCCGTCCCTCCCTTGAATAACGGTCTAACTGTGCAGCTTTCATTCCTTTCCTTTCTTGTGTTCGTTTGCTTGATTCGACCCGTTGGCTGCGTTATGAGCCCTTTTGCGCTCCTTCATGATGTCATCCATCTGTTCCACAGCCCAGGCGAGCAGCTCTTCGAGAATCGGGCGCAGCGTCTGGCCGCGCTCCGTGAGTGCATACTCCACCCGGGGCGGAACCTCGGCGTGGAGCCTCCGTGAGATGTAGCCGTCCTCCTCGAGCGTGCGCAGGGTCGTCGATAGCATCTTCTGCGAGATGTCGGGCATGGCCTGCTTCAACTCCGTGAAGCGCAGCTTGCCCTGCTCAGAGCGTGCCAGCAGGTAGAGGACCAGCAGCGCCCACTTGTCGCAGAGCCGCGCCAGAATGTTTCTCACCGGGCAGGCCGGGAACATGGCATCCTCGATGGTTGACCGTTTCATTGTTGCAGTCTGATTGGGTTGTGTGTTCTTGTTTCTCCTTGTTTGTTCTGTCCGACGTTTCGCTTCGTTTGCTCGGCTTGCTCGGTTTGCTCGGTTTGCTCGGTTTGGCAAACCACGTCGGTCCGTCGGTCTGCAAAGATATCAATAGTCTCTTTTTTATACCAAATATATTTTGCATATTATTACGAACAGAACAGCAGACAGGAGTTTTTTGCGAACAGGAAACCAGATTCGTTGGGGCGGATGAGCCTTCTTCGTGCCCCGGCCGGGTCGGCGGGGTGTGAACTGTTCGGCGGGAAAAGGCGACAACGGGACGAAGAGGGGCGGTTTGTCGAGAGGTGGCTGACGAGGGGATGAAGATTCTGTTCGGCAAAGAGAGGCCGACAAGGCGGGTAGGGCAGACAGACTAGGGATGGCCGACGGATGCTTGGACGTGTCGGTCTTTCTGCGGCAAGGTCGGCAGCCAATTCCGGGGCAGACGCGTGGGGCGCATCCACATGACCGACCGGAGGCAGCATTTCCGTACCGGAGCTCACGTCGGAGCGCACAGGGAGCATAAAACAACATCGCCCCGCGGCACCAAACCGTGGGGCGATGGTCGTATTGTCCGTGTCGCGTTGCGTGGGGCGTACCGGCTTCGGGAACGGAGGGGCGGTGCAAATCGACGCGGCCCCGGGAAAACCGTCCGGAACCGGAATCCCTACTTGTTGCGGATGCGCAGCTCGTAGAGGTCCTTGCGGCGGTCCTTCAGGTTGCGGACGCTGCCGTAGGTGTGCAGCTCGTTGAGCAGGTCGAGGTCAACGTCCGAGATGAGAATCATCTCGGTGTTGGGCGTCGCCTCGGCGCGGCGGCCGTCGGTCGGGAAGGCGAAGTCGCACGGCGTGAAGACGCCCGACTGCGCATACTGGATGTCCATGTTGTGGACGCGCGGCAGGTTACCCACGCTGCCGGCGATGGCCACGAAGCACTCGTTCTCGATGGCGCGTGCCTGGGCGCAGACCCGCACGCGCGAGTAGGCGTTCTGCGTATCGGTCAGGAAGGGGACGAAGAGAATCTGCATCCCCTCGTCGGCCATGATGCGCGAGAGCTCGGGGAACTCCACGTCGTAGCAAATCAGCACGCCGATGCGCGCGCAGTCGGTCTCGAAGGTGCGGATGGCGTGGCCGCCGCTCAGACCCCAGCACTTCATCTCGTCGGGGGTGACGTGCAGCTTCTCGTACATCTCGTAGGTGCCGTCGCGGCGGCAGAGGAAGCCCACGTTGTAGAGCTGCCCGTCGTCGCGGATGTAGGGCATGCTGCCCGTGACGATGTTGATGTTGTACTTGATGGCCAGCCCGATGAAGCGCTCGCGGATATCGTCCGTGTAGCCCGCCAGGCCGCGGATGGCCTGCGACTCGCCGGCGTCGTTGAAGCGCGCCATGAGCGGGGCGTTGAAGTATTCGGGGAAGAGGACGAAGTCGCTCTGGTAGCGGCTCACCGAGTCGACGAAGAACTCCACCTGCTCGAACAGGTCGTCGAGCGTATGGTAGCTGCGCATCTGCCACTGCACCAGACCCACGCGGACCGTTGTCTTGGGCTGGACATACTCCTCGGTGGGAGCCTGGTAGTAGATGTTGTCCCACTGGAGCAGGCAGGCATAGTGGCGCGACTCCTCGTCGTTGGGCAGGTAGTTGCGCATGACCTTGCGCACGTGGAAGTCGTTCGAGAGCTGGAAGAGCAGCACCGGGTCGTAGATTTCACGCTTGCGCACCTTGTCGATGTACTCCTTGGGGCGCATCTTGTCGGCATACTTGTGGTAGTTGGGCAGGCGCCCGCCGAACATGATGGCCTTCAGGTTGAGCTTTTCGCAGAGCTCCTTGCGGTATTCGTACATGCGCCGGCCGAGCCGCAGACCGCGGTAGTCGGGATGGATGAAGACCTCGATGCCGTAGAGGATGTTGCCCTTGCGCGTATGGGTGTCGAAGGTCTCGTTGCCCGTCACCTGGGCGTAGGTATGGTCCCCCTTGACCAGGTCGTAGTCCACGATAATCGAGAGGGCGCAGCCCACGATTTTGTCATCGACCACCACCACAATCTGTCCTTCGGGGAAGATGCGGATGAGTTTGTCAATCTGTTCCGGCGTCCAGAATACGTCGCTGCCGTCGGCATAGACGCGGGTGAAGGATTTGGCCAGCTGGTCGTAGTCCTCACGCTGGAGGTTGCGGATTTCCACCTTGTTGATTTTCGTCACGTTCATCGCTTTGTCGTTTTCAGGCCTCAAAGATACCGATTTTCCGGTCAGGTTGTCATCGCCGAGGGCAACTTGCCGCCTTTCGGATGGCTTTTTGCGCATTGCGGGGCGGTTCGGACCTCCGAAGAGGGTGTCGCGGCGCTCCTCGCGGCCCGCAGAGGACGCGGCGTGGAGATGTCCGCCGAGTTTGCCGAGAGTGCAGCGAGGAGCGGCAAACATTCCCGGCACACCCGAAAACGAGGCAGGGCGGCGCCTCCCCCGTATAGGGAAGCACCGCCCTGCAATCGGGTGTGCGGTTCGTCGCGGAGCCTACTCCCAGAAGCGGTAGAAGTGGTGCACGGGACCGTGGCCGTGGCCGATGCGGTAGTGCGCGCCGGCGGCAATGGCCCCGGCGATGTACTCCTTGGCTGCGGCCGCGGCGTCGTCGAGCGCATATCCGCGGGCCAGGAAGGCGGCGATGGCCGACGAGAGCGTGCAGCCCGTGCCGTGGGTGTTCACCGTCGCGACGCGCTTCGAGCGCAGCGGCACAATCCGGTCGCTCTCGGCGTCGTAGAAGATGTCGACCAGCTCCTCGTCGTCGAGGTGTCCCGCCTTGAGGAAGACCGAGACGCGGCCCCCCTGCGAGAGCTCGCGCGCGGCGTCGGGAAGCTCCTCCTGGCGGGGCAGCCTGCGGCCCAGCAGGATTTCGGCCTCGGGAATGTTGGGCGTGATGACCCGGGCGCGGGGAATGAGCTCGTCGCGCAGCGTTGCGACGGCCTCGCGCTGCAGCAGCGGGTCGCCCGACGTAGCCACCATCACCGGGTCGAGCACCACGTTGCGGATGTCGTAGCCCGCGAGCGTGTCGCGCACGGCCAGAATCAGCTCCGAGGAGTGGAGCATGCCGATTTTGATGGCGTCGGCGCCGATGTCGTCGAGCACCGAGCGGATTTGCCCCACCACGAAGTCGACCGGCACGGGGTGTACGCCCGTGACGCCGACCGTGTTTTCGTCCACGACGGCGACGATGGCCGAGGTGCCGAAGCATCCGCAGGCCGAGAAGGTCTTCAGGTCGGCCTGAATGCCCGCACCGCCGCTCGGGTCGCTGCCGGCGATGGTCAGGGCTCGTTTGTAGGTTTTCATGTCGCTGTTCATAGCATCAGATTTTCCAGTTTTCAAGCCTCCAGGCGCTCTCCCAGAAGAGCCACTCCATCCGGGTGCAGCGCACGAAGAGTTCGGTCATCCGCTGCCGCGTCGCCGAGCCGGCCTCGGCGGCCAGCTCGTCGCAGATGCGCGTGGCGCGGTCGGCAGCCTCGGCGAACGAGGGGTCGGCATAGGTCTCAATCCAGCGGCGGTAGGGGTTCTCCGCATCCCCTAACCGGGCGTAAATCTGCTCGCCGACCCGCTGGTAGACGCGGAAGCAGGGGAGCACGGCGGCCGCCTCGACCTCGACGGGAGCCATCGCCTGGCTCTCGAGCAGCGAGGTGTAGAGCAGGCAGGCGGGCGAGATTTCCCCGGGCTCGGGGTGGCTGCCCTCGAGGAACTGCTCGTGGAGCGCCCGCTCGACCTCTATCCCCTCGAGGGCGAAGTGCAGGAAGGCCTCCGTGTGCTCCTTGCGCACGAGGCGCGAGGCGATGTGGGCCAGCCGTCGTGCGTAGCCGTCCAGATAGAGGGCATCCTGGCGGATGTAGAAGCGGAAGCGCTCCGCGGAGAGCGTTCCGGCGGCGAGCTCCCCGACGAAGGGGTGCTCGAGTATCCTGCGGTAGACCGGTTCGGCGGCCTCCCAGGCTTCGTCACTCCAGCGTTTCATGGCCTTGTCCGCGGTGTTCATCGCTTGTAGGCCACGACGGCCACGTAGTCGCCCCGGTCGCACCCCTCGACGGGCTGCTCCTCGGCACGGTCCGAATAGAGCGGGTGGGTGGTGAGCGTCTGCGAGAAGTGCAGGTCGCGGAAACCGGCCTTCTCGAGCAGCTCCACCTTCTCGGCCGTCGTGCGCCAGGCGGCCACCTCGACGAACTCGATGGGGTAGGGGTTGGGCGGGTAGACCCCCTCGAGCAGCGGATGGTTCCACGTCCCGAGCGCCTTGGCCAGGTTGTACATGATGCCGTAGGAGCTCTCCTTCGGGACGTCAATCAGCACGATGCGGCCCCCCTCGGGCAGCGCGTCGTAGGCCTTGCGGACCACGCCCGCCAGATCGCCGATGTAGCTCGGCGTGCCGTTGAAGAGCAGCGTGTCGTAGCGTTCGCGGCCGAAGTCGGCCTCCTCGGCCGTTGCGACGGTTACCTCGAGGCCCCGCTTGCGGGCGATGTCGGCCATGCCGGTCGAGGGCTCGATGCCGTCGGTGATGCGGATGTCGTACTCCTCGCGGAGAATCTTCTCGAAGAGGCCGCTGCCGCAGCCCACCGAGAGGATGCGTCCCGCATCGCGGAGTGTCGAGGCAACGAGGTTGACCTCCGAGTAGAGTACGTTCCGGTTTTCGAGAAACCACGCATCGTAGGCCGATGCGTATTCGTCAAATCCTTTTCCCATGGTGTGGTGTTTTCGGTAGGTGAATTTTTTGTGTTCAGATATCGATTGTTTCGCAATGCATCGTCTTGAGGTCGAAGAGGAGCAGCCGTCCGTCGAGCGAGGGCTCCATGCCGGCGAGCAGCTTGAGCGCCTCCGTGGCCTCGATGGCCCCGATGACGGCCGGGACGCCGCCAAGCACCCCCAGCGTGCGGCGCGGTGCGCTGCACAGCGCCTCGCGGTCGGGGTAGAGCGTCGCGTAGCGGACCCCGCGGCGGTGGTTGAAGAGGCTCACCTGCCCGTCGAAGGGGCCAATCGAGCCGTAGACCCACGGCCGCCCCGCGGCGGCGCAGGCGTCGTCGATGAGGTAGCGCGTCGCGAAGTTGTCGCAGCAGTCGACCACCAGGTCGTAGGAGGCCGCGAGCCGCTCGGCGTTTTCGGGCGTGAGCCCCTCGGCGATGCAGTCGAAGTGCGTCGCCGACGAGAGGGCCGCAAGCCGGCGGCGGGCCATCTCGCACTTGGGACGGCCCACCTCCTCCTCGGTATAGAGCGTCTGCCGCGGCAGGTTGCTCCACGAGACCACGTCGGGGTCGCAGAGGCCGAGGCGCCCCACGCCGGCCCCCGCAAGCGAGGGGGCCACCGTCGAGCCCAGGCCGCCCAGACCCACGAGCAACACCGACGCCGAGGCCAGCCGCCGCTGCCCCTCCTCGCCGATTTCGGGCAGCATGACCTGCCGCGCGTAGCGTTCGTCGAACATCGTCAGTCGAAGATTTTGTCCCAGTCCTTCCAGACCACTTCGTACCCTTCGCGACGGATGTCGGCCTCGACCTGCGCCGGCGTGCGCTCGTCGCTCACGACGAACTGCTCGAGCGACGTGGGGTAGACGCGGTAGCCTCCCGGGTCGGTCTTCGAGCCGGCGCTCATCGAGGTGGCGCCCAGCGTGGCGATGTGGTTGCGGAACTCGGCCCGCTCGCGCGTCGAGAAGGAGATGTCGACGTCGTGGTCGAAGATGCGGAAGGCGAAGGTCAGCTGCGCCAGCTCGCGGTCGCTCATCACCACGTTGGGCTGGAAGTGACCCTCCGACGGGCGCATGCGGGGGAAGTTGACGCTGTAGCGCGTCTTCCAGTAGTGCTTGCGCAGGTACTGCAGGTGGAGCGCCATCATCGTCACGTCGGTGCGCCACTCCTCAAGGCCGATGAGCACGCCCATGCCGATTTTGTGGACGCCGGCCTGTCCCATGCGGTCGAAGCCGTTGACGCGCCACTCGAACTTCGACTTCATGCCGGCCGGGTGGTAGATGTTGTAGTTGGCGCGGTTGTAGGTCTCCTGGAAGCAGACCACGCCGTTGAGCCCCGAGTGGGTCAGCCGCTCGTACTCCTCGGCCGCCAGCGGCATCACCTCGATGGTGAGGTTGTTGAAGTAGGGGCGGCAGATGTGGAGCGCCTGCTCGATGTAGTCGACACCCGCCGCACGGGGATTCTCGCCCGTGACCAACAGCAGGTTCTCGAAGGGACCGAGCTCGCGGATGGCGCGGCACTCCTCCTCAATCTGCTCGGGGGTGAGAATCACGCGCGGAATGGCGTTGTGGCGGTTGAAGCCGCAGTAGATGCACGAATTGGTGCACGAGTTGGTGATGTACATCGGGATGTACATCGAGATGGTCTTGCCGAAACGCTCCTGCGTATAGCGGCGGCTCAGACGGGCCATGGGCTCGAGGTAGGCGGCCGCAGCCGGCGAGATGAGCGCCATGAAGTCGTCGAGCGTGAGGTGCTCGCGTCCGAGGGCCGCTTCGACGTCGGCCGGACGTTTCGACTGGATGCGACGGGTGGTCTCCTCCCAGTCGTATTTGGCTAATTCTTCGGAAAACATGTATTCTTGATACTCTTTTTACGTACGTATACGGTTCAGCATTTGATGTTCGCCAGGTCGCGGCTCAGCTTCATGGCGCAGAAGTTGGGGCCGCACATGGTGCAGTATTCGCCGTCGGTGTGGCGGCCTTCGTTGAAGTACTCCAGCGCACGCTCCGGGTCGAGGCTCAGGTGGAACTGGTCGCGCCAGCGGAATTCGTAGCGCGCCTTGCTCAGCGCGTTGTCGCGAATCTGCGCCCCGGGGTGTCCCTTGGCCAGGTCGGCGGCATGGGCGGCAATCTTGTAGGTGATGACGCCCGTGCGCACATCCTCGCGGTTGGGGAGCCCGAGGTGCTCCTTCGGCGTGACGTAGCAGAGCATGGCCGTTCCCAGCCAGCCGATTTGCGCGGCGCCGATGGCCGAGGTGATGTGGTCGTAGCCCGGCGCGATGTCCGTGACGATAGGCCCCAGCGTGTAGAAGGGTGCGTTGTGGCAGTGGTCAATCTGACGCTCCATGTTCTCGCGGATTTTGTGCATGGGGACATGCCCGGGACCTTCGACGAAGGCCTGCACGTTCTTCGCGCGGGCGCGGAGCACCAGCTCGCCCATCGTGTCGAGCTCGGCGAACTGCGCGCGGTCGTTGGCGTCGGCGATGCAGCCGGGACGCAGCCCGTCGCCCAGCGATACGGCCACGTCGTACTGCGCCAGGATGTCGCAGATGTCGTCGAAGTGCTCGTAGAGGAAGCTCTCGCGGTCGTGGAGCAGGCACCACTTGCTCATGATGCTTCCGCCGCGCGAGACGATGCCGCAGAGGCGCCCGTCGGCCAGGTGGACATTCTGCCGGCGGATGCCAGCGTGGATGGTGAAGTAGTCTACGCCCTGCTCGCACTGCTCGATGAGCGTGTCGCGGTAGAGCTCCCACGACAAATCCTCGACCCGCCCCGAGACCTTCTCCAGCGCCTGGTAGATGGGGACCGTCCCTACGGGCACGGGCGAGTTGCGGATAATCCACTCGCGCGTCTCGTGGATATTGGCTCCCGTCGAGAGGTCCATCAGCGTGTCGCCGCCCCAGCGGCAGCTCCACACCGCCTTGTCGACCTCCTCCTCGATGCTCGACGTGGTGGACGAATTCCCGATGTTGGTGTTGATTTTCACCAGGAAGTTGCGTCCGATAATCATCGGTTCGCTCTCGGGGTGGTTGATGTTGGCCGGCAGGACGGCCCGTCCGGCGGCGAGCTCGTCGCGGACGAACTCGGGCGTGATGTGACTCTCGATGCCCAGCTCGCGGCAGTTCATGTTCTCGCGGATGGCGACATACTCCATCTCGGGGGTGATGATGCCTGCGCGGGCATAGGCCATCTGGGTGATGCACCGGCCGGCCCGGGCGCGGTAGGGGAGGGCGATGTGCTCGAAGCGCAGGTGGTCCAGGCTCGGGTCGTTGCGCCGCATCCGGCCGTATTCGGAACTGACAGCGGGGAGCCGCTCCACGTCGCCGCGGGCGACAATCCAGCTTTCGCGCATGCGCGGCAGCCCTTTTTTGAGGTCTACGACCACGTCGGGGTCACTGAACGGCCCGCTCGTGTCGTAGACGTAGACGGGGGCGTTGGGGGTGACCTCCTTCTTCCCATCGACGATGCGGACGGTGGGGGTGAGGTTCACCCGTTGCATGCCTACTCGGATGTCGGGGTAAAGCGTGCCCTGCATGTAGGCTTTCTCGGCATGGGCGTATGCTCTCTGCTCCTGTTCTTTCATGGCCGGATTGGGGTCATTGGTTTGTTTATCGTTTCGTGTCAGTCGAGGAACGAGGTGAGGGGGCTGCTGGCGTCGGCATGGCGCGACTGGGCACCCAGACCTGCCTCGTAGGCTTCGCGGCCCGCCTCGACGGCGCGTGCGAAGGCGCGTGCCATGCGGACGGGGTCGCCCGCAACGGCGATGGCCGTATTGACCAGCACGGCGTCGGCTCCCAGCTCCATGGCGGCCGCCGCGTGCGACGGAGCGCCCAGACCGGCGTCGACAACCACCGGCACGTTGCTCTGCTCGATGATAATCTCGAGCAGCTCGCGCGTCACGAGCCCCTTGTTGGTTCCGATGGGGGCGGCCAGCGGCATGACGGTGGCCGCACCGGCCTCCTCGAGCCGCTTGCAGAGCACGGGGTCGGCCTGGATGTAGGGCAGCACGACGAAGCCCAGCTTGACGAGCTGCTCGGTGGCGCGCAGCGTCTCGACGGGGTCGGGCAGCAGGTATTTGGGGTCGGGGTGAATCTCCAGCTTGATGAAGTTCGTGCCGAAGGCCTCGCGGGCCAGCTGGGCGGCCAGAACGGCCTCCTCGGCGTCGCGCACGCCCGAGGTGTTGGGCAGCAGCTGGATGCCCGGACGGCGTACGTGGGCGAGCATGTCGTCCTCGGGGTTGTTCATGTCGATGCGTTTCATGGCTACGGTGACCATTTCGGTCTGCGAAGCCTCGATGGCGCTGGCCATCAGCTCGTTGGAGCTGAACTTGCCCGTGCCGACGAACAGACGCGAACGGAACGTCCGTCCGCCGATTACCAATTCGTTTTTCATATTGCGGATTAATGTTGGTTTTTGTTGATGAGTTCCAGTATGGTGCGGGTCTCCTGCGCGGGCGACCCGGCCGAGAGCAGCGCGCCCGAGAGGGCGATGCCGCCGATGCCGGTGGCGCAGAGGTCGGCGATGTCGGCCGCCGTGATGCCTCCAATAGCCACCACGGGGAGTGTGATGCCTTCGCGGCGGCAGCGGTCAAGGATTGTGCGGTAGCCCTCGAGCCCGAGGATGGGGCTCAGGTTGCTCTTGGTCCGCGTGAAGCGGAAGGGGCCCAGCCCGATGTAGTCGGCGCCGTCAGCCGCCGCGCGGGCGATGTCGTCGAAGGTGTTGGCCGTTGCGCCGATGATGCGGCCGGGGCCCAGGATGCGCCGCGCCTCGGCCACGGGCATGTCGTTTTTGCCCAGATGGACGCCGTCGGCGCCGAGCAGTCCGACCAGCGCCACGCGGTCGTCGAGGATGAAGGTGGCGCCGCAGGCCCGGCAGCAGGCCGCCACGTCGCGCCCCGTGCGGAGCACCTCCTCGTCGGTGGCCCCCTTCATGCGGAGCTGCACCCAGCGGCAGCCCCCTTCGAGTACTGCCTGCGTCCCCGTGAGGTAGTCGAAGCGGTCGTTATGGTGTGTGATGAATTGCAACATATCGTTCTGTCTATGGTCTGTTGTATTGTTGAATCCGTTGCAGCGTCTCGCGCAGCCCCGCTGAGGAGACGTCGCGCCAGATGCACCCCAGCAGGGCAGCTCCGCCGAAGCCCAGGTCGCGCAGCGTCGGAAGCAGCTCGGGCCGGACGCCTCCCAGCGCCGCGACCCGCTCGCCGAGCAGACCGCGTGCGGCCGCCTCACGCAGCGTGGCGGGGGTGAAGGCCGAGCGGTAGCCCTCCTTCGAGATGCTGTCGAATATGGGGCTCAGGAAGAGGTAGTCGCTCGTGCGGTCGGCCGCCACCTCGTCGAGCGTGTGGCACGAGCGGCTGACCAGCCCGTCGAAGCCGGCGGGCGGCTGCGGGTTGCGGCTGTTCAGGTGGACGCCCCCGACGCCGTACTCCGACGCCAGACGGAGGTGGTCCTGCAGCGTGAGGCGTCGGTGCAGGTCGGCCGGAATGACCTCGAGCAGCCGGCGCATCTCCTCTTCGCGCGAGTGGGGCTTGCGCAGGTGGACACGGTCGATGCCTCCGCGCAGCAGCGCGGCGATGACGTCGGCCTCCCCTTCGGGAAAGGTCTCGGGCGTGATGACGTACAGATGCATCATCCTCCGCAGACGGCCCGGATGACCGTGACTTTGGCCCCCTCTTCGAGCTGCGTCGAGGCCCAGTCGCGACGCGCCACCACGCGGTTGTTCACCGCGACGGCGACCCCTTCGGCGGGAACCCCGGCCTTGGCGAGCGCCTCTTCGAGCGACGCACCGGCGCCCACCTCGAAGGGCTTGTGGTTGATTTGAATCTCCATGTGAATTCCGTTTTACGCCAGAGGTGTGCCCGAGCGGATGGCGTTACGGTCTATGAACAAGTCCTTTCGGCGGTATTGCCCGCATCAAGTTCATAGGGTATAATCTCAGCCTCTCTGCGCCAGCAGCGGGGCACCCCTCTTGTGTTGTGCAGACAAAGATACGAAAATTTCCGAACGGTGTACCTCCCGGCCCGAAAAATCTTTGCGGCGTGCCTTTTCCCTGCCTCCGCGAAGGGTGGTCCCGTCCGCTGTGCGGCTGCGCCGTGGCTGCAACATTGCTCCCGTACTGACGACCGCCCGTTCTCCGTGCGTCCCTCCGTTCAGCGCGGGCCCCCGCCCCGCCGTGCGGCGCGGCTCCCTGCCCAATGCCGCCCGACCTCCTGCCGGCGCCTGCCCCGGGCCGGCTCCGGCTCTCTTCTTCAACAAGGCTTCGGGCGCGGAAACCGGGAAAATGGTAACTCCAGCCGTAATCCGTCTAACATCATTCCGCGACAAAACGGCTACCTTTGTATCGGAAAAAGGGGCGGTGCCGCCGCCCCATGTTGAACCCCGCAAAACGGACCACCCAATGAAGAAGAAGAGTCTGCACGCCTGGCTGCTGCTCTCCGCCGTGAGCCTCACGCCGGCTGCGGCCCGCACCGCCTGTGAGGCGGATATACCCGAACCTGTAAAAACATACGATATGGAGACGTTGGAACTGACCCGTGAATGGGACAAGACCTTCCCGCAGAGCGACAAGGTCGAACACTCGAAAATTATCTTTCACAACCGCTACGGCATCACCCTTGCGGCCGACCTCTATAAGCCCCTCGGGGCCGAAGGACGTCTGGCGGCCATCGCCGTCTGCGGCCCCTACGGCGCCGTCAAGGAGCAGGTCTCGGGCCTCTACGCCCAGTCGCTGGCCGAGCGCGGCTTCCTCGCCATCGCCTTCGACCCCTCCTTCTGCGGCGAGAGCGGCGGCACGCCCCGCAACCTCACCTCGCCCGAAATCAGCACCGATGACTTCAGCGCCGCCGTCGACTGCCTGCTCACGCGCGACGACGTCGACTCGCTGCGTGTCGGCATCTGCGGCATCTGCGGCTGGGGCGGCTTTGCGCTCAACGCCGCGGCCATCGACCCGCGCATCCGCGCCACGGTCACCTCGACGATGTACGACATGAGCCGCGTAAGCGCCAACGGCTACTTCGACGCGATGACCCCGGACGACCGCCAGGCGCTGCGCGTGCGGCTCAACGAGCAGCGGCTGAAGGATTACCGCTCGGGCGTGGGCGAGCGCGACGGCGGGGTAGTCGACCCCGTGCCGGAGGATGCACCGCTCTTCGTGCGTCAGTACCACGATTACTACAAGACTTCGCGCGGCTACCACCACCGCTCGCCCAACTCCAACGACGGACTGCTGCGCACCAATGCGCTCGCCTTCGTCAACATGCCGCTGCTCGCCTACATCGGCGAAATCCGCAGCGCCGTGCTGATGCTCCACGGCTCGGAGGCTCACTCGCGCTACTTCAGCGAGGATGCCTTCAAGCGGCTCAAGGGCGACAACAAGCATCTGGTGATTATCCCCGGGGCCTGCCACGTCGACCTCTACGACAATCTGAAGGTGATTCCCTTCGACCGCATCGCCTCCTTCTACCGCGAGGCGTTCGACCAGCCGGCCGTGCAGGAGCAATAGTTAGCTGCAGCTGAAATCGAAGCGAGGCATCCATCATCGGTGGATGCCCCGCTTTTTGTTCCGTCCCGCTTTGCCGCGGGCTGCCTTGTTGTTTATCGGTTATGCCTGTCGTCTCTGCGCCCCTTCCCTCCGTTTGCTTCATGCCGAAGGGTCACTCCCGAACTGTGTTCCCACAACCGTTCCGGACCTCGTTCCGGAGCCATTTTCGTGCCGCACTGCCGCCGCCGTTCCCGGGACGCGCATTTACAGCCGCTCCAGCACGGCCCGGAAGCGGGCGGGGAGGCAGATGTTCTCCACCTCGCGGGCCCGGGCGAAGAGCGGCGCCATCTGTGCGGGGGTGAAGCCGGCGATGCCGCATCCGATTTCCGTCACGAGGAACCTCAGCTGCGGATTGCGCCGTGCGAAGTCGATGAAGGCATCGACGTAGGGGGCGATGCGCTCCGTGCCGCCATGCATCGTGGGGATGGCGTAGCTTCGCCCCTGCAGCCCGACCCCCTGCCCCCAGCGGGCGCCGAACCGGCTGCAGGCGAGCCGTGCGGCACCGCCGCCGTGCATGCCCTCCAGGTTGCTTCCGAAGACGAAGATTTCACCGGGGCGGAGCTCCTCAATCCAGTCGGGTGTCGTGCGCTTGTCGTGCATGTTGTTTGCGTTTTTTTGCCTGTGCGTATGATTGTGTTGTCGCGTTGCCTCATTATCGTGCTGCCGGCGTTCTGTCGTGCGCCCTGTTGTGGCTGCCTGACTCTCTGCTCAATCGGTTGCGCCCGCAAACGGCAGCGGCGGCCGCTATGCGGTCTGTTCGGCCTTCAGAAGGATGTTGGCAACCGAATCGCAGACAATTAGTTGCGGTTGAAGCTGCATGTGGGTCCCCATGGGCTGCTTTTCGTTGATGCTCTGCAGGAGCAGCTTGACGGCCAGCGTACCGATTTCATTCACCGGCTGACTCATGCGCGTGATGGGCGGGTCGATGAAGTCGAGGAAGGTGTTGTTGTCGAACGTGACGGCCGAGATGTCGTCGGGCATCACAAGCTCCGACTCCTTGATGGCCTTGATGGCCCCGAGCAGAATCGTGTTGCTCAGGGCGAAGATGGCCGTGGGGCGTGACGGCGAGTTGAGCGCCAGCTTCGTCTCGAGGTAGCCGTTCTGTATCGAGAAGCTGTCGCCGACAATCCTCGCCCGGGCGTCGAGCCCCTTGTCGCGCAGTGCGTCGATATAGCCCCGTACGCGCTCGCGCACCGGCATCGAGTAGGGGGTGCCCTGTATGCAGAGGATGTTCTCGTGGCCGTTGTTGAGCAGGTAGCGCGTCGCTTCGTAGCCACCCTGGTAGTTGTCCGTGCAGACGTAGGAGAGCTCCGTCGCGTTGAAATAGCGGTCGATGAGCACCACGGGGGCGATGTTGCGGTTGATGTTCTCGAGCCATTCGGGGTCCTGGCCGCAGGGGGTGACGATGATGCCGTCGACGTTGCGCGCCAGCAGCGATTCGATGCCGTTGCGCTCGTTGTGCTCGTCCTCCATCGTGTCGACCGTCACGGTTGTATATCCGTACGCGCGCGCGTCCCGTATGATGGTGCTCGCCAGATTGGCGAAGTAGAGGTTCTCCATGCTCGGAATGACGAGCCCTATCGTGTCGGTTTTGCTCGTGCGCAAACCTTTAGCCAGCAGGCTGGGTCTGTAGTTGCACCGTTTGGCCTCTTCCTGAATCGCCTCTACGGTCGACTTGCTGATGCGTGCAAGTTCGGCCTTTCCGTTCAATACGCGCGAAACCGTTGATACAGAGAATCCGGTGCGCTCCGAAATGGAGACAATCGTGCTTTTTTTCTTCATGGAGCATTTTAATTTCTACATCAAATGTACTATTTTTTTTCAAAAAAATCCACAATAATTGCTAAAGTTCTGAATTTTTATTATACTTGCACAAACGTTTGCGTAAAATATGTGCCGCAAAAAGGCCCGAATGAGCTGCTGAAACAACACTAACCTATCATAAATATGAGTAAAATAATCGTAATAGGAAGTTCGAACACCGACCTTGCCATCAAGACCGTTTCGATTCCCGAGCCCGGCGAGACCGTTATCGGCGGGAAATTCATGATGACGGCCGGCGGCAAGGGCGCCAACCAGGCCGTTGCGGCTGCCCGACTGGGCGGCGACGTGGCCTTCGTGACCAAGGTCGGCGACGACATGTTCGGCGACGAGTCGCGCGCCCGCTACGTGAAGGAGGGGCTGCCCGAGAAGTTCCTGCTGGTGGAGAAGGGGACGCCCTCGGGCATGGCGCTCATCACCGTCGACGCCAAGGGCGAAAACTGCATCGTTGTGGCCCCGGGAGCCAACAACACCCTTTCGCCCGCCGACGTGGACGCCGTGCGCGGCGAGATTGAGGCGGCCGAATACCTGCTCATGCAGCTCGAGGTGCCGATGGAGACGGTCGAGCATGCCGCCGAGATTGCCGCCGCCAGCGGTACGAAGGTGATTCTCAACCCGGCGCCCGCCGCCAAACTCTCCGAAAAGCTGATTGCAAATCTCTACCTCGTGACCCCCAACCGCACCGAGTGCCAGCTGCTCTCGGGCCTTCGCATCGACAGCGATGAGGATGCCCGGCGCGCCGCAGCCCGGCTGATGGAGATGGGGGCGCGCAACGTCATCATCACGCTCGGCTCGCGCGGCTCGCTGGTCTGCACGGCCGACGGATGCACCCTCGTCGAGGCCTGCCGCGTCGAAGCGGTCGATACCACGGCCGCCGGCGACGTATTCAACGGAGCGCTCTGCGTGGCGCTCTCCGAGGGCCGCACGCTGGTCGAGGCGGCCCGCTTTGCAAGCCGCGCGTCGGCCATCTCCGTAACGCGCATGGGGGCGCAGTCGTCGATTCCCTACCGTGCGGAACTCGAACGCTAACACCCCACCAACGAAGAACCTAACAAACAATCCCTATGTTTACAATCAGGGTAAGCCGCGATGATAGCGGATAAATGAAAAAG
>OJNZ01000031.1_pt1 | contig 117956 bp, 96 predicted proteins | sample 1598001 | NCBI WGS metagenome assembly OJNZ01 (sample SAMN01915225, study PRJEB22387) | human gut metagenome | isolation source: stool | host: Homo sapiens | place: USA | reverse complement strand
GGGCTCGAACCCTGGACCCCAACATTAAGAGTGTCGTGCTCTACCAACTGAGCTAAGGAAGCATTCCGTTTTGGGACTGCAAATGTATAAGAATTGTTTCAAATACCAAAATAAATTTAAAAAAATTAATGAAAAAATTTTACCTGAACCTATTGCTCATGACATTGGCGGTAGCGGTTGTATCATGCGGTCGGACCGACAGTCGTCTCGTTGATTATGTGAATCCGATGGTCGGTACTGATTTTACAGGACATACGTTTCCAGGTGCCACGGCTCCCTTTGGTATGGTGCAGCTTAGTCCAGATACCAGGATGGACACATGGGAAGGCTGTTCGGGATACCACTACTCCGATGACACTATTATCGGTTTCAGTCATACTCATCTGAGCGGCACAGGTGTGCTGGATTACGGCGATGTGCTTATGATGCCTGTAACCTCCTATGATGCGGATTCGTTGGACAGGGAGTTGTACCAGTCCCGTTTCTCTCATGACAACGAGAAAGCGGCAGCCGGCTATTATGCCGTGAGACTTGACCGTTGGAATGTCCTGGCCGAACTGACAGCAGGGCCGCGTTCCGGAATGCACAGATATACTTATGAGAGACTGGATGGAAAAGCCCCTATGATAGTCATTGACCTGGAACACCGGGATGTCCTTCTGGATTCTCATATAGAGAAGGTCTCAGACAATGTCTTGGAGGGATTCCGCCGCTCGAAGGCATGGTCGGAGGACCAGATGGTGCATTTCTACATTGAGTTTTCCGAGCCTATTGCAGGTTACCGTCCTTTTGGGGAAAAGGGTGCCATAGTGACATTCGCAGACGGTACGCGACAGGTGCTGGCCAAGGTCGGCATCTCATCTGTGTCTTCGGAGAACGCCCGCATGAACCTGCTCTCGGATGTCCCTGAGGAAAGTTTCGACTTCGAGGCCCTGCTGCATAAGACGCAGGAACTTTGGGAGCGGTATCTTTCAAAGATAGACGTTCGCGGGGGCGGAGAGAGTATTGAGAGGCTGCGGACTTTCTATACCGCGATGTACCATACGGCCATTGCTCCCAATCTGTACAGCGATGTCAACGGAGAATACCGGGGAATGGACAGGCAGATACATAAGGCGGAAGGATTTGACCGCTATACCGTCTTCTCCACCTGGGACACGTTCCGCACCTTGCATCCGATGTTCTCAATCATTGAAAGAGAGCGTACCGAGGACTTCCTGAGGACGTTCCTGACAGTGTATCGCGAGGGCGGAAAGCTGCCGATGTGGGAGCTGGCCGGCTGGGAGACCAACTGCATGATAGGCTACAACTCGACACCGATAATCGCCGATGCTGTACTTAAAGGTATCGGACAGGAATATGCGGAGGAACTGCTGGATGCAATGGTGGAGACAGCCAATAAGGACGAGTTCGGAATCATGCATTACCGTATGCGCAATGTGGTGCCGGCCGAGGAGGAGCATGAGTCGGTATCGAAGACTCTCGAATATGCGTTTGACGACTGGTGTATCGCGCAGGTGGCCGCATGGCTGTATGACAGTACTGGAGACAGTAAGTATGCGGACATCAGGGATCGTTACATGCGTTATTCGGCCAGTTATGTCAATGTGCTGGATCCTTCCACGAAACTGGTCCGTCCGGTGATGAACGGAGCATGGCTGTCGCCGTTTGACCCGCGGGAGGTGAACAATCATTTTACCGAGGCCAACTCATGGCAGTACAGCTTCTTCGTACCGCAGGACATCAACGGCCATATCGCTCTGCTTGGCGGCGATGCCGGTTACGAGGCCATGCTTGACTCGCTTTTCACGGCCAGCTCAGACACCAAGGGGCGCAAGCAGGTGGACATTACCGGACTGGTGGGACAGTACGCCCACGGCAACGAGCCGAGCCATCAGACAGCCTATCTCTACGCCTATGTAGGCAAGCCGTGGAAGACGTATGAGAAAGTGCGTTACATCCTCGACAATCTGTATTCGTCACGACCCGACGGCCTGTGCGGCAATGATGACTGCGGTCAGATGTCCGCCTGGTATGTCATGAGTGCTATAGGTCTTTATCCAGTGACGCCCGGAAGCGACATCTACGTGTTCAGCGCTCCCGTGTTCAAGAACATCAGGATCAATCTGGAGAACGGAAGGCAGTTCGTCATCAAGTCCGAAAGCGCCGGGAAGATAGACAAATGCAAGTATATCTCATCAGCGAGTCTTAACGGTGCGGATTATACCAGGAGCTATATCCGTTTCAGCGATATCATCTCCGGCGGCGAACTGGATTTCACATTGGCGCAGCAGCCTGATACGGCTTTCGGCTCGGCGGAGTCTGACAGACCCGTCTCCGAAGGGTACAGGGGCTTCGTCCGCAATCCCTGGTTCGTGGCCGCCTCGGACATCTTTGAGGATACTCTGACGGTGGGTGCAGACAGCGGGAATCCGGACAATACGGTGTTTGTCAAGGTCGGTAACAGAGGCTACCGCAAATATGACGGGCCGGTGACCATCGACAGGACAACCCGCATCAGCATCTACTCGCAGTCTCCGTCAGGGGAGAAGAGTCCCGAGATATCGGCTGTGTTCCACAAGATGAAGGACGATATGGACATCTATACGGACAATGTGTACAATCCCCAGTACAATGCCCGTGGTCCCCGTGGCCTGATAGATGGCCTTAGGGGCAGCGTGAACTGGAAGACCGGAGGATGGCAGGGCTATCAGGACACGGATTTTACAGCGGTGGTGGATCTGCGCAAGGAAAGGAGCGTGTCTTTGCTCGGCTCCGGCTACTGTCAGGATGTCCGTTCCTGGATATGGATGCCCAAGTACGTGGAATACGCGGTTTCGGACGACGGTCAGAATTTCACCGTGGTCGGCAGGGTGGACAATACTGTGGATGAGCAGGACTACACGATCCAGACGAAAGACTTCATATTGAGACTGGACAGGCCGGTGAAGACTAAGTATGTAAGGGTCTTCGCCAAGAACTTCGGAACTATTCCCGACTGGCATCTGGGCCACGGCGGCGAGGGCTTCATCTTTATCGACGAGATCTGGGTAGAATAAAAAAAGCGGCGGGCTTTGACCTGCCGCTTTCTGTTTCCGCTCTGTCGCCTGGTTCTTTTAGAGTGTGCCCTGTCTGAGCATTTCGGCGTAATGGTCGATGCGGTGCAGCTCGTGAGGAATGTTGATGGACTGAGGGCAATGTTCTATGCACTGGCCGCAGCCGATGCAGTGGCTGGCCTGGCGCAGTTTGGGTACGCTGCGGTCGTAGCCGACAAGGAATGCCCGGCGGGCTTTGCGGTAGTTGCTGTCCTGCCGGCTGGAAGAGAGGTTGCCTTCATTGACGCATTTGTTGTAATGCAGCAGTACTGCGGGGATGTCGATGCCGTAGGGGCAGGGCATGCAGTACTTGCAGTCGTTGCAGGGAATGGTGGGGTACTCGTGCATCTGGCGGGCTGTCTCCTCTAAGAATGCCTTGTCCTCGTCGGTCAGCGGCACTAAAGGAGAATAGGTGCGGAGGTTGTCCTGCAGGTGCTCCATGTAGGTCATGCCGCTGAGGACGGTCAGCACCATCTCCGGGGATCCGGCGAAGCGGAATGCCCATGAGGCGACGCTGCTCTGCGGGTCCTGCTCCTTGAGGCGGGCGGCGATGCGGTCCGGGACGTTGGACAGGCGGCCTCCGAGCAGGGGCTCCATGATGATGGAGGGGATGCCTCTCTTGCACAACTCTCCGTAGAGGTATTCGGCATTGACGTTCCCGGGGGTGGCGTGGCTCCAGTCGAGGTAGTTGAGCTGAATCTGGACGAAGTCCCAGTGGATATCCTCGTGCATTGACAGCGCATAGTCGAACACTTCCTGCTCCCCGTGGAAGGACCAGCCTAAGTGGCGGATGCGTCCGGCCCTGCGCTCCTCTATGAGGAAATCCAGCATGCCGTTGTCGATGTATCTTTTACGGAAGTCCTCCATGCTGCGGCCTATGGAGTGCAGCAGGTAGTAGTCGATGTAGTCCGTCTGCAGGTCGATGAACGACTGGCGGTACATCTCCATGGCGAACTCCCTGGATGGATTGGCGAAATTGGACAGTTTTGTGGCAATGAAGTATTTGTCCCTTGGGTGCCTTTTGAGGGCTGTTCCGGTGGCGTTCTCGGAGAATCCGCGCAGATATGTCGGAGCGGTGTCGAAATAGTTGACGCCATGCTCTAAGGCATAGTCCACAAGGGCATTCACCGCTTCCTGGTCTATCACATCGTTGCCGTCGCTCCCTTTCACCTGCGGCCACCGCATACAGCCGTAGCCCAGCAGGGACACTCTGTCTCCGTTGCCGGGCAGCTGGCGGTAAGTCATTTGTCCCTTGGGTACTTCGGAGGCAGCCTTTTCCCCACTGTGTCCGCAACTGGAGGCCAATGCTGCCGTCACTCCGGCTATTCCCGAAACCTTCAGAAAGCCTCTTCTCGATATTTTGTCCGTATTCTCCATAATAAAAAGTATTGTGCTGCAAATTTATAATAATTGCAGGAAGCTGTCAGATTTTATTGTCAAATTCCTCATCGGTCATTTTCGATTCCGTGAAGTTGACTGAGGTCAATCAGGCATCATTGCCGGTTCGCTGTTTTATTATTGCCTGATATAATATTTGCATTGCAGATGCTGTAATCGGAAATGACGATATGTTTTTAGGTGAAACGTGCTTGTAATCAAAGATGTGGCTAAGTATTTGCCTGTATTTGTTTGTTAAAAAATATATGTTTTGTTATAAAATATAAAATATAAAATATAAAATATAAAATATAAAATATATATTTGTGTCATGGATAGGGTGGGTAATGCGGTTTTGGCATATTGCAACTGGGTGTGACGTTAAATTAAAATTATATGCAATGAAAAGGGTAAGTATTATTTTATTATGTGTTTGTCTCTCGACGTCAGTATATTCACAAGGAGTCAGACAGGGTGCTGTACCTGCGCAACCGAGAGACGTAGAGGCAAAGGAGGAGATAGACCGGCTGCTGCTCCGCTTCACTTACAGGGTGCGTATCGCTACGGACACAGTAAAGAACAGTGACGGGCATTATTATGACAACCAGGCCTTGGAGATAGGCGAGAACTTCAACAGGTACTACAGTCTCTTTGCCGAGAATATGGATTCGGTGAAATTTAAAGCCAAAGGCGCAGGAGGCGAATATGATCCGGCTGTCAATCTCCACCTTGACGAATACGGCACCTACGAGGACATCTTTTTCAATTATCCTGACAAAGGGGAGATTACCGTTTACAACAAGTTCCATAACACGGTCTATGAGTATTCGGAGCCTGTCCCGTCCTTGCACTGGGATATAAGCACCCGGACGGACACGGTTCTCGGCTACGAGTGCTTTATGGCCGAGGCCGAATTCCGTGGGAGAGTCTGGCGGACATGGTTTACCTATGAGATACCCATGCCCTACGGCCCTTGGAAGTTAGGCGGCCTGCCGGGACTCATCCTCAAGGCGGAGGATACGGACAGTCTGTTCGTATTCGAGATGGCCGGGATATCCGACTTCCGCAACGGGGACATGCACATCTACCGGTACGATGAGAGGACGAGAAAATGCAGACGGGAGGACATCCTCAAACTGAATGACATGCGCGGAGCAGCTTCCAACCAGCTCAATGAAATGCATGGTGCGAAGGGTTCCGTGACCTATATGCTCGCGGATCCGGTGACTGGCGAAAAGAAAGAAATCTCGTACGGAGAGATGATGGCTCTTGTGGGAGACGTATTGTATATTCCACAGATGGAAAATGAGTAGAATATGGCTCGGCGTGCTCAATCAATACATAGGCCAGTAAACTGGTGCGTATGTGGATTATCTGTATTGATACATGTAATTGCATTTCCTGAGAATTCTCTGGCCCAGAGCAGTTCTCAGATAAGTCTCACCATGGGATTGACATCACCTCGAAATACCCGTGATGTTGTCAGCAAGAAGCCTGTCTCAGAATATGACTACACTGTCACATATAGATACGAGATAGACATGAACGCTTTTGATTCCACCTCGGAATATATCGTGGATTATGATCTGATGCGTCTGGAGATAGGGGACAACGGCTTGACACACTATTACAGCACATCTGCTGACAGACGGGACTCGATCATGTTCCGTGCCAGAATGAGTACGGACAACCGCGAAGGAGTGGATCTGGACGGATGGATGCCGGAGGGAAGATTTGCTTTGTATGAGGATACTTATTTGAACTGGCCGGAGATCGGTAAGCTGACAGTGAGAATGGGCTTTTCAGACTTCGAATACGAATATGAGGAGCCAGTACCGCATATGGACTGGATATTCTTGGATACAGTGGCAAAAAACTGTCTGCGGCTACCGGTGTCTTGCCGCTCAGACCGTATTCAGAGGAAGGCATTATACAGCATGGTTTGCATTGGACGTACCTATAAATGCCGGCCCATGGAAGTTCTGCGGTCTGCCGGGGCTTATAATGGCTGTGGAGGAGAGCTCCGGTGTCTTCTCGTGGGAGGCTGTAGGTATCGGTGCGGAGCATGGAGACATATATATGCTTGACCCTGAATATGACTGTATCACCAATTATGTTCCCTGCGGAGTTCCGCGGGCAAGCATCCGCAGAATATCCCGTAAGCAGGCCCTCGAACTGGAAAAGCGCAGATGGGCGGATCCATACGCTTTTATACTGTCTGGAAGTGGTTCGGTAAGGGTGATAAGAAAAGAAGGAGATAAAATAGTATCTGATGAAGGGGTCACGGCGCTCAACCGTGAGAAGTATGTCCTGCCGGAGGTGCCCGCCCTGGAACTGGAATGACTCTTATGAAAAAGACAGGTTTAGTCATATTGTTTTTGTGCATCTCGGCATCAATATACTCACAGGGTAACAAGGCTGTATTTGCACTGCCGAGAGATATTGAGGTCAGGGAGGAGATAGACCGTCTGCTGCTACGCTTCACCTACAGGGTGCGTATCGCTACGGACACAGTAAAGAACAGTGACGGGCATTATTATGACAACCAGGCCTTGGAGATAGGCGAGAACTTCAACAGGTACTACAGTCTCTTTGCCGAGAATATGGATTCGGTGAAATTTAAAGCCAAAGGCGCAGGAGGCGAATATGATCCGGCTGTCAATCTCCACCTTGACGAATACGGCACCTACGAGGACATCTTTTTCAATTATCCTGACAAAGGGGAGATTACCGTTTACAACAAGTTCCATAACACGGTCTATGAGTATTCGGAGCCTGTCCCGTCCTTGCACTGGGATATAAGCACCCGGACGGACACGGTTCTCGGCTACGAGTGCTTTATGGCCGAGGCCGAATTCCGTGGGAGAGTCTGGCGGACATGGTTTACCTATGAGATACCCATGCCCTACGGCCCTTGGAAGTTAGGCGGCCTGCCGGGACTCATCCTCAAGGCGGAGGATACGGACAGTCTGTTCGTATTCGAGATGGCCGGGATATCCGACTTCCGCAACGGGGACATGCACATCTACCGGTACAATGAGAGGACGAGAAAATGCAAACGGGAGGACATCCTCAGACTGAATGACATGCGCGGAGTAGCTTCCAACCAGCTCAATGAAATGCATGGTGTGAAGAGCTCCACCACCTATATGGTACGCGATCATGTAACAGGCAGTAATAAAGAGATTTCATACGGAGAATATATGGCGCTTACAGGAGGTGCCATATATATCCCGCAGATGGAAAACGAGTAAAATTGAGGAATTTATGAAGCAGGTAGTTTTAAGCGTATTGTTGTTGATGTCATTTGTCGGAGCAATGAACGCCCAGATGCTGGGCTATGACAGAAAAAGGGCGTCTGACGGCTTCTGTACAATAGACACGAGTCACCTCGTTGTCAGTTATGACTATTACTTTAAGGACAAGAACGGCAAAGAGTATCACGATATTAAATCTGTGGAATACGGCAACAGAGTGATAAAGTATTCGACTCTTATGGGCTGGCGGATGGATACGCTGGACAGCAGGATGTCGAAAACGGAGACGTCGTACAATCCGTACGAAATTCTCGGACTGTCAGAGAATGACTTTCCTGACAGAGAGGACGTATATTTCAACTGGCCTGAGGCAGACCGGCTTACCGTTACGAACCTGATATGTGACAACGAACTGTATTATGAAGAGGACTGGAATTTTTGCTGGAAAGTTAGGTCAATATCGCGCTCTGGCACCGTTCCCATACTGTTGGCCCAGGACAGGAAAAAGCATTCCGACAAACTTTTACGCGATCCGCTCGGTACTTACATCGAAAGTTACGCCAATAAGTTCACCCAGATAGACCGGTTCGGCAATGTCAGCACAATCTCACGCGAGGAGATAAACAGTATATTTTTATCCATAATGCCGGAATTCTATGAAAAGGAAATCATTGAGAATAGGTAAGAGACTCCTGGCATTGGTATTTGCATTAGTACTCCCGGCGCTTGCATCGTTTGGGGCATCCGGTCAGAGCCGGACTATAAGCCCCTATGCTGTCGCTCTTCAGAGAACCAATCCGATAAGCCGCGATGTGGTCTCGAAAAAGGCGATAGGACGATACGGGTATGCTGTAACCTACCGGTACTCTGTCTCCATGCCGTCTCCGGATACCGCCACTTCCTATTATCCGGATTATGACATGATGCGTCTGGAGATAGGGAGCGGCCTGTCAAGATACTACAGTCTTGCGGCGGACCGGTGCGACTCGCTCATGTTCAAGGCCAGGCAGGAGGGAGCGGACGGCGTGAACAACAGCTCATGGATGGATGGCGGACGTATCGCGGTATATGAGGACTGCTATCAGAACTGGCCCGGGCAGGGGATCCTTACCGTCCGTATGGGCATTGTTGACACAGAATATGAGTACTCGGAGAGGATGCCTGATCTCCAGTGGACTTTCATTCCGGATACGGCTGTGACCGTGTTGGGCTATCAGTGTATTGAGGCCAGTACGGAGTTCAGAGGCAGGAGATACACAGTCTGGTTTGCCCCGGATATACCGATAAGTGCGGGCCCCTGGAAGTTCTGCGGTCTACCGGGACTGATAATGGCTGTGGAGGAGAGCAGCGGCGTGTTCTCATGGGAGGCCGTAGGACTGGAGCTCAGGAGTGGGGATATCCATATTTTCGACCCCGGATATGACAGCTACGGCGGAGGAGTGCCGAAAATGAAGATACGCAGAATCAACCGTCGGCAGGCATTAGGGCTAGAACGGAAAAGATGGGCAGACCCGTACGGGTTCAAACTGGCGCTTGGCGTCGACCTGTCGGTAGGCCATTATGAGGGGGACAAGCTGGTAATAGAGAAAGTCACGGCGGCCAACCGCGAGAGGTTTGCCCTGCCTGAGGTGCCCGCTCTCGAACTGGAATAATGAATACGAACTGAAAATAATAGTCACCTATGAGACGAAAATACTTCGCAATACTCACCGCAATCGCGGCATCAGTCAGCATCAGCGCCGCAGAGACCGCCGCTCTGCCCTTGCCGGTCCGTGGCATGGATGTATGTACACCGGAGTCTCCGGCAGGGGATACCGTCCGGCAGTCACTGGTTCACGCCGTCGTGACCGGACGTGTGACGGACTCCTCCACCGGCGAGCCTGTCCCCGGGGCGAATGTGATGCTCCAGCCTCCTGACGGCAGGGCGCTTTACGGCTTCACGACCACTGACGGGGAAGGCCGGTACCGCTTCGAGTACGGTATCAGGGCGGATTCGGTCAGGGTGATGATTACGGGGTTCAATATCAAGAAGGCCTGGAAGAATGCGGCCTTGGTTCCGGCAGGTTCAGTCTCTGAAGGGAGCGGAAAGGAAATCCGGAGCGCGACCGTGGACTTCAAGGCGGAGTACGAGGCCATGATGATCAACGAGGTGAAGGTGACGGCGGAGCCTGTCAAACGTCACGGCGATACCCTGAGCTACCTCGTCGACTCCTACATCGACACCCTCACCGACCGGGCCATCGGAGACGTGCTCCGCAAGATGCCGGGCATCGATGTCGACGCTGCCGGACAGATAAGGTATAACAACCGTCCTATCAACAAGTTCTACATCGAGGGTCTGGACCTCATGGGCGGCCGTTACGGTGTGGCGGTGAACAATGTCCGCGCGGAGGACATCTCAAAGGTGGAGGTGCTGGAGAACCACCAGCCCATCAAGGCCCTCAAGGACGTGGCGTTCTCTCCCGACGCTGCCATCAACCTACGTCTGAAGGACGGAGCGAAGGGCAGCCTCATCGCCACCCTCTCCCTCGGCGGGGGCTACAAGCCCTGGATGTGGAACGGGGAGCTGGCCCTGATGCTCTTCACCGGCAAGTACCAGATGATGACCACCGTCAAGTCCAACAACTCCGGGGATGACGTGAGCTCCGAGCTGACATCATTTTACGACAGTTTCCAGAAGGAGTACTCGCCCCTCTCCGTGCATCTTCCGTCCCTGCCCGACACCGACCGCGAGCGGTACATGGACAACCTCACCCACGCCGTCTCCGTCAACAACATCGTCAAGCTCGGCGACAGTACGGATACCGACAACACTCTGAACATCAACGCTGTCTACCTGAACGACAGGCAGAGATACAACTCCTCGTCCCTGACCACATACTACCTGCCCGGCGGCCAGCCTCCATTGGAGATAGACGAGACCACTTCCGCGACCGAATTGTCCGACGGAACTGAGATCAAACTGCGCTACAATCTCAACAACGAGAAGATATACCTGAACGAGCAGATAGCCTTCGGGGCCGAGTGGAACCGCAACAGCGGCAGCGTCCTCAGCGACGGCACCCCGGTGGAGCAGTCCATGACCGTCAGTCCCCAGCTCCGTCTCCAGAATGACCTAAGTTTTGTGAAGGTCCTGAAAGGGAACGTACGCCTGAACTTCTCATCACGCATCAACGCCTCCTCCCTTCCGGCCACTCTGCGTGTCACCCCGGTGCTGTACCCGGAGATATTCGGCTACGGTCAGCAGGCCCGGGAGGCGGTGCAGCTCATGGACAACCGCAAGCTCTATACCCGCAACACACTGTCTTTCAATAAGGGATTCAAGAGCGGGCTGGGCATGTTTGTGTCCGCCGGGGTGGAGGCCGACATACAGGGCATGACAAGCGGCCTGACTCCCGGAGAGGGCATTGCTCCGGCAGACTCCATGCGCAACGACATGTACTATCACAAGATAAACGCCATACTCTTCACCGGACTGACCTACAGGTACAGGGGATTCCACATAACAGGCGGCCTGGGATTGACCTATTCCGACCTGCTCATCCGGGACAAGGTGCAGGGCAGTGACCGCAGGCTCGGGAAGCTGCTTCTGAACCCTAATGTCAGCATGAGCGCGGAGATTACTCCGAGTCTCAAGTTCAATGCCTCCGGCGCCATCTTCAACAACCTCGGGGCTCCGTCCAGCATTTACAGCGGCTACATCATGACGGACTACCGGCTCATAGGCAGCCGCAACGGCGACATCGCACAGGGCCTCTACCAGACCTACAGTGCGGAACTGAGCTATGCCGACGCTCTGATTTCCCTCTTCGGCTCGGTCAGGGCCGACTACTGGCGCAGCCGCTCCAATATAATGTACGGCACAGAGTATTACGGCTCCCTGAGCCGTGTCGGGACGTACAACATAGATAACCTGTCTCAGGGCTGGGGGATAGAGGGTAAGATAGAGAAGCGGTTCGACGCCATATCCACCACGGTGGGGATACCCGTGGGCTTCCGCCGGACCTGGATGGACGTGCTTCGTCAGGGCGAGGTGATGCCGGTGTCCACGTGGAGCCTTCCGCTGGGGCTGGAGGTGTCGTCCCGCCTGGCCAGGTCGGCGTTCATGGAGTACTACATCCGGTATGTCCGCTCCTCCAGCAGCACGCGGGACGAGGCTTTCTCCCCGATAAACGCCCTGCACCAGAGGCTCGGGTTCAATTTCGTGTTCTTCAAGCGGCTGTCCCTCAATATCAGCGGCGAGCACTACCTGAACGATGCCATCACCTCCGGCAGCCGCAACATCTTCTTCCTCGACGCCTCCATCTCGTACAGGACCCGGAGGATGGAGTACGTCCTCGAAGGGCGCAACCTGCTGAACACCGGCACGTACAACCAGCGCGTCTGGTCCGACATCACCAACTACCAGTACAACTACCTCCTCAGGCCGTTGTCGCTCATCTTCAAGATCAAGTTCAGCATAGGATAATCACCGGATACAGCAGGTGGCATTTATCAATATTTTTTGAAACATTTCAAAACTGTTTTTAATTTTGGAAAAATTAAAAGCTATGAGATTGTCTACTTTCATAATCAAGGCAGCTGCGGTAGCCGTGGTGGCTTTGGCCGGCACTTTTTCGGATATGTCGGCATGTACAGGGATTTCATTCAAAACCGGGGACGGCAGTTATGTGCTGGCCAGGACGGCGGAGTGGGGCGGTTCAGACCTGCATAGCCGGTATGTTGTCGTGCCACGAGGATTCAGGCATGCGGCCTTGACGTACACGGGCGGTACAGGTCTGATCTTTACCGGAAAGTACGGATATGTGGGGGTAGCGGCCGAACAGGACCAGTTCGTGCTGGAAGGGCTCAATGAGAAAGGCTTGTCGGCAGGACTCTTTTTCTTCCCCGGTTATGGGCAGTATCCGGAGTACGATTCGACACAGGTGGACAGGACAGTTCCGGATATGCAGGTAGTCAGTTGGATTCTTGCCAATTTCACATCGGTGCAGGAGGTCATTGACCATTTTGAAGAGATTATCGTCACCAAGCTGTATCCGGATGCCGGAACCTCGCACTGGAGGGTGGGAGAGCCTTCGGGCCGTCAGATTGTGATAGAGATAGTGGATGGCAAGGCCAACTTTTATGAGAATGAGATAGGGGTGCTTACCAATGCGCCCGGTTTTCCCTGGCATGTGACCAATCTGAGCAACTATGTAAATCTTGCTTTCGGAGAGGCGGACGGAGATGCTTTTTCCGCATGGCCTCAGGTGCGCCGTTTTGGTGCAGGTACCGGCATGATAGGCATTCCAGGGGACGTTACTCCTCCGTCAAGATTTATCCGTGCCGCATATTATCAGACTACTGCACCTCAGTATCCGTCCGCAGAGGAGACGGTTATGTCCTGTTTCCTGATACTGAACAACTTCGACATACCGATAGGCGTGGAGCGTCAGAAAGGCCAGAACCCTACCGATATTCCCGGAGCCACGCAGTTCACGACAGCTACTGATACAAAGGGCCTGAAGTTCTACTGGCGCACGTGCTGGAACAGCACTATACGCTGCATAGACCTGACATCCATAGATTTCGCTAAAGTGAAATACACCGTCGAATCTTTGGATAAGGAACGTCGGCAGCCTGTCGAGATGATTACCGTCCGATAAATTCGGAAAGGACAGTGTACAGCCTCTGTACGGGGAGTCCTACGATATTGAAGTAGGAACCGCGTATGGAGGTTATTCCTATATAGCCTATCCATTCCTGTATGCCGTAGCCGCCGGCCTTGTCGAACGGACTGTATTGGTCTATGTAATAGTTGATCTCCTCGTCAGACAGAGACTTGAACTCCACTTCGGACGTGCATGAGAACACACTTTTGTTTCTTATGTCGCGGATGCATACTCCTGTCACTACTTTGTGCGTGTGTCCTGACAGAGACCGCAGCATCCTTACGGCGTCCTCTCTGTCGGACGGTTTGCCGAGTATTTTTTCCCCGCAGATAACCACGGTGTCAGCTGTGATGAGTATTTCGTCCGCTTCAAGGGGACGATGGAAACCTTCGGACTTGGAGACGGCCAAAGCTGAGGAAACCTCGTCCGGTGCGAGTGTCGGAGAATAAGTCTCGAGGGCACCAGGTGTGGCCTCTACAGTAAAATCCAGTCCAAGTCCGGCCAGAAGTTCCCTGCGCCGGGGGGATGCCGAGCCGAGTATGATACGCCGGCCGGCAAGCATGTCTTTAAGCAGCATGTCTGTGGTTCTATTCGGTTCAGAATCTTTCGGCAAATACGTCTGTGTCCATATACCAGTCTCCGTGTACTTTGAGTACCTGTTCTATCAGGTCGCGTACAAACCCTCTGCCACCCGGAAACAGTGAGATATAATCGCATACGTCCTTTACTTCCGGGACAGCATCTGCCGGAGCGGCAGAAAGTCCTGCGGCTTTCAGGACCGGTATGTCAGGCAGGTCATCTCCGGCATAGGCTACCTCTTCCGGTCTGAGTCCATGCCGGTGGCAGAAATCCAGAAAGTCAGGCATCTTGTTCCTGGATTTCTGGTAAATATTCTCTTTTGGAACACCGAGCCCCTCAAAACGGTGTACGATGCTTTCCGATACTCCTCCTGTGATAACGGCTATTGGGTATCCTTTCATACTGCACATCCTCAAGCCGAGTCCGTCCTTGGAGTCAAAAGTTCTTATCAGCTTGCCGTCGAGGGTCGAGAATATCATGCCATCTGTCATTACTCCGTCCACATCAAAAGCGAAGGCCTTGATGTTTTTGAGCTTAACTTTATAATTGTAGTTTGGCATTTGTTGAAGTATGTTATTTATGGTGGTATTTCTCGAGAATTTTTTCAGTAAAGGTTCTGTAGAATTCCTCCTGTTCCTCAAGACCAAGCCGTTTCAGCAGGTCCAGATGCTTTCTCACAGTATTCATGTCACCACGGCGGGCCGGCCCTGTGAGTGTGGATTCGGGAGTATGCAGGAATGCGTTGCGGACAGCCTCGATAGTGGAGGGTAGAAGCAAAGGGTAGTCATGGTCCAGGATAGGAAACGCCAGTCCGAGAATATAGTTTACGAAATTGGTTGTGAATACTGCTGCAAGATGCATCCTCAGTCTTTGCTCTGAATTGTAGAAATAATATTCTCCACCGAGGTCTGATGCGATACCGTCCAGCATGTCCCTTAACAGAGTATCGTCTGTTTCCAGCAGCAGAGGTACGTCGGTGAAATCTATGTTCTTGTTACGGCTCAGAGTCATAAGAGGGTATACAACGCCGCATTTGCATCCTATGTCGGCAAGTGGCTGAAGTACGTCCATATCTGTGGCTCCGGAAGTGTGGACTACCGCCGGCAGCCTGTCTGCACCGGCCATTTCTGACGCCATTTCCCGTACAACACTGCCGATGGCGTCATCAGCTACGGTAATGAATACCAAGGATGCCCGGCACAGGTCACGGTATCCTTTCGCTGGTTCAGCGGCAGAACCGTTGATGTGCAAGGCCTTTACGAGTCTGTCCCTGTTCCTGGCCGTCCTGCCGTATATTTGCGTTATGGCATAGCCTTTTTCCTGAAGGGCAAGTGAGAACCGGAATGCCACGTTGCCGGTTCCCACAAACGCTATGTCAGGTCTCATCGGCTATGCCTCCGGTGTGTTGGATCCGAAACCGAAAGGAATGGTGGTTTTGGAGGTGTTCCCGGTGAGTCTGATTTCCCCGTTCTGACTCTCGTACTTGTTTATATTGTCCCTGAGTGCCAGATACAGTCGTTTGACGTGCTCGGGAGCCATTATCACACGGCTCACTACCTGTGCCTTAGGTACCCCTGGGGTAATGCGGGCAAAGTCTATGAAAAACTCACTGTTGAAATGAGAGATGATCGCCAGATTGGAATAATTGCCGGCTGCGACCTCTTTGGTCAGTTCGATGCCGATTTCTTTTTTCTGGGGCTGGTTGTCCATATCTAAATATGATTATTTGTTAATACGTCCTGCAAATTTACATAAAAATTTTATCGTAAAGACCGTATTTTTCTATTAGTCCGTTGATCTCAGGATCCAGACTGCCTCTGAATTTTAAAGACGGGTCGAGTTCCACAGCCTTGAGAAACGCATCTGCGGCTCTTTTGCCGTTGCCGTTTCTGAGGTAAGCAATGGCAAGCAGGTATTCTCTACGAGCACTTGAAGGAAGTGACAGAAGTACTTTCAGAGCTGATGCGTTGTATTCTGCGGCCAGAAAGGCCAGGGCTGAATTGATGTCCCTGTATCTCCCGAGCCGTGCGACTGCCCTGCCGTAATCCATATTTTTCAGGGCGGCCACTCCATTGCTGTATGTTGTGTCAGGAACAGTTGTGTGGATTGTGTCCTTTGCCATGTCGCGCCGATGCATGTGGAACTCAAACAGCACCTCTCTTAGAATGGGATACAGGTTGTCTTTTATATATTGGTACTGTGGATGTCCGGACAGGAGACTCTCTCTCTTGTCGAAGTCTTTCCCGCTGTTGCAGATTCTGAGCAGTCTGCCGCGCTCTGTCAGTGTACTGTCGTCCTTAATAAGTTCAACGAGTCTTTCCCAGTTTTCCGGATTGTACTTTCTTACTATTCTGGTATCCAGTCTTGAGAGATATTCGGTAATGGAAGCCGACCGTTTGTCTGCCAGGAACTTGTTGAAACTGTATCTCCCTTCAGGCGAGCAAGACGCTGTTATGACAAGGCTGTCGGCTACCAGCTCTCCGTTTGTGTCCAGATCGTATAGAATGGATTCTATATGCTCTATTTCGGCTTTGTTGCCGCTGTAGTTCTCGTCCAGAACATATTCGCCCGGACGGAAACTGACGGAAGCGTATGTACTTGCCATAACCTTTCTCTCAATGACTTTTGTGAGGTATATTGTCGTGTCAACGGCGAGGGAGGAGAGCGAAGATACGACAAATACCAGTGGACTTGAGGAAGGCAGTGTGTATATGGGTTTGCCGTCATAGAATATACTGCCATCCATGATTATTTCTATTTTTTTCAGACCAGGTTTGCAGTCCAAGTCTTGTACATAGCTGTATACCAGTCCTTCACTGTCCTTGTCTGCAATGGAGTCAAGTCGCACTCCGTCTGTTGCGAGTGGTGCCTTGACGTATTTACGGTATTTTTGCGGGATCATTTCTGTCAGCCGGTTGTTGCGGCGTATGGACATATGCCTAAGATAATGTTCTTTTGCTTCATTGAATGTTATGCCGTACAGTCCCCTCACTTTAGACGGATCTACAAAAGAGGAGTCGTTTTTCAGACGGCCGAGTTCCGGAATGTTACGTTCGATGAATATTTCCAGCAATCCTGCGTGGATCATCTCGGAAGAGTCTGTGAGTATTCCTGACAGATATCGTCTGTACAGTTCGTAGCCTCTGATCTGCCTTGCCCTGTAGTTGCGTCCGGTGACGTAGATGGATTCAAGGGCAATTGTATCGTCCATCATTACAGCGGACGGGGTCAGCTGTATCTGCCATTGCGGACTGACCATGTCTTCCGGGACATTGATGTCGAATGCTGCCCTGATTCTGCCGTTCCTTTCGGCAACGTTGGCGGATCTTGCAGTGATGACGATCTCCTTCAGGGGAAGTATGACATCCGGTATTCTGCTTGAGTCTCCTGCCAGAATCAGTTCATCCTCTTCCGGAAAGGCAATGGAGGCTGTGTCCTGCATGCCGTTCATGAACGGACTTGCTGCCATGGGGAGTGTCATGGTGACGTTTGAGCTGTCGCTGCTTAGGTTACGTATGTCCTTTCTTACAACGGCCGCTGCACATGATCCGAGCACAATGGGAACGGCGGCAAGCCATGCTGTCAATATAATCGGGTGTCTCATGTCAGAATATGTATATTATGTTGATTGCAATATCGTCAGGAGCGATGAACATTCCTGAGCCGCATCCGGTTCTTTTCCCACAGACAGGCGACGAGTATTCTCTGTAGGATGCCCATCCGGTCCAAAGACCAAGCCCGAACTCTATGTTGATATGGCGGCCAAGCATGAGAGCGTATCCGAAATGAAGCCCTGCGCCCCAAGCATCGCCTTCAATTGTCGACGGTGAAAGTATGCCGCCCGTATTGTATCTGTCCCACTGGATCTTCGCTCCATAGAAAAATCCTGAGTACGTGAAAAACGGCCAGTATCTTGCTCCTGCGGAAATTGTCAGCGTCTTGTTTTGTATGCGGTCTCCTGAACTTCTGCAGAAATGGAACGGATTGTATCTTGCTTTCATGCCTACGCTCCAGTGCCTGTCTACGGACATGCCGGCTTCAGCATTGACGGTCAGAAAATCCGCATAGTCAAGCAGGTTGGTGCCTATGCTCCAACGGCGTGCGGAGGAGGTCGTCCATTGGGCCGAAACAAGCAAGGCGATAAGTAAAAATGCTGTATGTCTCATATATCGGTCGGTATGTTTTCTGCCAAAACATCCGGAGCCGTTCTCCATCACGTGAGCCGTCCCTTTAACTCAATCATCCCTTCTTGGCTCCGGATGCAGTGGCAAAAATACCGGCCTGATACAAAAGAAAAAAGCCACATCCGTACAAGTCAAGAATGATTTTATGTTTATAAAAAAACTGTTTTTTATAAATTAAATCAGAAAAGGACAATCCGTTGTGTGCCATTTTGGCAGGGATACTCCGATGGTATGCGTTTTGTTGAAACAATAAGAAAACATAAAATGATATGGCTCAGCAAAAAGGTAAAATAGGGGTGACTACAGAGAATATCTTCCCCGTTATAAAAAAATTTCTTTATTCGGATCATGAGATTTTTCTTAGGGAGCTCGTGGCCAATGCAGTGGATGCTACACAGAAACTGAAGGCTCTTGCTGGTACAGGTGAGTTCAAGGGCGATATGGGTGACTTGACAGTCCGCATTGACGTGGATGAGAAGAATCATATTCTGACCGTGACGGACCGCGGTATCGGCATGACGGCGGAGGAAGTAGACAAATACATCAACCAGATTGCGTTCTCTGGTGCCGGAGAGTTCATAGAGAAGTATAAGGATGTGGCCGGAAATATAATCGGACATTTCGGCCTCGGGTTCTATTCTGCATTTATGGTCTCTAAAAAGGTGGTTATCGATACTCTGTCGTACAGAGATGGAGCAAAGGCTGTAAGATGGGAGTGCGAGGGCAATCCTGAATTCGAGATATCTGAGGGAGAGATGACAGACAGGGGGACCCGGATAACACTGTATCTTGATGACGAGTCCAAGGATTTTTCCATGCCATCCAGAGTGGAGGAACTTCTGCGCAAATACTGCCGTTTCATGCCTGTCCCTATCGCATTCGGCAAGGAAAGGGAATGGAAAGACGGCAAGTACGTCGATACTGACAAGGACAAGATAATCAACGATACGGACCCGATATGGAACAAAAAGCCGTCGGAGTTGAGTCATGAGGATTACATGAAGTTCTACAAGGAACTGTATCCCATGCTTGAGGAGCCTTTGTTCTATATCCATCTAAATGTGGATTATCCTTTCAATCTTACGGGTATACTGTATTTCCCCAAGATAAAGGACCGTCTTGATGTGACCAAGAACAAGATTCAGTTGTATTGCAACCAGGTGTTCGTGACGGATTCCGTGGACAATATTGTGCCTGATTTTCTTACGTTGCTTCATGGTGTCATAGATTCTCCTGATATCCCGCTCAATGTTTCCAGAAGTTATCTTCAGTCGGACTCCAATGTGAAGAAGATATCCACTTATATTACAAAGAAAGTTGCAGACAGGCTTGAGGAGATATTCAAGAACAACCGTAAGGAGTATGAGGAAAAATGGGACAACCTCAAGCTTTTCATTGAATACGGAATGCTGACGGACGAGAAGTTCTGTGAAAGAGCGCTTAAGTTCGCTTTGATGAAAAATACGGACGGTAAGTTCTTTGCTTATGATGATTACCGCAAGGCAGTGGAAGCCTCGCAGACCGACAAGGACAAGAAAGTGGTGTATCTTTATGCCACTGACGCCGTTGCACAGTATCCGTATATCGAGAGTGCGAGGAACAGAGGGTATGACGTGCTGCTGTTCGACTGTCAGCTGGATGCGCATTTCGTCAATCTGCTTGAGACCAAGATACCGGATTCTGTATTCGCCAGAGTTGATGCGGACTCGATAGACAAGCTGATACGCAAGGAGGATGTGGCCGAACCGGAAATGTCTGAGACTGAGAAAACGGATATCTCTGACATGTTCGAGTCCGTGCTTCCTGAGGGAAATCATTATTTTGTGAAACCGGAGAATCTCGGTGAGAACTCTTCGCCTATACTTATCACTCAGTCTGAGTTCATGAGACGCTACAGGGATATGTCCGCTCTTGGTGGAGGAATGAATTTCTACGGAGAGATGCCCGAATCCTATACAATAGGGGTAAATGTGCAGCATCCTCTTGTAAAGCGTATTCTCGAGGACAAGAACAATTCTCTCGCTGATAAATGCAGAGACTTTGACAGCAGGAAAAAAGAACTGCAGGACGGTCTCGACAGGATAGAGGCGTCAATGAAAGACAAGAAAGACGAGGAAATACCTGTAGCGGACAAGGATGCCCGCAAAGAGCTTGAGAAAAAGATGGAGGATGTCCGCAATGAGAGAAAAGAGGCCATGGCTGAGTTTGCCAAGGACAATGTGCTTCTGCATCAGGTAGTCGATCTGGCCTTGCTCGCCAACAACATGCTCAAAGGGAAAGACCTGTCAGAATTTATCCGCAGGAGCATAGCGGTGCTGTAGCGGGCTATTCCCGGAAAAGGAACTTCATGACCTCGCACATCAGGCAGTCGATCTGATGCTGCGAGGTCAGTGTTTCTATAGGGAATCCGAAGGCAACGGACCTATGGTCACCGTCATAGGCCACTGCCGCAGATGTATTGCTTGTGTTGTAGCGCATTATGGTGAAAGCCCTGTCGTCTGCAGGCAGGATGGCGTCAGGAGATTCCACGCAGTATGCACTCCGGCATGGTTCCGTGTGGAATCTGACGGTAATGGTGCTGTCCGCTGCGAAATTTAAAGGAGACGGGACTGAGCGGACTTTTCCTGATGTGGATGCAGAGCCGTTGCTCCAACGGTATTTGAGAATGTCTGATGCTGTAGTATGGGCTATGTACTCCGGATCTGTGGCCCGGTATGGTTCGGTTATGGTACAGCCTATGGTCTCAATGCTTTCTCTTTTAAGGCTCCTGATCTTTTCTGCAGTATGCTGGATGTTTTCGGACAGGCTGTCCTGTCCTGCCTGCGCAAGGAACGCTGCAAGTCTGTCCAGTTGTATTGCCGATGAGTCCATCCTGGAGATGACTGACATTATCACGCTGTCACCGGTATACAGCTTGTCGCAATCGTATGTGGTTGACTTTCCTATATTGGCTCCAGAGATGATGAGTGCCCCTCCGTTACTGCTGTATTCATGGAGGATGTGCCGCAGGGCAGGGGTAAGCAGGATGCCGTCCTGTTTGCCGAAAATGATGTCTATTGCGTCGAATTCTTCAATGAGCTGGCTGCCGTCCACAAAACTGCTCATCGAAGTGGAACTGAAGCTGACCCCGGCCCTCAGCATCGCCATGCCGTGTATGGCCGGATAGTCGAATGTGTTTCCGGCTACTGGAGCAGGTCCGAAATCCATATATGAGGCTCCGAAGCCTGGTCTGTCATCGTGTATCCACATTTTCGAGCGGTCGAACTCATATTGCTCACCTATGTATGAGAAGTCTTTCATATACGGTACTCCATGATCGGTCGTGAAATCGAATCCGGCATACGAAGAGTCGCACATGGGCATGACTGCAGGTGGTCTGACATCTGTAAAGCCGTTTACGATAAGCACATCTTTTCCTCCAGGAACATAACCTGCGGACATTGTCTCTGACGGAAAGGATTTCCCTCCATCATTGACTGCGACGACCTGATAACTGTAAAGTCTGCCTGGCTCGATATAGTCAATGTAGGAAGTGTCGTTGACTGTGGTGCCCGTATCGAATCCGGGCATGCTGACAGCTCCTGTGTCAGCTGTTCTTCTGTACAGTATGTAGTATTCCGGCTCAGCTGATGCTTCAAGTGAGTCGTGCCTGGGTGTCCATGACAGTTTTACTGCAGCCAAGCCGTTCTTGTTGCTTATTATGGACGCGCTGAAGTCCTTTACAGGAAGAGGCTGTACTGTGTAAGGCGTTTCCGACCTGCCTGCCAGATATTTCAGTATACCTTTATATATAGCTCTCGATACAAGGAACTTGAAACTGGGGTCAAGCGCATGGCGCATGTCGCTGAAATTCTGATGGGACAGCATCTCTATCAGGACAGTGGGAACATCCGGGACTCTTGCTTCAATATATGACCGGTCCCATATCGCCCTCCTGGTCCAGTCGGACCTTACAGCGGCTCTGATGTCATGGACAATGGATGTCTGGACTATGTCAGACAGTTTCCTTGCAGTTATACGTTCATTGCCGTCACTGTATTTTATGTTTCCGTCGGACTCTTCCCGGTATATGGCGAGAGTGCCTACAGTTGAATCAGAGAGAGTGCTGCCGGCATCGGTATGCAGGGCCAGAGCCATGTCTACCGGTACGCCCAGTTCATGCTTGAGATAGTTCACCCATTCGCCGCGGCACATGTAATCGTCCTTGTAGTCATTGTCTTCCTTGTCCGGATCGTAGACGCTTTCCGGGAATCCGCACCATTGCAGCCAGTATCTTGCAGCCTCGGCATATTTGGGAAATCCGCTGGTGCCGGCTCCACGGCTTATGATGCCCATACCGCCCCCGAACCTGACCGCATCTGTCGTTATGACACCTTTTTCCCCAGATTCACATCCTTTTACTACAACACCTTGACCGGTTTCCCCAGCTGCGAAATTGAAAGTTCCAAGATATACCCATGTACTGCCGCCCATACGCTGGTCAACTTTGAATTTCTTCTCCCCACCGGCGTACCGTACAGTATATTCGGCAGGTACGCTTTCAGGCAATGACTGATATGAAACATATACGGCGTACTCTCCTGCTTCCGGGAAAAAAGGAAGATATGATGCCGTTGAAGTCCGGTTGTTTTCTGTCATTCTTGCGCTTCCTGAAGCAAAAGGATTGCAGCCTGCCTCATAGGTGCCTGATATTCTGGAGAAACCTGGGAGAGGAGTGTCGGTCCACCCGTTCTCTCTTCTGTCAGACGGATTGCGTTCCGAATAGAAAGTGTCTCCATTATCTACTATTATTTCTATTGTCTGAGTGTCTCTTTCTCTGGGTATTACAACATATGCTCCGGCATTTTCCAGCATAGGGGCAAGAAATTCCGTCACATAGCTGTGAGGCAGTAGATCTTCTATGGTTGAGAATAGAGGCGCTCTCTGCCATTTCCATCTGTCCTCCTTGTGCGAGTAGTAATATCCGTGGCCGGCCCATAGGGCTATATTCCTGCCTGACAGTCCTTTTTCAGGCCTGTCTTCTTCCGCTGTCACCCATTGGGAGTGTCTTGGCATCTTTCCTTTTCTGGCCTGGATTTCTTTTTCATGGCTGAGAACGAGCCTTTCCATCGGTTTCCCGCAGTAGAGAAGGTTTATGCCATAATCCCTGTAGGCGTCAGGCAGATACTGTCTGATGATGTCAGTTATATAATCAGGATCGCTCTCCCGCAAAGGATAGTCGGAGGCAGCTTTGTTGAACCCGATGTCTATATGGTTCTTGTATATGTCAACTGATACTATGTCCGCCCTGACATTCACAGAGGCCCTGTAGGACAGATGCCGGTTGATTGAGTCTATGGCAGGCTGCAGGAGAGACTTGTCTATCTGTGCGCTTGCCATGAAAGATATGGCGCATATGGCTGCGGCAACGGCTGATATTCTGTACGGTATCACCATTTGTATACTATATTTACAGCCGCTTTGTATGGAAGCCATTCAGTGGAACCGTTCCATCCTATGTACATGGATCCGTCCTTTATATAATGTCCTTCATAGAAACCGACCTGACATCCTCCACCGACGGATAATTCTATTCCCCAGTGCTTTGTAAGAGTGAATGCGTACCCGATGGTAATGCCTGCCATGAAATTGGTGCCTACCTGGTATTGGTCCGCATACGATCCCCAGTACATAGGATGCACGCCTTTAGTCAGATCCCATACGGAAAAGCCTATGTTGGGCCCTACGAAGAATCCGCGGAGGGACTGGACCGGATAATACCGGCCTTCTAAAAATGTCATGGCGATGACGACCGGACCCTGGATGATGTTTCCTATTCCTTTGGGATAGAAGACTCCCAGTCCTTCCAAGGCGACTGTTATGTTATTGTGTACTCTGAATTCCACGGAAGGATTGACGATCCCGGCCACAACGGCTGCATTGAGCTTGACAGCAGTCCTTACAGGTTCTCCTCCGAACAGCCTGTTCAGGCGGACACTGTCCTTAGGAGCCGCATAGGAGAACTGGACCGATACTATTGCAGTGAGCAGGACAACGGAAAGGGTCCTCAATTTATAATAAGGTGTCATTTCTGTTTATTGAATATTCTGTCAATCAGTCTTACAACTGGATGACCTATTATTGAGACTATTATACAGCCGCTTAATATGGACAGCGAGTCTGCGGCAAAATCCAGTGCATCTCCCTGCCGCGAATTGAAGAACAGATCCTGGCATATCTCGGTAAGTCCGGCAAACACAAGCCCGCTGACAAGCGTCAATATAACCGCGTTGCGCCTGATGAAATCGCTGGATGCCGTGAACCGGCATGTAAGCCATGTTATGAAAGGATAGGGAAAAAACATTATGAAATGCGCGTATCTGTCCAGTCTGATTCCGAGGAAATATTTTCCCAGATCCAGTGCGGATGGACCGAACTTGTAGAAACAGAAAAACATCACCATGCAGAGATAGATGATGAATAATGTTATAATCAATATTTTAGCACTCTTTTGCATATTACAAATATATGCATAAAATAGATATGAGAGTATAATTTTTTGTTTAATATTAAAAGATTCTTACTTTTGTAAGATGAATAGAATCAGAAATCTAACAAAGTAAGTATGAGAAACATTTATAGAAGTTTAACGGTTTTTCTGGTTTCAGTGCTGTCGTTTTTGCCTGTATATGCTCAGAGTCAGGAAGGAATAGAGATGGCCAAATCCATGGCAAGATCTTATGGGTACAGCGAGAGTGAGATAGAGGCAATGGTGAACGGCAGTAAGGGAGTATCAGCTGATAAAGGTGACACTTATTCCACCCAGCCTCCGACTGTGAACAGGAACGAGGAAATGACAGTGGCAGACGTCGGGACACCTGGCCTTAATGCGGCAACGGCTTCTACTGTAAGCAACGTATTCGGTCATGACATATTCAAGTCACAGAATCTCAATTTCGTACCGAGCTACAACATTCCTACGCCGGCCAATTACAGACTGGCTGCCGGAGACGAGATTATCATTGATATCTGGGGAGCCTCATATAATAACTATACTTACACCATAACTCCTGAGGGCAGTATAACGTTACCCAATATAGGTCCTGTCTATCTTGCCGGCATGACTGTGGAGTCTGCGGAAAAGAGACTGAAGGAGAAGTTCTCCACCATAATCTCAGGTATGTCGGGGGATGCTCCCAACACCTTCCTGCGTCTTACAATAGGCAAGATCCGGTCATTCACCGTAAACGTAGTGGGGGATGCGGTGCTGCCGGGTACATATACTCTGCCGTCGTTGTCCACCGTATTCTCGGCAATCTATCTGGCAGGAGGTCCCACTGACCTTGGCTCTGTCAGGGATATACGGGTGTACAGGAATAACAGGCTGACAGAAACGCTTGACGTTTACGAGTTTATCATGAACGGGGATTTCTCAAGCAATATCCGTCTTGAGGACAATGACCTTATCGTGATAGTGCCTTATAGCGTACGTGTCTCTATCGGGGGAAGTGTGAAGCGCCCCATGATGTATGACATGAGGGAGGGGGAGACTGTTGCGGACCTTATTCAGTATGCAGCTGGATTTGCGGACAATGCGAACAGCAATCTGGTTACTGTCAGAAGGATAAAGGGAGAACGGATGGAGACGTTCAATGTCATGGCGGATCAGTTCGACAAGTTTGTACTGATGGACGGTGATGTGGTGACTGTCTCGGACAATATCGGACGAAACAAGAACATAGTGACTGTCAGCGGTGCCGTGTGGCATCCTGGTTCCTATGCTATAACAGAGAATGTGGATGATGTCCGGAAGCTGATTGAGTTTGCAGGAGGTCTCCGCGAGGATGCTGTAATGGACCGTGGATATATCCGGAGATACGATGAGAACAGGGAGCCGATAGCCATGTATTTTAATGTGAAGGAAGTTATGGAAGGACAACTTTCCATTCCTTTGTGCAACGAGGACAATGTAACCATATTCTCGCTTGATGACATGCGTGTTCCTATGACAGTGTCAACGAGAGGCTTTTTGAACAGGCCTTCGGATCTGGAGTTCAGACCCGGCATGACACTTGGAGACGCCATACTGCTGTCAGGCGATTTTGCAATCGGTGCGTCCAGGACCAATATCGATGTGTCGCGCAGGAACATGGACCAGGATGACGATGTGAAGAATGATACGGTGTCGATAGTGTACAACTTCAATCTCATAGAGGATCCTGATGCGATTGATTTTGAGCTTGCGCCTTATGATATCATATCTGTAAGGCCGATGCCGAGTTATAAGGAGCAGCAGGGCATTACAGTGCGCGGTGAGGTGCTGTTTCCTGGTTATTACGTGATAGAAAGCAATGTGGTTCGGTTGAGTGAGGTGATTTCGCGTACAGGCGGCTGCACTGATGATGCGTATCTTGAGGGAGCTTCCATCATGAGACTGATGACGGACGAGGAGTACGAGAGAGCCATACGGGCCGCCAGACTCGCGATGAGGGAGGAAGGTGTAGACTCCAGTATGATAGAGATTCCTGCAAGAGACCAGAGATACAGAATAGGTATTGACTTCATTAAGGCGATAGAGAATCCTGGCTCCTATGATGACATAGTCCTTCAAAGCGGGGACATTATCAATATCCCGAAGTTGAGAAGTACGGTCAAGATTTCTGGTGGCGTGCTTTATCCCAATACTGTCGCATACAATCCTAAGATGGATGTGAAAGACTATATCAACATGGCCGGAGGATATGTGAAAGGGGCGATAAAGAACAAGAAATACATAGTTTATATGAACGGTACGGCATCCACCGCCAAAAGCCGGCGTTTCGACCCGATGCCTGGATGCGAAATTATCGTTCCGGTAAAAGAACTGAACAACAACAGGAGGATGTCTGCCGCAGAAGTGGCTGCACTGGCATCGTCTACCGCCTCTATTGCAACTATGGTTGTCTCGATGGTCAATCTGCTCAGATAGTCAACATGGCTTACAGGCATTTGACAGAGGAAGAGATATCCTCTTTGAAATCCAACGGATGTTCTGCTGAAAACTGGCAGGACATCTTTGTTTCTCCCGGTTTCTCTCCTGATACAGTCATAAGGGTGAATTTTTATGGCGTAGTCAGGCTCGGTGTCTTTTCAGAAAAGATCCCTTTGCCTGGAGGAATTTCGATACCAAGCGGGATATATGATGCGACATTGTTCAATGTCACGGTTGGAGACAGTGTCCTTATAGCAAACGTACACGGATATATTGCCAACTATGAGATAGGCAGCCGTTCGTATATAGCCGATGTGGGAAAGATTTATATGGAAGGAGTATCTGCGTTCGGTAATGGATTGAAAATCCATGTCCTCAATGAGGTGTGCGGACGTGAGGTGGCGATGTATGACGGAATGTCCGCCCAGTCGGCCTACGTATCTGCTATCTACAGGCACAGGGCTGGTCTGCGTCCCGGACTGCAGAATATGGTCGACACCTTTACGGCATCCAGAAGATCCGACAAGGGACGGATAGGTTCTGGGGTGAGAATAGAGAATGTGGGCATTATAAAAAATGTTCTGATAGGGGACTATGCTGTCTTGCAAGGATGTCTTCGCCTTTTTGACGGTACGGTAAGCAGCACGAAAGACTCTCCTGTAAGGATAGGCTGCGGCACTGTCTGTACAGACTTCATGATTCAGTCCGGTTCGATTGTAGAGGACAATGTAGTGGTTACAAGGTCGTTCATAGGGCAGGGTGTTGTATTGGCCAAAGGCTTTACAAGTTCGGACAGCCTGTTTTTCGCCAATTCGCACTGCGAGAACGGTGAGGCTGTGTCTGTATTTGCAGGACCATTTTCAGTGTCGCATCACAAGTCTGCACTTCTTATCGGCTCGATATATTCATTTATGAATGCCGGATCTGCTACCAACTTCAGCAATCACCAGTATAAGCTGGGGCCTTTGCACCAAGGGATTTTCGGACGGGGTGTGAAATTCGGTTCAGGTTCCTATATGATGCTGCCTGTGAGAGTCGCGCCATTCTCGACAGTAATCGGCCACCATTATGGCCGGATAGATACTGTTGACATGCCATTTTCTTATATACTTGAGACAGAGTCAGGCTCTTGCCTTGTTCCTGGAGCGAACCTTACCAATTGCGGTTTTTTCAGAGATGTACGTAAATGGCCTGCAAGGGACCGCAGGGGTATAGATGGTAAACAGGACTGCATTGTATACAATGCCTTTTCTCCTCTGACTGCCTCGGCAATGCTTCGCGGCATGAGAAGGCTTGCAGTGCTTCGGTCGGCAGACAGGTCGTCAAAGTCTCCAGTGAGTTACGGAGGATGCCTTGTCTCTCAGTCTTCTATAGTCAAGGGACTTGCAAAATACGAGGCAGCGTTGAAATTTTATATGGGAAATGTCATTGTAGAGAGGATAGAGGATGCGGCACCCGTGTACGCTGAGAATATTGCAGAGGCACTCAGACCGGAGTTCTCAGTCGGGTCCGGAGATTGGGTCGATATGGCCGGTCTTCTTGCTCCAAAAGAGGAGGTGGCAGCGGTTCTGGATGATATAGAGAACGGAACGTTACAGAGTCTGGAGGAAATGGATGCGCGTTTCCAGAAGATAGCTTCTAACTACAAGCTGTATGAATGGTGTTGGGTCTACACCCATATTAACGATGTTTTCGGCATCGATCCTTTGACAATGGACAAACACAGGCTTGTGGATTTGGTGCGTCAATGGGACAGGGCAGCAGGCATGCTGTATTCGGGTATAGAGAAAGATGCATCCAAGGAATACAGCACCGATGCCATGACCGGTTACGGAGCCGACGGTACATTTGACGAGGCAGGGTCAGACTTTCTCAATGTGAGAGGGGACTATGAGTCCGATTTCCTTGTACAGGCTGTCAGGGAATCCCGTCAGATGATATCGGACAGGGCCCATGAGATAATACTATCCTTTTAGGGTCTCAAGAGCGAGGTCGGATGATATCTTGTCTATGATTGCCGTGACTACCTTGTATATCCTGCTGCCTTCCGTGTAATCGGCAGGGCATACGAAATGCACGCGCTCCTCGCTGAGGAGTTGTTCGGACTTCTCTTTATGGCCGCTTTCCGGGTTGTATACAGCTATGGAATGTCCCCCAAACTGCTTTACAAGCTTCATACAGGGGATATCTGTCGCTCCGTCCCCGAAGTATATCATACGGGAAAACGGTACGGGACGTTGGTTTTCCGGCAGATAACGGTTTACGAGAGTGTGGTCGCGTATGCTCATGACTCCCTTGTTTATCTTGAACAGGAACTGGGTCTTGGCAGTATAGTCCACAGCTACGGCCGGCCACACGGCCTCTCCGTTCTCATACAGGAATGAGCATGCGTATACTTTCTTGAATTCATGGTATATATCCGTTCCCTCTATCATTTCCGTCAAGCCTGAAGAGTTGATGTAATGCTCTATGTCGATACCGTTTTTCTCTCCGTATCTGTTTATTATTCCGAACCATTCCCTGACACCGGGATAAAGTCTTACCATTGCTCCGAAATTACGGAAGTTTTCTCTGGTGAGGTGGACTCCTGCCTCCCGTGCCTCATCTATCATGGTTTTCATGTAGCAGAGAATCTCGCTTGCGTCAAAGTGCTCGGAAAGCTCGTTGCTTTTCTTCCAGAATATGCCTGGATTCTTTCCAAATGTCTGTATCAGTCCGAACTCCTGCATGTTGGCCGGAGAGAGCGTGCCGTCAAAATCGTAGATAAGGGCAACTGTAGGTCGTTTCATATTTATATATTTGACTGCAAAATAATAATTTTTCCGTATGTTTGTACTATAAATTCAATGTATGAGATATCTGTTTCTGATGCTCTTTCTTTGCAGTGCTGCTGTTGTCTGCGCCCAGCCGTACTTCTGTACCGATGAGCTTACGGACTTGGTATATGTGAGGCGTTATGTCGATGACTTGGAAGTCAAATGGGTACATACGATGAGTATCCGGACAGTGAGCATGGCTGCTGACTCGTCAAGGACCGTAGAATATTCTTCCTTTATAGATATGCGTGCCGGAAAATCCATGCGGGAGCCGGCTGTGATGAAGGCTCTGGTCAGTCCGGACGGTGACGTGACTCTGGACATTGCATCAAGTATGGTGGCCGTGCTTGAGGGAGTTCTGTGGAAAAAGGCCGAGGTTACGGCAGAGGGGGGTATCGCGCTTCTGCCGTCCGAAATGATGCCCGGAGACACTCTTCCGGATGCATCAGGCAAGGTTCATGCTCTCGGTATGACTATGAATGTGTCTGTCACGGAGAGGAAAGTGATAGGTGAGGATACTCTTGACACGCCGGCCGGAACATTTGACTGTATCGTAATATCCGAGCACAAGGTTGAGAAAGGGATGTTCAGGAACCGTACAACAACTGCCCTTACTTGGTATGCTAAAGGTATAGGTATGGTACGTCACGACACATATGACCGTAATATGGTTCTGGAGACCTCAGAGATATTGGAGAAAATCATTAAAAAAATGATGTCCATGCAACATTTCAGGCAGAATGAACGTTTTATATATGAGTTTAGGAGAAAATGATACCGCAGAAAATAACAGACTTTTACGACAAGTATAAGAAAATGCTTTACAATACGTCTCTCAGGATAACAGGGGACAGTTTCGAGGCGGAGGAGATAATGCAGGATACTGTCATCAAGTATCTCAGGAACAGAAAGCAGGAAATGTCCGAGGAGCAGGTGCGCGTATGGCTGATCAGGACATGCGTCAGAGCCTCCATAGACATGCTGAGACTGCGTAAGGGACTCAAAGTGAAACTCGAGAGCTATGCGGCAGAGAATATGGAGGAGGATACGCAGCCACAGTGGGACAGCCTTATGGCGTCAGGCGGGGCAGATGAGCTGGTGAGGAAGATACAAAAAACGTTACTGATGCTTCCCGACGGATACAGAACGGTGCTTTCCCTTCTGCTTTTCGAAGGTTATGACTGTTCGGAAGCCGCACAGATTCTGAACGTGGCAGAGAGTACTGTAAGGTCGCAGTATTTGAGAGGAAAGAGAAAGCTTCTTCAGATGTTATGTAATGAATGATAGTAATATAATGGATAATCTACAGCAGTATATCGAATCGCACAGGGATGCGGTCAGTAAGGCGGAGGACAATGTGCCTTCTGGCGATAAGGAGCGTTTTGAGGAGAGGTGGGACATGTACCGGCATCGGATCAAGTTCCAGTCCACTTTGAAGAGACGCAGGAAGCCGTTCTGGAAGATTATAGCTTTTCCTGTAGCGGCATCTCTGATTCTTATAATAGGTGTGCGCCTTTTGATACGCCCTTTCATATCAAGTGAGGTGTCTGCCTCCATGACGTATACTCTGTCCGTACCGGACACCCTTACGCCGGCAGAAGTCAACAGCGTGTACGGAGATTACATGCACAGGAAGGTGGAGGAGATATATGAAATTTCAGGTAGTCTGAGTGTAAGAGAGCAGGAGATGGTGCTTGGGACAGTGGACAATATTCTCAGGGAGCCTGTGCCGTTGATCGACCTGTTGCCGGAGGAATTGGGAAACAAGCATATGACGGCCATAGTCAAGGCGTATGCGGAGCGCAGGACAAAAGCTCTTGAGACGTACAGGAGCAAACTTGTGTCGAGCAATAACATTCAAACTATAAAATGATGAGAAGGATATTTTCTTTATTGGCAGTATCGCTGTCTGTCATTACTCTTTATGCACAGGGAGGAACAGTGGAGAAATCAGTGGATTTCCGTACAATAACAGCGCTTGATATATCCTCTGTTTTCGAAGTGGAGCTTACAAAGGCCTCCAGACAGTCTGTCAGGCTTGAGTACTCGGAAGAACTGGCTCCGTACCTGATAGCGGAAACAAGCGGTGGAAAACTGGAATTGTCTTTCAGTATGAGCAAGATGGACAGGCAGTTGCGTAGGAAGATCAACAGGAATGGTATAAATGGTGGAAATGGCTCGTATGTCCTCAAGGCATATATCTCCGTTCCTTCACTCTCATCCATAGAAACATCCGGGGCAGCGGAAGTCAGGTCATCCGGACTGTTTCAGGCGAAGGACCTGAGTGTGGACATCTGCGGAGCTTCGTCGGTAAGCGGACTGGAAGCGGCTGGACAAAATCTCAGTGTAGAGGTCTCAGGTGCAGGCAGATTCAGTATGCCGTCTGCGGACTTCGCAGAAAGCAGGCTGGATCTGAATGGTGCAGCGACTGTTTCTTTGGCCGGAACGTACAATAGAATGAGTCTGCAGGCCAGCGGTGCATCGGAACTTTATCTGAGCGGTAAAGCCGTTAACCTTGATATCGAGGCATCAGGTGCGGCTTCTGTCAGTGCACGGGAGCTCAATGTGGATGAAGTCTCCATAAACGGAAGCGGAGCGGCCAATATTACGGTACGTCCTGAAAAGCTTATGGAAGTGAGCATGTCCGGGGCCTGCACCATCTCTTATCCTAAGGGCGTCCCGATTAAGGTAATATCATTTTCCAGAGGCTGCAATATTGACACTTATTGATACGCGGATAGCGATAAAAAATGGCGTCAAAGGATAATTTCGTTCTGGATTCGCACTGCGATACACCGTCTATGCTTCTCGAGAATATCGACATCGGCATACGGCGGCAGCGCGGACATGTCGACTACGCAAGAGCGGTAGAAGGCGGGGTGGACGGTATGTTTTTCGCCATTTATACCCCGGCGGCCATGTCTGATGCAGAAGCGTCCGTAAACGCCCTCAGACTTATTTCCAAGTGCTACGACTCGGTGGACAGCAACCGTGACAAGGTGGCTTTCGCCTTTACACCCGAGCAGGCGTATGAGAACAAGCGCAATGGACTTCTGTCCGTGTTCCTTGGTATGGAGAATGGGACACCTATCCAGCACGAAATGGAGTATCTGAGGCTGTATCATCGCTTTGGCATACGCTATCTCACGCTTTGCCATAACAGGCACAATCAATTGTGCGATTCGTGTATGCCTATGGAGGCGGAATGGGGAGGACTTTCTCCTTTCGGCAAGGAAGTGGTTGCTGAGTGCAACCGTCTCGGAATACTGCTGGATTGTTCCCATGCTTCAGACGAGACATTCTACGACCTTCTGGAACACTCCAGGACTCCGATAGTGGCCTCGCATTCTTCATGCAGGGCATTGTGCGACCATCCGCGGAACATGTCTGATGTCATGCTGCGGGATCTTGGATCCACAGACGGAGTGATTCAGATCAATTTTTACCCCAGATTCATAGACTCCGATTTTGCACAGGATGAGAAGTTCCTGAAGCTCAGCGAAGAAGGGGAATACTGGCAGGAACTTTACCGCTCAGATCTGTATAATATTGAATACCGCGACAACTACTGTAGGATAATGGATGAGCTTGCAGTATATCCTGCGCCGTCTGTAAAAAGGGTGGTAGACCACATTGATCATGCCGTGGAGGTGGCCGGGGCTGCCCATGTGGGGCTCGGTTCAGATTTTGATGGTATAGAAGTGGCCCCTGAGGGGCTTAGGGATATTTCAATGTACGGCAATATTGCCATTGAGCTTCGGAACAGAGGATACCGTCAGTCGGAAATCCGTGGGATAATGGGTGAGAATTTCCTGAGAGTCATGGGAGAAGCACTTCGTCAAGCAGAAGCCTGAGTGTATTAAGCGCACTCCCTGCGAAACGGTCGATGTTGACCTGTCTGTCGTTGTTGAATCTGAACATTCTTGATCTTACAATAACATTGCCGGGCTGTCTCACCTCGGTATAGGCAACGGCTGTCCATAATGTTCCTACAGGTTTGTCGGGTGTACCGCCGTCCGGACCGGCAATCCCCGTAGTGGAAAGGGCAAAATCCGTTCCAAGTGCGTCAAGAACACCTGCGGCCATTGCCTCGGCGCATTCACGGCTTACTGCTCCTTTTGAAGTAATAATATCTGTAGGGACATGTAAAATATTGTGTTTTACAGAATTGTCATAAGATGTAACTGATCCGTAGAAATATCTGGATGCACCTGGCATTGCAGTGAACAAAGAGGCAATCCTGCCACCTGTACATGATTCAGCGACAGACAGGGTCTTGCCTGAGCGGATAAGTTTTTCAGCAATGACTGACTGGAGGGTGTCATCCGCTTCTCCATATACCGCATTTCCGAGTATTCTGCGTACTTTGTCGAACTCCTCGTCAATACGGAGTACCGCGCATTCCTTCCTGCCCCCGTATATGGACAGGCGCAGTCTGACACCGACAAGAGGATCCGGAAGATATGCCAAGTGCATGTCCTCAGGCAGCGATTCCTCCCATTTTCCAATTGTCTTGGCGAGTTCGGATTCAGCTATTCCGTATGTAGTCAATGTCTTGTGATATATGTTGTCGAGAGAGAAGTGGCTTTTTATATCGTCCATAATATCCGGAAGCAAGGCTAAGGCCTCGAACGGGACACCTGGAAGAGAGTAGAGCACAGGCTCGTGAGGATATCTGTCCTTTGAGAATCTGAGGACCATACATGGAGCCGTACCTTTATGATTGATGATTACTTCTGCTTTGGACGGCACCATCGCCTGCTCCTTGTTCATATCAGTAAGCCCGATTCCTCTGCCTGCGAGAATATGCTTTATCACATTCATCTGGCCATCGTGGAATACATATTCGGTACTTCCGGAAATGCCGGCGAGGACTTTTTTCGTCCTGTCGTCCTTGGTCGGACCGAGCCCGCCGGTTATGATGACGATATCGGAGGATCTCAGTAACGAATCGAAAGTCTTCATCATGTCATCCGTATCGTCGCCGACTGAAATCATCCTGCATACCCTTACTCCGATAGAGTTGAGCCTTGAAGCTATGGCAGAGGAGTTTGTGTCCGTAATCTGCCCGATGAGAATCTCATCTCCGACAGTGCAGATGGCTGCTTTTTTCATTATGATTTGTTGGATTTAAGGTATTTTAGAATCTTCTTGACGATTCCAGGACCATTGTAGATGAATCCGGAGTAAATCTGGATAAGGGATGCTCCGGCGTCCAGCATTTCCTTGGCCTGCTGAGGCGTCATGATGCCTCCTACGCCTATTATGGGAAGTATGCCCCCTGTTTTCCTATGGATATGCTTTACCATGGCAAGGCTTTTCTCGAAAAGCGGCATTCCGCTCATCCCTCCGTTGCCTATGGCAGTGACCTTTGCTTCAGCCGCGTTCAGTCCATCCCGTGAATTCGTTGTATTTGTGGCAATTATACCGTCAAGTCCGGAACTGAGGGCGAGCTCTACGATACGGTCCACATGGTCGTACGGTATATCCGGAGAGATCTTCAGCAGTATGGGACGGTAGTCGTCATAGTATCTTCTCAGTGTGAGAAGGCGGTCCACAATGCCGGACAAGTATCCGATGTCCTGCAGTACGGTGAGATCCTTTACGTTAGGACAGGATACGTTGATAGTGAAATAATCTACGTAGTCGTAAAGGAAGGAGAAGGAGCGCTCATAGTCCTTGTACGCATCTGCATTAGGTGTCTTGGATGCCTTTGCGATGTTTCCGCCGATTATCACATTAGGTATTCGTTTCTGCAACTGGGTCACAGTGTATTTCACACCCTTATTGTTAATACCCATCCTGTTTATGATCGCGTTGTCCTCTACTATCCTGAAAAGACGTGGTTTAGGATTGCCCGGCTGCGGCTCTGGCGTGAGGGAGCCAATCTCTATGAAACTGAATCCGAAGTTGCCGAGATCGTTGTAGAACTCTCCGTTCTTGTCGAGACCGGCAGCAAGTCCTACAGGATTCCTGAATGTCATCCCAAATACCTCCCTTTTCAGTTCCCCCTCTTTGTCCCTTACTTTAAATAGGGCTCGTATTATGCTTTGGGATAGAGGAATATACCGCAAAACTTTCAACATCTTGAATGTGATTTCGTGAGCAGTTTCCGGTGAGAAGGCGAACAATATCTTTCTAATAATTCTGTACATGTTGTGCTTTGGCTTGACTGAGGACAAAGATAATGTAAAAAACTATCTTTGGGGATAAAATTCCTGAAATGTTCCATCTGAATAGAAGAGAGTGATTCTCCTGACATTTCTTGTCCGTCCAGTGTCGCCTATATCGTTTTCGTCATCTGTATCTGGACTCTGACCGGTATCCGTGTCCGTATCGGTGCTGACTGTCTCATTGTCGGCAGGGAACCTGAAAAGACTGTCAGTAGAGGAGGGCTGTATGGATAATTGCTGGTTAGGCTCGCGCATTGGCTTACCCTTGCCGAGTATCAGCCAGTCCGGATTGACAGAAGGGAACTTGAGAAGAAATTTCTGGATGAATTCAAATCCGGGCTTGTTCCGTCCTGACAGAATATGTGATACGTTTGATCTCTGGATGCCCATTATGTCTGCGAACTGCGCCGGTTTGAGTTGTTCCAGTTCCAGAAATTGCTGTAAACGCCTATTCATTTCTGTAAATTTTAATTTTCACAAATGTACATAAAATATCGTTTACAAATTTCAATAGCAAGAGAAGACAATTGTAAACAAGAAAAAACCTGTTTTATCAAATGTCTGAATACTAATATATTGCAATTATGGCTTTATTTAAAGTAAAAATCAATATAAATAGTTTAAAATACTGATAAATAGCTATAAAGTATGTAAATTCGCAAGTATTTACGTGTGATTTAACGCCAAAATGTCCAAAGTTAGCTCAGATGTACTGTCCTATACTTTATATAAATGATATAAAAACTTGATATAACAGAACTTATCAGTGGAAAATCACGCTTATAAATAAATATTATCAAAGTATATTAAGCCGCTTTGTTACAATTTTAAGTACATTCACTTTTTGTTTTTATATGTGAATTATACTGTGTTATCAATGTAATTAACTTATGTAAACAAATGCTGAAAATCGTTTATTTTGACTTCAGGCAGATATTATATAGTTTTGCATTCGGGAAGCCGTCAAATCGGCTGAAATTGCTAAAAATGTCAATACCGCATATCAATATTTCAAACTACACCTACGAACTGCCGGATAACAGGATCGCTTCTTATCCAGTAGAACGCAGGGATGCCTCGAAGTTGCTTATATATAATAAAGGAGTAATATCCTGTTCGCAGTTCTCCTCCCTTCCGGATATTGTGGGTCCGGATAGTCTCATGGTTTTCAACAATACCAAGGTTGTGCCTGCCCGTCTGCTGTTCAGGCGCGGGACCGGTGCCTTGATCGAGATATTCTGCCTCGAACCGGTTGAGCCGGAGGACTACAGTCTGTCGTTCGCATCTGTATCTACTTGTGTCTGGAAGGTCATTGTAGGCAACAAGAAAAAGTGGAAAGGTGAGCCTATTTCTCTTTATATGCCTGATAATCATGATGCTGAATTGGAAAAACTGAATCTCACAGCAGTTATGTCGCATGACGGGGAAGGCAGTGTCCATGTGCGTTTCAGGTGGGACGGGGGGCTTTCGTTCTCTCAGGTACTGGATATGTGCGGGAAAGTCCCTATACCCCCGTATCTTCACAGGGAGTCTGAAAGTATTGACATGGAGAGGTATCAGACTTTGTATGCGTCATATAGAGGTTCTGTTGCGGCGCCTACGGCGGGATTGCATTTTTCCAAAGATGTTCTGGACAGGATAGCGGGGAAAGGCATCGGGTGCTGCAATGTATGCCTTCATGTCGGTGCCGGAACCTTCCTGCCGGTCAAAAGTGAGGAAATATCAGGACATACAATGCACTCTGAGCCGTTTTCCGTCACATCCGAGGTGCTGTACAAGCTGTATGAGACTGTCGGAAACAAGGAGATAATCGCAGTAGGTACGACCAGTGTGCGGACAATAGAGTCGCTTTACTGGCTGGGTGTCCGGTGCGCTGTTTCCGGACAGGATGCATGGACTCCATCCCCTGTAGAGCAATGGATTCCGTATACATCTGATACCAAGGATATTTCTGCTCGTGATGCACTTGGTGCTCTCTGTGAGTATGTATATAGGCACAGTATGGACAGGCTTACCTGCAGGACCAGAATCATTATAGTTCCCTCTTACCGTTACCGAATTGTCAACAATCTTATAACCAACTTTCATCAGCCTAAAAGCACGCTTCTTCTCCTTATTGCGGCATTGATCGGTGAGGACTGGAGAAAGGTGTATGAATATGCCTTGGACCATGATTTCCGTTTCCTGAGTTACGGTGATTCGTCCTTACTTATACCGCGCTGATGTATGTGAGCCGATTTTTTTAGTAGCTTTGCATATAAAGAACAGAACCACTTCTATTAAGATGAAGACGCTTAAGGTTGTTGCGGCAGTTTTTCTTACTGTGTCCATTGCATTTGTGTCAATGGGATGGCCTTTTATTCCTGAGTCTGGGAATCTTAAGAATACTTTGTTCGAAACTCAGAATGCCGTCGATGATATAGAGGTTCTGTCTTCCTCCCCTCACTCTGTGCTGCATCCGGAGGAAAGGGCTGCGGTGCGTCGGTATCTTGCCGGCAGGCTGACAGAGCTTGGTGGAAATCCGGCTGTATTCTACTATGACTCGATACCGTCCAAGTTCGGTGGCAGTCTTGATATCGTGAATATCTACTGCTGTCTCAATCCCAGTGATAAGGATACCGCCAGTTCGTATATGCTTCTTGTGGCACATTATGACTCGCGATTTCCAGAAGAGACCCCACATGGAACAGTATGTTCCTATGGCGCAGCGGATGACGGATATGGACTTGGAGTGATACTTGAAATTGTGAGAGGGGCACTGACTTACTCGGAAAAATGGTCGCAGGGACTTAAGGTACTCTTCACGGATGCAGAGGAGCATGAACTGGACGGCATAAGGTGCGCATTGCGGGAGGACAGTGCTGTATTTGACAATGTAGGTCTCGTGATCAATGTCGAGGCCCGTGGCGTAAAGGGACCGTGCCTGCTGTTCGAGACATCTGACGGCAATGCGGAACTCATGGATTTCTATATCAGGAACGCGCAGTATCCTTATGCTTATTCTCTGACTTCATCGGTGTACAGGTTCATGCCAAATTTCACCGATTTCACGCATCTTAAGCCGAAGTTCCCCGGATATAACCTGTCAGTGATAGACAATCTGCACTATTATCACAATGACAAGGACAATTTCTCCAATATCAATTCAGGTTCGGTCGCTCATTACGGGGCTCAACTTGAACCTGTGGTAAGGGAGTATCTTACAGGGAAACAGTATTCGGATCCGGACTGTTTCCGCAGTGACAAGGATCTTGTGGTGTTTACGGTTCCGGGGCTGAGAACATTTACCCTTGGCCGTACTGCTTGTTATGTGCTCAATGCAGTAGTGCTGGCGATGTTTGTCCTGGCAGTATCCGCTTATGCAGTGTCAGGCAGGATCAGAGGACTTCGCAACGTGCTGGTAAATGCATTGTGGATAACGGCCGCCGGCATTTCCGCAGCTGTATTATGTACAGGAATAGTATTCTGTATCACGGCAGTGGCTGATATCCCGTTTTCTTTCACTGCAACCAAGTTTCTCGAGGCGGACTGGATTCTGGCAGCTGTGCTTGTTGCTTTGACAGGCGTGTCCTACATAATTTTCTTTATCAGAAAAGCCGCAGAGTCAGATTACTTTGTATACGAACATATTCTCGGAGCATTATTATGCGTGATAGTACTCTCTGCGGTCCTGTTGTTTGTGACTGGGGACAATTTTTTCCTGATGTTTCCGGCTGCATGCACGCTGGCAGGGCTTTTGCTTCATGTCTTGGTGTATATGAACATATTTTCACTCCCGGCGTTTCTCCTTGTGGAGATGACATGCCTGCCTTTCCTCTACAACTTGTATACAGCCCTTACCGTAGGCTCGCTTGGACTGGTGATGTTCCTGGCATTTATATATTTGATAATGATGACCTCTTTGATGAGGTGCTTTATGGTGCAAAAAAGATGAATCAGAATTATGACAGTATCAGGCCGTATGATGACGCGGAGGCGTCACAGGCATTGAAAAGAGTGGCGGAAGCCCCTGAACTCAAAGCCATATCGTCATTCCTGTATGGTCCTGGACATGAATTTGAGGACCGTCTGCGGTCCTTGTTGCGGAACCTGGACACGATAGACCGGTTTCAGGCTATGATCATGGCGGATACCATACAGACCATTTTGGACAAGACGTCTTCCGGACTTCATGTTTCCGGTCTGGAGAATGTGGAGAACGGCCGTAAGCACGTGCTTCTGTCCAACCACAGGGACATAATCCTGGATCCGGCCATTCTCCAGCTTATACTGTTCAACAACAGGATGTCCACAACAGAGATAGCGGTAGGGGACAATCTTATAGCCAACTCCTTTATCGAGGATATATTCCGCTCCAACCGCATGATCAAGGTTGAGCGGGGAGGGACTCCAAGGGAAAAATACATGTCTTCTATGAGACTGTCTTCCTATATGAGGGATAAGGTGGCGTCAGGAGACTGCTCCGTGTGGATAGCGCAGAGAAACGGCCGTTCCAAGGACGGACGTGACATGACGGAGCAGGGGCTTCTTAAAATGTTGGAGATGAGCGGTACCGGGGATTTTGTAAAGGATTTTCACGAGCTTGCGATACTTCCTATAGCTGTCTCATATCAGTTTGAACCTTGTGATTTCTTGAAGGCAAGAGAGTTATATATATCCAGGCGATGTCAGTACGTAAAGAAGCCGGGAGAAGACACTGTCAGCATCCTCACCGGTGTCAGGCAGTTCAAGGGACGTATATCGTTCAGGTTCTGCCCCGAACTTTCTGAGGAGGAACTGTACATGTGTGCGGCCCATGACAAGAACGGAAGGTTCAAGGTTATGGCCTCGTTGATAGATGACCGTATCTGCACCGGCTACAAGCTGTGGGACACAAACTATATCGCCTGCGACATACTGGATGGAAGCGATGCCTATTCGTCCATGTACACCCCGGAAAGCCGTTCTGCGTTTGTGGAGTATATGGAAAAGGGCCTTTCCGGCATTGTCGGGAAAGACCCTGATGTGGATATAGAAGAATTACGTGATATATATCTGTCGATATACGCTAATCCTGTCCGTTCTTCACGTGAACATCGAGCTGCGGGTATGGGAAGCTCAGCCCCTGCTTAGGAAATTCCTCATATATTTTTCTGTTGATATCGAAAAACAGACTCCAGTAGTCGGCGCCATGTGTCCAGGCCCTTGCTGTCAGGACTATCGCGCTGTCTCCGAGCTGTGAGAGGGCAGCGAATGGTGCATCAGGAGCTTCTGGACCGGTAATGACCCTGGAGTCGCTGCTCAGGTATTTCTGCAGCAGTTCTATGCCTTTTCCTGCGTCATCGCCATAGGATATGCTGACATTCCATTCAACTCTTCGTATATCTGAGGCGGTGTTGTTCTGTATGCTGTTGTTCGCAAGGTTGCCGTTCGGCAGGAACACTATTTTGTTGTCTGGGGTATGAATCTGTGTAGAGGTGATGTTGATTGCATCCACTGTACCGCTGTATCCGCCTGCCTCGATATAATCTCCGACCTTGAACGGCTTGAAAAGCAGTAGCATCACGCCTCCGGCGAAATTCTGAAGGGTGCCGCTGAGAGCCATGCCTACGGCAAGTCCTCCGGCAGCGAGCAGGGCGGCGAAGGTGCTGGCCGGAACCCCGAGGATGGTGACCACGATGACAAACAGCAGAACAGTCAGGGATATGTTCACAAAACTTATCGTGAAAGAACTGAGGGACGGATCTATTTTCCGGCGGGTGAATATGGTCCTCAGTATTTTCTTTATTCTCCGTATGAGCCAGGCTCCTGCCAGATAGATAAGCAGGGCGGCAAGGACTTTCAGGCCCCATTTGATGACAGTGTCGGCCACTGATGTCCATATTTCATGGCCGCTCATACTCGAAAGTTTATGAATGCTCTCGCTTATTTCGACTGCGAGTGTGTCGGATGGATCGGGCTTTAAATCAATATCAGGTAACATAGGAAAATTATAATTTGTGATTTTATTGGCAAATTTATTTAACTTTTACTATTTTTGCTAATTGTAATTAATAAAAACTATCTTTGATGAAAAAGGAAATATCATTGGATCAGGCCGTCTCTATGGTAAAGGACGGTATGACCGTCATGGTTGGAGGATTTCTCGGCGTTGGAGCCCCTCTCCAGATCATGGATGCTCTTGCAGAAAGTGGTGTCAGGAATCTGACAGTTATCTGCAATGATACCGCGTTTCCCGACAAGTCACTCGGAAAGCTGGTGGTAAACAAACAGATCAAAAAACTCATTGTCTCGCATGTCGGAACCAATCCTGAGACCGGAAATCAGATGAACGCAGGTGAACTGGAGGTAGAGTTCTCTCCTCAGGGTACTCTCGCGGAGAGGATCAGGGCCAAAGGTGCCGGTCTTGGCGGAGTCCTTACAACCACAGGCATGGGAACTCTTGTAGCCGAGGGCAAGCCTGTTGTCAATGTGGACGGGAAAGACTATCTGCTTGAGAAGCCCCTTGGAGCCGATATCGCCCTTTTGGGTGCGTCAATTGCCGATGAGGCGGGCAATCTTGTGTATAAGGGTACGACTCAGAATTTCAATCCCGTAATGGCCATGGCCGCGGATCTCGTAATCGTAGAGGCCGAAAAAGTCGTTCCCGTCGGGGAGATTGCTCCAGAAGCGGTCCACACCCCCGGTATTTTTGTGAACTATATTTATAAAAGGAGATAATCATGGGTGCAAAATCACTTATAAGAATGCGTATGAGCTGCCATGACGCACACTACGGCGGCAATCTTGTGGACGGAGCCAAGATGCTCCAGCTTTTCGGAGACGTGGCGACTGAGTTGCTTATCATCAATGACGGAGACGAAGGTCTGTTCAAGGCGTATGACAATGTGGAGTTCATGGCTCCCGTATATGCAGGAGACTATATCGAGGCCGAGGGCGAGATTGTCTCCGTAGGCAACACCTCCCGCAAAATGGTCTTCGAGGCCAGAAAGGTGATAGTACCCCGTCCTGATGTGTCGGATTCGGCTGCTGATGTGCTGTCCGAGCCTGTAGTGGTATGCAGGGCAAGCGGTACATGCGTCGTGCCCAAGAAATGCCAGAGGAAATAACAACATCACTATCTTATATGGAAAAATTGATAATCACTGCCGCTATCTGCGGAGCGGAGGTGCTCAAGGAGCACAATCCGGCTGTTCCCTACACCGTGGAGGAGTGCGTCAGAGAGGCTAAGTCGGCTTATAATGCCGGTGCTTCCCTTATCCATCTTCACGTACGAGAGGATGACGGTACACCTACTCAGAGCAAGGAGCGTTTCAAGGTAATCATCGATGCTATCAGGAAAGAATGCCCCGATGTGATCATCCAGCCCTCTACGGGAGGTGCTGTCGGAATGACGAACGACGAGCGACTTCAGCCTACCGAGCTGCTGCCGGAGATGGCCACTCTCGACTGCGGTACTCTTAACTTTGGTGGAGATGACATCTTCGAGAACACGGAGAACACTATCAAGTATTTCGGACAGAGGATGATAGAACGAGGCATCAAACCTGAACTCGAAGTATTCGACAAGTCCATGATAGACATGGCTCTCAGACTGCACCGCAAAGGGTATATCCAGGCACCCATGCATTTCGATTTCGTTATGGGAGTCAACGGAGGTATCGGCGGAGAACTCCGGGATTTCGTATTCCTGCGCGGCAGCATACCTTCTGACGCGACATATACAGTGGCCGGTATCGGACGCTACGAGTTTCCTCTTGCTGCTGCTGCAATCATCGACGGAGGACATGTAAGGGTCGGTTTCGAGGACAATGTATATCTCAGTAAGGGAGTATTGGCAAAGTCCAACGGAGAATTGGTGGAGAAGGTGGTACGCATAGCCCGCGAGTTCGGACGCGATATCGCCACACCGGCCGAGGCCCGTCAGATCCTTTCGCTGAAACCACTTAATTAAAGACTTTGAATCAGAATAATCAACAATCATAAAACCACAAAATTATGGCACAGAAACATGGAAATAAATATGGAGTTCACAGAGTAATTTCTCCCAAAGGTGTGCTCCCTCAGCCCGCAGACAAGCTGGACAACAACATGGATGAGATTTATGACAACGAGATTCTCATTGATGTTCAGACCCTCAATATCGACTCAGCCTCATTTACCGATATCTCAAACAGAGCCGGAGGTGATCCCGAGAAGATCAAGGAGATCATGTTCGATATCGTTGCAAAGCAGGGCAAGCACCGCAATCCCTGGACCGGTTCGGGCGGAATGCTTCTCGGAACAGTAGAGCAGATCGGAGATGCCCTCAAGGACAAGATCGACCTCAAGGTAGGCGACAAGATCGCTACCCTCGTATCCCTTTCCCTTACTCCTTTGAGAATAGACAGGATCAAGGAGATCCGTGCTGACGTGGACCAGGTGGACATCGACGGAAAGGCTATCCTCTTCGAGAGCGGTATTTACGCGAAGATTCCTGCGGATCTGCCCGAGAAACTCGCCCTTTCTGCACTCGATGTGGCCGGTGCTCCAGCCCAGACAGCCAAGCTCGTAAAGCCCGGAGATACCGTCCTGATCATCGGTGCTGGCGGAAAGTCAGGAATGCTTTGCTGCTATGAGGCCAAGAAACGCGCCGGAGTTACCGGTAAGGTCATCGGTCTATGCCACAGTGAGAAGAGTACCAAGAGACTTCAGGATCTCGGATTCTGCGACTATGTATTCTCTGCTGACGCCACACAGGCCGTGCCTGTTCTCGAGAAGATCGAGGAGCTGACCAAAGGCCAGATGTGCGATATCACTATCAACAATGTGAATATTCCTGATACTGAGATGACCTCGATCCTCTGCACTAAGGACACCGGTACCGTATATTTCTTCTCCATGGCCACCAGCTTCACCAAGGCGGCCCTCGGAGCCGAAGGCGTTGGCAGTGACGTGACCATGCTTATCGGTAACGGCTACACCAAAGGACATGCCGAGATCACTCTGCAGGAACTCAGAGAAAGCGAAAAACTCAGAAAGATATTCACAGAACTCTACGCCTGATAGTTTGCCATGGAAAACCGTTCGCGTAGAAAGATACTGTTCCCCGAGGTTACGGACGAGCAGTGGAATGACTGGAAATGGCAGGTCAAGAACCGCATAGAGACTCTTGACCAGCTCAAGAAATACATTAAGCTCACTCCGGAGGAGGAAGAGGGGGTCCGCAAGACCCTCTCCACCCTCAGGATGGCAATAACTCCTTACTATCTCTCGCTTATTGATCCGGACGACCCTCATTGTCCAATCCGCAGGCAGGCCATACCTACTGCTGCAGAGACTTTCCAGGCCCCCGAGGACCTGCTTGATCCCTTGCATGAGGATGAGGATTCTCCGACACCCGGCCTGACGCACAGGTATCCTGACAGAGTACTGATGCTTATTACCGACATGTGCTCGATGTACTGCAGGCACTGTACCCGCCGCCGTTTCGCCGGACAGAAAGACGCCGAGTCACCCAATGACAGAATAGAGAAGTGCATCGAATACGTAGAGAGGACTCCGGTTGTCCGTGACGTACTGCTCTCCGGAGGTGACGCCCTGATGGTCAGCGACGCCAAGCTGGAGTACATCATCAAGAGACTTAGGGCCATACCCCATGTGGAGATTATCCGCATCGGTTCCCGTACACCTGTCGTGTGTCCTCAGAGGATTACCGACGACCTGTGCAACATGCTGAAGAAGTACCACCCGATATGGCTCAACACCCACTTCAATCATCCTAACGAGGTTACTCCGGAGTCTGCTGCTGCATGCGCCAGACTTGCCGATGCAGGTATTCCTCTCGGAAACCAGTCCGTTCTTCTTCGTGGAGTCAATGACTGTGTTCATGTCATGAAGCATCTCGTGCATGAGCTGGTTAAGATGAGGGTAAGACCTTATTATATCTACCAGTGCGACCTATCGATGGGCCTCGAGCATTTCCGTACTCCGGTATCGAAAGGCATAGAGATTATCGAGGGCCTCAGGGGGCATACCTCCGGTTTTGCTGTGCCCACGTTCGTGGTGGACGCTCCCGGCGGTGGCGGCAAGACCCCCGTGATGCCTCAGTACGTCATATCCCAGTCGCCGGGCAAGGTGGTACTCCGCAACTTCGAGGGTGTGATTACCACTTACACGGAACCGCCCGAGTATCATTCCGACTGTCATTGTCCTGAATGCGAGGCCAAGAGGGCAAAGCTGGAGGGTGTCGCCTCGCTGCTTGAGGGCGAGAAGATGACCATTGAACCTACTGTCCTCAAGAGAAGGGAGAGACATCACAGTAAATAATGTAAGATTAGATGCCATTTGTCCATGAGCTGTTGAATTACAGGAGTGTAGCAGTGGTCGGAATGGAGAAGAATTGCGGCAAGACAGAGTGCCTCAATTACATTATCCGCCGTCTGCCGCTGCATGAACGCAAGGTGTGCGTGACATCCATAGGACTGGACGGGGAAAGGACTGATCAGGTCACCAGGACTCCCAAACCGGAGATAGTGCTCCGCGAGGGTATGTTCTTCTCCACATCCGAGACCCATTACAGGGCCCGCAGGATGGTGTCCGAGATTGTGGATATATCCGATGAGACAACGGCATTGGGAAGACTGATAACTGCGAAGGTGGTCTCGGAAGGGAAAGTCATCCTTTCGGGGCCTTCTTCGACAGCTTCCCTGAGAAGATGGATGAGCGGCATTGCCGGTTTCGGTATAGACCTTACGATAATAGACGGGGCGCTTTCGCGGAAAAGCAGCGCCTCTCCTGCTGTAAGTGATGCGATGGTCCTGGCGACGGGTGCCGCGCTTTCTTCCAGCCTTCCTACACTGATTGACCTTACGGCTTTTTGTGTCACTATGATACGCCTGCCGTTGGCCGAGACGCCCGGGGATGCCGCACATTCCGTCACGGTTTCTTCAATGGCTTCCGATATCGGAATCGGAAATGATGTGGAAAGGGTGGAAGTGACTGGAGCTCTGACTGACAGACTGTTGTCTCGTCTGACGCAGGAAGGCGGTGTGGACAGGTACGAGGTAGTGGTGGAGGATTTCACCAGAATATTCGTCACTCCCGGTCAATACCGCAGTTTTGTCCGTGCAGGAGGAAGGCTTGGAGTCCGCAGACGCACAGTGCTGTTGGCCGTATGTGCCAACCCGCTGGCTCCCAATGGTTATCGTATGGATTCGGAACTCTTGTGCGCAAGACTTTCCGACAAGTTGCAGATACCGGTATACGATATAAAGAGACATGAAGCTTAGAGATATCATAGATTCGCCCTGCGGTCTCAGGTACATGATAGAGACTCTTCCGGTAGCGTCCGGGTATTCTCTCAGGTATCTGATGGACTCTACAGCCTGCTCGACCGAGGAGGAGGTTATGGAAAGCTATGCCGCTTTGCACAGTTTCCTTCCGGCAGCCTCTGACGGCAACCTGGTGGCTATGCTTCATTCTGAGCTTTGTACGCTTAAAAATATCTCCAACACTTTAGACAGGCTGGAGTCGGCCTGTACCGTGGACGACATCGAGTTGTTCGAGGTCAAGCATCTTATCATGCTTGGCCGCAGAGTATCTGCCCTGCTGTCGGCTTCAGGATGGCCCGCCCTGTCTCCCGATGTGTCATTTACGGACAGTCCGCTGTCAGTACTTGATCCTGACGGTACCGGCATAGCCTCGTTTTACATTTACGATTCCTATTCAGCCGAACTGGCCGGTCTGAGACTGCGTCTGGGCCGGGAGACAGATCCCGATGCGCGGGAAAGTCTTATGAGAGAGGAACAGCAGGAGGAGAGCCGTATAAGGGCCGGTATATGTGAGGATCTCAGGCCTTCGGTTCCGGCTCTGAGGAAGCTGATGGAGTCATTGGCAGTCCTGGATATAACCTTTGCCAAAGCGGTTCAGGTGAGGACAATGAACCTGTGTATACCGGTCTTGACTTCAGGCAAGACTGTATATAAAGGGATGTATCATCCTTATATAAAGTCTGTTCTCGAAAAGAGCGATAAGGAGTTTACTCCCATAGACATTGACTTTGGAGACGAGCCGGTGGTCATAATAGGTGCCAATATGGGAGGCAAGACCGTTGTCCTGAAGATGGCGGCTCTTTGTCAGTATCTCTTCAGTTTCGGTATGGGGATTCCAGCAGAATCAGCAGAGATAGTGCTGAAAAAGCGTGTATTCTTTATATCCGGGGATGCTCAGGACATGGGGGCCGGCCTTTCCTCGTTTGCAGCCGAGATGACGGCTATCGACCAGGTTGTCCGTGCTTCGGAAACGGAAGGGACGGACATAGTGGCCATGATAGATGAGCCGGCAAGGAGTACCAATCCCATTGAGGGTACGGCTCTTGTGGAGGCTCTGCTCAGACTGATGGAGGGCAGGAGCGCGGCTATGTTGCTTACGACGCATTACAATATATCCTCCGCATGCTGTCGCAGACTGCGTGTTGCCGGAGTTGAGAATGGAAAGATGAATTACCGGCTCTGCCCGGCTCCTGACGGGGCTGTGCCCCACGAGGCTTTGAATGTGGCGGAGTCATTGAATATTTCTCCCGAATGGATAGGGGAGGCAAAAAAACTATTGAAACATGAATAGCAAATTAGGATTAGATTCTAAGAAGGTGGCGTATGCCAGGCAGCTTGCGGCAAATGTGGCTGTCGATGTCCAGCGTTTTGTGGACGGATATACCACTGTGGCAGTGGAAAGGACACTTTGCCGTCTGCTCGGAATAGACGGAGTGGATGCCAATGCCGTACCTCTGCCCAATGTCGTAGTGGACAGTCTCAAGGCTGCCGGTGTGTTGGGCGACGGTGCGTTGTTCTATGTCGGCAATGCGATGGCTGTAACAGGCAAGACTCCTATGGAGATAGCTGAGGAGACAGCTGACGGCAAACTGGACATAACAAAATTGGAAATCCGCCCCAAGGCTGAGATAGACAGGGCTCTTGAGGCTCCGATAAAGGCTTCTGTGGAGAAGATAAAGGCCCGCAGGAAAAGGCGCGAGGACTATATAGAGAAAATAGGCGAGGGGCCCAAGCCTTATATCTACGTCATAGTGGCCACCGGCAATATCTACGAGGATGTGGTACAGGCCGAGGCCGCCGCACGTCAGGGTGCCGACATCATCGCCGTTATCCGCACTACCGGTCAGTCGCTGCTGGACTATGTGCCTTACGGAGCCACTACTGAGGGATTCGGCGGTACTTACGCTACCCAGGAGAACTTCCGCATCATGCGTCAGGCTCTGGACAAGGTCGGTGAGGAGGTAGGACGCTATATCCGCCTGTGCAACTATTGCTCCGGCCTGTGTATGCCCGAGATAGCCGTTATGGGTGCCTTCGAGGGACTTGACGTGATGCTGAACGATGCTCTCTACGGCATCCTGTTCCGCGACATCAACATGCAGAGGACCATGATCGACCAGTTCTTCTCAAGGGTCATCAACGGTTTTGCAGGAGTTATCATCAATACAGGCGAGGACAATTATCTGACCACGGCCGATGCTGTCGAGGCTGCCCATACGGTGCTTGCTTCGGACATCATCAACGAGCAGCTTGCACTCATCGCCGGCCTGCCTGAGGAGCAGATGGGACTCGGACACGCCTTCGAGATGGACCCGATGCTGGAAAACGGCTTCCTGCTGGAGCTGGCGCAGGCCCAGATGGCCCGCGAGATTTTCCCCAAGGCTCCGCTCAAATACATGCCTCCCACAAAGTTCATGACCGGAAACATCTTCCGCGGCCATATCCAGGACGCCCTCTTCAACATGGTGGGTATCTGGACCAATCAGGGCATACAGCTTTTGGGTATGCCTACCGAGGCCATTCATACTCCTTTCATGTCAGACCGTTTCCTTTCAATTGAAAATGCCAAGTACATCTTCAACAATATGAAGAATATCGGAGACGAGGTGGAGTTCAAGGAGGGAGGTATCATACGTACACGTGCTAAAGAAGTGCTGGACAAGGCCATAGAATTGCTGGAGAAACTGGACAAGGAAGGTCTGTTTACAGCCCTGGAGAAAGGTATCTTCGCTGACGTGAAGCGCCCTCGCAATGGCGGCAAAGGGCTCGACGGCGTCACCCCTAAGGGGCAGAATTACATGAATCCGTTTATTAAGATAATGTTAGGAGGAAAATAATATGAGTGGCGGTTTATATTCAATGGAGGAGAAGGATTACGACAAGAATCTGAACCTCAAGGCAATCAAACCCTACGGGGACACCATGAACGATGGAAAGGTGCAGCTCAGCTTCACACTTCCGGTGCCGGCTGGAGATGAGGCCGTGGAAGCAGCTAAACAGCTCATCAAGGCCATGGGGCTGAACAATCCTCAGGTGGTATTCTATAAGGAGCTTACTCCGGGCTTCACGTTCTTCAACTGTTACGGTTCGGCCACTCAGACAGTGGATTTCACGGCCATTCATGTGCCTAAAGTCGAGTCAAACGTCATGGACATGCCCGCGACGGACGAGTACATCAGGGAGAACATAGGACGCAAGCTGGTAGTAGTGGGGGCAAGCACAGGCACCGATGCCCATACGGTGGGCATAGACGCCATCATGAACATGAAGGGATATGCCGGACATTATGGCCTGGAGCGCTACGATATGATAGATGCCTATAATCTTGGCAGTCAGGTACCTAACGAGGATTTTATCGCCAAGGCGGTGGAACTGCATGCCGATGCTCTTATAGTCTCGCAGACAGTGACCCAGAAGGACATCCACATCAAGAACCTGACCGAGCTGGTCGAGCTGCTCGAGGCAGAGGGCCTGCGCGACAAGGTCATCCTGGCTTGCGGCGGTCCCCGCATCACTCACGAGCTGGCCAAGGAACTGGGGTATGACGCCGGTTTCGGTATGAATACCTATGCCGACGACGTGGCTTCGTTCATAGCCGAGGAATATGTGCGCAGACACAATAAACAATAATCACTAAATACATTTTACAATGGACAAGAATCAGATCAGAGAGGTGATAGCCCGCAGGGCTGCCCTCGAACTAAAAGACGGTGATGTCGTGAATCTCGGCATCGGACTGCCTACCATGATACCTGACTTTCTTCCTGAAGGAGTGTCGGTAATTCTCCAGAGCGAGAACGGTCTGGTCGGCATGGGACCTACTCCAAAACCAGGAGAGGAGAACCCCGACTTCATTAATTCCGGTGGTGGATATATCACCGCCGTACCCGGTGCGTATGCTTGCAGTTCACTGGCTTCGTTTGAGATTATCCGTGGCGGTCATGTGGACGTGACTTTCCTCGGAGCTCTTGAGGTGGACGAGAAAGGAGACCTGGCCAACTGGATCATACCCGGCAAGAAGGTGCCCGGAATGGGAGGCGCCATGGACCTGCTCGTGGGTGCGAGAAAGGTCATCCTGACCATGGAGCACACTGCCAAGGGCAATCCCAAAATCCTGAAGAAATGCCGTCTGCCTCTTACTGCCGCAGGACAGGTCAATATGATCATCACTGAGATGGGCGTTATGGACATTACCGATAAAGGCATCGTCCTGAGGGAGATCAATCCTGAGTTTACCGTGGAACAGGTTCAGGCTGCCACCGAGGCTCAGCTCATCATTGACCCCGATTTAAAACCTATGCGTCAGTAATATTACTGTGAGATGGATTATAATTTTCTCAAAATAGAGACTCCTGAGGCCGGCATCTGCATCCTGACCATCTCTCATCCGCAGTCGCTCAATTCCCTGAGCAGACCGGTGCTGGAGGAGATCAACAGTTTTGTACTGGACTTGCCTGAAGGTACTGCCGTGCTGATAATCCGCGGAGACGGCCCGAAGTCTTTCGTGGCAGGTGCCGACATATCCCAGATGGCTGGATTTAATGCTGAGCAGGGGTTGGATTTCGGCCGTTTCGGAGCCGAGGTGTTCCGCAGGATAGAGGAGCTGCCGATACCTGTTATAGCGGCCGTGAACGGCTTTGCTCTCGGCGGAGGCTGCGAGCTGGCGATGGCCTGCGATATCCGTATCGCCTCAGAGAAGGCCAAATTCGGTCAGCCGGAGGTGAAGCTGGGTATCATTCCCGGTTTTTCGGGCACTTACCGTCTGCCCAAGCTGGTGGGACAGGGCTATGCCAAGGAGATGATCTACTCCGGCAGGGTAATCAATGCCGCAGAGGCTCTGCGCATAGGACTGGTCAATCATGTATTGCCTCCCGAGGAGCTGATGGACTATGCCCTGGGACTGGCCCGCGACATCATGGCCAATGCACCCATAGCGGTACGCAAGGCCAAGGCCTGCATCAATGCCAATTACGACATGGATGAGACAACGGCTCTCGCAACCGAGAACCGCGCTTTTTCCGAGTGCTTTGCAACAGAAGACCAGAAAACGGGCATGAAGGCTTTCCTGGAAAAAGGCAAACCAGAATTTAAGAACAGATAAAACACTGACAGTTATGACAATAGAAAAAATTTCCGTAATCGGAACCGGAACTATGGGCTCCGGCATCGTCCAGGCTTTCGCACAGGCCGGACGCAAAGTCACCATGAAGAGCCGCAGCGAGGCTTCCAACGCCAAGGCTATGGCCAAGATAACAAAGTCACTCAGCAAGCTGGTAGAGAAAGGCAAGATGGATCAGGCCGCCATGGACGCGACTCTGGCCAATATTACTCTGACCACAGATTATAAGGACATTGCCGATTCCGACCTTATCATCGAGGCGGCAGTGGAGGAGATGCACTTGAAGATTGAGCTTTTCAAGGAACTGGATGCTCTCTGCAAGAAAGAGACCATCATTGCCACCAACACGTCATCGCTCTCCATTACCGGCATCGCGGCCAATATCTCAAGGCCCTGTCACGTAATAGGCATGCATTTCTTCAATCCTGCGACAGTGATGAAGCTCGTTGAGATTATCAAGGGACAGAGGACATCACAGGAGGTATTCGATGCCGTATTCGCTCTTTGTCAGGAGATAGGCAAGACACCTGTTGCAGTCAACGAGGCTCCCGGCTTTGTTGTCAACCGCATACTCATCCCCATGGTAAACGAGGCTGTGGGTATTCTGGCAGACGGAGTGGCTTCCCGCGATGACATAGACGCGGCCATGAAGCTCGGTGCCAACCATCCCATGGGCCCTCTCGCCCTGGCTGACCTTATCGGTCTGGATGTGTGTCTGGCAATCATGGAGGTACTGCACAGCGAGTTCGGTGACGATAAGTACCGTCCCCATCCGCTGCTGAGGAAGATGGTTCGTGCAGGGCTGCTCGGACGGAAAACAGGAGAAGGATTTTACAAATACTAGAATTAGAAAATCACAGATATGAATTTCAAACTCACACCATCACAGTCACTGTTCAGACAGATGATCAGAGAGTTCGCCGAGAAGGAAGTCAAGCCTCTGGCGGCGGAGATAGACGAGCAGGAGAGATTTCCCATTGAGACGGTCCAGAAGATGGCTCCTCTGGGACTGTTCGGCATACCTCTTCCCGTAGAATACGGCGGAGCGGGCGGAGACAATATCATGTACACCATCGCAGTGGAGGAACTTTCAAGGGTATGCGCCACGACAGGTGTAGTGCTTTCCGCGCATACATCCCTTTGCCTTGCCCCTATCTTTGAGAATGGTACGGAGGAGCAGAAACGCAAGTACCTGCCCAAATTAGCATCAGGCGAATGGCTTGGAGCATTCGGTCTGACCGAGCCCAACGCCGGCACTGATGCATCAGCACAGCAGACCACAGCTGTTCTCGACGGAGACGAGTGGGTGCTCAACGGCAACAAGATATTCATCACCAATGCCGGACACGCTCATGTCTATGTAATCTTCGCCATGACTGACAAATCCTTGAAGAACAAGGGTATATCAGCATTTATCGTGGAGGCCGGCACTCCCGGTTTCGAGGTGGGCAAGAAGGAGCTGAAGATGGGCATCAGAGGCTCCGCCACGGCCGAACTGATATTTTCCGACTGCCGCATACCCAAGGGCAATCTGCTCGGCAAGGTGGGAGGCGGATTCGCCATCGCGATGAAGACCCTCGACGGAGGCCGTATCGGTATCGCATCTCAGGCCCTCGGTATAGCCCAGGGCGCTCTTGACGAGACTGTCAAGTACACCATGGAACGCAAGCAGTTCGGCAAGTCGCTCTCCCAGTTCCAGAACACCCAGTTCCAGATGGCCGACCTGAAGACCAAGGTGGAGGCATCCCGTCTGCTGGTGCGTTCGGCTGCCTTCAAGAAAGACTGCAAGGAGCCTTATTCGGCCGATGCAGCCATGGCCAAGCTGTTCGCTGCCGAGACAGCCATGGAAGTAACCACCAAGGCGGTACAGTTCCACGGAGGCTACGGCTACACCCGCGAGTATCCCGTGGAGAGGATGATGCGCGATGCCAAGATCACCGAGATCTACGAGGGTACATCTGAGGTACAGAGAATGGTGATAGCAGCCAGTATGTTTAAAAAGTAAAAACAGGAAAGTATGAATATAGTAGTTTGTATCAAGCAGGTTCCGGATACTACAGAGATAAAGATCAATCCCGTTACCGGTACTCTTATCAGGGACGGAGTGCCAAGCATCATGAATCCCGATGACAAGGGCGGACTGGAGATGGCTCTCCGTCTGAAAGACAAGTACGGTGCCCATGTTACGGTCATCACCATGGGACCTCCACAGGCCGACCTGATTCTCAGGGAAGCCTTCGCAATGGGTGCAGACCGGGCAATCCTTCTGACAGATAGAAAATTCGCAGGTGCTGACACCCTTGCTACATCCAACGCACTTGCCGGTGCATTGAAGGCACTTGAGTGGGATATAGTCATTACAGGACGTCAGGCCATTGACGGAGACACCGCACAGGTTGGACCTCAGACAGCCGAGCATCTCGGCATACCACAGGTATCGTATGTATGCGGCCTGGAAATGGAACAGGAAGGTAAGTCACTTAGGGTCACCAGAGAGACTGAGGATGGCGTACAGATCCTCGAAGCCCAGATGCCCTGCCTTCTGACAGTGCTGTCTTCTGCAGTAAAGCCCAGATACATGAGTGCTCCCGGTATTGTAGAGGCTTACAATAAGAACGTGGAGATCTGGAGTGCGGACAAGATAGACGTGGACGAGACCAAGCTCGGTCTGAAAGGCTCGCCTACCAAGGTGCTCAAGGCCTTTACCAAAGGGCTTAAGGCTCCCGGTGAGGTATTCGAAGTAGAGCCGGAAGAGGCGGTAGGTATCATAATCTCCAGGCTCAAGGAGAAGTTCATCATCTAAACAACACCGTAATACTGAAAGATATGATAAACAAAAACGACTATAAGAACGTATATGTATTCGCTGAACAGAGAGGCGGTGTTATCCAGTCTGTCGCTCTGGAACTTATAGGAAAAGCACGCGACCTGGCAGATGCTCTCGGAGAGAAGGTCGTGGCCATTCTGGCCGGTTATAATGTGGAGCATCTCATACAGCCACTTTTTGAGTATGGGGCAGACGAGGTGGTGATTACCGACCATATTGAGCTGAAGGATTACCTTACCGAGCAGTATGCACAGGCAATATCCCAGATTATAGACGCTGTCCGTCCCAATATAGTGCTGTTCGGAGCGACAACTATAGGCCGTGATCTTGCACCCAGGTTGTCTGCCCGTCTGGCGACAGGTCTTACCGCGGACTGCACCAAACTGGAGATTTCCGAGGACAGGCAGCTGATGATGACCCGTCCGGCTTTCGGAGGTAATCTGATGGCTACCATTATGTGTACAGAGCACCGTCCTCAGATGTCCACAGTCCGTCCTGGCGTGATGCAGAAGAGGGAGAGAGAGACCGGCCGCACCGGCACAGTAGTTCGGTTTGAGACCAAATTCGATACTTCAAGGATCAGGGTCCGTCTTATTGAGGAGATCAAGGAGGAGAAGAACAAAGTGGATATCTCAGAAGCCAAGGTGCTTGTATCCGGTGGCCGTGGAGTAGGCTGCAAGGAAGGCTTCGCAAAGCTGCAGGAACTGGCCGACGTACTCGGGGCGGAGGTATCCGCATCCAGGGCAATGGTCGATGCCGGTATCATGCCGCATGACCGTCAGGTGGGCCAGACAGGCAAGACCGTCCGTCCGGACCTGTATCTTGCTCTCGGTATCTCTGGTGCCATCCAGCATCTCGCAGGAATGGAAGAGTCGGATTATATCGTAGCTATCAACAAAGATAAGTTCGCTCCTATATTCAATGTGTCCGATGTCGGAATAGTAGGGGATGTCAACAAGATAGTACCGCTTCTTGTAGAGAGGCTCCGTAAGGAGATACAGAAATGAGAAGAACCAGCATGCTTTTGCTTGCCTTTTTACCCATAGTAGCAGCGGCACAGGCAGAAGATGTCTTGAACAGAGGAACCGGCGACAGTGCGTCCGGTTCTTCTTTTGCATTCGGACTCTTCCATGAGACAGCTGCACAGGATAAAGGGGGAATTGTATTTGTGTCACCGTTCAGTGCTTCCGTAGCCCTTTCCATGACGGCAGCAGGAGCAGACGGAACTACTCGGGAAGAGATTCTCGGGACTCTCGGCTTTGACTGTACCATTGAAGAATGTAATGCATATAATAGAAGTGTCATGGAGCAGTTGACTTCTCTCCGGGACGGAGTGGAGTTCAATATTGCCAATTCCTTATGGGTTTCAGACCAGTTCCCGGTGAAGAAGAGCTATATCAGGACTGTCCGGAGAAACTATGATGCCAAGGCAGCAAATCTGGATTTCTCAGATCCTGCGACTCCTTCGGTTATCAATGACTGGTGCTCGGAGAATACCGCAGGCCGTATTGACAAGATGATCGAGACCATCGATCCTGCTACAAGGATGTATCTGCTGAATGCTTTGTATTTCAAAGGACTGTGGACAATACCTTTTGATGCATCACTGACACGTCAGGATACATTCCATGGTACCGACGGTGATTCCCAGGTCAAGTTCATGCACAACAAAGCCTGTTTCTCTTATTGTTCCGGGCGCGAAGGAGCAATGATAGAACTTTCCTATGGGGAGGGGGAGGAGGAAAATCTCATGATGGATGTGATACTGCCTGCGGAGGGAGTCTCGATAGACGAATTTGCCTCACGGTTTGACGAGGAGATGCTGGCAAAGTTCTCCGCAAGTCTTTATACTGATGAGATAAGGCTGGTGCTGCCGTCCTTCAAAGCTGAATATGAGACGTCTCTCAATGCCGTCCTGCAAAGGCTTGGTGTGAGAGAGGCCTTCACTTCGGCTGCGGATTTCTCAGGCATGTCCGGAGATCCGCTGATGATCAGCGAGGTGAAGCAGAAGACCTTTATTGAGGTCAATGAGGAGGGTTCCGAAGCCGCTGCCATTACATCCATAGGCATTATGCGGACTTCTCTTGCCCCCGAACCGTTTGAGTTTAAAGTCGACCGTCCCTTCGTCTTCCTGATCCGTGAGCGTAATTCCGGTACAATTCTGTTTATGGGATTAGTCCGCAATCTGTAGTAGAAAATCCGTAATCGCAAGGATATAAAAGAAAGAGAGGATAACCAATGTGGCATCCTCTCTTTTACATTATAAATAATGCCCTGATTATCTGGGAAGGAAATAGATGACTGTATAGAATGTCTTATCAGCGGCATATCCGCCCACTACTGTTTTGCCGTCTTCAGAAACAGCAACTACACTGCCTTGCATTGTCAGGCCCTCGGGACTGTAGTTATAGTTGCTTTTCGCATAATCGGCAAATGTGGAGAATGTATTATCGTTTACATCATACACATAAGGCACTGAGGAATATCCCATTGTCACATCCGAGAGGAAAAGCTGTCCCTGTGATGAAACACAATCCGGACAGTAAGCTTCCTGGTCTACATTATAGGTCTCTCTGGTTTCAGTGTCGAAAACATAAGCGAACATGAAGGAACCCCATCCGTCATCTCCTGTATTTGTCCTCCAGCTGGCGATATATTTTCCGTTGGGAGAAATACAGTTTTCCAGTCCGCCGTATATGTTCTCCCAGTATCCGAAACCGTCATTCCAAACCATAAGCTCGTCAGTATACAGATCGTATTCATGATTCTGATTCCAGGCGCAGCCGACCTCCATGTATGTATTGTCGAGTATGTAGCCTGTAATCCAGCCGTTGCTTCCTATTTCTGATGCGACAGCCATAGTGGCATCCTTTCCTTCAGGATCCAGATCATACGGCAGAATGGACAAGACCCCGTTTTCATAAATAACCGGACGCATGTCACCGCTGCCCGAATATCCCACGGCTGTCTTTCCGTCCGGAGTGACAGAAAAGAAGCAGTTGTCATTGGAGCCGTCAGGAATACCTGTAACGTCGGTAGGATTTCCGTTTTCCCATATCAGTGGATACGGGCCGCTTGTACCGTAAACGACACCGCTGTCTGTAACATCATAGAATATCAGATTGGGGACGACGGTAAGCGAGTCGAGACGCACATCGTAAATGAATGACTCGGCATCCGAGCATCCGACTATGTAGCGTCCGTTGTCGGAAACCGCACTTGGACCTATAATGACATTTTCTGGAGCAAATGTCACATAAGGCCTGTAGGTCATGCTTTCTTCCCACACAGGAGTCCCTATGACTGCTCCTTCATTGACTTGAGCGGCATATGTGTAATATTTTGTCTGCCAGAACAGATCTTCGAACATCCTGCTTTGTGTACCGCTGCTGAGTTCGGCACCCTGCGCGATTTGATCATTTATGTACTGGAGAAGTCCGTCACTTCCTCCGAATGCCGTCCAGTCGTCTTCCATAACCAGTCCGGTAATATAGACAGCATCATTCTCAGATGGGACTATTGTTACGGTTATACAATTGTCCTGCTGTGCCATATTTATCTCGAAAGAAGTTTCAACTATGCCTTTGCCTTTTTCGTTGCAGGACGAAAGCACAGCCACAGCGGTCAGTAAGGGTAATATGAATCTCATCTTTCTCATAATAAAATAATTAAGTGAAAAAACTAATTTAATATCGGGCGCAAAAATAAAAAAAATATTCTGATTAGTCAATAAATGTTCTGCTTTTCTGCTTTCTGCGTCTGAATTCGTAGCATATGACAGCAGTGGCGATTGCCACATTAAGTGATTCGGCAGAGTCAGATGTGTTTCCTGTATCAGTATGCCGTATGTCTCCCTCCATGTCAAATGAAGGTATGTGCAGGCGGCATGTGGATCCTTGTACCAGTTCACAGGACAGTCCGTCGCGTTCGCTTCCCATAAGGATCAGAGCATCGGATGTGTTCAGCTCGGTGGAACGGATATCGTCACCGTCCAATGTCGTGGCGTAGACCGGAATGCCTGCTTCCCTGCTGTCCCGCACCAGTTCTGCAAGGTTGCATATGCAGGTATTCTGTCGGAAAATCGAGCCCATGGTGGCCTGGACTGTCTTTGGATTGTATATGTCCACACAGTCGGGAGACAGGTATACCGTCCGGATGCCGAACCAGTCGGCCATACGCAGGATTGTCCCCATGTTTCCAGGATCACGGACTGAATCCAGTGCAAGGCACAGTCCGGAAGGTAAAGGTGAAGCTGTATTGTGTGACCTGTTTTCCGGTATGCGGAGAACTGCAAGAGAAGGGGAGGGGGAGGCCAGATGGCTCATGCGGCTCATCAGTTCTGTTCCTGTTTCCTCTGTACGGTATAATGCGATCACTTCGAAACGGTCCTGTCTAAGAGCCTCTTCTACGAGTTTCTCTCCTTCGGCCACAAACATTCCCAGCTCCTCCCGGAATTTCTTCTGACCGAGAGACCGGATGAGCCGGATGTCGGCTTTTGACGGGACACGGGATGAAAACATGGCAGACAGGCTAATAGCCGAGGATTTTCAGCATGGACTTATAGGTCTGCTCCTTGCTGAACAGTTTGGTTGTGTAGTCCCCGTCTGGTGTCTTGTCTATGATAATATGCTTTGGCGCCGGCTGGAGACAGTGCTGTATGCCTCCGTATCCAGCTATTGACTCCTGATAGGCTCCTGTATGGAAGAATCCTATATAAAGCGGCTCAGGATCGTCCGGAGTGACTTTAGGAAGGAATATGGCGTTGGCATGTTCCTCTGCATTGTAGTAATCCTGACTGTCGCAGGTCAGACCTCCGAGAAAGACTCTTTCATATTCCTTGTCCCACTTGTTGATGGGGAGAAGAATGAATTTCTGCTTGATGCCCCAGATATCAGGGAGTGTGGTCATGAATGAGCTGTCCACCATATACCATTTTTCGCGGTCATTCTGCTGCTTTACACCAAGTATCGAAAAGATGGTGGCTCCGCTTTCACCTACGGTATATGATCCGAACTCGGTGAATATGTCAGGCTCCTCTACTCCGCGTGAGTTGCAGATGCTCTTTATCTGTGCCACTACCTCTTCTATCATGTACTCGTAATCATAATCCATTCCGAGAGAATTCTTTATAGGCAGTCCACCTCCTATGTTGAGCGAGTCGAGGGTAGGGCATACGGCTTTCAGGTTACAGTACACGTTGACACATTTGCCGAGTTCGTTCCAGTAATATGCATTGTCCTTGATACCGGTGTTGATGAAGAAATGCAGCATCTTCAGGCTGAACTTCTTGTTGCCGCTCAGCTTTTCCTGATAGAACGGCATGATGTCCTTGTAGCGGATTCCGAGTCTTGATGTGTAGAACTCGAATTTCGGCTCTTCCTCCGCCGCTATGCGGATACCGATACGGGTGGGCACGTTCACAATCGAGTCGAGCTGGTCCAGTTCAGGCATATTGTCCAGAATAGGGATGGTGTTATGCCAGCCGTTGTTGATGAAACCTGCTATATTGGCTATATAGGAGTCTTTCTTGTAACCGTTACAGATGATGTACAGGTCCTTGTCCACGATCTTGCTGTCATACAGCGCCTCCACAAGATTGAAGTCGAATGCGGAAGATGTCTCTATGTGTATGTCGTTCTTGAGTGCCTCTTCCAGCACAAATGAGAAATGAGAGCTTTTCGTGCAGTAACAGTAGTGATAGTCTCCCTGATAGTCGACTTTTGCCATAGCCACATTGAACATCCTTTTGGCCCTTTGGATCTGCGATGATATCTTCGGCAGGTATGATATTTTCAATGGAGTCCCATACTGCTCGATAATATCCATCATGGGGATGTCGTGAAAATAAAGAGAGCCGTCCTCCACTCTGAATTCGTCCTGTGGAAACTCGAAAGATTGCTCAATCAGATCGATGTACTTGTTCTTCATGACTACGTATGCAATTGCGTTACTTTATGTCTGTTTGTGCAAACCGGCAAATGCGGATGCTTTTGCCTGCAAATATATTCAAGTATTTTGATATAAACTGTAAAAAAATCGTTAAAAATTATAAATTTGCGGAAAAATATAAATGCGTCTGAAGAGTCCTGCATATTCCCGTTTTTCCCTGACATTGCTGTCAGTTGTGTTCCTTATAAGTTCATGCAGTACCACAAAGGTGCTGACAGAGGACCAGACGCGTTTGAAGAGTAATGTGATCACCATTCTGAACAGGAAGGATCACCCTGAATTTCAGGATTTCCAATTGGACAAGTACGTATATCAGGAGGCCAACACGTATTTCATCAAGACCAGACGTGGAGGATGGAACCCTTTCCTGTATGTCTACAACTGGACAAACGGAAAGGGCAAGGGCTGGGACAAGTTCGTCCGCAAGCTTGGACAGGCACCTGTGGTATTCGATCCCTCGCTGATGATCAAGAGTCAGCAGAACATCACCACGCATCTGAAAAATACAGGATACTACAACTCGCATGTACAGGCTCTTGCCGAGATAGACAGGCGCCAGACTGTGGTTGACTATTATGTGTCTCTGGGAAAACAATATCCCATCAAAGATATATCGTATCAGGTGGATGATCCGGAACTGGCAGAGGAGATATACAAGGACACTGTCAATTCCCTTATCAAGGTAGGCATGCCGCTTTCGGAAACACTTCTGGATCAGGAGACAGAGCGGTCGGCGGCTTACCTGCGCAACTGCGGTTACTACGAGTTCTCCGAGAACTACTATTTTTTCGCCGCAGATACCGTCTCTGTTCCGGATTCGGCACTTCTCAGGATATATGTACGCAATTATACCAGAAACGAGTCTTCTGAGAATGCCCGCCGGCACAGACGCTTCTATTTCGGAGACGTATCGGTACGCCCTGTGTCCGACAACTTGCGCTACCGTGTATCCGTCTCCAATAAGATTCCGCAGATTCTTGATACGGTACATTACGACAACATAACGGTTCTTTATGACGACAAACGCCAGGTACGGCCGTCCATTCTATACAAGATGAACAGAATAGAGCCTGGCCGGCCCTACAGCGAGGACATTGTAAACAACACCTACCAAAGATTCTCCAATCTGAGAATATACAACAGCGTGAGCATAGAGCTTACCAAGACGGATACCAATATAGTGGACTGCAACATACGCCTTATTCCATCCAAGGCTCACGGCTACAGAGTGAATCTTGAGGCATCCACCAATTCTACCGGACTTATAGGTATATCTCCCACACTGTCATATTATAACCGGAACATATTCAAGGGTGGGGAGTGGCTGTCTCTTTCGGTATCGGGAAATTTCCAGTTTTCGGTGACAAGTTCGACCAAAGCCACTGAGTTCGGAGCCAGTGCCGGACTAAGTTTCCCTACATTCGTACTGCTGCCTGACCGCATGCTCAAGAACATAATTCCACGTACAGACCTGGATATAACATACAACTATCAACGCAGGCCGGAGTATACCAGGAACATGATAGGAGCGAATTTCGGATGGAACTGGAACAGTCAGTCCAATAAGTATTACTTTAAGGTGGTGCCGGTACAGTTCAACATAGTGAACCTGCCGGTGTACAGCGACATGTTTCTCGAGTCTCTTACAAATCCCTTTGTGAGGGAAGCCTACAAGAACCACTTTGAGTTCGGCTTAGGTTTTGATATCCAGTACAGCAGTGATCCAAGTATCAATCCCGCCAATTCGTATTTCAAGGCCGATTTTCAGTTCGATCTTGCAGGAAACCTGCTTTCGGCGTTCAACAGGTTCATGCCTGTGGATTCGTCAGGTTTCCATACCATCTGGAACTCTCCTTATTCACAGTTCGTAAGGGCAGAGCTGTCGCTGGCGTATACGTGGAAATTCGGAAAGAACAACAAGCAGGCTCTTGCGGTCAGAGCCTTGGGTGGAGCCGGATATGCTTACGGAAACTCTACCAAGATGCCTTTCGAGCGTCTTTTCTGGGCCGGAGGAGCCAATAGTCTGAGAGGCTGGACTGCCAGAAGCGTAGGACCGGGCTCGTCTCAGATGGACGAGACTTTCTCCATTCCCAACCAGACTGGCGACATGAGGCTTGAGGCCAATATCGAGTACCGTTTTCCTTTGTTCTCGATTTTCTACGGAGCAGTGTTCATGGACTGGGGAAATGTATGGAATATAGACCGTACCGGCAGAGGCCACCAGTCCATGGAGGGCGGCTCTTCAGAGGACCAGGCTGCAGAAAGGTCTTCCTATTTCTCGTTCAGCAATATGCTCCGGACATCGGCTCTCAACTGGGGGGCAGGTATAAGACTGGATCTCAACTTCGTAGTCGTGCGGTTCGATTTAGGCATAAAACTATATGACCCTGCGGAACAAAGTTGGCAGCATGCGCGCGGCTGGTTCCGTAACGGAGGTTATGCTTTCCAGTTCGGTATAGGATATCCGTTCTAGAACTGAATGTCCTTCATTGTCTTGCTCAAAGGAACGAGCTGGCGCAGCAGGTTTTCCATAAGGGAGAGCCTGAGCATGTTCGCCCCGTCTGAGAGAGCCTTCGAAGGGTCGGGATGCGTCTCCATAAAAAGCGCGTCCGCACCTGCCGCTATCCCTGCCCTGGCGATTGTGGATATCATTTCAGGATGTCCTCCTGTCACTCCGGAGGACTGGTTGGGTGCCTGGAGAGAGTGGGTCACATCCAGAATGACCGGAAAACCTATGGCCTGCATCGTGGGTATGCTGCGGAAATCTATTATAAGGTCTGAGTAGCCGAACTGTGTGCCGCGTTCCGTGAGCGTGACTTTATCGTTGCCTGAGCGGGTTATCTTCTCGGCCGCGAATTTCATGGCTGAAGGAGAGAGGAACTGTCCTTTCTTGATGTTGACCCACCTGCCTGTGCGTGCAGCAGCTTCGAGCAGGTCGGTCTGACGGCATAGGAATGCCGGTATCTGCAGCATGTCAATACCGTACGATGCGGCCCTTGCAGCCTCTTCCGGAAGATGTACGTCAGTGACTACGGGTACTTTGAAGTCTTCCCGGATACGCGCAAGTATTTCCAGTCCCTTCTCGTCGCCTATACCGGTGAAAGAATCGTATCTGGAACGGTTGGCTTTTCTGTACGATGCCTTGAAAATAAGAGGAATATCGTATTTTGCGCTGAGTCCGCACAAAGTGTCTGCTATGGAACGGGTAATCTCTTCGCCTTCAATTACGCATGGTCCGGCGATTAGGGTGAATAGGGGGGATGTGAATGTGACGGGATATGTGTTCATGTCTGTTTATTTGCGGTATTTGGGCCAAAGTTTTTCCATTCTGGTCCGTATTTCGTTTTCTTTTGGATTGTTGCCTGGATTGTAGAAGACCGTCCCGGATATGCTTTCAGGAAGGAATTCCTGATCTGTGAAATTACCGTGGTAATCGTGGGCATACTTGTAGTCCCTGGAATATCCGAGTTCCTTCATGAGTTTTGTCGGTGCATTGCGCAGGTGAAGCGGAACAGGGGAGTTGTCACCTTGTTCCACCAGAGCCATCGCCGAGTTGATCGCCATGTAGGCCGAGTTGCTCTTGGCACATGAGGCAAGGTATATGGCGCACTCCGACAGGATAATGCGTGCCTCTGGCATACCTATCTTATGGACGGCGTCGAATGTAGCCTGAGCCAGAAGCAGGGCATTCGGATTGGCCAGTCCGATATCCTCCGATGCCAGTATTAGCATGCGTCTGGCTATGAAAAGAGGATCCTCGCCTCCGGCAAGCATCCTGGCCATCCAGTATACGGCTCCGTTTGGATCGGAACCCCGCATACTCTTGATAAAGGCGGATATGATGTCATAATGCATCTCTCCGTTCTTGTCGTATACGGATATATTTTCCTGAAGCCTGTCAGCGACAACAGCATCGTCTATTACGATACTGGCATCGGAAGGGAAGGAATTGACAACTATCTCTATGATATTTAGTAGTTTACGTGCATCGCCACCGGAAAACCGGAATAGTGCGCTCTTCTCTTTGACCTCAATGTCCCGTTTTTTCAGGTACTGGTCCTGAGTAAGCGCGCGATTGAGCAGTAAGTCTAAATCATCGATGTCCAGCGGTTTAAGTACAAATACCTGACAACGTGACAGAAGAGGTGTGATGACCTCGAACGACGGATTCTCGGTAGTTGCACCGATCAGGACAACCGTTCCAGTCTCGACAGCACCGAGGAGCGCGTCCTGCTGGGATTTGGAGAAACGGTGTATCTCATCAATGAAGAGTATCGGAGAGCCGTTGGTGAAAATGCTGTTTTCTTTTGCCCGGACAAATACGTCGCGGATATCCTTGACTCCTGAACTTATCGCTGACAGTGTGTAGAATTCCCGTTTAAGTTCCTTTGATACGATGTGTGCCAAAGTTGTCTTGCCGACACCGGGAGGTCCCCACAGGATAAACGATGATATGTTGCCGGACTCGATCATTTTTCTCAGAACAGCACCTTGGCCGACAAGGTGTTTCTGGCCCACGAATTCCGCGAGGGAATTGGGACGCATACGCTCGGGAAGCGGCATCGAGGGTATGGAAACGATGTCCGTCATATCTTATTTAACATAATATAAATTGTGTTACAAGAGTTGCCTTTCTATGGATTCAAGTAGTCTGAGCTGTGCGCGTGTCCTTACGAGGTTGTGCTCAGGATACTTGATCTTGTAATAATGGTCGCCGTCAATATAGTCCATAAGGAATCTCAGAACCTGTTCGTACGTTATGTATCTGGCCGAGAACGGCAGATACTGACGCTCGATGTCCGTAAGAAAACTGCCGGCCTCGGAAAGATATCCGCGCAGGAACGCTTCGTACATTTCCATACTCATGCCGACACGGTCCGGATCCCTGTCGTCTTCAAGTCCGGTATTGGTGTACGAGCGTATCGAATCACCGAAATCGTAGAGACACGGAGCTTTCAGAACTGTATCAAGGTCCAGCATGCACAGCACGTTTCCTTCTTCATCGAACAGCATGTTGGCGATCTTTGTGTCGTTGTGCGTTACCCTTAACGGTATCCGGCCTGACTCAATGCATCTGTAGAAATCCAGCATTTCGGATCTGCGAATCTCAATCTCATTGATCAGGTCCTTTACCTGCCCGGCTCTGGATTCGGGGTCTCTGGCCAGCGTGTCGTCCCATTGTCCGAACCGGAACCGGATATTGTGGAAGCCAGGCAGTGTGTCCACAAGCTCCCCTTCGAAATCCGCCAGCATGGCCTGAAAGCGGCCTATGCCGCGTCCTCCGCACTCCGCAAGCTCCGGTGTGCCGGCTTTGTCATAACTGACAGAACTGTCAATGTACACAGTTACGCACCAATACTCCCCGTCATGAACATGATACAGGTTTCCGTCATCGGCAGGGACGACTGTGAGGGACTCCCTCATCGGATCTCCTCCCGCTTCCGATATCTTTTTCTTGAGATGTCCTGTAACAGAGCCTATGTTGCTCATCATTCCGGGGATATCCTTGAATATGTCTGTGTTCTTTCTCTGTAGTATATATTTTCTGGGGCTGTCAGCAATACGTATAATGTATGTGTCGTTTATGAATCCCTCCCCGAGCATGTCTACAGATACTGGTTTACCGTCAAGCTGGAAGTGTCCGGCTATCTCCATTAACCGCTGATGTGTCGTGTCCATGTCGTCTCTATTAATTATTGCAGTTTCAATAAAGTGCCTGCGTCCGAGGCGATTCTCACCTCAATCGGTGTATGCGGATTGAGATACTCGTTTTCCTCAATACCGAAATACTCGAATGCGTGTTCAGGTATGTTTACCTTGATGCAGACTCTCTCATTGGAAAAGTTGGCGGCACAAAGATATAAGGATTTTCTATATTTCCTCATAAACACGAAATGTCTGTCCGGATCGAAGCTCTCTGACCTGGGGTTGGCGTATTGAAGATCGAAAGTATCACCCTTCCTGAGAGCTGGCTCTGTCATGGCTTTCTTCATGAATTCCTTGTAAATCACATACAAGGCCTGCTCCTCATATCCGAGGTATTTCATGGGGTCACCGACCTTAAGTCCTCTCAGCCAGTTCCTTACCTTTGGCAATGAACAGAAGTCGAATATCGATGTCCTGTCAGGACCTTCTCCGAATTCCTGTCCGAAATACAGCATGAAGGGAGCCGTGTTGAAAAACAGCGATACGAACAGTGCCGCAAGTCCTCCGAACGGACTGCCTGCAAAATACGGTGACGAGATTCTGTCCTCGTCGTGGTTCTCTATAAAATTGAGCATACGGTCCTGATACCGTCCAAGTCCCTGCCATTGTCCCGTAAGCGAGGATGCTCCGGCTTCTCCCCTGACGATACGTTTCAGAGTGTCGTAGAATCCGCTTTTGTCGTACAGGTAGTCGAATCCTCCGGTGTCGAACAAGGCTGGATAGTTGGACGGCTCGTAGGCCTCACCGATGAATATCAGGTCAGGATATCTTTTCTTGACCTCCTTCAGGCACCAGGCCCAGAAACCGACCGGAACCAGTTCCACCATATCGCAGCGGAATCCCCCTACTCCCTTGGATGCCCAGAAAAGCAGTATCTCCAGCATTTTCTCCCAAGTGTCACGGTTGCTGTAATTCAGTTTCACTGTGTCGGTCCAGTCCCAGTCGTGAATGCGTCCCGGATAGAAGTTGCTGTCATCGAAGGGCCTTACGCTGCTTTTGTATGACGGTGATACATGATTTGGCACGAAGTCCATGATAACATTCATGCCGGCTGCCTTTGTGCGGGCTATCAGGCTCTCGAATTCCTTCATGCGGGAGTCGGCCTTTGATGCAAGATAGGGGTTGACATCATAGTAGTCCACGATGGCGAACGGAGAACCTGCCCCTCCTTTCACCCCGATGTCACCGGTCACGGCATGACGTATGACGCCTGTGTACCATATATGCGTAACGTTAAGTTCCTTGAGTGCATTCAGTACCTGACCGGTTATGTCCTTGAACTTACCGCATCCGTTCTGCTGGAGGCTTCCACCCGGGATATTGGCTGTCACAGTATTGCCGAATATCCTTGGAAGCATCTGGTATATGATGAATTTTTCTCTCATCAGTCCTGTTGTTTGTCCCAATTCAAAATATTGTAAAAATCATAATCCTGAGGATAGGCCACATACTTGCTTGCCGCCCTGTAATCCTCCGGTGTGATGTAGTGCAACATGTATCTGAGCACATTCTGTACTTTCTCGCGGGATATGTCCACGCAGCGAGGGGGGATCTTGCCGGTGGCTGGATCCTGCAGATCCTTGAGGTACAGGGGTACTGCGATTCCAAGCGCGTTGATGTACACCATGCATCCGGTCTCTCCTGCCTTGAACAGTTTCCATACACCGTATGCCATCTGGGAGCAGTATGTTATGTCGAAGGATACCGGAGTATGGCACCGGACATCATAGCCTATCTCTATTGGCCTGGTTTTTACCTTCATGCCTATAGACTCAAGTTTTGCATCAAGTACAGTGCTGAATATCTGGGCTTTTGAGATCTTGCCCAATTCAGGGTGACCGTGGTCGTCATAGGAGAATGACACACCTGTGGACATCAGTTCCTCGTTGCTGAGTCCGTAGAACACGCCCTCGGAGACTATCACTCCGCCATAGGATATGCCCATTATCCTGCGCTTGATCATGGACGACACGGCCAGACGTACGATCTTGTCTATTGTCAGTTCTGTCTTGTTGAACATCTCTGGTATCACGATCATGGGATAGTGGCATGAGGCCCCTATTCCGAGTGCAAGATGTCCGGAACTGCGTCCCATTGCCGACACCAGGAACCATGTTCCGCTTGTACGGGCATCCTCGTAGACAATCGTGGCGACCCTCGTTCCTTCCGACTTGGCCGACTGGTAGCCGAATGTAGGCTGGTTGTCAGGCAGTGGAAGGTCGTTGTCGATGGTCTTTGGAACATGTATGTTCTGTATGGAGATATTGTGCGCAGACAGGAATTTTGTCACCCTGTTGGCTGTTGAAGCCGTGTCGTCACCTCCGATTGTAACCAGCAGCTTTACGTCATTTTCCTTGAAAAGCCGCATGTTGAAGCGCTTCTCGAAATCTTCGTCAGACGGTTTGTACCGGCTCATCATCAGGTGTGAGCCGCCACGGTTGAAGATGTCGTCGGCTAAAAGAAAATCGATGTCGATGTACGAAGGGGAATCAGTGAACAGCCCCTTGTAGCCCTCATGCAGTCCTATGACCCGGTAACCTTTGGAAATGAATGTCTTGGCAATGGTCCCGATAACTGTGTTTATTCCGGGAGCCGGTCCTCCTCCTGCCAGAATGATGATAGACGGTCTCATATTTTCATGTAGGTTTAAATGCAGTACAAATTTAATAAATAAAATTTTATATTTTTGCACTTCGATGAGATTGATTGATAAAAAAGAAGCACAGGAAAGGATTGAGTTCCTCCGTGAGGAGCTGCGAAGGCACAATTATAGGTATTATGTGCTCAACGACCCGCAGATATCGGATTTTGAGTATGATACCATGATGAGTGATCTGGCGGCCCTTGAGAAGATGTATCCGGATCTGGCGACTCCGGACTCCCCTACCGTCACCGTAGGAAGCGATATAGCCGGCAAGGCACCGGAAGCCCGGGAGTTCAGGCAGTACCGTCACAGATTTCCAATGCTTTCCCTTGGAAATACCTACAGCATAGATGAACTGAAGGATTTCGACAGACGTGTCCGTGATGCTGCCGGCGAGGTGTTCAGCTACAACTGCGAACTCAAGTTCGACGGTACCGCCATATGCCTGACATACTCCCGTGGCAGGCTCGTCAGGGCTCTTACCAGAGGCGACGGAGCCGTAGGAGACGATGTCACGGACAATGTGCGTACTATCCGGTCAGTACCCGACAATATTGGAGATGTCCCATGGGACTTCGAGATAAGAGGCGAGATATACATGCCGTTCTCTTCGTTCAATGCTGTGAATGAAGAGCGTCTGGATATAGGAGACCAGCCTTTCGCCAACCCTCGCAATGCCGCGGCAGGATCTCTCAAGACTCTGGATCCCGAAGAGGTACGCCGCAGAGGGCTGGAATGTGTCCTGTATCACATAGTCGGTGACAATCTACCTTTCAGATATCATTCCGAGGCTTTGGGCTGGGCGGCGGATCACGGCTTCCCTACATCCGCGTACACCAGGCTGTGCCATGATATCGATGAAGTATTGGACTATATACGGGAATGGGATGTACGCCGCAAGGACCTGCCTTTCGCAACTGACGGAATTGTAGTGAAAGTTGACGATCTGGCTTTGCAGACCAGACTAGGTTATACTTCAAAGTCTCCCCGTTGGGCCACGGCTTATAAGTTCAAGCCGGAACAGGCCCTTACCAGACTGCTGTCAGTCGACTATCAGGTGGGCCGTACAGGAGCCGTGACACCTGTGGCCAATCTGGAGCCTGTACAGCTTTCAGGCACAACGGTAAAGCGTGCATCACTGCACAATTCCGACCAGATGGGGCTGCTCGATATCCACATAGGAGACTATGTTTACGTGGAGAAAGGCGGTGAGATCATTCCTAAAATCACAGGAGTGGAGCCGTCGAAGCGTCCTGCAGACGCAGTCCGTGCCGAGTTTCCGAAAGTGTGCCCGGACTGCGGGGCTCCACTGGTGAAGGATGAGACGGAGGCCAGACACTACTGCTCCAACGAAGCCTGCCCTACCCGTGTCAAAGGCGCATTTTTGCATTTCATATCCAGAAAAGCGATGAACATCAACGCCGGAGAGGCTACGGTAGACCAGCTGTACGATAAGGGCCTTATCCGGGAACTTCCTGATCTGTACAGACTTGATATGGGCAAGCTCCTTACCTTGGAGGGTTGGAAGGAAAAGTCAGCGGAAAACTTTCTGGACAGCATCGAGGCTTCGAGGAAAGTGCCTTTCGGAAGAGTGCTGTTCGCGCTTGGCATAAGGCATGTGGGAGAGACGACGGCAAGGATGCTGGCCTCCAGATTCGGAGACATAGAGGCCATGAAGCATGCCTCCCGTGAGGATTTCCTGCAGGTGGAGGATATAGGAGATGTGATAGCTGACTCATTAGTTGAATATTTTCAGAATGCAGCGCATATCAGGGTCATAGCGGACCTTGCAGGTTTCGGCCTGCAATTTGCGGACGATACGGCGTCTTCCCGTTTGTCGGACAGGCTGGAAGGCTGTACTGTTGTCGTAACCGGCAATTTTTCACGTCCCAGAGACGAGATGAAGGCCATGATAACCGCCCACGGCGGCAAGAGCACGGGGTCGGTAAGCGGAAAGACCACATATCTCCTTGCCGGAGAGAAAGCCGGACCGGAAAAGCTTTCGAAGGCGGAGAAACTTGGAGTCAGGATAATAACAGAAGACGAATTTTACAGTATTATAAACTCATAAGCATAATTACAGTCAAGTTATGATTCAGATCAGCAATAAAGTGTTCTACATCGGAACCAATGACAGAAAAAAGCATCTGTTCGAGAACAACTGGCCCCTGCCTAACGGAGTGGCCTACAACTCATACATCATCGCGGACGAGCATCCGGCCCTGATAGACACCATAGAATACGGTTCGGATCCGGATTATCTGGAGCACATCGACAGCGCGATAGGCGGACGTGACCCGGAGTACATGATAGTCAATCATATGGAGCCTGATCACTCCAGCATGATCGGAGAGATCCTGCGCCGTTATCCCAAGGTAAAAGTAGTCGCGAACTGCAAGACATACAAGATTATGGAGAGCTACTACCCTCTTCCTCAGGAGAACATTCATGAGATAAAGGAGGGTGACATGCTGGACCTCGGCCACCATAAACTGACTTTTGTCATGGTGCCCTGGGTACACTGGCCCGAGACCATGGTGACTTACGATACTGTAGATCAGATTCTTTTCTCATGCGACGCATTCGGCTCCTTCGGAACTCTTGACGGTGGAATCTTTGATGACACTGCCAATTTCAGTTTCTACGAGGAGGACATGCTCCGTTACTATTCCAACATCGTGGGCAAGTGGAGCGGCATGGTACAGAAGGCCTTCAAGAAACTCGAAGGGGTGCCCGTCAGGATTATCTGTCCCTCGCACGGCCTCATCTGGAGAAAGGATCCCGGCAAGGTGCTGTCTCTTTATGACAAGTGGAGCAAATACGAGGCTGAGGACGGTTTCGTAATAGCATACGCATCCATGTACGGCAACACAGAGAAATTCGCCGATGAGATAGCCCGTCAAATATCGGCTTTAGGTGTCAGGGACATCCGCGTATATGACGTGTCCAAGACCCATGTCTCCTATCTGCTGACTGCCATCTGGAAATACAAGGGACTCGTGCTCGGAAGCTGCGCCTACAATACCGGCATGCACCCCATGATGGCCCTGCTTACCCATGAGATAAGCATATCCGCACCTCAGAACAAGATACTTGGCATCTTCGGAGGCTCAAGCTGGAACGGAGCCGGAGCAAAGGCCCTCAGGGAGTTTGCGGAAAAGTCCAGGATGCCTGTCACCGGCGACCCGGTGGAGTTTTTGGGACGCCCATATCAGTCCGATTTCGACAGGATCGGAGATTTCGCCAAGAAGCTGGTTGATGCGATGCGCGGATAACATAAGAAAACTCAAAGAATTCTTCCGCGACGGCATCTGGAACATCAATACCTCGGACCTTGGCCGGGCAAAGGCCAAGGTCGTAAGGTATATCAGGATAATCATACTTACCGCCAAGAATTTCAGTCGTCAGAATGTAGGGCAGCAGGCCGTGGCCCTGAGTTTTTTCTCCACCATGGCCCTGGTTCCGTTTCTTGCCGTAGCATTCGCCATATCCAACTACGCCGGTCTCGGCACCTATCTCAGAGAACTGATATACGAGAATTTCGGCCGCGACACGATAGTTGACCACATCCTGACATTCGCGGACAACATAATAGCGGCATCACAGCAAGGCATCTATGGAATCATCTCGTTCATGATATTCCTATGGATGGTGATATGGCTGATGTCCAGGGTGGAGTGGTCATTCAACCGGATATGGAAAGTGGAACGGAACAGGATACTCTGGAAGAGGGTGCTTGCATACGCAGTAACCATGACGGCCTCTCCATTCGTCATAATGGTATTCCTGTCGGTAGCTCTTTCCATTTCAGACGGTATCAACGCCATCGGACTCGAGATACCTTTCCTGAGTTCCATCAGCACGTTCCTGATATGGTTATCGTTCTTTATATTCATGGTCATAGTCCTGACTGTGATGTACATTCTGATACCTAACTCCAAGGTGAGACTGCTGCCTGCGTTGTCAGCGGCCCTTATTTCCTCTCTCGCATTCACGACAGTGCAGTATCTCTATATGGAGACCCAGATGTTCGTATCCAGACTTAACGCCGTTTACGGTGTGTTTGCCGCCATACCGCTTTTCATGGTATGGCTTAATATCGGATGGTTCATAGTACTGCTTGGCTCGGAACTTTCCTATGTCTTCCAGAATGTGGACAACTATCCGCTGGAAGACTTGAGTTGAAGATATTTAAAGTATTGAATGATATGAATATGGAATTGACAAAAGGCTTCGTGGATTTTATTGACGATGCCAAAATTAACTCCCTGATCAACAATACCAGGGAAGATCCTGTTGTCTACAGGGCCATTTTAAAGAAGTCCCTTTCAAAACAGCCTCTGACTGTAGAGGAGACGGCAGCCCTTATCGCAGTCCAGTCTCCCGAGGGCCTGCACGAGATATTCGAGACGGCCCGTGAGCTAAAACGATCTGTGTACGGAAACCGCATAGTACTTTTCGCCCCTCTCTATATAGGCAATTACTGCATAAATGACTGCCAGTATTGCGGTTTCCGCCGCTCATTGCGCAGCACGGTCCGTCACAGCCTGTCGGACGAAGAACTTGTGCGTGAGGTGCGCTCCCTGGAGGACGAGGGGCACAAGAGGCTCATTCTCGTCTACGGAGAGCATCCGAAATACACTCCAGAGTTCATCGCCCATACCGTGAAGATGACCTATGCCACCAGATCCGGCAAAGGAGAGATACGCAGGGTGAACATCAATGCGGCACCTCTGGATATCGACGGCTATAAAGTGGTGAAGGCGGCCGGTATCGGTACTTTCCAGGTATTCCAGGAAACCTACCACAAGGAGACATATGCCAGATATCATCCAGGAAATACACAGAAGAGCAACTATCTTTGGAGGCTCAATGCCATGGACCGAGCCTTCGAGGGCGGCATAGACGATATGGGCATCGGTGCTCTGTTCGGACTGTATGACTGGCGTTTCGAGGTACTCGGACTGGTCTCCCATGCCATTCATCTTCAGAATACTTACGGAGTGGGTCCTCATACAATAAGCTTCCCGAGAATACAGCCGGCCAACGGCATGGAACTGGACCTGCCCTACAGGGTGTCAGACCAGGACTTTAAGAAACTGGTAGCAATACTCAGGCTTGCAGTGCCTTATACAGGGCTGATAATGACAGCCAGGGAGTCCCGGGCCATCCGTGACGAAGTCATGGAATTCGGAGTATCCCAGATAGACGCCGGCACCAAGCTGGAAATCGGAGGCTACAACAAGGAACGTAAGGGAGACGAGCAGGCCCTGGATGAGGAACAGTTCCAGATAGGCGACACCCGCAATCTGGATGAGGTTATCCGCTGGCTGCTTACCCGGGACTACATACCCAGTTTCTGTACGGCATGCTACCGTGTCGGCCGTACCGGAGAGCACTTCATGGAGTTCGCCATTCCTGGCTTCATCAAAAGATTCTGTACTCGGAATGCAATGCTGACCCTTGCCGAGTATATAGAAGACTATTCATCGGATCTTACGAAGACGGAAGGCTACAGGCTGATTGACCGCGAGCTGGCCAAGATGCCCGACGGTGATGAGAAGGAGAATCTGAAAGAGAGACTTAAAAAAATACGCGAACAGGGTATAAGGGATATTCTCTATTAGTTTTTTGATTATTTTTGCAGAATGGATTTTACACAAAGCGATTACGATCTGATTAATAAAGAATTCGAGGAACTCCGCCTGGCCAGTCTGAGACGATGTGCCTCGCAGGAGGAGTATGACGGTGTGATCAAGGCTTTTGAGTTCGCCAATGAGGCCCACAAAGGTGTCCGCAGAAGATCCGGAGAACCTTACATCATACATCCCATATCAGTGGCAAAGATAGTCGTCAATGAGATAGGGCTCGGATACAAATCGATCGTTGCCGCCCTTCTGCATGATGTGGTGGAAGACACGGAATACACCGTGGATGACATCAAACGGCTGTTCGGTGAGAAGATAGCCTCTCTTGTGGATGGTCTGACCAAGATAAAGGCTGCCATGGATACCGACAACAGAGGCAATCTTCAGGCCGAGAACTTCAAACGTATCATACTGACACTCAATGACGATGTACGTGTTGTACTGATAAAGCTGGCGGACAGGCTTCACAATATACGTACCATAGACTCCATGCCGGACTACAAGAAGGACAAGATATTGAGCGAGACCATGTATCTCTTCGTCCCTCTGGCCCACCGTCTTGGTCTGTACAACATCAAGTCTGAGATGGAGAATATATGGCTTAAGACCAGGAATCCTAAGATGTACAACGACATAGTCTCCAAGATAGACAATGTGATCAAGGAGAAGGGCGAGGCTATGGACAAGTTCATCAAGCCGGTTGCCGATGCACTTGAGAATGCCGGTTACAAATTCGAGATAACGAAAAGGACCAAGACCCCCTACTCTGTATGGCACAAGATGACAGAGAAGCACGTGGAGTTCGAGGACATATTTGACATTTATGGTATAAGGATTATATTCTCACCGAAACCGGACGAGGACGAGCGCACACAGTGCTGGTATATATATTCTTTGGTATCAGGTATCTACGCATCCAAGACAGACCGGATACGGGATTGGGTGACAAGGCCGAAAAGCAATGGTTACGAGGCACTTCACTGTACCGTCATGAGCAACGGAGGTGGATGGGTCGAGGTGCAGATACGGAGCGAGAGAATGAACGAGATAGCCGAGAAAGGCATTGCGGCTCACTGGAGCTACAAGCAGAAAGGCGAGGAGACCAACTCCGAGAAAGAGATGGACAGGTGGCTGGACATGGTCAGGGATGTACTCGAGAATCCTGATGCGGATGCCCTTAATTTTCTGGACAAGTTCCACGACACCCTTTTGGACCAGGAGATATATGTGTTTACCCCAAAAGGAGAATCGAAGGCGCTTCCAAAAGGGTCGACCGCTCTGGATTTTGCATACAGCATCCACTCCCAGATCGGCAACAAGGCTATTGCGGCAAAGATAAACTACAAGCTGTCACCGTTGTCCAGAGTATTACGCAACGGAGACCAGGTCGAGATCATCACAGCGGAGTCACAGAAACCGCAGCCGGAATGGTTGGAGTTCCTGAAGACAGGCAAGGCCCGCAACTATGTCTACGAGGCTTTGAAAGACGATGTGGACGACAGTATCAAGAGCGGACGTCAGATGCTGGAGAAGGAGCTTGCCAACTACGGTGTCAAACTGCAGAAAAACGTACTTAAGAAACTCCTGATCGAGTATGGAGTAAGCACAAAAGAGGAGCTTTACAATAAAATATCCACCGGAGTGATCTCTCTTAAGGAATTGGACAAGATCCTTCGTAAGAACACTGAGAACAAGAATGTAATCTACTGGACTCTCAAGCTTTTCCGCAGCAACAAGAACAACAATGATGACAAGGATGCTGACGGTGACCTGGATGAGGAGGATGAGATGTCCAATGCCGAAATACGTGACAGAATCCTCAGGAACAGACTGGACAAGAACAGGGATCTGATCCTTGCCGAAAGAGGTAAAGGAGAAGGCAAGGACCCGGACAGTCCGATCACATACCGTATAGCAGACTGCTGCTACCCTATCCCCGGTGACGCCATCGTAGGTTTCATCAATGACAACGGTGAGGTCACCGTACACAAGAAAACATGCCCGGAGGCTGTCAACCTTGCATCCATACACGGTGACAGGATCGTAAATGCAAAATGGAGCAAGAATACCATAGCCTCGTTCCTGGCCCGTATCAAGATATTCGGCACGGACCGTATCGGAATCCTTAACGAACTGACCAAAGTCACTACCCTCGCCTTGAACATCAACATAAGGAAAGTGTACATAGCCACGCATGACAGTATTTTCGAAGGCTATATCGACTGTTATGTGCGCAGTACGGAGGATCTGGACAACCTTATGGGACATATACGGAAGATAAAGGGCGTTGAAAGTGTCAACCGGATCGACATCAAAGAGGACAAATAAAGACATGAAACATAACAATCTGCTGAACTCCATAATTGTAATAGGCATATTCGCGTCATTGATCTTCTCCAAGTCATGCGCCAATACATCCACGCCTCCGGAGGGCGGTCCGAAAGACACCATACCGCCAGTCATCGTGGAAATCGTCCCCCCTGGCAACAGCCTTATGCATCCGCTGGACGTAAAGCACAGTCAGGTGTCGTTCGAGTTCGACGAGTATGTGGCACTCAACAACCCTAACTCGTATATCTTCCTCTCCCCTCCTCAGACCAAACCTCCTACAGCCAAGATAAAGGGGAAGAGAGTGGTGATTTCCTTCGGGGAGCCTCTTGATTCCAGTACGTCGTATTCGCTGTCCCTGGGAGAGGCCATAAAGGACAATAATGAAGGTAATCCATTCCCTCCGTATACGGTAAGCTTCTCCACTGGAAACACCCTTGACTCACTGTTCGTGTCTGGAAGCATCATGGAGTCCTCCACCATGCTTCCTATGCCCAATATTACAGTCCTGTTCCATACGGACCCTTCGGATTCGGCCATATTCAAAGTCCTTCCGAAAGCAGCTGCAAAAAGCGACTCCTGGGGCTATTTCACAGTGCGCAACCTGCCGGCAGACACTGTATACCGGGTGTTCGCCATTGAGGATCTGAACAATAACTGTCTCTATGACCCTGATCAGGAGAGAGTCGCTTTTCTCGACACTCTTGTCATTCCGACCAATGTCATGAGGGATTCTATCCCCGAACTTCTTCCTGTAAGCATGCTGGATACGGTATCATGTCTCAGCCGTCCGGCCCAACTGTCCCTTGCAATGTTCAAGGAAGTCTCTCAGCGTCAGTTCCTGAGGAGTAAGGAGAGAGTCTCGCGAAGACAGATGTATCTCAAGTTCGCAGCTCCCTATCCACAGATAGACTCAATGATTATCGACGGCATTCCTGATGAAAAGCTTATAAAGGAATATAATTTCTATCGCGACAGTATTGTTATATGGATAAACGAGCAGGGAGGAGTGCCGGATACCTTGCAGATGCGTCTGTCCTACATGCGTACTGATGACTCCCTCAACATACTTGTACCTGTAACCGACACAATAAAGATGATACGCCCTAAAGGCAAGATGGTGGAGAACTGGCGCGGGGAGATGGTAGAGGAAGCGGATACCCTGGCGGCATACGATGTGGATGCCACTCCTGAGAATATTGACCAATACGGCATCATCATAACGTTCGAGTCCCCTATGATACAGATGCCGTTCGATTCCATTACGTTTACGGCCAAGAACACCAGAGAGCAGGTTGCACCGGCTGAATTCACGATAGAGCCGGATACAGCCAATATAAAGAAGTTTTACCTTCGTCCGGCAGAAAAGCTCGTTCCAGGATACGAGTACACTCTCAGGATACCGGACAGTCTGTTCATGGATATCGACGGCATATACTGCGACAGCCTTCTGAAGAAGATAAGTCTGCCTCAGGACGAGAACCTCAGCTCGCTTACACTTGAGATGTCCAACGTAAATGAAAAGTACCTTGTGGAATTAGTGGACGAGAAAAGGACAAAGGTATACAGAAGCTATTCCATCGACTCAGCGGCCGTACTGCTCTTTCCCTACCTCAAGGCCGGGAAATACTCCGTGCGTATAACCGAAGACAAGAACGGTAACGGCCAGGTGGATACAGGTGCTCTTCTGGAACGTAAACAGCCTGAGAAAGTCATCATGTACAAGGTCGGTGACGGTATGGGCAGCAATGCCTACATAATGGATATTCCTGAAAGGACGGAACTGATACAAACCATCGATATCGGAGAGATGTTCAAATGAGACTGCTGTATTCTATAATGACCGGACTTATGCTGGCTGTAGTCATTCCGCTCCAGCTTTGCGGACAGGACAGGAAGGCTGACACGCTCAACAAGATACAGCCGGGTATACAATGGGACACGACAATAAAGGTCCTGCCGGTGAAATATCCGGAACATCTTATAGGTGTGCGCTATGATTTCTCGTTCACAGGGGTGACCATGACTCCGGACATGGGCATAAAGTCCATAAACTCCCCTGTTAACATAGCTGTACTCTACACCTACTATCATCCGTTATGGGGGGTATATGATTTTTTCGGACTGCAGACAGGCTTCCGTTATACCAGATACGGTTTCGTGAACGACGAGTATGAATTCGAGAATTTTGCCCAGACATTGTCCATCATAGAACTGCCGTTTCTGTCAGCTTTTCATATCGACATCGGCGAACATTTCAGGATACTTCTGAGTCTCGGGCCGTTTGTAGGATACAGATTCGCCACTACAAAGGACAACGGCTTTGACTGTTATGACATACGCTGGGATTACGGAATTGTCGGAGGCGCCGGACTGGCATACATATTCGCCAAAAGGTTGGAGCTGCATCTTGAGGGAGCGTTCCATTACTCTCTTTCCATGCTGTATCATCCGGAAAGAATGAGCAGTTCTTCGTGGATGTACAGTTATCCGTGGCAGGCCAGCATAAGTCTCGGACTTCATGTAAAACTCAACTAAATATGCGCTATATCACTGCTAATATAGGAGATAACCTGCTCATAGGACACGATGCCGGCAGGACTGTCGTGCAGAGCATGTGCAACTGCGACACCAACGACATAGACGCTGCAGTAGCACAGTGCCGGGAACTTTACGAAGCCGGCTCGCAGCTGGTCCGGCTCACCACCCAGGGTCTGCGCGAGGTGGAATCCCTCGGTAAAATAAAGGCCCGCCTGCGGGCCGAGGGCATCCCGGTTCCTCTGGTGGCAGACGTCCATTTCTCATCGGAAGTGGCCATAGCCGCAGCGGCGACGGCCGACAAGGTGAGGATCAATCCGGGCAATTTCGCCAAGGACCACGAGGTGGCGTGCACCCAGTTCCGAAAGTTCCTGGAAGAATGCCGCAGGCACGGGACAGCCGTCCGGATAGGTATCAATCACGGTTCCTTAGGTCCCCGTATCACAGAACTCTACGGCAATACACCTAAAGGAATGCAGGAAGCCATGTCGGAGTGGGTACAGATGTGCATCGACGAGGATTTCTACAATGTGGTGCTCTCGCTCAAGGCCAGCAACGTCCCTGTCATGACGCAGGCCTATATTCTCCTGCAGCAGTGGATGGAGGAGCGCGGAATCATCTTCCCCCTGCACCTCGGAGTCACCGAGGCCGGCAACGGGGACATGGGCCGCATCAAGTCGGCGGCCGGTCTGGCGACCCTGCTCTCCCGAGGCATCGGTGACACTGTCAGGGTATCCCTCACCGAGCCTCCGGTCAACGAGATATTTCCCGCAAGACTTATTGCGGAGTTCTTCGATACGGCCCGGAGACCATCGGACTATCAGACCGGAGTGAAGGACGGAGTGCCCTCCTTCGAGCTCCGCTGCGGCTCCCATGAGGAGTTTATCGTCAAGGCCTCATGCATCCTCGGTCCTATGCTTGTCAACAGGGAGGCCGATGATTTCGAAATACGCTGCATTTATGGAGACAAGGAGGCGGACAAGACAGAGATAGAGCAGTTCAAATCCGACATAATGCAGGCCACGCGCCGCCGTATCACCCAGTGCGAATACATCGCTTGCCCCAGCTGCGGCCGTACTCTGTACGACATAGAGTCCACATTCAACGAGGTCAAGCGGCGCACCTCCCATCTCCGCGGCCTGACCATAGCTGTCATGGGCTGCATCGTCAACGGTCCAGGCGAGATGGCCGATGCCGACTACGGATACATCGGCGAGGGACGCGGCAAAGTGTCTATTTACAGGGGGCGCGAGGCCGTGGTCCGTTCAGTGCCCCAGGAAAAGGCAATAGACGTACTGCTGGAGATTATTGAGAAAGACGGACGCAGTACAGACGCCCTCCCTCCGTGCGGATAACTTTCAACCGCTCTCCGGCATTTGCGGAACCGTATTCCATAACGGCCTCATACTGCCGTTCTCCATACTCCACCTTACCTGAAGGACACATTTCGGTAGCGGCTGTAACTACTTGTCCTACACATGCGGCAAGTGAAACTGTCTCCACACCTACCCAGCCCTCATCTCCCTTGAGCTCGGTTTTCTGGGCGATGTAGGAAAATGATTTCTTAGGGAATAGTTTCGAAGCTCCCCAGATGGACAGAACCAGAGCCAGTACGGTGGAAACCAGGACCACGGCGCATGGAGTCAGGATTACCTGGAGGTTGAGATGTCCCTCGAAGTACAGCATATCGTTGTCCACCATCGCGAAGATAAGGGCCCCGAGCGAAAGTATCGCTCCGATGATGCCGGCCACCCCGAAACCGGGCGTGACGAATATCTCCACCCCTAACAGGATCAGTCCGATGACGAACATCACTATCTCCCAGTTCATGGCCAGACCGTGGATGTACAGGGGCGAGAAATACAGCACCGCTCCTAATACCGCTATGATGGACGGCAGACCCAGCCCGGGGGACTGCACCTCGAAATAGATGCCTCCGACTATCATCATCAGGAAAATACTTTGCAGCAGAGGGGACATCATAAGGAGAATGAACTTCTCTAAAGGGGACAGTTCCTGATGGACTATCTCACATCCTTCCAGCCCGATATGCCCTATTACCTCATCTATTGATTCGGCCTTGCCCTCGCAGTAGCGGGCATTTATGGCCTCGTCTGGGGTGAAGCTGAGCACGCCCGCCGTATCCACCATTTTCTCGGCTATGGCAGGGTCCCTGAACCAGGATCCGTCCGATCTGCGGCCGTGGGCCTCCGCGGTGGCACGCATCATTCCCCGCATGAAGGACTGGTATTTGTCCGGCATCACCTCCCCGTTCTGGTTGACTACGGTTGCGGCGCCTATCGAGGCTCCCGGCCTCATGTATATCGAGTCACAGGCTATGGAGATCAGGGCACCTGCGGAAGCGGCCTGCAGGTCCACGAAGGCCACTACCGGTACCGGCGCATGAAGGATGGCCTTGCGCATGCTGTCGGCGGCATCGACTGCCCCGCCGTAAGTATCCAGATGCAGGATGATGTAGTCCGCACCCTTAGCCTGAGCGTCCTTCAGTCCGAGACTGAGCTTGCGCATGGAGGAATTGTCGATATTCTGCCTGATCTCTATGACGTAGACAGTATCTTTGCCGAGTTTTTCCTGGGGATATGCCGAAACGGCTGAAAAATAGCTGATAAATGCCCCTATGGCGACTAATGTGACAAGTATTTTTTTCATCTGCGGACTTTTTGTACCACAAAGATAAGGCAGAAACGGCAAATTTTTCTAATTTTGCATTCTTAGATATGAAAGAAGCAGTATTACATCTCGGAAAAGACTTTGCAGTCAAAGGATTTTCCTTCGGTCATGAGGACCGTGTCGACGGAGAGGTTGTATTCAACACCGCTATGGTCGGCTATCCCGAGTCCCTCACCGACCCCTCCTACTCGGGTCAGATACTATGTGTAACCTACCCTCTTATCGGCAATTACGGTGTGCCTGAGGAGAAGACGGCCGACGGTATTTCCGTCAACTTCGAGTCCGAGCGGATTCACGTCCGGGGCCTGATCATCTCCGACTATTCCTTCAAGTACAGCCACTGGAGCGCAGTCAAGAGCCTGGACGAATGGCTCAAGGAGTACCGCATCCCCGGCATCTTCGGAGTGGATACCAGAGAGATCACCAAGATTCTCCGTGAGCAGGGCTCCATGCCCGGCTGCATCGTGCCGGAAGGTTTCGAGGTACCGGAGACACTTTACGACCCGGGCTCGGAAAACCAGGTGGCCATAGTCAGCTGCAAGGAGGTGATCCGTTACGGCAACCCAGCCGGGAAGAAAGTAGTGCTGCTCGACTGCGGAGTCAAGAACAACATCCTCCGCTGCCTCCTCCGCTCCGGCGACATCGAGGTCATCCGCGTACCCTGGGACTATGATTTCAATACCATGGACTACGACGGCCTGTTCATCTCCAACGGCCCCGGCAACCCTGAGTACTGCGGTGAGGCTGTCCGCCACATTCAGGCCGCCATGGCCGCCGAGAAGCCGATTTTCGGCATCTGCATGGGCAACCAGCTGCTGGCCAAGGCCGGAGGCGCATCTACCTTCAAGCTCAAATACGGCCACCGCAGTCACAACCAGCCCGTGCGTCTCGTAGGCACTGACCGTTGCTACGTCACCTCCCAGAACCACGGCTATGCGGTGGACGGGAATACTCTTGGCGCTGACTGGGACCCCCTCTTCATCAACATGAACGACGGTACCAACGAGGGTCTGCGGCACAAGAGCGGCCGTTTCTTCTCGGTACAGTTCCACCCCGAGGCCTCCAGCGGTCCTACCGATACCGAATTCCTCTTTGACAAATTCATTAAAATGCTGTAGACATCATGATCGACACCAGTATAAAAAAAGTCCTGCTCCTCGGTTCGGGAGCTTTGAAAATCGGCGAAGCCGGCGAATTCGACTACTCCGGCTCCCAGGCTCTCAAGGCCATGCGCGAGGAAGGCATAGAGACTATCCTGATCAATCCCAACATTGCGACTGTCCAGACATCGGAGGGTATTGCCGACAAGATATATTTTCTTCCGGTTACTCCCTTCTTCGTGGAGGCCGTCATCAAGAAGGAGCAGCCTCAGGGCATTCTCTTAGCATTTGGAGGCCAGACCGCGCTGAACTGCGGAGTGGCCCTTTACCGTGACGGCATCCTGGAAAAATACGGCCTGAAGGTGCTCGGTACCCCCGTCCAGGCGATTATGGACACAGAGGACCGCGAGCTCTTCGTCAAGAAGCTCGATGAGATTCACGTCAAGTCGATCAAGAGTCATGCCGTGAACAACATCGAGGACGCCCTCGCGGCAGCTTCCGAGCTCGGATATCCGGTGATTCTCCGCGCCGCCTATGCTCTCGGCGGTCTTGGCAGCGGATTCTGCGACAATCCTGAAGAACTTATCAAGTTGGGAGAGAAAGCCTTCTCCTACTCACCTCAAGTACTGGTCGAGAAGTCGCTCAAGGGCTGGAAGGAGATAGAGTACGAGGTGGTGCGCGACCGTTTCGACAACTGCATCACGGTATGCAACATGGAGAACTTCGACCCGCTCGGCATCCATACCGGCGAGAGTATCGTGGTAGCTCCCTCGCAGACCCTCACCAACCATGAGTACAACCTGCTCCGCGAGCTTTCGATAAGGATCGTCCGCCACGTGGGCATCGTCGGCGAGTGCAACGTGCAGTTCGCCTTCGACCCCAATTCAGAGGACTACCGCGTCATCGAGGTCAACGCCCGTCTGAGCCGTTCCTCGGCACTGGCATCGAAAGCGACCGGTTATCCCCTGGCCTTCGTGGCCGCCAAGCTCGGCTTAGGCTACGGCCTGTTCGAACTGAAGAACTCCATCACCAAGACCACTCCGGCATTCTTCGAGCCCGCCCTGGACTACGTGGTCTGCAAGATTCCCCGCTGGGACCTCTCCAAGTTCCACGGAGTCTCCCGCGAGATCGGCAGCAGCATGAAGAGCGTCGGCGAGGTCATGGCCATCGGACGCACCTTCGAGGAGGCCCTGCAGAAGGGTTTGAGAATGATCGGCCAGGGAGCGCACGGCTTCACAGGCAATAAGGAAATACCGATAGAGAACATCGACAAGGCCCTGCGGGAGCCTACCGACAACCGCATCTTCGTCATTTCCAAGGCCCTTATCCACGGTTATACCCCTGAGAAGATACACGAGCTCACCAAGATAGACCGCTGGTTCATCGACAAGCTGATGAACATCATCAACACGGCGGCGGAGCTCAAGGCCCTGAACTCCCTCGAGGAGCTGGACAAGGCTCTGCTGCGCAAGGCCAAATGCCAGGGTTTCTCCGATTTCCAGATCGGACGCCACATATTGAAAGACCGCATTGATTCCGAGGAGATGGTAATCAAGGTCCGCGAATACCGCAAGAAGCTCGGGGTGCTGCCTGTCGTAAAGCAGATCGACACACTCGCAGCCGAATTCCCAGCCCAGACCAATTACCTCTATCTTACCTACAACGGTACTGCATCTGACATAGCCTATGAGCATGACGGCAAGTCGATTGTCGTGCTCGGTTCAGGGGCCTACCGCATCGGCAGTTCCGTGGAATTCGACTGGTGCAGTGTCAATGCCCTGCAGACCATCCGCAAGAGCGGCTGGCGCGGAGTCATGATCAACTACAACCCGGAGACCGTATCCACTGACTACGATATGTGCGACCGCCTCTACTTCGACGAGCTGACCTACGAGAGGGTGCTCGATATCTGCGACCTGGAGGAGCCGCACGGAGTGATCATCTCCATGGGCGGCCAGATTCCCAACAACCTGGCTACCCGCCTGGATGCCGCCAAGGTCCCCATCCTCGGCACCACCGCCGACAGTATCGACAACGCCGAGGACCGCAACCGTTTCTCGGCCATGCTCGACCGCCTCGGCATTGACCAGCCCAGATGGAGGGAGCTGACCTCGATGAACGACATCCACAGCTTCATCCGCGATGTGGGATTCCCCGTTCTGGTGCGTCCCTCATACGTGCTTTCCGGTGCGGCCATGAACGTCTGCTCCAATGACACTGAGCTCGAGCAGTTCCTTAAATTAGCCGCGGAAGTGTCGAAGAAACACCCTGTTGTAGTATCAGAATTCATACAGCATGCCAAGGAGATAGAGTTCGATGCAGTGGCCGACCACGGTACCGTCATCGCCTATGCTATCTCGGAGCACATAGAGTTTGCAGGGGTGCACTCGGGCGATGCGACGATACAGTTCCCTCCCCAGAAGCTGTACGTGGAGACAGCCCGCAGAATCAAGAAGATAGCCCGCAAGATTGCCGAGGCCCTGAAGATTTCCGGCCCGTTCAACATACAGTTCCTGGCCAAGGAGAACGACATCAAGGTCATCGAATGCAACCTCAGGGCTTCGAGGAGTTTCCCCTTCGTGTCGAAAGTGCTTAAGATCAACCTTATCGAGCTGGCCACCAAGGTAATGACAGGAGAAAAGGTCACTCCTCCCGAGAAGAGTGCCTTCGATCTGGACTACGTGGGCGTGAAAGCCTCGCAGTTCTCCTTCTCCCGCCTGCAGAAGGCCGACCCCGTCCTCGGCGTGGACATGGCCTCCACCGGAGAGGTGGGCTGCATCGGTGACGACACCAACGAGGCCGTGCTCAAGGCCATGCTCTCAGTCGGCTACACCGTGCCGGGCAGGAACATCCTGATCTCGTCCGGAGACGCCAAGCAGAAGGTCGAGCTCTTGGGAGCCTGCAAGTTGCTGGCCAAAAACAACTATTCGATATACGCTACGGGCGGCAGCTACAAGTTCCTGGTGGACAACGGAGTGCCTGCCAATCTTGTATACTGGCCCTCACAGCCGGACCAGCATCCCCAGGCTCTCGAGATGCTCCACGAGCGCAAGATAGACCTGGTGATAAACATCCCCAAGAACCTGACTCAGGAGGAACTGGACAACGGATACCGCATCCGCCGCGCCGCAGTGGACTTCAACATACCCATCATAACCAATACCCGGCTTGCATCGGCCTTCATCACGGCATTCTGCAACATGCCGCTCGAGAACATACAGATCAAGTCCTGGGACGAATACCGATAGATTTTCCGCATTATGGGTAAGATATACGAACGGCTGATGAGCGACGTCCGGCTCCAGGAAGGGCTGAAGGCCTGCATCAACTGCGGTACCTGTACCGCGGTATGCCCTGCTGCCGAATTCTACCGCTACAACCCCAAGAACATCGTAAACATAGTCCAGACCCAGGACGACGAGGAGATCATCAAGCTGCTCAAGAGCGATACGATATGGTACTGCGGCGAGTGCATGTCCTGCGTGACACGCTGTCCGAGGACCAATGCTCCGGGGCAGGTAATCATTGCCCTGCGCACCCTGTCCGTAGAGCTCGGATATTTCGTCGAGTCGGAGAAGGGCCGGCAGCAGTATGCCCTCGCCAAGGTGCTCTGCGGCAATATCCTAAATTACGGCTACTGCGTCCATCCCGAGACCTTCAAATACGCCGCTCACCCTGAGTACGGGACTGTAGGCAAATGGATTGAGGACCACCTGCAGGACGTGTACGACCGCGTGGGCGCAAATTACGGAAAGAGCGGTCCGGGCCCTCTGCGGAAGATCGCCCCTGAGTCTCTCGAAGACCTGCGGAAGATATTCGACGTGACCGGCGGCTCGGCCAGGGTAGAAAAGATCAAGGCTCTCTCGCGCAAGAAGGCCGAAGAGATGGGCCTGAGCGAGGAGGAGTATTTCAACGAAGTGTTCAACGAGACTCACGGTGAGCACCTTAACCAATAGAACCTTTAGCACTGCATGAATTACGAAGGAAAGAAAAGAATATGGTCCGAATTCCAGAAGGAGATACCTGACGACAAGTATTTCTACGCCCGCAGCTGTATCCGCCAGAACTTCAATCCGGGTGCGGAGCAGGCCTTTCTGGACATAGTGCGCAACCGTTTCGGAAAGGATTTCTACGAAGATCCACTCCACACTACCTGCGGAGGCATCGCATACCACAGCGACACCACGCCTGAAGAAACGTCGATGACTATCATCGCCCGCCAATTCTCGCTGATGAACCAGGCCGGCTACAGGAATTTCGTGGTATCCTGCGTCACCTCCTTCGGTCTGCATACCGAGATTCTCCAGACATGGGAGGAGCATCCGGAGATTGAGGCCAAAATACACGAACTGCTCTGGAAAGCCTGTAAACGGGAGTTTACCAAGCCGGACTTCCTGATGCACTCCAGCGACATGATGTACCACTACCGCTTCCTGATATCGGAGCAGGCCAGGTATCCGCTGATAAACGTGCATACCGGGGAGCCTCTTAAGGTAGTCGAGCACATCGGCTGCCACTACTCCAAGATTTTCCCCTCCAAGTCTGTCGGCGGTGCCGAATACCCGCGTGTCCTGGCCGGGCTTGTAGAGGCCTTAGGAGGCAGCGTGGTGGACTATCCGGAACGCAGACACTGCTGCGGTTTCGGTTTCCGGCAGTATCTGGTCAAGGCCAACAGAGGATACTCCCTGACCAATACCTACAAGAAGTTCGAGTCCATGGAACCGTTCCACCCCGACCTGATCATCACCAACTGCCCGGGCTGCAACTATTTCCTGGACCGCTGGCAGTATGTCATCGCAGAGACCACCGGAAAGACCTACGGAGATATGCCCGGCTACGGCATACCGGTACTCTCCTCCGAGGAGGTAGCTGCGCTGGTAATGGGTTACGACCCTTGGGATCTCGGCCTGCAGATGCACCAGGTGGCCGTGGAGCCGCTGCTGGACAAGATGGGAGTGCAGTACGACAAATCCCGTAAATACAAAGGTGTGGGCGGTAAGGACCTCGGAATCCCGGCCAGCCCCGCCAACATCAGAATATTCTAAGCCTCATACACCGACAATATATGGAACTGACCAATCAACAGAGAAATGTAGTGATAATCGGCGGAGGACCGGCCGGAATAGAAGCCTCCAGAGCCTTGGACGCTCTGGGATATACAGTCTTCCTTATCGAGAAGGAAAACCGTCTGGGCGGACATCTGGGCCGCTGGGACCGCCTCTTTCCATACGGAACTCCGGCAGAGGATGTACTCGGACAGATGACAGCCTCTATGGGCAGAGTCAAGTGGTTCACCTCCACTGAAGTTACTCAGCTCAATAAACTGGAGCGGGGCTACAATATCATCCTGTCCAACGGTCTGTCAGTCCTGGCTGATGCACTGCTTCTGACTACCGGATTCACCCTTTTCAATGCATCCAAGAAAGAGGAATACGGCTACGGCATATACGACAAGGTGATAACCAACGCGGATCTGGAGGACTGGTTCTCCGGCATTCCCGTCCCGGCTGTAGACAATCCCCGCCGCATAGGATTTGTACACTGCGTGGGCTCCCGCGACGAGAAGGTGGGCAACCGCTACTGCTCCAAGGTATGCTGCGCCACGGCCGTCAAGCAGGCCTGCGAGATCAAGCAGCAGTTTCCGGATGCGGTAGTATACTGTTTCTATATGGACCTCCGTATGTTCGGACGCGGATACGAGGACATGTATCTCGAAGCGCAGAAGAAATACGGCGTGATCTTCGTCAGGGGCCGTGTCTCGGAAGTCTCCGAGGACAAGGACGGCCACCTCTTCATTAAGGCGGAGGACACGCTCTCCGGCAAGCCGCTCAGAGTGACCCTGGACCTGCTGGTCCTCATGGCCGGGATGTCCCACAACAGGGCTGTGGATCCGATAGCGCGCACCCTCGCGCTCTCCACCATGGAGGACGGTTTCCTCAAGCCGAAGGACTCTCTCACAGCCGCACAGGCGTCCTACTGCACGGGAGTATTCTACGCCGGGGCATGCACCGGTCCCAAGACACTGCCTGAGACCATGGCCGAGGCCCGGGCCGCCGCTACCAGTATTCACGAATACCTCCAGGAACAATGATAGACTTCGGATACGGCATATCACCCAGTTCGGCCATCAATCTGGACAAGTTCGACAGGACCAGGTTCGAGGAGCTTGCCCGCGAGGAGCCGGACGTGCTCAAATGCATGGCCTGCGGCTCATGTGCGGCCTCATGCCCTACCGCCGGACACAGCGACATGAATCTGAGGAAGGTGATCCTGCTGCTCGGACGCGGGCGCGAGGACGAGGCTCTCAGGATGGTCTCCCACTGTATGGTCTGCGGCAAATGCCTGATAGTCTGCCCCCGCGGCATCAACACCAGACATCTGATACTAAGTGTAACTAAAATCTACCAAAAGAAGTGAAAGACAGGTTCATATCAGGATACAACGATTTCGTCCTCCCCTTCGTGATAGGCATGAGTTTCATACTCATCTATCTGGCTGTCGGGATAATACGGGTCATAGCCCAGCTGCCCGCCCAGGACCGCAAAAAGTTCTTCCTCTCCCTGATCAACCCCAAGCTCTGGATAATCAACCTCAAGGACATCATCTGCGACGTCCTCCTGCACACCAGGATATGGAAGCGCAAGCCGCTGTTAGGCTACATGCACTCCAGCATCGCCTTCGGATGGTTCATGCTGATAGTGTTAGGTCATATCGAGACCTGGCTCTTCGTGCCTGACCGTCTCTCGACCTTCTACTACCCTGTGTTCTTCAGGTTCTTCGTGATGGAGACGGACCATACCCTCAAGGGATCGTTCTTCTTCTTCCTGATGGACTTTTTCCTGCTGGTAGTGCTCAGCGGCGTGTTCCTGGCCATGTTCAAGCGCATCCGCTCCATGGTCTTCGGGATGCGCAGAACCACACGCAACCAGCTGCCGGACCGCCTGGCCATGTACTGCCTGTGGGCCATTTTCCCTGTCAGGCTCCTGGCCGAGAGTTTTACCGCCGGTATTGCCGGAGGAAGTTTCCTTACACGCCCGATGTACTGGCTGTTCAGCAACTTCCTGACCAACACCTACCATATCCTGCCGACCTGGTGGGCCTACTCCACTCTTCTCGGCACCTTCTTCGTGCTGCTGCCCTTCACAAGGTACATGCACATTCCTACCGAGGCCTTCCTGATAGTCCTGCGTAATGCCGGCATAAAGGTATCACATCCGAGGAATGGCTACACCACGGCTCAAATCTATTCCTGCTCCAACTGCGGAATGTGTATAGACGCATGTCCTATGATGGGACAGAAAAAGAACCTGCGCTTTGCTACGGTATATTTCAACCGTCTGCTCAGACGCCGCAACTGGGCCCGCTGCGAGGAGAGCGCGGACAAATGTCTGATGTGCGGCAAGTGCGTGGCGGTATGCCCCGTCGGAGTCGATTCCTGCAACATCAAGCGCAGCCTGAGAGGACTAAGGGCAGCACCGGCCCCTGCGGATTACAGCTATTTCTCCACTTACAGTCTGCCTGAAAGCGCCGCCACATCCTCATCGTCTGCAGAATCAGCTGCGGGACAGGAGAAAATCCTGTATTATGCCGGCTGCATGACCCAATTGACACCCGTTATCTCCAAAGCTGTCGGAACGGTACTCGACCGGGCAGGTGTGAACTGGGAGTTCATGGACCGGGACGGCGGCATCTGCTGCGGACGGCCGCTGATACTGGCCGGAAGGGATGAGCGTGCCGGAGAAATGATCCGGAGCAATACCGAACTGATACGGCAGAGCGGAGCAACAGTACTGCTTCTCTCCTGCCCCATCTGCTACAAGGTGTTCCGGGAGAATTACGACCTGAAAGGCATCCGGATCGTGCATTATACCGAATATTTTGACGAGCTCGTGCGGCTTGGCAGGATAACACTCAGGAATTCAGGCGAAAAACTCGTTTACCATGATCCCTGTGAGCTGGGACGCGGCTGCAAGGTGTACAAGGAGCCCCGGAGGGTGCTCAGTGCCGTAGGAGAACTGGTGGAGGCGGAGAAACACCACGACGAGAGCATCTGCTGCGGCGGATCGCTGGGCTCCCTGACATTGTCCTATGACGACCGCAAGGACATTACCTTGAAGTCTCTGGAGAACCTGATGTATGCTTCGCCGGAGAGGATTGTCACCGCCTGTCCTTTGTGCCTGAAGACCTTCTCTCCCTATTCGCCCAGAAAGGTGAGTGATTTTGCCGAGGTAGTCGCCAACAACATGAATCAATAACAAATTAACGACATAACGTCATGAAGAATTTTACTCCTACAGTGTACTCACTGATGAATGTAGCTACCGGACGGATATTCCAGGACAGCGGCTGGATACTGGCTGATCCTGAATCGCCGAAGCCGTCGCTGGTGCGCGCGGTATATCAGAAGAAACAGATAGATGTCAAGGGCAGCGACTGGGGATTCTACCGCTTCGCCGACTGGCTTCCCGTTCACCGTCTGCTGCAGGAATCTGCTACTACCGTGACATACAGGAGCGAGGGCCTGGCCCGTCACCTCGGCCTGGGTAACCTCTACATTGCATTTTCCGGCTACTGGCCGGAATGCGGGGCACTGATGAAGACCTGCTCGTTCAAGGAGACCGAAGCCTATTCTGTCTGCGGACGCTTTATGGCTGACTGCCGGCAGATTCTCACGGTGGCCTCCGCCGGCAACACTGCCAGGGCCTTCGCCAAGGTCTGCTCGGAGAATGACATTCCCCTGCTGCTCTGCGTACCGGAGGACAATATCGATGCCCTCTGGTTCGAGAAACCGATCAAGGACTGCGTGAAGCTCGTCTGCGCTCCGGCCGGCAGCGACTATTTCGACGCCATCGCCATCTCGCAGATTGCCTGCAGCTCCGGAATGTTCATCGACGAGGGAGGTGCCAAGAATGTGGCCCGCCGCGACGGTATGGGTACTACCGTACTTTCGGCCACTGTGGAGATAGGACGGATTCCCGATGCATATTTCCAGGCGATAGGAAGCGGAACCGGTGCCATAGCAGCCCATGAGGCCAATCTGAGACTGCTTGAGGACGGACGTTTCGGTTCTGCCCGGATGAAGCTCCATACGGTGCAGAACATCCCCTTCGTGCCTATGTACGATGCCTGGAAGGCCGGACAGAGAGACCTGCTGCCTTTCGATGACGACGATGCGCGTCAGAAAGCGGCTATGATAGATGCGAAGGTACTGTCCAACCGCAAACCGCCATACTCCATTGCCGGAGGCGTGTACGACTGCATGAAAGATACCCAAGGAGAGATGTATGCCGTGACGAATGCCGAAATCCGCCATTGCGCAGCCATGTTCAAGGAACTGGAAGGAGTGGATATCTATTCCGCCTCAGGAGCCGCCCTGGCCGGTTTAGTGCAGGCCGTCAATGCCGGCACCGTAGGCCGTGACGATGTGATAATGCTCAATATCACAGGCGGTGGAGAGCTCCATTTCAAGAAAGACTGCAAGGTACACATGCTCAAGCCCTCGCTGGTTATCTCCCCTTCGGAGGACCGGGAGAAGATTATCCGGGAGATTGAAGGGCTGTTTGCATAGTCGTCCTGAATTTCACTTAAAAAATACAATATATGAGACTTTTTAAGATATCCGCCGCTGCCCTGATGTGCGCGGCTGTCCTGAGTTCCTGCGGGAGCGGTGCCGGGAGCGAGGGCACAACTTCCGCCAAGAGTGCATCCGACATTGTGATCGAGACCATTATGACCCGCCGTAGCGTGCGTCAGTATCAGCCCGCCGCCGTGGGCCGCGACACCATGAAGACGATACTCGAGTGCGGCATCAACGCCCCGAACGGCATGAACCGCCAGTCGTGGGAAATCCGCGTGGTGGACTCCCCCGAGTTCATCAACGGCCTTACAGAACTCTACGTCAAGTCCAATCCCAAGGCTGCCGAAGACCCTTCTTTCAGAAACATGTTCCGCAATGCGCCCACAGTGGTGTTCATCGCCCATGATCCGTCATACGACATGTCGGCCATCGACTGCGGCCTGCTCGGAGAGAACATGATACTCTCGGCCTGGTCCATGGGCATCGGTTCCTGCTGTCTCGGCGGCCCCGTCAGGTTCTTGAACTCGCCGGAAGCGGCTGAGTACCTGAAGCGCCTGGGCTTCTCCGAGGGCTATGAGCTGCTCTACTGCATCGGATTCGGCTATCCGGCCGAGAGTCCTGCGGCCAAGGACCGCGATGCCTCGAAGATTCAGTTTGTGGACTGACCTTTCACTGATTAAGTTTCCGATATGACCGGATTCTATACTGTCCTGCTGCTGATGGTGTCCAACGTATTCATGACTTTCGCATGGTACGGACACCTCAAGCTGCAGGAGATGAAGCTCATCGACAACTGGCCCCTGATCGGGGTCATCCTTTTCTCGTGGGGCATCGCCCTCTTCGAGTACTCCTTCCAGGTCCCCGCCAACCGCATAGGCTTCGTGGACAACGGCGGCCCTTTCAACCTCGTCCAGCTCAAGGTAATCCAGGAAGTCGTCTCCCTGACCATATTCTCACTCTTCACGATACTGGTATTCAAGGGCCAGACCTTCCACTGGAACCATATCGCCGCCTTCGTCTGCCTTATCCTGGCAGTGTACTTCGTATTCATGAAGTAATGATTATGGCAAAGCAATATTCGGATAAAACCAACGCAATAATTTACGCAGTGATAGGATGCGGACTCTTGATATGGGCCCTGCTCGGATACCGTGGATCGGCAGTTTTCACTTCAGCACCTTTTATCATAGCCGTAATCGACTTCATAATGGCAGGGTTCTATGCATTCCGACATATACGCCTGAAGCATGAACGATATACACATTGATAACGGATATAGACTGCGGCCGGCGACTATGGAAGAGGTTCCGGCCATCTGGGAGATCATCCTGCAGGCCAAGGCTCAGATGTACCGCGAGGGCAAGCACCAGTGGGACGAGAACTACCCTACCGTGCCGATATTGGAGAACGACGTGCGGCGCGGCTGGGGATATGTGCTCGTGCCGGATAATAGCAGTACGCAGCCGGAGCCGGACATCATAGCCTACGGGGCGGTAGTCTTCGACGGAGAACCTGCATATGACGGTCTGCGGGACGGGAAATGGCTGAGCGGACAGCCCTACGTGGTACTGCACCGCCTGGCGGTCGCCGACACATGGAAACGTCAGGGCATGGCCGTCCGCTACATGCAGGCAGTCTGCGACTTAGCCATCTCCCGCGGCATCCGCAGCTTCAAAGTCGACACCAACTACGACAACTTCTACATGCAGTGCGTCTTCTCTCGCCTCGGCTTCACCTACTGCGGGACTGTCTCTTATGATGCGGGGGAGCGGATGGCTTACGAAAAACAGCTTTTCCAGTATGAACAGTAGATAATGATATGGATATATTTGAATTCTTGAAGGGAGACAAATTCGCCGAAAATGCGGGAGTGGAGTTGATGGAAGTCGGCAAAGGATATGCAAGAGCCAGAATGAGGATAATGCCGGTGCATCTGAACGCCGGAGGAGTTTGTCAGGGCGGTGCTGTCTTCACCCTGGCGGATCTTGCCTTCGCCGCAGCCACCAACAGCCATGCACGTCTCACATTCTCCGTAAGCACTACAATCAATTTCCTGCGTTCTGAAAGCAGCGGCTATCTCTATGCAGAAGCTATGGAAGTGCTGGACAAAAGAAAGATCACTTACTGTAAGGTGGATGTTACAAATGAGGCAGGCGAACTGGTGGCTGTAATTACGGGAACCGGCTACCGCAAGGAAGTCATGCTGCCTTTCCAGCCTGTCGATGCCTGAGAAGTCCTGACAGTGGAAAATGTCCACATATCATTCAGGTTCACACTGATACGGCGAATTTCCTGAATCTCTCCATACCCTCCGTCATGACTGAACGAGGACAGGCAATGTTCCATCTCATGAATCCTTCTCCCTCAGGTCCGTACATGCTGCCGGCATTGAGCCGGAGACCTGCCTTCTCCTTCAGTTCTTCTTCCAGCCTCCCTGATGTCCTGCCTGCTGCACGACAGTCCATCCAGACAAGATAAGTGCCCTCCAGCCTGACTATAGGAAAATCAGGAAGTCTCTCCATGCAGTATGTTTTCATTGCATCGTAATTGGCCTTAAGATAGTCAAGTAACTGGAGCAACCATTCCTCGCCATCATTATATGCGGCAACCGTGGCCACGACTCCGAACGGGTTGACATCACATACTTCGTTTATATTGATAGCCTTGTCTATCCTTGCTCTTATTTCCGGGTCGAAGCATACTATATTCGCTATCTGAAGACCGGCTATGTTGAATGCTTTTGTAGGAGCCGTGCAGGTTACACTATGTCTTAGAAAGTCATCGGATATGGAAGCGAACGGAGTGTATTCGTGTCCAGGAAATACAAGCTCGCCGTGTATCTCATCGGAAAGAACGGTTACACCATGGCGCATACACAACTCACCTATACGGGTAAGCTCATCGCGGGTCCACACTCTCCCGACAGGATTGTGAGGGTTGCACAGCAGGAATATCCTGGCTCTGTCCTCTGAAAGCCTGCGCTCTACAGCCTCAAAGTCGATGTGGTATGTGTCATTCTCATATATTAGCGGACATGAAAGCACCTCACATCCGTTGTTGCGTATTGATGAGAAGAAACAGTTGTACACGGGAGTCTGGACCAAAACTTTGTCACCTGGTACGGTAAGTGCCTTTATGACAGCCGAAACAGCAGGAACCACTCCCGATGTGTATACAATCCAGTTCCTGTCTATATTCCAGCCGTGACGGCGGGAGAACCAGTTGCAGACTGCTGTGTAATATTCATCAGGCACCCTGGTATAGCCGAATATACCGTGCTCCAATCTCCTGTGCAATGCATCAAGGACAGGAGCCGCAGTCCGGAAATCCATATCGGCCACCCACATAGGAAGAATCCTTGCGTCAGCATCACTGTCCCATTTGTAGGAAAGTGTACCTCGTCTGGGAATTATCTCATCGAAATTGTAGCGCATCCTTAGTTCCTCCCTTTTCCCCTTACTTCTATCACACAGTCCGCAGGAGACTTGATGAACCTGTCTATTGTAACGGAGCCGATGGCGTCGGCAACAATACTGCCGGACATAGGGTTCTTGATGTTGGTGACAGAGCCTTTGATGTCGGCCTTTACCGTACTGTATTCGAAAGCACGGTCACATGCAGGGTCGAACGTACAGTTCTCCAGCACGAGATCCTTGGCATAGCACAAAGGCTGCTCGCCGGATATATGGCAGTTGACAAGCCTGAGGTTTTTGGAATGCCATCCGAGATATTCTCCGTTGAGTTCCGAGTCGTATATGGTCACGTTCTCCACTTCCCAGAAAGCATCCTTGGTAGTAATCACGGCATTGCGCACTTCCGCATTCCTTACATACTGGAATACATACTTGCTGTCGCTCTTCAGACCGTCCACTTTTATGTCATGACTGAACATGAACGGGTATGTCCCTCCATGCAGGATGAGATTGCGGACTGTAATGTCACTGCAGCGCCAGAACACTTCATCCGCATCGTTCATCACCACATTCTCTATCTCCATGAATTTCATTTCCCTGAACATCTTGGGCGCGTCAATCACCGTGTCGCTCATCTTGAGATGGTCGCAATACCACAGAGCCGAACGGCCCCCGACTGCAAAATGGCAGTCCTTTATCGTAAATCCGTGAACGTGCCAGAAAGGATAGTTTCCCTCGAAACGGCAATTGGTAGCCACTATGTTGCTGCATTCCTTTATGCCGGACTCGCCGGCCAGTATCGTCACATGGTCGATATGCAGGTCATGCGACCCGAAAAGCGGCCTTTCACCGCCGAATTCCTTATCTTTAATAAGTTCCATAACAATTGTTTACTTAAAACTAACGTGGTTTCACAATGCAAAATTATCCACATCATCTTCCGTGGAAATAAACGGATTACTGAAAACATACCCACTTTTACGGATTGCAGCAAAGCGCCGGGAACACTGTTGCCGTAGAAAGGGATTCCCGGCGGCTGTAAGTAAATATGGGCTCATTTACAGTAATTCTGGTTGCAATAACGTGAGAAGTCATTCTATCTTTGCACTGTAAAATAAACTTTAATTATAATAATATGTCACGCATTTCTTTTATAATGACAGCGTCAGCAGTAGTGGCCGGTATTACAGCCATGAACGCCGGAGCACAAAGCCAAAAGACACTTGTGGCCTACTTTTCAGCCACAGGAACTACTGAAAGGGCAGCCCGGATGATAGCCGAGGCTACCGGAGGCACAATTTACGAGATATCTCCGGAACAGGAATATACATCCGCTGATCTCGACTGGAGGAACAGCTCATCCCGCAGCAGCATCGAAATGAATGACAGTGGGTCAAGACCTGCGATAAAAGCGGATCTCAAAGATGCTGACAGTTACGATGTGATTTATATCGGTTATCCGATATGGTGGAACCTTGCGCCCAGGGTCATATATACATTCCTGGACACATACGGATTTTCCGGGAAGACCGTTGTTCCGTTCGCGACATCTGGGGGCAGCAACATAACCAACTCGATAAACCAACTGAAAAAAGAGTACCCGGCCATCAACTGGCAGAACGGCAGGCTTCTAAACGACGCTACGGAGACATCAGTCAGAGAATGGGTGAAGCAGGTACTTTGAATACTGACATTTTATCAAGAAATATCATGAGAAAAAACCTTGGAGCAAAACCTCTCACATATCCCCAGCCGGTATTCATCATAGCCACATACGGTGAGGACGGGACACCGGATGCAATGAACGCTGCCTGGGGCGGCATCAGTGAAGAGACACAGATCAGTCTATGTCTCAGTGCCGGTCACAAGACGGTCAAGAATATTCTAAAGCGCAGGGCATTTACGGTAAGCATGGCTGATGCTGCCCATATTGTCTCCTGCGACTACGTTGGCATAGTTTCCGGCAACACCACCCCGGACAAATTCGAAAAAGCCGGTTTCCATGCCGTAGAGTCCGGATTTGTGGACGCACCTCTTATAGATGAACTGTCTGTAGCGCTCGAATGCCGCCTTATCGACTATAATGCTGAAACCTGTATCCTGCGCGGTGAGATCGTTAACGTAAGCGTTGACGAGAGAGTTCTGGACAACAATGGTAAGGTAGATCCTGCAAAAGTATCTCCTGTCATCTTCGATCCGTTCAACAATACTTATTTGAAAGTCGGAGAGAAAGTAGGAAATGCTTTCTCGGACGGTCGCATACTCAAATAACGTAAAGTTTTTCAGTGCCTTCTGCTCATGGGCGCATTATAGTTCAAAATCATGTGATTTTTCCTATTTTTGCGCCCATGAGCAGAAAGAAAGAAAAGGAAATAGTCCGCGGCGTGACGGTGGAGTCCGTCGGTGCCGAGGGAAAGGCAGTGGCCCGTATTGACGGGAAAGTGGTATTCATGTCCAATGCCGTACCGGGGGATGTCGTGGCCGTGCGGATCGACAAGCGCCGGGAGAAGTACTTCGAGGGTACGCTGGTCGAAATCGAGCAGCCCTCGCCGGACCGGGTGGAGCCATTCTGCGAACATTACAAGGACTGCGGGGGCTGCGCCTGGCAGGAACTCCCTTATCACCTGCAGCTCAAGTACAAGCAGCAACAGGTCGTGGACCAGTTCTCCCGCATCGGGCATCTGCCCATGGATCAGGTGGAGGTACTGCCCATCCTGCCCTCGGAGCGCACCACGGAATACCGCAACAAGCTGGAATTCACCTTCTCCGACCGGAGGTGGCTGCTCAGCGGCGAGGACCCCTCGACGGTGTTCGATCCCCCTGTCCCTCTCGACCCCTCGGAGTTCGAGGGAGGAGTATTCCCCCGGCACCTGCGCGGAGGATACTCGTCAGTCAACGGCAATCCCGCCGGATTCGCCCTCGGATTCCACATTTCCAAGGCATTTGACAAAATACTGGATATCAGGCACTGCTGGCTGCAGCCGGAGCCTTCCAACGAGATACGCAACTTCATCCGGCAGTACGCCATCGTGCACGGGCTGCCCTTCTTCAACATACGGGAGCAGACCGGATTCCTGCGCAATATCATCATCCGTACCAACCTGCGCGGGGAGGTCATGCTGACCGTCATGTTCGGGGCCCGTCCGCCGAAGCTCGGGAAGCTGCGCTGCGGGTTCCGCCCGGAGGACTGCGACGCCGAGGCGGAGAAGCTCTTCGACGTGCTGATGGAGCGTTTTCCCCAGATCAAGTCGCTGAACTATCTGTACAACGGGAGGATGAACGACGCCATCAACGACCAGGAGATTCTGAATGCGCGGGGCGAGGACGCCATCTACGAGGAGATGGAGGGGCTGCGGTTCAAGATCGGGCCGAAATCCTTCTACCAGACCAATCCCCTGCAGGCCTACAGGCTCTACTCGACAGTGCGCGAATTTGCGGATTTCCAGGGCGGGGAGCACGTCTACGACCTCTACACCGGGACCGGGACGATAGCCCTGTTCGTGGCCCGGAGCGTGGCTTCGGTGGTGGGCGTGGAATACGTGCCCGAGGCCATAGCCGACGCGAAGGTCAATGCGCGGATCAACGGGATAGACAATTGCCGGTTCTACGCCGGGGACATGAAGGACATCCTCACTCCGGAGTTCGTGGCCGCCCAGGGAGCCTCGCCGGACGTGGTGATACTCGACCCGCCCAGGGCCGGGGTACACCCTTCGGTCATCGAGGTGCTGCTCGGAACCGGGGCGCGGAAGATCGTGTACGTAAGCTGCAATCCGGCTACACAGGCCCGCGACCTCGCCATGCTCACCTCCGGCGGAGCGTACCGGCTGGTCAGGATCAGACCGGTGGACATGTTCCCGCACACCACTCATGTGGAGAATGTGGCGCTTCTGGAAAAAGTGGACTGCTGATTACCGATAATAAGATGTTATGAATGTAAGAAGATTCGTAATAACATCTGTCCTGTGCATCTGCTGCATGACCGCCGCTGCCGGAAAAGACCTGCGCGGAGACATTGAGAAAGTCATCGCTGGCAGGCAGGCTACAATAGGAGTGGCCGTAATGTGCGGAGACACGGTCATAACGGTGAACAACAGCCGGAAGTATCCTCTCATGAGTGTGTTCAAGCTGCATGTCGCGGTAACGGCTCTGAGGAAAATGGATGCGGAGGGCATTCCGCTGGACAGCACGGTGCTTATCCGCTCGGAACAACTGCATGAAAATACCTACAGCCCGCTGAGAGACAGGTATCCGGGACAGGACATCCGGATTTCCTACCGGGATATTGTCGGATACACTGTCTCGCACAGCGACAACAACACCTGCGACCTGCTGATCGGCTTCACAGGCGGTATAGACAAAGTCGACTCATGCATCAAGTCGCTCGGAATAACGGACCTGAACCTGACTGAGACCGAGGCGGACATGCACGAGGACATCCGGAACGGCTATCTCAACTGGAGCACGCCGATGTCCGTTGTCCGGCTGTTTGAGAAAATATATTCGGGAGAGATTTTGAGCACGGAACATTCCGCATTTTTAGAGCGGATTCTGCTGGAATGTTCATCCGGCCAGGATAAGCTGAAGGCAGGCCTTTCCGGGGATGTGCCTGTCGCGCATAAGACCGGACACTCTGACCGGCTGCCCGACGGCACCATGATCGGGGATGCCGATGCCGGGGTGATCTATATGCCTGACGGCAGGAAATGCTATGTATCAGTTCTGATTATGGATTCGAAGGAGACGGATGAAGTGAATGCCGGCGTGATGGCGGAGATAGCCGGGATTGTTTACAGGTACTTTAAGATATGAAAATGGAAAACGAGAAAATATACGGACAGACTACGATATGCGCCCGGGCGACAGCTCCGGGACAGGGGGCGGTAGCGATAGTGCGCATCAGCGGACCGGAGGCGGTGGATGTGCTTGACAAGGTATTCCGGCCTTTCAAGGACAAAGGGCCGCGGGCTGCGGAGTTCCGGCCCAGGGAGATGCACTACGGGCGGATTATTTTCCCTGAAAGCCCCGGTCATTCCACCGATAATGCCGAGACCGTCATCGACGAGGTGATGGCAGTGATCTTCCGTGCCCCCCACTCCTACACCGGAGAGGATTCCGCCGAGATATATTGCCATGGTTCCCAATACATTGTGTCCGAGATTCTGAGGGCGCTCCTCGCCGCAGGAGCGGTAATGGCCACCGCCGGAGAATTCACCAAACGGGCCTTTCTCAACGGACGGATTGACCTCGCCCAGGCCGAGGCGGTCGCGGACCTGATCGCCTCCGAGAACAGAGCGGCCCACGACATTGCCCTGAAACAGATGCGCGGCGGCTATTCCTCCGAGCTGCAGGAGATGCGCTCGCAGATGGTGGACATCGTGTCGCTGATGGAGCTGGAGCTGGACTTCAGCGAGGAGGACGTGGAGTTTGCAGACCGGAGCCAGGTGCTCGCCCTCCTCGACCGGGTATCGGAGCATATCTCGCGCCTCGTGGACTCATTTGCCCTAGGAAATGCCATCAAGAACGGCATCCCCACCGCCATCGTCGGAGCCGTCAACACCGGCAAGAGTACCCTCCTGAACGCCCTCTTAGGCGAGGAACGGGCCATCGTCTCCGACATTGCCGGCACCACCCGCGACACCATCGAGGACACCGTCAACATCGCCGGCACCACCTTCCGCTTCATCGATACCGCCGGCATCCGCGACACCGCCGAGACCATCGAGGCCATCGGCATCAACCGCACCTACAGCACCATCGAACGTGCCTCCGTCATCCTCCTCATGCTCGACGCCACCAGACCCGGGACATTCGGGGAATCCTTCGAGGCCATCGCCTCGCGGCTGGGGGATATGGAGCACAAGGGAATCCGGAATTGCGTGGCTCCCACCCATAGCGGAATCAGCGAGCGGACGCTGCTGATACTGCTCAACAAGGCGGACCTGCTCAGCGAGCCGGAAATCCCCGCGATGCTGACATCAGCCGATGACCTCGCCCGCCGGAAGGGCCTCTCCCCTACCCGTACCCTCGCCATCAGCGCCCGCAACCACCTCGGCCTCCCCGAAATCACCGCAGCCCTCACCGCCACCGCCGCAACCCACACAACCTACACCTCCGCCACCCTCGTCACCAACCTCCGCCACTACCAGGCCCTCCAGAAAGCCCTGGAAGCCCTCACCCGCGCCCGCGAAGCCATCCTCGCCGGAGTCTCCACGGAATTCGTAACACAGGACATACGCGAGGCCCTGCACCATATCGGGGAGATTTGCGGGGAGGTTACTTCGGAGGAGGTGCTGGGGACTGTGTTCTCGCGGTTCTGCATCGGAAAATAATCACATTCGCAGGACATCATATACTATTTGAAAATATTTTGTAACTTTGATTTCTTAAGTTTAATAGTAGGGAAATAGCGAAAATACAAGAAAGAAAAATATGGAAGCCCACGAAGATAACTATAATGACAATATTGAAATTCTATACGAAAGGTTGCTTCCTTCTTGTAAAGTCCGTACTATTAATGCTTTAAATACATGGAGACGGGAATATCAGGATTTTCAAAAATTCTTTCATCATTTCTTATCTGCAACAATATTTGAGATGTCGCACCGTCACAATTGCGGGCGGCAAACTATTAGAGATATTCTTGATTTCCGAGAGAAACTGCACCAGCAGGCTGAATGTCCAAATATTGGAGCAACAGACATTTCTAATGAAATTCCGGAAACGAATGAAAACCCTATCGAAGAGCATGTCAATGCTCTTCCGAACAATATTGATGAAGTGCAGCCTCTTTTTCTTGCGACCCTAGACGAGCTGTCATCGCGGTCCAGAAATAGGATTATCCAGTTACTGAAAGAAAGCAACAATTCATTATCTATTTTTTACAGACGGATCTGTGATCCCAACTGCATCAACACGATTCCCACTATCGGACGAAAATCCAAACCTGAAATTCAGGAGTTTTTTTCCAAAGCAAAGGTTTTCTTGGAGCAATTCCAGGATGAAAAAGCCGTGTCATCAAGAATAAAAAGTTATCTCGCCACCTCTCCATCTGCACTTAGCATTCCAGATGATGAGAGGGATTTTCTTTTGAAGAAAGAGGTCTCCATTGGCCATTTTCCTCTCTTTGCAGCCATTAAGATCTACCTAGACAATCGTCCGGCTGATGAAAAAGCTATAATTGAAGGTTGTATGCGGATTTATCAAAATCAGAAATTACCAAACAGATGTGATGTAGCCTACTCTCTCAACTTTTCGACAGAACGTATCAGACAAAAGCGGAACAAACTCATTAAAAAATATACAACTTATTTCGAATCATTCAGCAAGTTCGGTTTCATATCTGAAAATCCATACAGATTTCTGATGACCCATATAGAAAAAGATATTAATGAATCGGAAGGAACTGACTTCAATTTGAATTTTGTCTGCTGGGTTCTTGGCTGTGTTTTTGAAGACTTAACAACTATTGGCAATATAGTTAAAAGTATTGGGGGATACTATTGTGATAATTCATTTTTATGCGTTGTCCATACCCGCTTGTCTCAAATTTTCGATTTTGAGGCGTTCATTCAAGATCTGGACAATCGGATGCAGGAGAAGAGAATCAACGAAGAGAAGGTCAAGCTGTCAAGTATTATAAATTCCCATCTCAAAGTTCAGTATTGTGAAGAAGATATGCCTATGATTGATACAACTTGCCGCACAATCTTGTACCTGCATTACCCTGTAGAGATAGACCAAGGATATATCATTCTGCCTGCAAATGCATATAAGACAAATCCGATTATAGTAGAAGAAATCCTTCGGGCCGGAGGCAAGCCGATGACATTAGCGGAAATCACAGAGAAATATATGTACTTGTACCCAGAACGTGATTCTACAGATAGCAGTTTGCGTGGTGCAATCAATGGTAACATAAACATTGTTCCCATAGGCAGATCTAGTACGTATGCTCTCGCAGAATGGAATTTAATGGAAAAAAGAGGTGGTACAATACGTTCATTCGTTCAAGAATTTATTGATGCAACCCCAGAAAAGATTGCCACGACGGCTTCCATAGCAAAGTACGTAATGCAATTTCGCCCTGATACCAACGAACAAAGCATTGTTTCCAATATTAGTCTTGACTCTGATAAAAAATTCCTATTTTATTATAAAGATGGAGTCAGATACATAGGATACTCAGACATGACATATTCTGATGAATATTTTCCTCTTGAAAGTAATTTCAGAATAGCCGGTAAGAATAGCTATTACTATCCGAAATTCCTGGAATTTGTAAAAACTCATCACAGATATCCTTTCTTTAACGGTGTCGAGAACGAAGAACATGTTCTACGAAGCTTCTGGGCAAGACAAGAATCCCGGTACGCAAAAGGAATGCTTGACAGTCATGCAGTCCTTTATTATGAAAAGATTAACAGGGAATACGGCCATTTAAATATTAATAAAAGTGATTTTATATGGCGAGTTCAGTTTGTCCATGCGGCTAAAGAGTATGGGTTTCCATATCAGCATGACACAGAACTTCTTGACGTTGAGCAACCAGAGGACACTGAAACTTGGTTAAATAGAAGTTTGGAGGACTATTATTATCGGCAAAGATATACGGCCTCTTGGAAGATTGAACAAATGAGACCATTTGCCGAATTTTTAAAAAACGAGAAAGAAAATGTATAAGATAACTTGGGATAAAGCGACTGGGGGAATCCAGTTAAACCTTCATGTGGTAGAGGATACGCTATCAGTGTCCCCTCGCCCGGTCTTTTACGAAGAATTGGACCTTCTGAAACTGTCGGATGATGGTTGGAGCTATCCGCGTTGTGAAGAGCCTATTATGTGGGCTTGTAATAAGCAGTATTTCTATCGCGGAGAACTTCTGTTCGAAGTATCAGGGGCTAACATCTATGATGCGCCAAAGGTCGCTTATGCAGAAGGCGTAAAGCCAGGCAAACTCAAAGCGGTCAATGTCAAGTCGATGCTTCAAAAGAACAAAGATCCAATGTTCCTATTAGAAAGTGAGGCTATAGACTTTATTCGTGATACATATCTTGCATATAGTGCAGCTAATATCACGTTTGAAAAAGCACCGGCAAACCAGATAGTTGAAGAACTGAAAGAAAGACAGGAGCAGAAAACCAAGCAGAAGATGGCTATCGTCAAGCAGGATTGTGATAGTTTCGATGTTATGCCGCTTGAGACCGCACATAAGCTTGGAAAACGAGTATTTCAAGCGGTAAAGATAGACTTTTTTCTTGCGTCCTTTTCTGGAGGAAAAGATTCGCAGGTTATTCTTGACTTATGTACAAGAGCAATACCTTCAACAGCGTTCCAAGTAATTTATTCTGATACAGGATATGAATTACCATCTTCATTGAACTTGTATGAAGATGTAAAAAAATTCTATGGAAAGAGATTCCCAGATCTCAAGTTCTCTACGGCGGCCAATCATGCTACTGTCCTTGATTATTGGGATAAAATTGGGACGCCTACTGATACTCATCGTTGGTGTTGCTCTATAATGAAAACAGCACCGCTGTATAAGACTTTAAAGATTCCAGGTACAAATAAGCAAGGAAAAGTACTAACATTTGATGGCGTTCGAGCAGAGGAAAGCCTTCGTCGTTCAAACTATCAAAGAATAGGTAAAGGGAAGCATACAACTGTCTACAACGCGCACCCTATTTTGAATTGGAATTCAGCGGAAATCTTTTTGTATCTCTTTCGTTATAACCTTCCTATTAATCCTGCATATAGATACGGGAAATCAAGGGTCGGATGTCTAATATGTCCATTTTCTTCTGCTTGGGATGATATGATTGCAAACAAGTATTATACAAACGAACTATTGCCATTTATAGAACGACTTTCTATTTGGGCAAGTAAAAGTGGCGTAAAGGATTCTGAATCATATCTTCGTGAACGCAAATGGAAAATAAAACCATTGGGCAATCCAGATTCAATAAAGACAGATGTTAGATTCACGCAAAAAGATGACAATCTTATTGCCGATATTACTAGCCCTCACTTTCCGATATATTCATGGCTTCCGACTATTGGGAAATATACTTTGAACAAGCAGAAGAATATTGATAAGGGCGAGTTGAATTTCAATGGAGGAATATATCCATTTGAAATAAAGTATCACGCTAAGGATCACGTCACTTTTATACTGTCGGATTGCAAAGACAAAAAACTACTTTCATTAATTAAGCGTGTAATTTATAAAAGTTCCTATTGCGTTCAGTGCGAGGTTTGTGAGGTAGACTGTCCGACAGGCGCATTACAGATATATCCAGAACTAATAATTGATAATTCAAAATGTATCCATTGCCATAAATGTCTCGATACTCATGATCGTGGATGCATAGCAACAGATTGTATACGTATGTTGAAAGATTCAGACAAAAATGTCAATGCCAAAGTTCAGGCATATAAGACCTTTGGACTCCATGAAGATTGGCTCAATGAATTCTTCAGTGACCCGGATGGTTTTTGGGTTACGAATTCTCTCGGAACGGCACAAGTAGATGGCTTCAAGATGTGGCTTAAGCACGCTGAAATCATTGACGCCAAATTGGCATTAACGCCATTCGGAAAGGCACTAAAGGAAGTGTATATAGATGATGCGAATTTCACATGGGAAGCTATATTAACCAATCTCTCGTATAATTCGTACATCTTTAAGTGGTTTGCGAACAACATCCCTGTCGGACAAATTTACGACAAGAGTTCACTTGTGGAAGCTATAATGGAAGAAGGGGTTGATGGAACCAAAAAAACCGTCGAAGGAGCTGTTGCAGCTCTCGTGCAGACATTTAACTATTCACCAATTGGCTCAGTCATTAAATATTTGGAAACAAAAGACAGTAAAACGATGCTGAGAGGGGCATATGAAGATATTTCAGAGAAAGGATTAGCCTATAGTATATACAAATATGCTGAAATGCAAGGCGTAAGATCACTACGCGTTGCAGATTTCTATGAGTCTGATTGTATTAACGGGCCATGCAAGGTATTTGGCATAACGAAATCTGTGTTTGAAAAGGCACTTAGAACTCTTAATTCTTCTTCAGTCCAAATTCTTAATGCAGACTTAAATATGGGTCTAGATAATATATCGTTACGAGACGATATGTCTTCAATCTCTATTGTCGAGACGCTTATTTAATTCTTGTTCGCTCTGATTATGGTCAACCAATATCTTATAGATTACTATCGGATTGCTTTTCTCTCCACGAAGCAAAAGGTTACTGGGGGCAAACTCAATCTCGCTAAACCTGTGCTGCTGCTATCAGTTATCAGCGCAATAGAAGACGGATTATTGGCAGACAATAGGATTCATTATCAAATAGTAAAACCGATTTACGAAGAATTGATTCAAAAAGTACAGAATGAGCCTACTCCAATTAAATATCCATTTTATCATTTGAAGAGTGATGGTTTCTGGAAAATGGAATGGAAAAGTGAAGTGACGCAAATTCCTGCAACACCTTCGGATAAGTTTTTACGAGAGAAGCTTGCATATTCAATGTTTGATCAAGCTCTATGGGATTTGCTACAAGATAGTGATACTCGTTTGTACTATCGCAACGCTATCACAAGCTATTATAAAATGAAAATTGAAAACAAATAATCATATGGCAACTAAGTATTCTGACATCATTGCTTTGAGAGGTCAAAAAGCGGCCTACAATATCCAGACAGAAGAGGATGGTGCTTGGCGCGTATTCATCGCAAATGAACAGTTCAATGACATTCTTCGGAAGGTTATTAGCTCTGTCTACAACAATGACACGAACGTTCACAAATCCTTCTGGATAGAAGGCACATACGGTACCGGTAAATCACACGCTGCTGCAGTTATCAAACATCTCCTCTGCGATTCTGTAGATGATATTTCAGAATATGTGAACGAGGAATATGCTGCCCCCAAATATGCAGTTCTGAAGAATTCGATATACGATCTTAGGTCCAAGAAGCGCTTCTTCCCTGTCACAATGTATGGACAGAATAAAATTGCCCATAAAGACGATTTGTCGCTTCAGATGCAGGGAGAAATCAAGAAGGCTCTTCTTAAGGCAGGTATAGATATCGATGTAAAAACAGATTATGACAACTATGTCAACCATATACAGAATAACCTTCAGATGTGGGAACTCATCCTGGAACAAAATCCCAAGCTCTCCTCATTTACGCCTACCACAGACAAATTGATAAACGACCTCAAGAATCAGGATTCAGGAACTCTGGCAAAAGTAAAAGAGGTTCTGCGTGATACTGGAATAGAAATCCGGCTCGAGACAGAAAAACTAAGTGACTGGTTCTTTGAAGTACAGAACAAACTTGCGCAAACAACCGATTATGATGGATTACTCCTCATCTGGGATGAATTCACAGATGTAATGAAGTCAGACATTGGCCTAAGCCTCCTCGTTGACCTCCAGAGGCTTGCCGATGAAACGATGAATAGCGAAAACAACTCCTACCTCTTCTTCATCTCACACCCTTCTGCTCTCAACTCACTGAAGGCTGAAGAACGAGATAAGACCAAAGGCCGGTATCTATATATGCGCTACAATATGGAGCCGGTATCTGCTTTCAAAATTATGTCTCGTAAGTTCAAACTCGTAGGCACAGAGGAAGAGTTGAATAAGATTAGCGGAGCGTTTTACGACAAATGTGCTCCCCTGCTTAATGCGTTCACTAAAGATTCTGCAAATCAGGCTGAAACTATCGCCGACATAAAGAATCTCTTCCCAGTTCATCCTTCTACAGCAAATCTCGCGACATATTATGCTCGTGAAGCCGGTTCATCATCACGAAGCGTTTTCCAATTCTTGGGAGAAAATGATGCCGTCAAGGAATTTCTTGATAATGAAGTTGTTTTCTTGAATAGAGAAACAATCACTGCTGACTATCTTTGGGATTATGTTGTTTCTGAATTCAATGACAATGTCGCAAAGTTCGGAGCTGTTACAGAGCGTTTCAATTCGTACAAGATGCGAGTAGAGCACGAGGGCGATGCTTATTTTGCTGTATTTAAAAGCGTTCTATTGTTAAACGCACTTAACAACATCGCGAACAATGAGTCTGTCACACCAAGCGAAGAGAACATTAAAAATCTCTACGTAGGAACATCTATCGAATATCAGGTAGATGACGTCCTCACTTGGTTTAATGAGAACAGCATTATTCAGCGTGCGCCAGGTGGAATGTATTCAATCCAGTTCTCTGCTCTTCCTCCAAAGGAAATTGAGGATATAAAGAACAATCTTATTCTGACCGACTTCAAGACCACCGCACAGGTTATAAACTTTGGCACTGTTGCTAAAGATGAATTTGAAAAATATCTGACCAACGTAGCCCGTCCTTGTAGCTTTAAAATCTACTCTGTGGAATATAATGAGCCGACACTGCTTAATAAAATTGAAAATGGCAGGAAGGCCGCAAAGGATTATGAACTCTTCTTTGCTTTCCTGGTAGCTCGTAATGCTGACGAATTAAATACTCTCAAGGATATTGCGAATCGGAATTCAAAAGAAGACCGTTTCAAAACCACCACCTTTATCGTCTTTGACAGCATTCTCACAGATGTTAACTATAACCGGTTTATCGAATATCAGGCTAACTCAAAATGTGCTCAGCAGCATGGCTTTGCAGACCAGCAGCAGTCTCATACAAAGCTTGCTTCTGATATGCTGAGAGAATGGATAAAAGAAATCCGCCGTGGCGTATTTGAGACATACATAGATGGACATGCATTAAATTATTCTGCACTAAAGCTACCTACTTTTGTTAATTCAGAGATAGCGCCTGCAATTTTCAAATCCGGTCCTGAATCACTTGACTTGATTAAGATAAAGTTCTCAAAGACATACTGGAAAAAAGCTCTCGTAAAGGAAACAGTAAAGAACGTGCTTTCATATAACACGAAGAAAGATATCTTTGACCGCTGCAAAGGCCCTGCAGTACATATACAATACTTATTGCAAGACAGCGTAAACGACGATTTGACTTGGAAGTCAGATATTGACCCCGAGCATCCTCTGCTTAAAGTGTGTCAATTCGTGGACAAGAAAATTAAGTACGCCGACAAGTCCAACAACTTCAATCTTGCAGAGAAGTTTATGGAACTGTCCCAACCACCTTATGGACTCTACCAATCTCATGCTGGAATGGGAATGCTTGCTTTTGCTATGAGGCCTTATGTTAATAAGATATTTGACCTTAACGGCCGACCTCGGGAAGTCCAGCACGTTGTCGAAGATGTCGTAGAGGTTTTCAAATCATGGGAAGAAGGCAAAATTTCGCAAAAGGTCACATTCCGCTTTGAGACACCGGAAGAAGGTAAGTTATGCAAGTCATTTATACGCATTTTCAACCTTACCAACTACAAAGGCATATCAGAAATCAGTAGCTTGAAGAATGCGCGTTGGGTAATGACACATTCTTATGTACCAGACAAGAAGTATCCTCTTTGGTCACTTAAGTACCTTCCTGACGACATAGCTAAGCCTGAACTTAAGAAACTTGTTGATGACATCAATGCCATCTGCGTAGAGATTGGATCTTCTAATCCAAAGCTTCTTGCCGATACGTTTGATAGCTTGAAAATATATGAGTTTGAGCTGAAGAACCTCATTAACATCCCGACCAATTTCCACGATGGATTCCTCCGCTTTCTGCAAACAGAAGAAACTGTAAAATTAAAGGAAGATGAGTTTGACAGTGCGTTCCAATATATTTCGCAGCATCTGCAATCGGAAGTAGGCATTTGGACGGAAGCTGAAGTCAAAAATGCTCTCTTGAAATGGCGAGTGACAATATCATCAACTCCTCCTACTCCACAAGTTCCTGGCACTGGTCCAGTTCTTCCTACTCCTCCGACCCCTTCCCCAGATCATAATCTAAAGAAGCAAAAAGCACTTGATAAAGTCGAAAGCATTACTGATGTTTATCCTGCAAAAAATTTGCTCAAACGATTAGCAAATCTTGGATGGGATTCAATACTTGACATCATCCTGAATGACTAATAGATATGCTGCAATCTTTTACTGATACAGAGGCCTTAATGCAGGCTGTCGAAACAGATAAAACGAATCCTGGGAAAGGAGCATTCGTCGCTGACCGTTACCCAATTCGATTTGTCCTTTTTGACAACTTCCGTGATTGCTACGAGTTCATATCACGGCAGACTACAAACTCTTTGTTCTTCCAGAGTATTGACCTTTGGTTGAATAAAGATTTCCCTGATGTTATCGTCACATATAGCACTCTTGCGGACAAAATCTTCGATTATGTCAAAGATTGCGCATACGACACTGTAATTACTCCTTTCTCCGAGCTCGCTCGTTTTTATAACAACAAAACCAGCAATGAATTTGATTCTTTAATTTCGACAGTTAAAGGAGTAGAAAACAGCGAAAAGAATTACCAGGAACATAGACGTGTATATATCCCGATAGTTGGCTTATATGGCAAAATGTCACGATATTCCAACGATCCACAATGTATGATGTGGTATTTGAAGACACCAGATCATCAGCTCAATTATAATCTGGTCCTTACTGATTCTACCACATACAATGTAAAGGGATTAGCGAGCAAAGCAACTATTGTCCACAATGCTATGGAGTGGTTGCAAATATGGAAGAAGCAAGATATCAAACGAACAATAATCAGCACATCTCAGGCTATCTTCATAAATGCAGAGTATGCACAACCGGATAACGCTTTTGACTATACGGTATGCCATAATGTGTACGAATTTCTAACAAACGGTATCGGGCTTTCGCTGAACCTTGTTGAATACAAAACTGAAGATGAACAATTCTGGATGAAGCTTGCCAGCGAAATTGATATCAACAATTTCAATTTCAACGAGTTCTTTAATTCAAAGTTCGGCATTCATGATCTTGCTGACCACAAGGTGTTCTACGAGACTTGGTTCAAGACTCACGATGCATATAGTCGATGGCTATTGAGCGCATATTATACAAACAAATTCTGTGATAAGGGGTATATATGCAGAGCTTTGAATGAATGTACCTCCTACAATAATTCCGAATTCGTCCAGAATTTGCTTCTAACTATATTTGACATTAAAGACCAGGAGGCTAACCTAGAAGAAAGAAATGAAGGCCTTCGTCAAGCACAGTCACAAAACATTGTCTTGCCAGATAATGTCCAGAATGCTTTATACGAGAAACTTAAGGAAATTGAGGCCCAACAAGGTGCGAAGTATACGTTAAAGTATGTGACATCAACTACAGATGTTGAGCGACGACTTATTATTGAATGGCTTAAAAAAGGACTCATCTCCAGCACAGAGATTGCCGGCATATATCCTGATCTCTATGCTTATTTGAAACCAACATTTGGTATTAGTGATGCGAACAGAGTATGGTGTTTGTCATATATCGATGCTTACAAGAAAGCAAAGCTGGCAAATGAATATACCGATGATGTCAAGAATATAATAATGGTTAAAAATGCAAACGAGATTTCTTTCAACAATTGGTACAACAGCTTCCAAACTGTAAGAAATCTGATGTGCAATCGCTCTGATATAGACATTTACTTCTGGATTGATGGACTTGGTATGGAATGGATTCCATTCATCAAGGAAATTATAGATGAGAGGAATGATGAGAACTATTATCTTAACGAAGTCTTAGTTGCGCGTGCCATCCTTCCTACAACAACAGATATTAACAGGACAGACCTTTTGAAGTTATCAGGTGGAAACCTTCCTAAGAATGGAGACCTTGATAATGATTCGCACAAATCACGCCCATATCCGACATACATAATTTCGGATATGAGAAAAATACGTGAAGCAATCAATCGAATCTTGGATGAAAACCCCGGAAAGAAAATTGCAATTATTTCAGACCACGGTATTTCATACATGCCACAACTCACTTCGGGTCTCAATCTAAGTGGAATAACAGGAGACCACAGTGGACGACTGGCAACTTGGAATAGTGGAATGGCTGTAAGTGATGAGAAATACAAAATCCTTGACGATAAACGTACCGTATGCGCTTTACGCCATGAGTCGTTGACTTCAAAAGTTGACAGCAATTGTGGTTGTCACGGTGGATGTACACCTGAAGAAGTCCTTGTACCTATATTTATCATCTCAAACTGGAGTTTCAAGTCTAATATTACTATATCAGCCAAGTGCCTGGAGCTCTCTGCATCCTCCCCTGTTGCACGGTTTAAGATTACAGGACTAACGAGCGCAGAGATTCCATATATCAAATATAATGGGGAGCGCTATGAAATGAGTCCTGAAGGCAGTGACATATGGTGTAGCAGTCCACTTATTCTATCAGCAACGGAGAATAAAATCAAGGTTGTTTTGAATGATAATGACTATGATTTCAAGGTGAAGATTAATCTTGGAGTTGAAGAAGAAGATTTGTTTTGAATGTAAATAATTATCAAATATGAAGACAGAAACAAGCAATAAAATACGCACATACTTCGCCCCAATGGCGATTTATAAAGACCCAAACTCAACCGACAGTTTGTTTGCTGGCCGAAACCTTCCTTCATTCGTCAAAGATTACCTTTTGAAGCGATATATAAATTCTGACGGGACTGTTGACAGAGGGGGATTGACTTCTTTCCTTGATAAAGTCATTCCACGTGAAGCTGCATCTGTCAAGGATCGTTTGGGCGCTGGGGAAGAGATTACTCTCCTCACTCGATTCACAGTTATAATTGACCTTGTTCACGGATTGAGGCGATTCTCCATCCCGGATCTAGGAATCAAAGCTAATGAAGGACAGATTCCAGCTTACATTTATGAGAAGTACCGTGGAGAACTTGTAGATGGAGAAAAATGGGGAATCATCAAATTATGTCTGATGCCTGATGAGAATGGTAAGAAGAATCATGTAGAGATGGTGGATTATAAGCCTTTTAAGCCTTATAAATCCGTTGATATTGACTATCTGAGAGAAGCTAGGAAGAGCTTCACAACGGAAGAATGGATTGATGTTCTCCTTTCAGCAATGGAGTATGATGCTGATACATTTGCCAGTATGCAGCAAAAGATTGAATTTCTCACACGTCTTTTTATATTCATAGAACCAAGATTGAATGTCATCGAATTAGCTCCAAAAGGGACTGGAAAGTCATATGTATTTGGTAACCTTTCCAAATATGGATGGATTATTAGTGGTGGTAAAGTAACTAGAGCGAAACTTCTCTATGATAAACAGAAGGAACAGCTTGGCATTATCTGCAACCATGATTATACTGCTTTTGATGAAATCCAGACAATAGTGTTTCAGGAACCAGCTGAGATTCAAGCTGCCCTCAAAGCATACCTTGAAGCAGGAAAGACTACTATTGATAATAAAGAAATAACATCCGAATGTGGACTTATGCTGATGGGCAATATACCGTTGAACGAACAGCGTAAACCTGTCAATTACCGCTATTTTGATTCACTTCCAAATAGTTTCCGTGAGTCTGCACTATTGGATCGTTTCCATTGCTTTATAGAAGGGTGGTACCTGCCAAGAATCACAAAGGATATGGTATTCAAGGGATGGACTATCAATGTTGAATACTTCTCCGAGATAATGCATAGTCTTCGTACCGAAAATGTATATGGCATGCTCTTTGACCAGCTTGTAGAGTACGACAAAAAAGCTGATATGCGAGATTTTAAGGCTGTAAAACGTGTCGCAACAGCAGCAATGAAACTCTTTTTCCCTCACTGGAAGAGTATTGAAGATATTAACATTGAGGAGTTTAATTACTATTGTCTTGAACCTGCAATCCGACGTCGCGGCATTATTAAGACCCAGTGCCACCACATAGACCCTGAATTTAAGACAGAAATGCCACAAATCACTATAAAGTCATTTTAGTTGAAATAAGTGTAGACACTTTAATAAAAACTAATTTCGCTGACAGATATGAGCAGATTGACTATAGCAGAATTGAAGAATATGCGTGAGTCCGAGGACCATGTGGAGTTCAAGAAGGGTGAGCACGGGAATGTGTCCTACAACGGGGCTGACAAACAGCAGCCGAAAGACCGACGCCGCTGTATTCTCGGGTATGTGACCGCGCTTTGCAATGAGAAAGGCGGGCATCTGGTCATAGGAATGGAGGACAAATACCCTCACAATGTAGTGGGGACTTCGCAGTGTGTCAATGCCATAGGCCAGCTTGAAAGCGATATTTACAGGGACACAGGAATCCGTCCGGATGTTTACGAATTGTATGAAGAGACGCAGGATGGCAGCAAGAAGAGGGTCCTGGTAATCGGTGTGCCGTCCCGTCCTGTGGGCAAGGTATTCAAGTTCGAGGATGTGCCGCTGATGCGTGTCGGTGAGGAGCTGAAGCCGATGGATGATAAGACTTATCTGGCCATCATTCAGGAGCAGGAGCCGGACTTTTCGGAACTGATTTGTCCCGGAGTGTCTTTTGAGGATTTGGACTCGGTTGCCATTGACAAGCTGAAGGAGAAATATTCCATCAAGCAGAAAAATCCGTCGTTCAGGTCTCTTCCTGACAGGCAGGCGCTGAGCGATCTGAATCTTGTTATTGGGGACAAGGTGACTAATAGCGCAGTACTGCTTGTAGGCAAGGAGTCTGTCATCAACAGGATCTTTCCTCAGGCAAAGGTGATGCTGGAATACCGGTCATCTGAATCCCAAATCAATTTTGACCGTAGGGTATCTTTCTCCAAGCCTTTCTATCTTCTGATTGACGAGTTGTGGAATGCAATAAACGAGCGGAACGGATCTGTACCGGTCCGCGAGGGAGCTTATATTTTCGATATTCCGTTCTTCAATGAGGAGGTTATCCGAGAGGTAGTGAATAATGCGTTCGCACATCGGGATTACCGTATCAACAGCGAGATTGTGGTAAAGCTGTTCCCTCATAAGCTGATAGTGCAGAACGCCGGCGGGTTTCCGAAAGGGGTGTCTTTGGACAATCTGCTGACGGTGGCGAGTACTCCGCGCAACAGGCTTCTTGCGGATGTGCTGTCAAAGACGGGTATTGTGGAACGCTCCGGCCAGGGGATGGACAAGATTTTCCTTTATACCCTGTCGGAGGGCAAGCCGGAGCCGGATTACACAATGAGTGATGATTTCTCGGTTACGGTCGTGCTGTCCGGAACTGTCAAGGATACCGGGTTTGCGATGTTTGTACAGAGCATCCAGCAGGAGCTGCCGGATGACGGCAAGTTGTCTGTATTCGATGTGCTGGCCTTGTGCGAGGTCAGGGACGGTGCTAAACGCCCTGCGGACAAGGCTGTGGCGGAGAAGCTGGTCCGTCTCGGTTTTCTGGAGAAACAGGGAAAGACCAATGCCGTGTATTATATCCTGCCGCGCAGGTATTATGAGATGACTGGGAATCTTGCGGAGTACTCCAAGATTATGGATTGGGATTCTGACCAGGTGATGGCGGTGCTGGCTCCGTACCTTATGAAGTACGGCAAGGCACGGAAGGCGGATATAGTGAAGATTGTCGGCAGCCATCTGTCCGAGAAGCGTCTCAGGAACTTTCTCGACAGTCTACTTGAAAGAGGAATGCTGAGAAAGGAGGGAGACAGGGGTAATACTGTTTATTACCTAGGAGACAAGTATATCCGCAATGCCAACATTCTGGATGAGGCTGTGAGAATTGGTCTGTCGCAGATGCAGAAGGACGGGAAACTATAGTTCCGGCAAAGGGCGGATGAAAGGGCGGATAAAATGGTCGTTTTAATGGAATTTTACGATGGCAATGAGTCTGATACTATTGTTAATCAATGAATTGAAAGGGCAGATAAAAGGGCGGATGATTGACCTATAGATAGCAAGATTTGAGGTGATTATTATTGAACCGCATTTGAACCAAAAGATGATTAAAATTCACATAAATTACTAATATATAAATCATTATCAATATTAACTATATTCTGCATCGGTAAATAAATACTTGATTATCAAATAATTAAATTGATTATAGTCGATTAATATGGCGCTCTTTACGGGCGCCTTTTTTGTTGCTCAAGTATCGTTGA